>Ga0180218_1001624_pt1 | contig 13182 bp, 12 predicted proteins | sample eDN3rd37CKraftBY_FD_151334 | JGI IMG/M metagenome (GOLD analysis project Ga0180218, IMG submission 151334) | Enriched backyard soil microbial communities from Emeryville, California, USA - eDNA 3rd pass 37_C Kraft BY (version 2) (version 2) | ecosystem: Environmental > Terrestrial > Soil >... | reverse complement strand
TGGCTTCAAGCCTGGCACCATCGTTCCGCTCGTCCATTGAAAATCGTCCTTCCAAATCAACGAGCAGAATCTCAAGCCCAAATCGCGCCGTTAAAAGGTGGGGTGTTCGTCGCGCTTACTGTCGATCTTCTCTTCGAGATCGGCGAAATCGTCCCGAACCTCGATGAAATGCCGTCCCGGCTGGAGCCTTCCCTCCATGAACCAGGTCTCGTAACGGCTCTTCGGCATAAGGCACACGCTGCCGGACGCCATCACCCATTTCAGGTTGGTTGCCACATCGTGGCCTTCGATCGAAAGAATGTATCGGTAGGCCAGTTGGTCATGGGGCGAGAGGAAGGGTTTGGGGGCGATGCCGTCGCGTACGGCGCCGACATGGCCTACATCCGCAAATCGACTGTTCCGGTGGCGTTCGGCAAGTGCCGCTCTCAGCGGATTGTTGAGGCTGCCGCGCCAGACGGCCTTGGGCAGCTTGTCGGACCACGCATGCGTATCCCTATGAACCTGGAAATGGCGCAGCTTGTCGAGGTTGAGAAGCACCGAATTTTCGTTCCCGCCAATGATCGGCCGGCTTTTTACCAGCGCGGGAACCTCGGGGACCCATGTGACATCGCCGAAGAGGTAGTCCACTCGGAGCGATTGGGGAAAGTATTTCAGGTACTCCTGAAGGTCATGGAGTTGCGGCTTTTCGATCTGTCGATCCTGTCCAGCGGAGTGCTGGGCAAGTACGCCATATCGGACGCCAGCTTGTTGTAGTAGTTGGCCCTCGCCAATAGTTCTTCACGCTCTTTCGAACTGTCGACCGCGCGAAGGATGTCCTCGCGGTACCGGCTGAAAGCTACGGCGGGCGTTGCATGTCGAAGTGCGCCGGATGCGTAATACCAGAGCCTGTTCAGTGTCTTGCCGGTGCGGTCGAAGGGCCGTTTCATTTAAAAGTCCGTCTGTGGGCCACTTTTCCGCGCCCATCTTTTTTTCTGAACAAGGCCTGCTGATCGCCGGCTCACGGCACGCAGCGCGGGAACGTGCTTCGAGTAGCTGGTTGCATGGGTATTGTCCATCTGGGAGGCCACAATGCGCGCCCATCCCGTCATGCAGTGTTCCTGATACAACGAGCTGTGCTCTTCCCCACCCCTTCCAAGAAGACTATTCAACTGATTACGGCAAAAGTTCCCCATCAAGGATGCGTGCATAGAGATCGAGATAACCGAACGCCGTTCTCGTAATGCAGAATTGCGCCGCCGCGGCGTTCCGGCATTCTGCCGCTGAGAAGGAGGATGTCGCTTCGAGCGCCGCGGCAAACTGGTCGTCGGTCTCGAAAAGCCTGCCGGTTTCGGGCGTGATGATCTCAGGCATCGCGCCGCGGGGCGTGGCAAGCACCGGCGTGCCACACAGCATGGCTTCCACGGGCGCCATGCCGAAGGGCTCCTCCCAGGCGATGGGGTTGAGGAAGGCGCGAGCTTCGCCCAGTAGGGTCAGTTTCACGGGACCGTCGACGATCCCGTGAAAGCGGTAACGCGGCGATAGGCTCTTGAAGAAGACAAGGTCCCGGCGCACCTGGCCGCGGGTTAACAGCTTCCAGCGCGCGCCGCCCGCGATATCGAGATCGAAATCGTACTTGCGTGCGAGATCCACGGCGTAATTGAGGTTCTTGTTGGCGCGGGCGATGCCCGCCAGAAAAAGCAGCCGATCGCCCTTGCGGGGTGCGAGTTTATAGGTCTCCACCGGAAAGCCGTTGTAAACGAAGGTTTGCCGGCCATGATTACGGGCATGGCTGGCGCTGACGAAGCTCCAGTTGCGCCCGTCACCGGCAAGGCTTTGGCCCATCGTGTGCATGGTGTTGAGGGTTGGCTGCTTGATATCAAGATAAGCGCCATGGAAATGGACGATCTGCGTATCCGCGGGGATAGCCTGTCGTATCCGTATGTCCCCCGATGCCTGTCGTAGTTCAAAGGGTACGGGTCCCTTGATCTGGCCGGCGATAACCACGACCTCGTGACCGAGACGCATCAGTTCTTCCGCCAGCCATTCGACTTGTCGCTCCGTGCCGCCGTAGCCTTTGCACGGCAATGCGCCCGGCGCGATCAATGTGATTTTCAAAGGCTGGCTCCATTAACTCGTGGGTTCACCGGTAAGCGATGGCTTTTGCAAGCGGGATATCATTGTGTCTTTTCACTGTCTTGAAGGCTTTTGTCTTGTGAAGGTGAGCCGCCTGGATTCGTGTCGACACATGCAAAGGTGACATCGGGTTAGTCGCCTATTCTCTCCCCTGTTTGGTGGCGATCGAGGATTGCCGGACGACGACGCATCCACTTTTAGTCAGGCCGAAGCCGAAATAACGGGGGCTGACGACATGCTCGGCGTCGTTGATAGTGCACAATATGGAATACCTTGGGGCAACAATCCTTGATACATATCTGATCGGAGCATCCTGTTAGGCTCGATCGTGCACCTTTTTCACGGCAAGCCTGATGGCAAACACCGCTGCGGCTGTGAGCATAAAGAAGGATTCCCCGATCGCCAGCCGATTGTTGGAATTCGTGGTAATTGTGCAAAAAAAGAAGAAGCTGATGCTATAGAGATAGACGGCGAGGCTTGAGGAAATCAAGCCGCGACGACGGGCATCGTTCACGCTATGTGCCGCCGCGATGACGAAGACGAGCAGGAACGTGATACCAAGAAGCCCGTGGCGGACCATGATTTCAAGGTAGCCATTGTGCATCAGGTTGTAACCGACATCCGAATAGGTTGTCTTTTGCCACTGAACGAGCCACGCATTGCCCCAGCCGATCCACGGGGCTTCCTCTATTAGTTCTCTAGCGTTCGACCACAACTTGAGACGTTCGCGCATCGATGACGGCGTTGTCGGATCAGCAATCGACCTCTGTATAGCAGCGAGCGGCCCCCGCGCGGCGAGAGTGTCGTCAGTGAGCCTCTCTGCTGCGCCCATTGTCGTTCCCGCAACTCTTTCCACATAGGGGGTGGAAACGGTCGCGATGACTATTGTGACCAGCAGCAAGCTTCCCAGTAGTAGCAATCGCCATCTGCCAGCATAGTGCAACAGCATCAGGATGCTCATGAAGGTGATTGTCATGGCGAGCGCAAGCCATGCCCCTTTCGACTGCGAACCCAGCATGCCAACAAGGCTGAGCACCGTGGTTGCGCTCCCGAGCGCGAGTTGAGGCCACTTATATTTGCCCTCTAGCTGACCAGTTTCCGCGCCATGAAGCATCGTGAAGAGGGATGTCAGAAAAAGCATCCCGGCTCCGACGCCGGCATGGATAGGATTATGATGAAATAGGGGGGCAGCCCGCTCTCCCGCAAAGATCGTAGAAAAATCTAGAGTGAAGAGCAGGCCGACGGCGCCGCAGATGAGGAGCAGAGTGGTCGCAAGAAGGATGTACTGCCGCGTCGCATACAGGGCGACACCCATGAAAGGGAAGAAGACCGGAAAGATATAGAGCCATTCAGATGTGCCCCTCTCCTCGGAAATCAGAACCCCAGACAAAAACCGAACGGCGACGTATATGGACCATGCATAGCACGCAAGTGCAAGCCAATCACGGGAAACCTCCCGAACGTCTGTCCGCCGGCTGACAACAGCGAAAACAACAAGGACGACAGTGACGTACCGGTATACGTCGCTCTCGACCAGCATCGCGGAGGCCATGAGAGCCCACAACGCCGCGAACAGGCAACCGCGCACCTGCGTGCCCGACATCTCCCGAAAATTAATCAATGCGTGCATAGGCGATCCTGTGCGCAGCTTCGATGACACGGATGCCATAGGTTCTGAACCGCTTCCACCAGGGAAACTTCGACGCTTGATAGACCGAACGCGTTGCGATCGTCGTGCTATCGCGTGTTGGCGCGGCCACAGGTTGGCGCGTGGTGTAAATCCGTGTACCGGAAGCCCAACCTCTCTCCAGCGCTATGTCCCAAGGGTAATCCATTATTTTCAAACCCGTGAGCAGTCTCTGCGCGCCTTTTCGGGTGACGACGTAACATGCAGCAGAGCCTTGCGGGCCATGTGCTGCGCGGCCGATCTCGTCGCCGGCTCGTGAAATGACAACGCGCCTGAACCCGACGATACGATGGTTGAAAAGTTTGATCACGTCCGCGCCCGGAAGAGCTTCGACGGCAGCGCTAGCACGATCGATAAGATCGGCAGAAAGCTCGATGTCGTCTTCGACGATCACACCCGCCGGATCGCCAGTGCCGAGAAAGATGGAGAGCGCCTTCAGATGGCTGCGATAACAGCCATACTCGCCAGGCAAGATGGTGCGACCGTTGTTGCGGCCAAAGGCATCCGTATCACAGTCGATCCGCTCCAATGGAGGCGTCATACTTCCGTCGATACCAGGAACGCGAACGAGAGAAAGAGCGAGGACCTCTGCCCTACGGGACAACGTGTCCCAGCGATCGACCGATCGGTCGAGATTGATCGCATAGATGCGGAGGCCCATTTCCAACCGTCTTTCCAGTGTACAAGCGGCGCAGTGCGCTGCTGTCCGCGTTTTCCCTTATCAACCATTCGCCTACCACTTTAGGCTGGGAATTCGCAAGGCGCTCGCCATTTGCGTACCTACTTTGGAAAACGACGCCAGAGCACTTTCTAACCCTTTCAGCGTAGTCTGAGCAGTTGATCTTCATTCTGCCCGTTCCTGGGACAGATGTGTCGTTTTTGATGACAACGAGGCCGAACGGCCGTTGCGTTCTATCGGCGTTGGAAGCCCAAAATGGATGATCGTACTGCCGACACGGGAGCAGACACCCTGGTGCGGCCATGACGATTATTGAAAGAGCAAGGTTGTTCAGAATCGGGCGGCGGCCGCGTCCTTGCCCAAGGAAAGGCGTACCGACCACCACGCTCGAGTTACCTTAGAAGCAACTGTTGGGCCGGTCGAGCGAATTTACACGTCCGCCTGCTCAATGTAGAGGCTTATAGCAGGGTCATGAAACTTGAGTTGGCAGGCATTATATGAGCGAGCAGAGATCAAGGGCATGGATTCCTGCTGGGGAAGGTCGCACGAAAAGCTCTCAGGTCATTGGTTTGGATCTACTTCGCCTCTTCGCGGCGCTGTTCGTGGTTATCTACCATTATTGTTATCAGACCTCGATCGCCGGCCGGGATGCCTACAAATTCTCAATGGGAGCTATCTCGTATCCTGATTTGGCTTTCTTTGCCCAATATGGGTGGATGGGAGTCCCGGCATTTTTTGTGATATCGGGCTTTGTGATATCCTTTAGCGCGAGTGCAGCGACTCCGTCGAAATTCCTGGCGGCGCGGATATTGCGCCTCGGCCCTGCAGTATGGCTTTGTGCACCGGTCACCGCGCTTTTCGTTGTTCTTTCGGGTCAAAGTTCAGCCTTAAGCACCCTCGGGCGCCTTTTCAATAGCATGGCGTTCTTCCCGTTCGGCTCGCAGATCGATGGCGTATACTGGACGCTATCGATCGAGGTCGCCTTCTACACAAGCGTTCTCCTGATTCTAGTTTTTTCCAATTTCTCTATATTTTATAGGTATATATATACGATTGGAGCAGTCAGTGCCACCTTCAATATCCTAATCAACTTAGGCTTTGAGCGGTTAAATTTCTCGGGGCAGTGGACGAACCTCCTGCTGATCAGGCACGGCTGCGAATTTGCTGTAGGTGCTCTTGGCTACCATCTCTACTATAACGGTTTCCGCTTACGTCGATCGATTTTCCTGATTATTGCTATTGCTGGCAGCTATGCCGAGACTGCTTCACACTTCCCCTTATTTCTCATCTGGACAGGCTTCTTGATCGTATTTGCGATCACGATCGCCGGAAATGACCAGTTCCTGCGCGTGCTCACAGAACCGCAACGGCGGCTCATCCGGGAACTGGGCAAGGCAACCTACCCCCTTTATCTCATCCATCAGATCGTTGGCGTTTATCTCTTGTATCTGTTGATTGACGCAGGAATGAGCGGTTATGCGGCACTCGCCGTGACGTTCGCGCTTATCTTTACGCTCACCGGCCTCATATGCCGTGGCGAGGAAAGAATACGAAGCCGCATACGCCCATTCATAAACCGTGTCTCCGAGCGACTTCTTCTGAAACGAACATCTGAGGCTGAGAAAGGCGGCGCACCGCTACGATCTCTTTAGGTGCAGCGCACCTCGCTTCGTCGCCATTGCGACAGTCAAACCACCGACACCTGATGGCGCAGAGGCGATGGTGCCCTCTGGCGGGGCGGGTGTTTTAAATGGCAATTCGAGGTCTCCGCGCATCAGCTCAGTGGAAGGGTGAAGCTGCCCGACAACCTATACTTGACAGCGTCACGGGAGTCCTCTTTCAAGACTGGGCGGGCTTTTCCGCGAGTACATTCGAGTCAGGTTCTGTTGTGCCGTCAATACGCCTCTCAATCATAGCCCCGACCTACAACGAAGCCGGGAACATCATTCCGTTTATCGAACGCGTGAAGTCGGCGCTCGATTCTTTCGATTGGGAGATTCTCGTCGTTGATGACAATTCCGCCGACGGCACCGCACAGAAAGCATTCGACTACGGGATTAGCGATAAGCGCATACGCACCATCATTCGGCTTGACGATCGCGGGCTCGCGAAGTCGAGTATTCAAGGAATGCTCTCAGCCAGAGGCGACTTGCTCTGCGTCATGGATGCTGATGGTCAGCATGACCCAGCGACCTTAGTCGATATGGTCGCTCACCTTGAGCGCGCAAACCTCGACATCGTTAGTGCTGCTCGTCGCCTTGAAGGTGACCACGCCGTTGAAGGGTTGTCGCCGATCCGGCATAGGTTATCCAACCTGGGTAACTCGCTTAGCAGCCTCGTTCTTGGACGGAAGCTTTCCGATCCGCTGACGGGCTTCTTCATCATTCGCCGCAACCGCTTTCTCCAGTTGGCGCCAAAACTCGGTGACCCTGGCTTTAAGCTACTACTCGATATCCTTTATTCCGATAAGAATCTACGCCACGATGAAGTACCATTCGATTTCGGCGTCAGGGTGCATGGAGAATCCAAGCTAGACATCTACGTCATATGGAAGTTCGTCACCTTCCTGCTGAGCAAGATGACAGGCGGACTATTGCCTGTCAGCCTTATTTCATTTCTCTTCGTTGGTGGGTCTGGCGTTTTCGTCCACTTCACAGTACTCTATGCCCTGCTTTCTTTTTCCGCGCCGTTTATTGTAGCGCAGGCGCTTGCGACATTATTCGCCGCCACCAGCAACTTTCTTCTTAACAACCTTTTGACTTTTCAAGATCGGCGTTTGCGCGGATGGGGCAAGGCTTTGGGCTACGTGAAATTTTTGGCTCTTTCCGCAGTCGGTATCGTCGCCAATGTTTCTGCGGCAACATTGACTTATGAGCGCGTCGTACACGTGGTCTTTCTTGCTACATTGGCGGGTATCGCAATTGATACCGTCTGGAAATTCGTCATCGCAAACCGGTTTATCTGGAAATGAACACTCCTCCACCCGTGGTGCCGACGACGCCTGCCCTGCCCCGCCAAATCCTCGCCGCTTTTTGGATACTGCTCGCCGCGTCCACCTGTCTTTTGGTACTCGCTCGGCTCGTTACGTGGTCATTTTTCTTCGACGGGACCATCTATGCCAGTACCGCGAGAAATATGGCAGAAGGGCTCGGCTCGGCATGGAGTCTGAACTTTTCTAGAACCCTTTTTCCCGTATTCGCGGAACACCCACCACTCATGATGTGGTTAGAAGCGGTTGGCTTCGTGATCTTCGGCGACACGATCGCAGTTGAGAAGGGCTTCTCTCTTCTCACGTTCGTCGCCGCGGGATTTATCCTGTTCAAGATTTGGATGCGGTTGAACGGCAACGACGCCGAAATGCAACGTGGTGCGCCGTTCGCTCTGCTCATGACGTTAATTGCCGGGCGGGTCAGCTGGGCGTTCGGCAATGGAATGCTTGAGAACCTCTTGATTGTCCTTACGTCGCTGGCGGTTTTTTTTGTGGTGACCGCATATGACGAACGCCGCAGAGCCTCATTGTCATCGAGGGCCGTGCTGATGGGGGCGGCCGGCTTGGCGACCGCCCTCGCAGTTCTAACCAAAGGACCGGTCGGACTGTTTCCTTTAGCGGCGCCGGGGCTCTACTGGCTGTCTTTGAAGCGGCCATCTTTCCGCGCCGCGGCGTTGGACAGCTTGATACTTCTCGCTGTTGTCGCGCTTTTTTACATCATGCTTTGGTCTTTTGAGGCGCCGCGAGAGTCCATCCAACGTTATCTAAATGCTCAGCTCCTGCCGAGCCTTGCTGGTGAACGTGGATTTGGAGGAGGAGGCTGGACAGCCGTGCGTACGTTTATACGCGTCAACGCCTATCCCCTCATTGTTGCCGCCGTGATAATTGTGATCGCCGGGCGGCGACAAACGACGCGCGTGGATTCGTCCCTTAGCATGAGGCGCAAACGGCGGGCTGTGTACCTGTTTCTCCTCGGATGCTCGGCGTCGTTGCCGCTTTTGGTTAGCCCCCGCGTCGCGAGCTTCTACTTCAATCCTTCTCTCGCCTATTTTGCTGCGGCGCTGAGTATATTCTGCGTACCTTTGATTTACGAGGGTCTCTCCAAATGCGGTCCTCGTTTGCAGAGATGCCTGTATTTAGGCTCGGTCGGCCTTCTCGCAATATCGCTTGCCACCGTCGGCTGGAGCTTCGGCCGTCTAGGCAAAGACTGGCAAATAATTGAAGCAGCCGAAGCCGTTTCGAGTGTCGTTTGTACTGATCGCGGGTCATGCCCTGAGATGATATCGGCGTGTGGCAGCGCGTTGGAAGACTGGGCGTTGTATGCTTACATGCAGCGATACTATAAAATCAGCATTGCGAATACCTCAACGGGGGATGCGGAATACGTAATTGCGGACGACAGTTGCCAATCCAACCGATCTTATACAAACACGGGTGTGGTCGCCGCTCCATATCGCCTTCTCCGGCTCGACTAGGTGACCGCTCATAACTTCCCTATTAGGTGCGGATCGAAGCGAGTTGGATGGAGGCAAGGACGTTGTCACCTCGATTGCCTTATGCTCTCAGACCTCTTCATTCTGGGCGGCGTCCCACCATATTCGTTCCGACGATCGCCCGGAGTTCATCACAAACGCACTACGGCCGCCTATTTCGCCCTCCTCAAAACCGCGGCTCCGAAGATGGGAAAAACGGTGGGACTCTCCGCCAGGTGGCCAAGCGCTACCAGCGTTTTCAGGCACTTCGTTAAGTCCTTATACCAAAAGGGAGAGTAGCGCTACACCAAGGTGTACACGAAGGTGTACCGCGCACGACACCGACCCACTCTCACCCAGGTGGAAACAGCGTTCAGAGAGAGGTGTCTTCGGGCTTCTGTCGGACACACCCGAGACGCCGCCAGACCTATGGATGCCGTACTCCGTGGGACAAGGTTCCGTTTATGCGTTCAATGCTGGCGATTTGCAGCAGATTGGCGTAATGACCCGCATGTGGGGTTTTACAAATTCAGGTCGGGTCACTCATCAATGCTTTTGAAGCGAGCATGCGACGTCGTCAGCGCCGTCATTGCGGTGATTATTTTTGCTATACCGATGACCATGGTGGCAGTTGCCGTGCGCGCGACATCAAAAGGACCTGCACTCTACTGGTCTCAGCGCGTTGGTCGGGACAATCGCCTTTTTTCAATGCCGAAGTTCCGAACCATGAGGACCGATACACCGGTCGTTGCCACTCATCTTCTTGGCGACGCCAGCCGGCATCTTACGCCCATCGGCAGCTTCCTGCGCAAAACCAGCCTGGACGAACTGCCGCAACTCTGGTGCATTCTCAAGGGGGACATGAGTTTTGTCGGTCCCCGTCCGGCGCTCTTCAACCAGGATGACCTTATCGCGGCGCGTACGGCCGAGAATGTACATTCGCTTCTTCCAGGGCTCACCGGTTGGGCTCAGGTTAACGGGCGCGACGAGTTGGCGATCCCCGAGAAGGTCGCGCTCGACGCCGAGTATCTAAGACGTCGGAGTTTTCTTTTCGATTTGCGCATTCTGGGCCTGACCGCCATAAAGGTCTTGGGCGCCGCCGGCGTGCAGCATTAGTGAGTTGAATGACGAGATCATGCTAGCTTCCGATTGGATCAACCAGCCTCTGGTCAAGCGCGTCAGAGAGAAGATCATCAAAACGCCCCGCTTGTGGAAGCGGGTCTTCATGATCAGCTTTGACGTCATCGCGTTGATGATTGCCCTTTGGGCAAGTTATGCGATCAGGCTATCAGTCTGGACGCCGGCGTTGACAAGCGAACGGCTAATCCTCGCCGCCTTTGCGCCCGTAGTGGCTATCCCCATTTTCATAAGGTTGGGTCTCTATCGTTCCGTCATCCGCTACCTGCCTGAAGCTGCGATCTGGACAATCATCAGAGCGATGATGATTGCCACAATGAGCTGGGTTATCATCATCTTCCTGATGGAGATGGCCGGCCAAGGCATTGTGCCCCGCTCCGTCCCTTTCCTGTACTTTATACTCGGAACACTGATGATTGGGGGCACGCGCTTCGCCGCCAAATGGATATTGGTATCCGGTACCGGCATGCGTCGCGATGAGGAACCTACCTTCATTTACGGCGCTGGTCCCGCCGCAGCACAACTGGCGAGAGCACTAAGGGGTCACGGCAATCGATATGTTATGGGGTTGATCGACGATGACCCAGCAAATCACGGACGGGATGTTGGAGGTTACCGCGTTTTTCCCTCAAGCGACCTGCCCTCATTAATTGAGCGCTACGGCATCACCGAAATCATTCTCAGCATGTCCTCCATCCCCATCGAAAAGAGGCAGGACGTAGTCGGACGCGTGGCGGAGCTCGGCGTGAAAGTGCGTAGTTTGCCGGATATTTCGGACCTCGTGGACGGGCGCTATCTTGTCAGCCAAGTCCGAGAGATAGAGTTCGATGAACTGCTAGGCCGTTCTTTCGTGCCAGCCGATACCGAATTGCTTGATCAGGCCCTCACCGGCAAGGTTGTGATGGTCACAGGCGCCGGCGGGTCAATCGGTTCAGAACTGTGTCGCCTGATCATTCGCCGCAGACCGGCAAAACTCATCCTCTTCGAAGCGAGCGAATTCGCCCTCTACAAGATCGAGCAGGAACTGATGATAGCAGGAAAGCATGTGGTCGTTCCGATTCTCGGCTCAGTAACAGACGCGAAGACTGTTGAGCGCACTCTTCGCAACCACAATGTGCAAGTTCTTTATCACGCTGCAGCTCACAAGCATGTCCCACTCGTTGAGGCTAATGTTCTTGAGGGGATCCGCAACAATATTTTCGGCACATTGACAGTTGCGAGCCACGCCGCCCAGACAAACGTGGAAAGCTTCGTGTTGATCTCGTCCGACAAGGCCGTCCGGCCGACAAACGTCATGGGGGCAACGAAGCGCTGGGCAGAACTCGTTGTGCGGCAGATGGCTGTAGCAGCGCGGGCGAAGCCGGAAAAGCAGGTATTCTGTGCCGTGCGTTTCGGTAACGTGATCGGATCGAACGGTTCAGTGGTGCCGCTATTCAAAGAGCAAATCGCCAAAGGTGGCCCGCTAACTATCACCGATCCGAACATGACCCGCTACTTCATGGCAATTCCCGAGGCCGCGGAACTAATCGTCCAAGCTGGGGCACTTTCTGCCGGAGGCGATGTTTTCCTGTTGGACATGGGTGAGCCCGTCCGAATCGGAGATCTCGCGGAAAACATGATAAGACTGGCGGGATTCTCCATCCGAGATGCAAAGAATCCAGACGGTGGCATAGCCATCGAAGTAATCGGCAAGCGCCCGGGAGAAAAGCTCTTCGAAGAGCTGTTCTACGACCGCAACAATGCCCAACCGACCCGTCATCCGAAAATCATGCGTGCCGACTCAACTACCATTGGCAACTATGACATCGCCGCGTGGCTGCAGAAGCTTGAAGATGCCCTCGCAGCCGAAGACGAGGAACACGCCAGGATGCTTCTCTTTTCACTAATTTCGGCAGATGAGATACCAACTCGGAGCAATTAGCACGGGTGAAAGCACCAAGATGAAGTATTGAAACCTCTGAAGGTCCTCGACCTGTGCGATGCGCTTCATACGGCGACAATGCGGTAGACCTGCTGCCGTTCACCACTTGGATTAGTCGGACCACGTAACTTACTTCACGGCGATGATTACGGTGCAGCAGGCGTAACCCGCTCAACAGAAAATGGAGCAGACGTTATGGGTATGACCTTGGTGACCGGCGCCTTAGGCTTTGTTGGCTCACACCTAGTGGCGGAGATGACGCGACGCGGCCTGCCGCTGCGCGGCGTCACCCGACAAACGGTGCCAGGCCTGATGACCATACCGTCATATGGCCCCGAAATGGATTGGAGCAACTGGCTCGAGGGGACCGACACCGTCGTTCACCTGGCGGCGCGTGTTCATGTCATGCGGGATACCGCAACTGACCCGCTTTCGCTGTTTCGGGAGGCCAATGTCGACGCCACCGTCAATCTCAGCCGCCAAGCGGCCACTGCCGGCGTGCGCCGATTCGTTTTTGTCAGCTCCATCAAGGTGAACGGCGAACGCACTGAGCCAGGCAAACCCTTCACCGCTTATGACACACCAAAGCCGCAAGACCCTTACGGTATCTCTAAATCGGAGGCCGAAATAGCACTACTGGCATTGGGTCGCGAAACAGGTATGGAAATCACAATTGTCCGCCCTCCCCTCGTGTATGGGCCGGGAGTAAGAGGCAATTTTCGCAGTTTGATGAAATGGTCGGCGAGCGGAATGCCGTCGATATTCGCTGCGGTGAAGAACAAGCGGTCGTTTGTGCATGTGGCAAACCTATGTGATCTGTTGATCACAGTGCTAGATCATCCAAATGCGGCGAACCAAATATTCCTCGTAAGCGATGGCCATGATCTTTCCACCCATGAACTAATTGAGAGACTGACCATTCAAGCCGGACGACAGCCAAGGAGCGTGTCGATTGCCCCAACCTTCCTTAACTTGATCGGAAAACTGACTCGGCGCAGGGCGGCCGTTGAACGGCTCACACAAAGCCTTCAAGTCGATATAGAGTCAACTTGTCAGAAATTGAGCTGGCGCCCTCTCACCCGCCTCTGAATTAGCCCCCGAAAGGCCCGGACATGCTCCCCCACTTAGCTAAGTGGGTAGGAGTAATGTTGGTAATATGACTGGTAGCAATTTTAAGATGGAAGT
>Ga0180218_1001621_pt1 | contig 13195 bp, 7 predicted proteins | sample eDN3rd37CKraftBY_FD_151334 | JGI IMG/M metagenome (GOLD analysis project Ga0180218, IMG submission 151334) | Enriched backyard soil microbial communities from Emeryville, California, USA - eDNA 3rd pass 37_C Kraft BY (version 2) (version 2) | ecosystem: Environmental > Terrestrial > Soil >... | reverse complement strand
TGATTGCTGTCAATGCTTTAGCCATATTGCTCTGCTTATGTCGTTGTATTGAATTGGAAATCGCTGTTTCAGACAGCCCAGGCCAGCGGGGTGTCGCCGCGCCGGGCCAGATCGATGGGCGCAGCGCGTGCAACATACCATTCGCTGAGCAGGCCGTCGACGTCCTTCATGAAGAAAGAACGCTTCCACGGCAGGTCGGCCTGGCCGACGATTTTGCGTCCCGCCGCATTCAGGCGCTTCAGCGCCGCCTCGAGCTCTTGCTCGTCCTCGATCTGGAAAGAGGCGTGATGGTAGGCGGGGGCATCGCCCCGCACCAGCACCAGCGCATGCTCATAGCTTTCCAGCGAAGAGCGAAGGTAGACGACGTTTTCGTCCTGGCGCACGATGCGCAGGCCGCCTATGCGGGTGTAGAAGTCGGTCATGGCTTCCAGCTGCGCTGTCTGGAGCACGGCGTGGGTGATGCGGTAGGGATGGATGGGGGCCGCTTCCACGAAACGCAGCGTGGGCGAGGTGTCGTAGCGCCCTTCGGTGAAGGGCTCGGCCGAAGCCGGGTCCCACCGGCTGGTGATCAGCTCCATCTCGCCCTTGAGCACATTGCGCCAGTCTTTGACCGTGTCGCAATAGAACTCATTGTAGTTGTGGTCGGGGTCGAAGATGTACACGCTGTGCGCCACCTGGTGGTCGACCGTCATGTCCATCTCTACGCCGTCGTCGCGCATGCGTTTCCAGGCCGAGACCAGATCGGCCTCGTTCTCCAGTTCCCAGGCCAGGTGGTTCAGCCCGGGGGCCAGGCCGATGCTGCCGGGAAGCTGCAGCAGGCCGTTGCGTCCGTAGCGGTCAACCCCCTTGGTGGTCTGCATCATGCCCAGGTCATGGGGCGTGTGGCCCGTGCCCAAGAAGGTGGCGATGAGGTCGGGCTCGGTGAATTCGACGTTCAGGCCGCATACCTCGTTATAGAAGCGTTCTGAGGCTCCCAGGTCGTCGACCCAAAGATTGACGTGGCCCAGACGGCGGGGAAGAAAGTAGCTGGACGAGGCCTGTCGCGGGTCTTGAAGCGTGGAAGGGCTGGACATATCGATACTCCTGCATTGATGCGTATGATGCCGGCGGCCTATGGCTGGCCGGCCAGGGGGTTGCGGGGCGGCGTGGCCGCTCCGCATTGCGTCAGCGGGCGGCCTTGGCCGGGGCGGCGGTGCGCAGCAGGGCCAGCAGTGCGACCAGCACCACGGCTTCCACCACGACAAAGGACCAGAAGGCAACGGTGAACGAGTGGGTCATGGTCAGCAGCGCACCCATCAGCGCGGGCGCCACGAAGGTGGCCAGCACGCCGCCCATTTCGGCATAGCCCGCCGCCGAGGGGCCCAGGCTGGTGCCGTATTTTTCGCCCACCAGGCTGAAGATGGCGCCGCCGCTGAACACACCCACGCCGCACAGCGCTGCAATCGCCAGCAGCATGGTGAAGGAAAGCGGCCAGACGGTGGTGGCCACGCACAGCAGGGCGGCGACGAGCGTCATGGAAACACCGGCAAGCAGCATGCGGATATTGGTGAGCTTGTCGCTGAGATAGCCGCCGATCAGCAGGAAAAGCACCTGCGACAAGCCCATGAGCGTGCCGACCATGGGCGCCAGGCTGGGGTCCATGCCCTGCGACTTGATGTAGTTGGGGATCATCCACGTTGCGCTGGCCGCCACCGAGAACAGCGCACCGAAAATGCCCAGCAGGCCCACCCACACCCATCGCGAGCGGAATATCTCGGAAAACACCTTGACGTCGTGGCGGGCATGGTCGTGAGGGTCGACAAAGGGGCCGGGGCGAACCACGAACTGTGCCAGGATGCCGGCGCTGATGGTCAGCACGCCCAGGACAAAGAAGAATTCGCGCCAGCCATGGGTCATGGCATAGGGCAGGCCCAGTGCGAAATCGAGTGTGATGGCAAGGGAATAGGCGCCCAGAATAATGCCCATGACCAAGCCCTGGCGCCGCTGCGGAAACCATTGCATCACGATCTTCATCGAGCCGACCCATACGGCCGAGTCGAAGAAGCCTATGACGAGCCGGAGCAGGACGAGCTGCTCGAACGACTGGGCATGCATCTGGATCAGCATCAGCACACCGCTGCCGACGAGACCGATGAGGTAAAGGCGTTTGGCCGACATCTTGCGGCCGCGGGGCGCCCAGTAAAGCATGCCCAGGGCGAAGGACACGCCGAAGGCCCCCTGGACGAGGCCCGCCTGGCTTTCGCTGAGGGCAAGGTCTTTCGAGACCAGCATCAGTACGGCGGCGAAGCCGTAGAAATCGGCCGCAAGGCACATTTCCCCAATGACGGCCATACAGAGCATGAGTATGGCGATGTATTTTCCGGTGCCGGCGCGGGCGACGGCGTTCAATTCGACTGAGTTGGACATGCTGACTCCGTAATGAGGCAAGCTGAGTAGAGTGTTGACCATCGTTCTGGCGCGTTCCGGCCCATCCTCCTCGATGGGACGGCCCAGCGCGATGGGCCGGTGTCTTGTGACGTTTTGGACTGCCAACTACGAGCATGGGCTCCGGTTTCCGGCGGCCGCTGCATTCTGATTCGTGGGTTTGTTGCAAGATTCGGCATAAGCGGAATCTCCCCGCGCAAACTCTTTTGAATCAGTTTTGATGAATGATAGAAATCGCCAATTTCTATGTCAATACATATTTATTGGTATATACCCTAGCGCTCGATGCATCCGTATTTACAGTGTTTTGATGTAAAAGGGCGGAAAATTATTGTCCCGTTGAATGCCTTCAGAAGCCGATCGCGCGGCGTCTTCGGTAACAGGTTGGCTACGAGCGGGTATCTCCCCGGGCGAAGCATCCGCGCTCAATTACGGCTGGCGCTCAGGCAGTCGGCGAGGCGGGGCGCGCGAGAGCCAGGCGTTCAACCGCGTCGAGATCAAGGCGGCCAATGGCGTCCTGGATAGCCTGGAAATAGGACCGGCAGCCGGGGTAGTGGGGCAGCGTGTTTTCCAGCCAGCTTTCGATGTCGCTAAGCTGGCCGTTCTTGGCCATGAGGGCCAGTTCGCTGCGCACATGGGGAGGAGGCATGGCGGCGGCATGTTCGGGCTCCGCCGCCTGCATGGAAGCGCTTGCGGCGCGTGCCGGCGCGGAAGCCCCGCCTATGAGGCGGTCCGCCGGAAGAAGCTGGGGGGCGCTCCAGGTCGCCACTTCGTCGTCGACCGGCTTTACTTCGATCTCAAAGCTGAACGTCGAACCGTTTCCTGTCGAGCTGTCCAGGCTCAGTCGGCCGCCCATTGTCTGCAATATGCTTTGCGCGATGTGAAGGCCCAGGCCCACCCCGGCGGAATCCGGGTCGAGTTGGCGAAACTCTTCGAATATCTGTGTTTGCCCGTGGGCGTCGATGCCGACTCCGGAGTCGCTGACGGTGAAGCGCAGCTTCCAGCTGGCGTCGCCCCGCGTGGCGATCAGGTCCAGCCGGATGGTTCCCGCGCGAGTGAACTTGGCGGCATTGGACAGCAGGTTCAGCAGTACCTGGCGCAGACGCCGCCCGTCCGTGCATATCATACGCGGAATACAGCCCGGCACATGGGCGATGAAACGGTTGTTCTGCTGTCGGCTGAGTGCCACGGCGTGTTGGACCAGCTCATCGAGGTAGTCGGGCAGATCGATTGCATGAGGCTTCAGGGCCAGCGGCTTGAGTTCGGCAGTGGCATAGCCCAGAATGTCGTCGATCAATGCCATCTGGTAGTCGACGCTGCGGGTAATGGCGTCGAGCAGGCCTTTTTGCCGCGGGTCGGCCGTCTGTTCGATGAGCCGGCTGTACCCCATGATGGTGGCCAGCGGCGCACGCAAATCGTGGCTTACATAACTGACGATTTGCGTCTGCTGCCGGTTCTTTTCGCCGGCATATTCCAGCGCCTGGTTCAGCGCCTTTGTCTGGCGTGCCACTTCGAGCGCAAGGCGTTCGTTCTCTTCGCGCTGCAGGCGCGAAATCTTCTCAAGCGCCGTCCTGCGCTGGACGCCCACATGCGCCACCCAGCCGGCAAGCAAGGTCAGGTTGATGAACAAACCCGCCAGTGCAACAACCGGGTTCACCCAGAGCGTTCCCATGGACAGGCTGGCTACATACTCGGGCAGCACGCCGTTCACTTCAAGCGCAAGCAGGCTGGCGCGCGCCAGTGAAAATGCCGCAACCGCCAGCATGAGTTTGCGGGTAGGCGCGTTGCGCTTGATGAACAGGATGGCGATGGCCAGCAGGGTCAGGCTGAAGAATGGCCTGATGAACCCGGTCACCCAATACACGTGGTAGACGTTTCCAAAAGCCGACACCACCATCAACCCGATGTAGTACGCGGCCCAAGCGGCAAGAAGCCCCCGCAGGGGCAGCCTTACCTTTTCGGCCCGAGCGATTTCCAAAACGAAAACAATGAAGAGCAGGATGATGAGCTGGCCCAGTATCAAGGGTGTCCGGTAAGCCCATTCGCCCATGTCGGCCAGCATGTCCTGCTGTCCGTAGCCGCGCCGCAGTATTTCGGCCAGCAAGGTGGCGAAAGACAGGGCAGCCAGCAGCAGAAAGCTTCTGCTGCGACTGAACAAGGCCAGTATCAGCGCGCTCCAGGCCAAAGCCAGCAGGCCGCCGAAAAGCAGCCCGTCCCAGATTGCGCTGCGTTCGAGGTAGGCACGGAACTTCGCATCGGAATACAGGTACGGAGCCAGTTGAGCGGGCGCCACGCCCGTTGTTCTGATCAGCACGATCTGATCCTGGCCGGGAGCCAGAGTGACGGCTTGCGAATGGTAGCGCCCGGCTGCATTTTCCCCGGCGGCAGAAGCAGGGCGCTTCGGGCTTACCCACTGGCCGTCGCTCAGTACGTAGAACTCGGCTGAATGGAAGATGGAACCCGGGCTCAGTATGAGGTGCAGGCGCTGCGTCGCTTCACTGGTATTGGCCAGGTGAACCCGTATCCACCACGGCGCCGGGTTCGGCTTGCCAGAACCATCGAGCCCTTCGATACCGACGAAGCCTCCGGGCCCATCCGGAAGCCTGGCCACCTGTGCCGCGCTCATGCCGGCGCTCAGGTCGTTGAACAGCCCGCTTTGCTCCGTCAGCTGCGAGCTCCATTGCGCATCGCCCACATCGACGATCGCTGCCTGTGCCGGGCTTAGGCAAAGGCAGGCGCACAACCATATCGCCCACAGCACACGCGCCCCTACCATAGTACCTGGGCGCCGGCAAAGATGGATCGGCGCATTCCGGGGTAGAAGGCTGCTTCGCCGGCGCCTGCCCGTGCCGTTTGTTCTATCGACGCCGCATAGCGTTTGTCGGCAAGATTGCGAGCGTTCACGAAGACCCGAAAGCGTCCCGAGGAGTGGGCATAGCCGACGGTAAAGTTCACCACGCCGTAGCCGGGCGCCCGCAGCGTATTGGCCTGGTCCACGTAGGATGAAGAGGCGAACACGAGTTCGGGGCCCAAATACACACCCGATGGATGGCGATAGCTTATGCTGGCTCGTCCATAGTGTTGGGGGATCAGTGGCAGGCGGTTCTGGCCAAAAGCCGTATCGCCCGCGTGGCGGAAGCGGCTCCAGGTGTAGCTGAGGTTCCAGTGCACGGAGCCGGCCAGCGATTCCGGCGACACTTCGCCGCGCAATTGTAGTTCCAGTCCCAGGCGCCTGGTGTCCGGGATGTTTCCACCCTGGTAGCCTATCGTTTCACCCGACGGTCCCAGTTTGGCTATGTTGAGCAATTCGTCCTTGACGCGGCTGTAGAACAGGGCGGCCTCCCAATTGACCAGGCGGCTGGATCCGCGCGAACCCACTTCCCACGTAGTGGCCTTCTGGGCTTCAGTCGTGCCTTCGGTGTTATAGAACTGCAGGGTCGAAGGGGGCTCGAAACTGCGGCTCAGGTTGGCAAAGATTTGCGCGTCCGGCGCCACTTGCCACAATAATCCGAGCTTCGGGCTGAATCCGTTGTATCGCCGATCTTGGTCGACGTCTTTGAAATAAGTGGGCAGCGCTTGCGGATTGCGCAGCGCCGAGATGCCGCGCCGCCTTTGGGCGGTGACTGCCTGCATGGCGGCCGAGACGGACAGCGCAGGCGTCAGCGAGTATGAGTTCTCGAGATAGAACAGGGCGGTCTGGGCCGAGGTGGTGATGGCTTCATATTGTTCCGTCGATGGGTCAAGGACCATGCCGCCCGGCAAGACGAAAGGGCCGTAGGTCTGGCTATTGCTGTGTCCCTGGGCCAGGCTTGCTCCCCAGCTGAGGCGGTTTTCATGGCCCCCCAGGTCGCGCAGCATTTCGCCGCGCAGCGCCAGGCCGTAGTCGCGGGTGCGATAGAAGATCGGCACGACGGTGCCTAGCAGATCCAGTGTGGTGTCGCTGTAGTAGGTTCCCAGGCTCAGGGTGTCGGGCCCCCGGTCCAGGGTGTGCTGATAGGCCAGCCGGACATGCGGATGAGTACGCGCCCGGCGCTCGGGCCAGGGCGGCGAGGGGTCGTCCGGCCCGGCATCGCCCCGCAGTTGGGCCATGGTGACGGGGCTTGTAACATCCTGGTCCATATCCAGAATGTCCAGATGGAACCGGCCCCGGGAGCTCTCGCTGGCGCGAAAGCCCAGATTGCCGTAGAAACGCAAGGCCTTCTGGCGCGAATGCGCCGCAGACCCATCGGTCTGAAAATGGCCGACCGAGGCGAAGGCATCCAGGCCATTGTCGAAGACCTGGCCCGCCCGCGCCTGTGCCTGCAGGTATCCGTATGAACCGCCCTGCAGGCGTGTTTCAAGGCCAGGATGCGAGTAGCCCGTGGGCGATACGATATTGATCGCCCCGCCCAATGTCGCCGCTCCGTAACGCAGGGCATTGGCGCCGCGCAGGATCTCGATGTAGCGGGCATTGAAGGGGTCGGCGTAAGACGGATCGACGGTGCCGTCGGCCTGGTTCAGGGGCAGGCCGTCGCGCAGCAGCATGAGTCCGCGCATACCCAGGGGCGAAGTCAGCCCTGAACCGCGTATCGAGAGCTTTGCCGACTGGGGGCCCGCAGCCGACTGTGCAAACACGCCCGGCATGCCGGCAAGGGCGTCTCCCAGGCCGAGGGCGGGCCGGTCGGCGTAGTCTTCCTCTGTGACCAGGCTGACGTTGCCCGGCCGCGTTTGCAGTGCCCGCAAGGCGGCCTGGGGTGACGGTGACAATAGATCGTTCACCGCGCCCGATACGGTGATGGACCCCAGCAGGGCCGCCTGTGTGCCCGAAAGCGCAGGCGCCTCATCGGCTGCGCGCGCATGCAGCGGCGCCGATGCCAGAAGGCCGCATAGTACGAGTGCCGGGCCAGCGTATTGAAGACGATAATGTAACGGTAGCGGCGGCATTGTTTCTATGGGACTGTGCGTATCATGAGGCTCTCTGGGCCGAGCGGGCGACTAATGATAATCTTCGGGATGCATGAATAAACCCGATGCCGTCCCTCGAACAAATGCCGAGCAGGTGCAACTTCTGCTGGTCGACGACGACCCGGATCAGTTGCGCCTGCTGGTCGAGGCGCTGCGGGCCATGCCCTGGCGCTTGAGCCTGGCATTCGACGGCATGCGTGGCTATGAAAGGGCAGTGGCCATTATGCCTGATCTCATCCTTCTGGATGCGCGCATGCCTCGCCTGGACGGGTTCGCGCTGTGCCGCAATTTGAAAGCCAATCCGTCCACCGCCCATATTCCCATTCTTTTCCTCAGTTCCGCCACCGATGTCGATGAACGGCTGAAGGGGCTGCGCGGCGGTGCCGTCGATTACATCCTGAAGCCCTACTCGGCGGAAGAAGTCATTGCCCGCGTGCAGATCCATCTAGAGTTGGCCGGCAAGGCCGCCGGGCGCGCCCAAACCGATGCTTTCGGCGCTTCGGCGCCGCAGGCCGGCTTCGGCAGTGGTGCCGAACCGATAGAGCAGGACGAGGTCCTGGTGCGGGCGGCCCAGCAAGAATTGCTGTCGCACCGGTTTCATGAGCAGAGCCTGGCCGATCTCGCCGCGGGCCTGGGCGTAAGCGAACGGCGTCTATCCCGCGCCTTCCGGAAGGTGCTGGGCATGACACTGTTCGAGTATCTGCGTCGCGAGCGCATGGAGCAGGCCAAGCGGCTTCTTCTGCAGACCGAGCTAAGCGTCCTGGCCGTTTCCCAGGAGGCCGGCTTTTCCAGCGCGGCCAATTTCGCCACCGCCTTTCGCGACTACACCGGCATGACCCCTTCCGAGTACCGGCGCAGGGGAAGCGAGGCATAGAAGCCGGGTCTTCGCCGCGCCTTGCGAGAACGACGCCGGCAAGGCCGCCGCAAACAGGGCAAGTAGAAGTGTCGGCCCATTTTATGCAATAATCGCAGGCTTGCCCCTCTAGCTCATGCTTGGTTAGAGCAGCGGACTCATAATCCGTTGGTGCCGTGTTCGACTCACGGGGGGGGCACCAGTATTCATGCGGGTTTCCAGGAAATTGGAAACCCGCATTTCTTTTGCGCTGATTCTCAAAATTCCTGAATCCATACGCTCTGCGTGAGAGCATTTCCATCTTCGTGTGGAACCCTTCGGTGATCCCATTGGATTTGGTGAACCGCCACCCGTTTCATGTATTGTCATCATCCTATGCTACGGTATGGGCATAGGGCGCTTTTTTGCATGTACGCTTTCATGCCGCATGCGGACGCCGCACGCAAAATTCCGGCCCCCGGCACGGACAAGAGGAGAATTCGATTTGAGACGATTGCTTTTTCATGCACAGCAGCTGCATCAGCGGCGCATGAGCGTCTTCTGGCTGTTGCCGCAACCCCTTAGCGAGGACGACGAGTCGGCCCTGGGCCAACTGCGCCTGCATTCGCTTCCCGAGCACGAAGACAGGCCTCGCACGCTGCGCGAAATGTTCAGCGACACCGAGTACGATGAGGGCGAGGCGGGCTGACGCCGCCGCGGTAGGTCAGGCCTCAAGGCCTTTTTGATATTCCTCCAGATAGGGTTTCACCAGGGCGGTTTTTTGTTTTTCGCTCAGGATCTTGCCGGCCATCTGGAAAAATCGCTGTTCTTCTTCCTCAAGGTGATGGTGAACCTTGTCGGCCAGCTTCCTGGCCAGCGACAGCCATGAAGGGCTGGACGGTTCGGTCTCTTCCAGCTGCTCGATCAGTTCGTCTATTTCATGATGTTCGGCAATGGCGTGGCGGGCCGCTTCCACGCCCGAGTCGTCGTCCATGATGGGAATGTAGAAGTGGCGTTCCTCGGCCGTGGCATGGGCCGTGAGTACGGTCTTGTAGTTGTCGAACAGGTTCTCGCGTTCGGATGACTCTCCGCTTGTCTTCAATATTTGCGATGCAAGATCGCGCTGGAGTTCATGACTTTGGCGAAGGGCTTCGAAGATGTTCATGGCTCTTTCCTCATCATTACCTGCTGCGGCGGAATGCCGGCTGCACTTCGATCCACGGTACAACGCCCACCGCCAATGAAATGTTACCTTGCGTAAGGATTGGCGGCGGCTTGCTTCCCTGGGGCGGGCCGGCACAACAGAATCCTTCTTCCGCGCTACGGCTTTGAGTACACTGCGATGTGTCCATTGCTCACTACCAAAGGAAGACCATGAAGGGACGTGGCTTGTTAGCGTTGTGGCTGTTGTCGATGGCGGCGTCGGTTCATGCGGCGCACATCACGCATTTCTCTCCTCAGGGCACGGTTGCAACGATAGAAAGCGTCAAGGTCACCTTCGACCAGGCCGTCATCGCCTTTGGAGACGCGGCTGCGCCCGCGCCGCTGCGAGTCAGCTGCGATGATGACTCCGTGGTGGGTGACGGCCGCTGGACAGACGCCAGGAACTGGACCTATGTATTCAGGTCGGCGCCGGGGCCGGGCGTCAAGTGCTCGGCAAGCGTCGATTCCGGCTTTCGCACGCTTGGCGGCCAAGCCATTACGGGCACTACCTCATACTCTTTTGCAACGGGCGGCCCGCATGTGGTTTCCAGGCGTCCCTGGGGCGACACCATCGATGAAGACCAGATCTTCCTGCTGCAATTCAACGGCGCGGTAGATCCGCAGACGTTGCTGGCCCACACGCATTGCGCGGTCCAGGGCCTGGGCGAGGCGGTTCCGGTGCGCCTGGTCGACGACGCAGCCCAGCGCAAGGCCTTGCTCGAGGCGGCCTATATGGGCGACTCGGCGGACGACCCGGCCATTCAGCTGCTGCAGTGCAAGCGCCTGTTGCCCGCCGATACAGGCCTTCGGCTGGTCCTGGGAAAAGGGGTTGCAAGCCCCAGCGGCGTGGCTTCCGCGAAGCCGCAGGTGTTTGATTTCAAGGTGCGTGCGCCATTCAAGGTTTCGACGAGCTGCCAGCGCGAAAACGCCAACGCGCCTTGCACACCGGTGCTGCCCATCGTCGTGCTGTTCAACGCTCCGGTCCCGGCCGAATTGGCGGGAGGCGTTCGGCTGCTTAGCGCGGGCGGCCAGATCGAGCCTGATCGCCCCGGAGAAGGCGATGAGCAGTCCAGCACGCAGCGCCTGGTGTTCTCGGGGCCTTTTGAGCCACAAGCCGAACTGCAGGTCGTGCTGCCCGACGGCTTCAAGGACGATGCGGGCCGGCAAGTCAGCAATACCGATCAATTTCCTCTTACTGTGCAGACCGGCGGCTATCCTTCGCTGGTCAAGTTTTCGTCAGGCACTTTCGGAACCATAGAACGCTTTGCCAATGCGCCGCCGGGCGTGGACGAAGCCGATTTCCCGCCCACAGTGCCGCTTACCGTGCGCAATGTCGAGCAGGAACTGCTTGCCAGGGATTTGTCCAGGCCTTTGGGAACGGTACGCGACTACGTCCCCGCCGATGACGAAGAGGTGCTGCGCTGGTACGCCAGCCTGCAGAGGCTGGACGGCGGCAGGTGGACCCGGCAGCAGATCGGCCGCATTCTGGACGGAGACGAGCCAGGCGAGGGCGGCGACGATGCCATCGACGTGCGGGGCTATTCGGTGCTTCATGATCGAGAGGGCGTACGCACACTCACCTTGCCCGGGGGCGGGCAGGGCAATGAGCGTCCCCTCGAGGTCATCGGGGTGCCGGTGGCCCAGCCCGGCTTTCATGTGCTCGAGGTCGAATCGGCCCGCCTGGGCACGGCGCTGCTGGGTGAAGAGCGGCCCATGTTTGTGCGCAGCGGCGTGTTGGTCACCAATCTGGGGGTGCATCTGAAGCAGGGCCGTGACGACGTCATGGTGTGGGTAACCAGCCTGGACGGTGGGCAGGTCGTTCCAGAAGCGCAGCTTCGCGTGCTGGATTGTTCGGGCCGGCTTCTGGCCGAAGGAAGTACCGATGCGCACGGCCTGTGGCACCACGATGGCGCGCTCGACGGCCCGGATTATTGCAGCGATACCGGCATGAGCGGCTTGTACGTTTCGGCCCGTATCCCCAAGAACCACCCCCTTGCGCGCGGCAAGGACGATTTCGCCTTTGTCCTGTCGGAATGGAACGGGGGCATGGAGTCCTGGCGCTTCAACGTGCCGACCGACATGCGGCCCGAACCCACCGTGGTCACCCATACCGTATTCGACCGCAGCCTGTTCCGGGCCGGTGAAACCGTGTCCATGAAGCATTTTGCGCGGGTGCAGACGCGCGACGGCCTGGCCCTGCCCGATCCCGATCAACTGCCCAACAAGCTGGTCATCATCCATCAGGGTTCGGGCCAGAGCCATGAGCAGGAGCTCAAGTGGGAAACAACCCCTTCCGGGGGGCTGAGCGCCCACAGCGAATTCCAGCTGACCCGTTCGGCCAAGCTCGGCGACTACAGCGTGACCCTGCAAAGGGACGATGACTACGCCATGCCCGATGGCCGTTTCCGGGTCGAGGAATTCAAGCTGCCGATATTGGCGGGCAGCCTCAAGATCAGCCAGTCTGAAGCGGGGCCAATGCTCGTGGCGCCTGCCCAGCTAAATGCCGACTTGCAGATTTCCTTCGTGTCCGGAGGGCCCGCAGCCAGGCTGCCCATCAACCTCTCGGCCGTGCTGCGCGACCGGCAGTTGAGCTATGACGATTACGATGACTACTCTTTTGCTCCTCCTTCCGGCACGCAGGACGAATCATCCGAAGACGGGGAAGCTGTCGACCAGCGCCTTTTCCTGGACAAGAAGGCGGTGACGCTCGACGAGCAGGGGGCCGCACGCATTACGCTCGATGCCATTCCCGCGATTTCCCGGCCCAGCGAATTGCGCTTCGAGGCCAGTTTTTCCGACCCGAACGGGCAGGTGCAAACCCTCAGCCAGGTCGCCAGGGCCTGGCCCGCGGGCGTCGTGGCGGGCATACGCGGCGGAAGCTGGGGGCAGCAAGGCAAGCCGATGTCGGTGGATGCGCTGGCCCTGTCTCCGGATGGGCAGCCGCAAGCGGGCGTTCCTGTCAGCATACGTGCCGTGTCGCGCACGGTTTATTCGACCCGCCAGCGCATGGTGGGCGGGTTCTACAGCTACGAGCATCACACGCGCCTGACTGATCTGGGCCAGGTCTGCGAAGGCAAGACCGACGAACGGGGCGGCCTGCGATGCGAGGCAAGCTTTGAGCAAACCGGTTCGATCGAACTGATCGCCAGCGCGGCCGACGGCGAAGGCCGGCGCAGCGAGGCGGCCACCACCATCTGGGTCATGGGGGGCGACGACCTGTGGTTCGACGCGGGCAACGACGACCGCATCGACGTCATTCCGGGCAAGAAGGTCTATCAGCCGGGCGAAACCGCCGAGTTCCAGGTGCGCATGCCTTTCCGCCATGCAACCGCCCTGGTGGCCGTCGAGCGCGAGGGTGTTCTGTCGTCCAGCGTGGTCGAGCTTAAGGGCGATGATCCGCGCGTTCGCATTCCGGTGCGGGCCGAATGGGGGCCCAATGTCTATGTGTCGGTGCTGGTGCTGCGCGGCCGCCTGCACGAGGTGCCCTGGTACTCCTTCTTTTCCTGGGGCTGGAAACAGCCCGTCTCCTGGTTCGATGCCTTCCGGAACGGCCGGGAATATCAGGCGCCCACTGCGCTTATCGATCTTTCCAAGCCGGCTTTCCGGTTCGGCCTGGCCGAGATCCGCGTCAACGATGGAAGCGGTGGCCTGAAGGTAGAGGTAACGCCCGACAAGCCGCGCTATCAGGTGCGGGACGAGGCGAAGGTGCAGATCCAGGTAAGCACTGCCGACGGCAAGCCCGCCGCCCATGGACAGGTGGCCTTTGCCGCGGTGGACGAGGCCTTGCTCGAA
>Ga0180218_1001619_pt1 | contig 13197 bp, 12 predicted proteins | sample eDN3rd37CKraftBY_FD_151334 | JGI IMG/M metagenome (GOLD analysis project Ga0180218, IMG submission 151334) | Enriched backyard soil microbial communities from Emeryville, California, USA - eDNA 3rd pass 37_C Kraft BY (version 2) (version 2) | ecosystem: Environmental > Terrestrial > Soil >... | reverse complement strand
AGCGACGATGAACCTATGGGCGAAGATCGCTCGGGCATGAGCGGTGTATGCGGCGGGTGTCACGCCTTTGCTTCTCGGTCGTTAACTTTACAATGCCCAAGGAACTGTTCAAGATCGAGGGCGCGACGCATATCGAGACCTACTGGGTTCCCGAATATGTGGCGGCCGCGATAGGCAAGCTGGCCCCCTTCTTCTCCCGAACCCTCCCATCAGCCCGACATCATGGGACACGCCTGGGTCATCCCTCAGGCTCCTCTCTCATTGTGAGTGACTTCTTGAGATTAAGGGATCGTTAGAGAACATTAACCATATTAATGCAATTCCATGTCGAGGATAGTTCTTCGCTGAAAGCTAGAACATGCGAGATACGTGTCCCCATCGCCCTTAACATATAAGAAATTTCGGGCCAGGAGATACTCCGTCCGGCTATGACATCGAGAAGGTATCGTGACTACTCGTTTTGGGCATAATCCTATTCTTGATCCCGAGATGCGGTCAGCAACAAACCCCCTCGCGACGATCTGGAGACGACGGAAGCTTTTTATAGTTGTCTCTTTGTCAGTGTGGGCTGTTGTCCTCATTTTGCTTGTGACGCTACCATCCAGCTATATAGCCACTGGCATCATCAGCATTGCTGAGCCCGGCAAGGTGTTTGGGACAGTCGGCATAAATATCGGCGATCCGGCCGATATGGAGAGCCAAGTTTATATTGCGGAGTCGCCAGCCGTTCTCAAGCGAGTCGTTAAAATTCCGGAAGCCCTAGAGGCAATGAAAGAGGAGTGTAAGGCTTCGATAAATTTCGGCGATAGAGAAGGAGACTGTGATCGTTTCAATATCGACAGTCTAGCGGCGATTGAATACTTGAAATCTCGTTATTCTGTCAACGGTGCTGGCCGCTCTAGAATTCTATCCATATCTTATTATTCTTCAAATCCCGAAACTGCGAAAGTCATGGCAAACGCCTTAATTGACGGTATATTGGACTACCATCGCGAAGAAATCACGCGGGTCGGTATATCAACAATTGCAAGTTTATCTGAACAGTTGGAAAAGCTCGATTTAGAAATTCGGCGTCAAAGCGCCGAAATTCAGATCGATCGCAACAAGAATAGCCTCGTTAGAGGTGCGCGCGGGACTGTGACTTCCGAACGCTTGACTGAAATTCTGGAGCAGGTGGCTCAGGCCGAAGCTGATCGCCTAAAAGCAACGGCGATCGTCGAAGCAATCAAGAAAGGAAATCTCGATGATGCGTCGGTGCTCTCGGCGGTGATGGACAATCGTGTTATCGGCGACATCAAACAGCAGATCGCTGCGGCTCGAGTAGAAGAACGATCGGCCGCCGAGAGTTTAGGGCCGCTCCATCCGCAACGTCAAATCCTGGCTACTCGGGTTGATATGCTAGAATCTTCTCTCCGGAAGGAAATAGCACAGATAGAAAGAAACGCACGCAAGCAGCTTGTAATCGCAGACAGTGTTTTGGGGGCGCTGCGATCCGAACTTAGGGCCGCAGAAACCAGAGCAGCAGATGCCAACACCGCTGAAGTGGGCATTGAAGACAAGGTTCGGCAACTCGATGCCAACAAGCAACATTACATCGCACTTTTTGTGCAGAAGGAGAAGCTTGAGGCAGATACCCTCTCTTCGCCCGGGCGCCTTCGCCTCGTCAGCAAAGCGGACCTGCCGGTGGAGCGCTTCTTTCCCAAGACGGTACCCTTCGTTGCGGCGGGTTTTGCTTTGGCACTCGTTCTGGCGGTCATGATCACCCTTACACGTGATCAGTTGGCTCGGGGTATTTCCAATAGAGAAAAGCTGCAGCCCAAACCCGCAGAGCCGCATGCGCAGCCTGCGCTTAGGAAAATCGCAATGCTCCAAATTCCAAATTTGCCGCGGGCAGATCCTGTCGGCAAGGCAAAGGCGGCCGTCCAAGACCCTCGGCTCCGTAGGGTCCTGCTAGGAATCCTCCGGGATTTGCTTTCGCAACGTCCATCAAATCGCCCCCTTGCAGTCGCAATGCTCTCCGTCTCTCCCTGCGAAGAGCGTGCTTTAACTACATTAATGCTCGCAATCTGCGCGAGCGACATGGGGTACAAAGTACTTATTGTGGATGCGAACATATATCCTTCGAGACGGACGCAAAGGTTCGCCGGAGCTTTAGGCCTAAATGATATTCTTGAGCGGGGTGTCGCGCCAAACGCTGTCCTTCAACGAGTACAGGGAAAGCTGGATGCAATTGGCTCCGGAAGAGACGCTTCAGATCCCACGCGTCTACTCAATGAACGTGGTCTCGCCTCCTTGATCGCTTGGGCGCGGGATTACGATCTCGTGCTTTTCGACAGTCCCCCGCTCGATCAATCCATGAATGCAGGCCTTCTTGCAGAGCAAGTCGACGGTTCATTGTTTTGCTCCACCTGCGATGCACAGGAACTCGAAGCAACAGTTTCCGTCGCCCAGCGTCTTGGCAAGCTCGGGCTAAACATCGTCGGCTATCTGACCGCCGATTCAGCAGGCGAAAGCACGACAGTCGCGGACTATGATAGTATCGAGCAACGAACAGGGTTGCACCGGCGATGATCACAGTGAATCTGCCAACTCGGAAGAGTACCGGAAAAATCGCAGACGCACCGCGGTTCCGCCTGCCCGGGTGGGCGATGGCCGCGGCCTTGTTGTTTATTGCGCTTGCGGTAGCACCAGTTGGTGGATCATTGACAAGACTGTTCTTTGCGGCAGGATGCATAGGCGTCGGATGGTATGCTTGGCGGCAGAGCCCAGAATCTCACCTCCAAGCCGTGCTGGCGCTCTTGTGTTTTACACCGTTCGTGCGCCGCGTTGTGGACTACTACGCTGGCTTTGACGGCATTGGCGTCATGCTGATTGGTCCGCTAGCTACCATGCTCGTTCCCCTCCCCCGATTGATCCCTCTGCTGGATGGACGGTCCAATCCGCTTGAGAACGGTCGCGCACCACTCACGCTCGTTGTGATCTGCATCGCCTATGCCGCCTTTATCGCCTTGTTCAAGGGAGCGTGGCTCGATGCCTTTTCATCTGCACTGAAATGGATCGCTCCGCTGCTTTATGCGATGATACTGATTGAAACGGGAGATAGGAAACGCCTTCTGGACGCCGCAGCCCGGGTCTTTGAGATATTGCTGCCCATAATGGGCCTTTACGGAATGTATCAATACGTAAACCCGCCTGGCTGGGATCGCTACTGGTTGGACTTCGCAAAGACAGTAACTGCTGGTCTTCCCCTACCCTACGAGATACGCGTATTCAGCACCCTCAACGGGCCAGCCAGTTTCGCAACTTTTACCGCCATCGGGATACTGATCGTAAGCTTTCTGCGGCCGCCGCTGCTTGCTACACTCGCTGCCTTGCCGGCCGGATTGGCTCTCATCCTATCACAGTATCGGACCGCCTGGCTGTCACTGGCATTGAGTATCGCGTTCTGCTGTCTATTTTCCAGCACGCGTACACGCAGCGCCTTCATCCTTGCATTATTGTTCTTAGGAGGCTTGGTCGCCATGACGATACCTTCCTTCAATGATGCTTTGATCGCCCGGCTGGAGACTTTTTCCCAAGGCACCCAGGACGGAAGTTTCCAGGAAAGGCTTCAGGAGTTCGTGACGCTTTGGGAAAGTCCCCAAAGCTCCCTTTTGGGAGTCGGCTTCACCGAAGGTGACCCAGGAGCAGCCGGAACAATGCCCGTCGACGGAATGCTCATTGCTTGTTGGCTAACGATGGGAATTGTCATCGGAATCTTCTGCCTCTCCGCTTTCATCTGGGCGGGGGCTGGAATGGCGCTCAAGGCATTTGGCAATCCCGATCCCGGCTCCGTCGTGCTTGGAGGCCTCGGATGCGGATACCTACTACAGATGCCGCTCGCCAATATCTCCTCAGGAGAACTTGGGTTCATATTTTGGACATTTGTAGCAATCTCCTCTCTCAATCGCCAAGCTCCCTGATTTTGAGATATCTCCATTCCCGACATCGTGATGTTGGTGATGGAATATTTACCTGCAGAAAATAACCATGAGTATAAATTGTTGCGCGCGCTTACGTCAGCAGGCACGCTTTCGATGTATCACTGGTACCGTTTTACTGCTATGAGATATAACCAGAATATAGAATTAGCGAGACTGGTTTGTTTCTCGGCCGTGGTTGTCATTCACGCAAACTCCCTCGGCTTATTTTCCCAGAATGGCAAAATGTTCGGTTGGATTATCGACGAAATGGGTCGCTTTGCCGTCCCGGTATTTTTCTTGATATCAGGGTATTTCTGGAGACCACAAACGACAATCATAAAAGAATATTTTCTTAAAGCTTCGAAAAAGATTCTCCCCCCATTTGTCTTCTGGTGCTCTATATATATTATACTAGATTACACAGAAATTCTATACCCATCTTCGGTCGGAAGTGACTGGAAGAGATATTTAACGGCACCATGGACTGGAAGTGTTGCATTTCATCTCTGGTTTCTCCCAGCATTGCTGATCGGTACGATAATCGGCCTTGGCCTGGTCAGATATATGGGAATTTACAAAGCAGTAGTATTTACAGTTACGCTATATATATTCGGAGCGATGCTTGGAACATACGCACGATTGTTCGACGTTGTGGTACCATTAGGGGTCTATCGAAATGGGGTATTCTTTGCTCCGGTTTTCCTTGTAGGTGGCTTCGCTCTTGCGCAACTGAAGAAGCCTCCAGAACATTGGAAGATAATTTCATGTATTCTTGGGGGTTTCTTTCTCCACGCCCTTGAAGGGTACCTAATTCGGGGATTTTATCCGCACGGCCATGACATGTCGTTAGGAATATTGCCGTTTTCCTTCGGAATATTTATAGCTATTCTTAATATTAGATCTACCTCAAGTAAAGTATCAAAGTGCGGCGAGTATGTGTTTGGAGCTTATATTTTGCATGTGCTTTTTTTACGAATAATTAAGGAATTTTTTTTAGACGAAAATGGGATAATTTTTAGTCTATTCCTGATTTTACTCGTTATAACTTTATCGATTGCTTTCTCACAAATAGCGAAAACGTGTAAATTTTCTAAATTTATTCTACCATGATCAACATGACGCAGATAATTGTGATTAGGTATGGAATAATACGCTGATTCGCTGACCTCGACTCTTTTGCCTTCCCAAAGTGCGGTGAATCTGAATCTCTGGTGCAAACCGGAGGTCTGCAATGGGCATTGTAAAGTTAACGACCGAGAAGCAAAGGCGTGACACCCGCCGCATACACCGCTCATGCCCGAGCGATCTTCGCCCATAGGTTCATCGTCGCTGCGCGCGGTTCGCGATGATGGTCGGATGGGTGTCGTGGCGCGGGATGTAAAAGAGGTTGGCAATCGGATCATGGGTGGAAACGAAACGTTGCAGATGCCGCTTTGACTTGAAGCGCTTCATGATCCGCTCTCGCCGTCGGACTGGCTGGTGATCCGAGACAATGATGCCACGGGCCGCCAGTATGTCTTCGAGCATCCGCAGGCTCAGGGGAAAGCGGAAATAGAGCCACACCGCGTGGGCAATGATCTCAGCAGGAAAGCGCTGGCGGCGGTAGAGCGGATTACGGTCTGTCATGCCTCTTTATCGCCCATCAAGCTCCAAGTGCCGTTAATTTTACGATGTCCTACCGAGTGTTCCGGTTTCCCGCTTTCGGCGCCCATCCTCCTCACGCAGCCGACAATCGGACGGATTGCCGTTCGATTGCGGCGACGGCGTCGACGACGCCGTTCAAAATAGCCTTGCGGGCGTGGCGGGCCGTCATATTGTGCTCTGCGTCCGGCACGATCCGGACGACGGCATTCTCATAGTCCGCGGCGGGGCGGTCGCCGAAATGGCGCACCAGTTCGTCGCGCCCCGCATCGTTCTCCGCAAGGATCAGGAACGAGACCACCCCGCGGGCGTGAAGCGCATCGGCCTGCTCGCGCACGGTCCGGGTGAGCCGGCATGGGCCGGCGAAGCGGCGCAGGCGTTGGGCAAGGAGCGCTTTAACGATCTTGTTCGCCTCCCTGAGGAGAGTGCTCAGCGGAATGCCGGCCAGAACCTCTTTCACCGTTTTCATGGAGAGCGCGCGGCGGCGGTAGTCGGCAAGGGACGATGTGCCTCCGCTGATCACCTGTTCGAATGTCTCGTCCGGGCCGAGCGCGAGGCGGGGTGGATTGACAGCCACCACGCCCCTGATACGGGGATCGCGCACCGTGGCCTGAACGGCGGCATAGCCGCCGCTGCAGCGGCCGGAAACCAGGACCGGCCCGAGGCCCATCTTCTCTACCGCCGTGACCGCCTCCAGCACGTCGCCGATCTGGCCCTCGTCGTAGAAGAGGGGTCGGTCGACGCCATGGCTGTCGCCGATCCCTCCGGTATCGACGCGGAGGCTGGCAATGCCCTGCTGCGCGAGAGAACGGGCGAACTCCACATGCATGCGGGCCCAGCCGATATGATAGTTGTCGCCGGAATTGACGAAAACGACCACCGCCCTGCTCGCGCGGGTCGTGGGTCGGCACAGGATGCCGAACAGACTGCCGCCCTTGCCGAACAGCAGGGGTGTTTCGGCAAATCCGGTGCCCTTCAATGCGGCAGCGGCCACCGGCTCCCTTGCGCCGGCTTTCGCGCCCGGCGGGACGGTGTCGGCAAGCCAGCCCAGCACCTCGCCGAAGTCGCCGGCAGGCGGAGTGGAAGCACGGCTATAGGTGACGAAGTCCTCGTGGGCCGCGTAGTCGACGGCAGTCACGACAAAGCCGGCCGTTGCGAGCCGTGAAGGCCATTCGTTGGCGGCACGCGTGCCCGGCGGCAGCATTGCCAGAACCGGGAGCGGCCGAGGCGCGTGGCCGAGGCGCAACGCGGAGATTTCCGCGGCAAGGCTTTTCGAAAGGAAATGTCCGGCAACGTTGATGCTGTTTTCCGAGGTTTCGAGCGGCAGGCGCAGGAAGGAGCCGATCATCTTGCTCCAGACGTCCAGCTCGCGCAGGCCCGCCCTTCCCTCGTTTTGCGGCGCCATCAGGACCAGCGCATCCGCAAGCAGGTTTTCCGTCGAATGCGCCGCCATGAGAGCGCCAAGCCCGTGGCCGACGAGAACGAGCTTCTCGATACCGTGATTGACCCTCAGGAAGGTTGCAGCCGCGCGGAGCGCGTCCCTCCACGTCTCCAGGGATTCGATCGAGCCCGCATCCCCGAGGCTGTCGCCGGCGCCCGGCCAATCGAAGCGCAGGCAACAATAGCCGGCGTCGGCCAGACGATCGGCGAAAGCCGCCCAGCCCCGGCGAATAGTGAATTCCTCCAGCCCCCAGGCCGGCACCATCAGGACACCGACCTTACCGCCGCCGTCGTGGACAAAGCCGGCGCATGCGCCGAAGGTGACCGGCACGCCGAAGGCGCGCCTCACGACCGTGTCTCGTAGATTCGTTTTGCAACACACATGGTCAACTGGTTCCCGCCGGCGTGTGAAATGAACCGAAGCCGGGCGCGGCCGACCGTAAGGCGCGATCGGCATTCGCCTGGCCAGCCGCATGGAGCGTTCCTATCCCGAAAAGGCAAGTCCGGATCGCGCGAGACTTCGTCAAACGACGCCCTGGCAGGAATATTCGAAATTTCCGGACCGCTGTCATTCCCGAAGTGGAACGACGGTAACCAAACCATTAACTTTAAGGTGCTCCCCGGGCGCTGTCGGACGGCGGATACCTTCAGTGTGCCGGCAGACGCACGGGAGCCAGCGAGTGTTCGGCTTTCCGCTCCTCCAGTATTTCGGCAAGCAAGTCCACATATTGCCGTGCGATATTGTCCCAACTGTAGTTTTCCGCCGTGAGCCGGGCGGCGGCCCGCATCTGGTCTGCGAGCGCCGCATCCTGGAATACCGCCTCGATCTTTCGGGCGATATCAGCACCGTCCTGCACGATCATCATGCCGTTCTGGCCGTCCTTCAGATATTCCTCGATACCGCCGACAGAGGTGGCGAATACGGTCAGGCCGCTCGCCATGGCCTCCATGCACACCAGCGAGAACGTCTCGTACGAGGTCGGGAAGACGAAGGCATCCGCGGCCGCGAAGAACCGTTCGACGTTCTTTTGCTCTCCCGCATAGACGATCCGGTCGGCCGAAGCCTTTGCCATCGCGCGGTAGGGCGCCTGATTGTCCGAGCCGACCACGAGAAGATGGAATTCGGGCCCGAGCCGCTCCATCGCGTCGATGAGATGGGCAAGACCCTTGCGGTTGAACTCGTGCCCGACGAAGAGCAGCAGCGGCGCGTCCTGCGGAATGCCGAAATCCTCCCGGATCCGGCGCCTTGCCGACGCGTCCGGCTTGAAGCGGTCGACATCGACGCCGTTCGAGATGACCCGTATGCGGCTCTCCGGAACGCGGTAGTGTTTCACCAGTTCTTGCGAGACGCGGTGCGAAACCGCGATGTAGCGCTTGTAACGCAGGTGTCCGATCATCCAGTAGTCGCGCAGGGCAACCCAGGCATGAATCGGATTGAGGAGCCAGCGCCATTGCCCCGCGGCCTTCTTGATCTTCAGGTTTTCCGCATTCACGGCATGCACGACCACCACGTCGCCGGCAAGGCAGTCCCCGTGGCTGATGACAAGGGCTTTCCGCCTGCGCCTGACGACCCGCGTCGCGGCGAGCGTGAAGGCCGGGAACACGAGGAGCCGCGCCAGATGCCGCATGCCTCCGCGCGTGGAAAACCATTTCACCCAGGGACTGACGAGGATCACATCCGTTGCGGTGCCGCTGGCGTCGAACGCGGCGGACGTGACGACGCCGTTTATCAGGCCCACCCGATTGAATGCCTGGGCCAGCTCCCAGGCGACCCTGTCCGCACCTCCGATAGCACCGAACTCCTGGATAACCTGGAGAATCTCCGGAAACATCGGATTACCTTCCTGGGCCGAATGCCGCGCCCTTGATCTTATGCCGGCCGCATCATGCGGCTCGTGCGGGTATATACCTACTGTCTTAAAAAGCGGCCAAGCCCTATCCCTTATTACGGTTAATTCGTATCATTTTGAACATTAAGCATTTTTTGAGAGGGGAGCGACGGCGGCCAGCGTGTTCCGATAGGGGAAAGACCGGGACACCGGAAGGCGCCCGGCCGCTGCAAATTCGCGGAAGTTGCCGGGAAAGCACAGATTCTTGGGAAGGAAGATGTTACGCAACCATAGACTGCAATTTCCGATGGGGTGATGATTCGACCATGAGCATGAGCTTTTTGCGCGCTCTCACTCTCTCCGGAGCGGTTCTGGCCTCTTTCGCCACTCCCGCATTCGCTGACGACCAGCAGCATCAGACGACGATCATCGGTGCCGACGATTTCGTTTTCGTCGGGGGAATCGGATACACTTGGCTCAAGGGGAACGAGCTTGTCTATAACGGCGGAAACCGCATCAGTCGCTTGATCTGGGAGAGTGATGCACCCGTCATCAATCTCGGCGCCAAGGGTGTTTTCGATGGCGATTGGACCGTATCGGGCGACGTACGGTTCGGCTTCGGCGGCAACAGCCACATGGAAGACTACGACTGGCTCGGCGGCAGCTACGACTTCGACGATTGGACGGATCGATCCGTCCATCCGGATACGGATCTCGACCGCTACATCGATCTCGACATCGCGCTCGGAAAAAACTTCGCCCTGTCCGAGGCCTCGACATTCAACCTGCATGGAGGCTTCAAGTACACGAACGTGAAGTGGACCGGCTATGGCGGATCGTATGTCTACAGCAGCGGGGGCTTTCGCAATACCACTGGCACCTTCGCGGACGGGGAGAAGGTTATCACCTTCGAGCAGAGATATCCGGGCCTGTTCATAGGCGGAGAGGTGAAGACGACCAGCGGAGCCTGGACCATCATCGGGCTTGCCCGGGCAGGTGCGACCATCGGGGCGAGCGACACGGACCACCATTGGCTGAATGACCAGCGCTTCGAGGAAAAATACGGCGCTATTCCGTTCGTCGACCTGGGGCTGGAAGCCGCCTATCAGGTGAACGACAACTCTCAATTCACGCTCGGCGTCGATTTCGAACGCTTCTTCCGCAAGAAAGGGAGCACGAAGGAATACGACATCTCCAGCGGCGCGCAGATAGGCGGGCCGTTCGAGGATGGAGCGGGGATGGACTTTCAGTCGATCACGGTTTCCGCCGACCTGAAGGTCGCTTTCTAGGCCGCGGCGTTCGAAGGCACGCAACCGCCCGACACGCACCTGGCTGCCGCATCCTCGTCCGTATGGTATGGGCGAGGCTCCCCGGCGTGAAGCCATGTGCCTTTCGATACCGGAAGAGGGCCGGGGCGCAGCCCGGCAGGGCGATTTCGGTACATATCGATATCGACGTTAACTCATTGGAAAGCAAGAGCTTGTTCGCAATCGCAGGTAGCTGGGATCGGCCCGGTGAGGCGATATCTTCGGCGCCGCTCCATGATGGAGCCTGATTCGAGGAATGAGCATGCCCCACCAGCGCCTCCGTCGCCTCTTGCGGGACCACGCGCCCGCCGACCGCCTCGCCCGCGCAATCCGCGATATCGACAGGCAGATCGAGCAAACCCGGCTTGCCCGCGAGCCGGCCCCGCTCAGCGCCTACCGCGCGCGCCGGATTCTCAAGGAAGCACATGCCCGCTGCCGCGAGCGCGTGGAGAAGCGGATACCGGAAATGCCTTCCCAACAAGCTGTGCGGCCCGATGCGTTGCCCAAGCCGCATCGGTCGCGCAGGGACCCGGTCGAGCGATACGAGGCGCTCCCGGGTCCTCACCATCCCCTTCCGGCATGGCAGGATGTCGAAGACCGCCCCGGGCCCGCAGCCCCGACGCGGGCCTATGACTGGACCGGCGAGAGGGCGCGCAAAGAAAATCGCCTGAAATTGGCGGTCGCCCTCCTTCTCGGCCTTGCCGTCGCCCTTTCGGTCTGGATTGCCATAAAGGTTTAAATCCGGCTTCCGCGGCATTCGGCGCATCGGCTGCCATCCCCGTTAAATCGCGACAGACTTGTCACTCCCGGCCATCGCTCCTCCCGGCCTAGTCTCGCTTTGCAACAGCCGGCGACGGCCGGGAATTCAGCGAGAAGTCGAAAATGACGACACGGATAGCATTCGCAGCGCCGGATTGGCTCTGCCTTGCCGCAGCGCCGACCTTCGCGGTCATGGCCTGGATCAGCTCCGGCGATCCGATGGCCGTCTGCACGTCCGGGCCAAGCCTGCTGCCGTCAGGCGGCATGGTCTCGATGTACCTGCTGATGAGCCTTTTCCACCTGCCGCCATGGCTGGCGCTCGTTTCGCGCCGGAACACGGCGGCTCCCCTCACCAAACGGACCGAAGGAGATTGACCATGCAGCACACGATCGTTTCGCAAGAAGACTGGCTTGCCGCCCGCAAGGCTCTTTTCGAGAAGGAGCGCGCCATGACGCACCAACTCGACGCCCTGCGTGCCGAGCGCCGGCAACTCCCCTGGGTCAGGGTCGAGAAATCCTATGTCTTCGACGGCCCCGACGGGGACGTGACGCTTCGGGATCTGTTCGGGGAGCGCAGCCAGCTTGCCATCTATCACTTCATGCTGACGCCCGGCTCGGATCACCTCTGCCCCGGATGCTCCTTCACGATGGACCACGCCGATGCGGCACGCCGGCACTTCGAACATGCGGACCTCGCCTTCGCCGCAGTCTCGCGCGCGCCGGTCCGGCGGATCGAGGACGTCAAGCGACGGATGCACTGGACCTTCCCCTGGGTTTCCTCGGGCGACCGCGACTTCAACTACGATTTCGGCGTATCGTTCACCGCGGAAGACCGCGAAGCCGGACATGCACGCTACAACTACGGCCTGACGCAGATCCGCAACGCCTCCGACATGTTCGGCCTCAGCGTCTTCGCAAAGGACGAGCAGGGCGTCCTCTACCACACCTACTCGACCTATCATCGCGGCACGGAACTGCTGATGGGCGCGCTCAACTGGCTCGACCTCGTCCCGAAGGGGCGCAACGAGAGCGGCACCATGAGCTGGGTGAGGCTGCACGACGAATATTGAAACGGAGCGGCCGGCGATCGCTAGGCGTTTTCCGCCTGCGCCAGCCGGCTGAGCCCGGCTTCCCTTACGATGTCGGCGATGCGGGCGAACTGCGTCGAGAGCGGGTTAGTCTTCCGCCAGACCATGCCGATGGTCCTTGTGGGGCGCGGCTCGGCAAGGTGCGCGATGCAGACGGAGGACGAGCGCATCTCGGTCTCGACGGCCATTTGCGGGATGAGCGTCACGCCGATGCCGGCGCCGACCATCTGGACGAGCGTCGACAGCGAGCTGCCTTCCATCAGGGCCCGCGTCGCGGCCGGCGCGATATTGCAGACGGAAAGCGCCTGGTCGCGGAAGCAATGGCCTTCCTCGAGGAGAAGCAGGCGCATCTCATGCAGCCTTTCGGATGCCGGAACCGGTTTTCCGGCATCCTCCAGCGGCCGTACCAGCACGAATTCCTCGTCGAAGAGCGGCATTTCCTCCAGCGCGGGCTCGGAGACGGGAAGGGCCACGATGGCGACATCGAGCTTCGCCTCCGCCAGATCCTCGATCAGCCTTTGCGTGATCGCCTCGCGCGGGCGCGGATCGAGCCCGGGGTAGAGCCGCGCCAGCGCCTTGATGATGTCCGGCAGCAGATAGGGCGCCACCGTGGGAATGACGCCGAGGCGAAGGCGCCCCGCGAAGGGCCCGTGCGCCGCCCGGCCGAGGTCCTCCAGCTCGTCGACGGCGCGCAGGATCGACCGCACGCGCCCTGCGAATTCCTCGCCGAGCCCGGTCAGGCGGATGCGGCGCCCTCCCCTTTCCACGAGCGGCGCGCCGACAAGGTCCTCCAGCTCCCGTATCTGTACGGAAAGCGCAGGCTGCGAAATGGCGCAGCTTTCCGCCGCCCGGCCGAAATGGCCGAGGCGGGCGAGGGCATCGAAATATCGCAAGTGCTTCATGGATAGATTACTCATAAGAATAACCTATCGCAGCTTTTAGTTTTTACAATTGGAATTTATGACAAGGGTTTGCTACCTCTGGATCACTTGGAAGACGGCCTGCAAGGCGGCGACGCCGTTCGCGTGCCGGCAAAAGCGCTTCCGGTGTCCTTTAAAGTCAAGAAATCCGTTGGAGGGACCAAATGGATACGAAGATCCCCACGACCGGCAAGTGTCCGGTCATGCATGGTGGCAACACGGCGCTCGGCAAATCCGTCATGGAATGGTGG
>Ga0180218_1001617_pt1 | contig 13204 bp, 11 predicted proteins | sample eDN3rd37CKraftBY_FD_151334 | JGI IMG/M metagenome (GOLD analysis project Ga0180218, IMG submission 151334) | Enriched backyard soil microbial communities from Emeryville, California, USA - eDNA 3rd pass 37_C Kraft BY (version 2) (version 2) | ecosystem: Environmental > Terrestrial > Soil >... | reverse complement strand
AACGAGGCCGGCGAAGGCTTCAAGGAAGGCCTCGCCAAGCACGGCGGCGAGGTCGTGCGCTCGCTGACGCTCAAGTTCCCGGACACGAACTTCCAGCCGCTCCTCGCGCAGATCCCGGGTCTCGGCGTCGAGGCGGTCGGCGTATTCTTCGCGGGCGGTGGCGCGGTGCAGTTCGTGAAGGAGTACAAGTCGGCCGGCATCCAGGTGCCGCTCTGCGGCTCGGGCTTTCTCACCGAGGGCGTGCTCGGCGCCCAGGGTGCTGCGGCCGAAGGCATTGAGACCGCGCTCCACTACGGCGACAACCTCGACAACGCGAAGGACAAGGCTTTCCGCAAGGCCTTCAAGGACAAGACCCAGCGCGATGCCGACGTCTACGCCGTGCAGGGCTATGATGCCGCCCAGCTCCTCGCCGTCGGGCTCGAGGCCGTCAAGGGCAAGATCGTCGACGAAGCCAACCTCTACAAGGCCATGCGCGCCGCCAAGCTCGAAAGCCCCCGCGGCCCGATCTCGATGTCACCTTCCCAGGAGGTGGTGCACAACATCTACCTCCGCCGCGCCGAGGGCGGTCTCAACAAGGTGGTCGGCGTTGCCGCACCAGCGCTCGCCGATCCAGGGACGGGCTGCAAGCTTTGACGCTTCTCCCCCTTCTCCCCGCCTTTGCGGGGAGAGGGCCGGGGTGAGGGGCGGCCGCCGATGCGACGTTTGCGTTTGCCGCTACCTCGCATCCCGACCTTCTCCCCGTTCCTCACGGGGAGAAGGAGAAGTTGTCCTTCCCGTGACACTTCTGCTCTGTTCTGGCATATAGCCCTCGACGAGCGGCGCCCGGCTGAGCGCCCGCACGCGCCGCGCGATGCTCCGATACCGCGGCGGCGCGGCCCCTTTCCCGAGAGGACAGCAGATGGCGGTCACCAAGTCCCAGGTTCTCGATCAGTTGAAGCGCATCAAAGGGCCCGATCTCGAAGGCAACATCGTCGATCTCGGTCTTGTCTCGGAGATCCTCCTGCGCGACGACAAGGTCTACTTCTCGATCACGGTCCCTCCGGACCGGGCGGCTTCCTTGGAACCGCTGCGCCAGGCGGCCGAAAAGGTGGTGAAGGACATTCCGGGTGTTCAGGGTGTCACGGCTGTGCTGACGGCGGAGACCCCGCGGGGAAGCGCCAACGGGGGTGGCGCGCCTCGCACCGAGAGTTCCCGCGTACAACAGGCCCGCGCCCAGCAGAGCGCGGCGCGCGAATCTGCCGCGCGCGCGCAGGCCGGCCCCGGTCCACGACAGTCGGCCGGCGTTCCTGGCATCCGTCACATGATCGCCGTTGCTTCAGGCAAAGGCGGCGTCGGCAAGTCGACGACGGCGGTCAATCTCGCGCTCGGCTTCCAGGCGATCGGCCTCAAGGCCGGCATTCTCGATGCCGACATCTACGGCCCCTCGCAGCCACGCCTGCTCGGCCTCTCCGGCAGACCGCAGGTCATCGAAGGCTCGAACCGCCTCAAGCCCATGGAAGGCTTCGGCCTCAAGGCCATGTCCATGGGCTTCATGGTCGACGAAGGCACGCCCATCATCTGGCGCGGTCCGATGGTCGTCTCGGCGCTGACGCAGATGCTGCGCGAGGTCGAGTGGGGTGAGCTCGACGTGCTCGTCATCGACATGCCGCCCGGCACCGGCGACGTGCAGCTCACCATGGCGCAGCAGGTGCCGCTGTCGGGTGCCGTCATCGTCTCGACGCCGCAGGATCTCGCGCTCATCGATGCCCGCAAGGGCCTCGCGATGTTCCGCAAGACCGACATTCCCGTGCTCGGCATCATCGAGAACATGAGCTACTTCCTCTGCCCGAGCTGCGGCGAGCGCTCCGACATCTTCGGCCACGGCGGCGCCGCAGAGGAAGCGCGCAAGCTCGGCGTTCCCTTCCTCGGCGAAGTGCCGCTGCATATGTCCATTCGCGCGCGCTCGGACGAAGGCCGCCCGATCGTCGCCGCCGAGCCTGAGAGCCAGCATGCGCAGATCTTCCGCGATCTCGCCGCCAAGACCTGGGACGAGCTCTCCGGCGCCGCCGGACAGCGCGTGCCGCCGCCCGCGCTCAAGGTGAAGCCGGGCGCGGATGCGCTCGACGTGTCCTTCCAGGATGGCGCGCACTACGAGCTTTCCGCCGAGATGCTGCGCGTCATGAGCCCTTCCGCCGAAGTGCAGGGCCATTCGCCCGAGCAGCGCGTCACGGTCGGCAAGAAGCGCAACGTGAAGATCCGCGATCTCGTCCCGGTCGGTAACTACGCCGTCAAGATCGTCTTCGACGACGGCCACGATACCGGCCTCTACACGTGGTCCTACCTCTCCCTGCTCGGGCGCGAGAAAGACAAGCGTTGGGCGCAGTATCTTAAGGAGCTGGAAGCCAAGGGGCTCGATCGAGGTTAGGCACGGGCGGCTTAGTCGAGAATGCGCACCATGGTCCAGCTTGCGGTCGTGTTGTCGCTGCTGTTGGCCGTTCTACTGGCTCCGGCAATCTACGAAGAAGTCACTTGCAAGGTTGTCGCGTCCGACGAAGAAGCCATAGCGATCACGAAAGCGTGGATGCCCAAGAACGGGATGTGGCATCTTGGTACGGTCACCGGTGACTGGCGTAGTAATCCCACTCGTGGCGATCTGTTGCCGCTATTCGAAAAAAGCGTGCGAGGAGAGTTCGGAAGCTGCAACGCCGCTCCCCCGCAGTTCCACTACGCAGGCGAGTGGCAGCCAGACAGAGATGGTACGCGGTGGGTCCGGTGGGTGAGCTGCGAGGGCAACTTCGTCGCCAGTGCTTCGGTCAGCCGATGTGGGAGGGTTTATGACTTCCGCGTGGACGATCTTCCTCCCGAGACGACCCAAAGATAAGCGTTGGGCGCAGCATCTTAAGGAGCTGGAAGCCAAGGGGCTCGATCGAGGTTAACGATCGCAGGCCATTTGTAACCCCGCCTTTACGCCTTTGCTGTGTAGTGCCCTCCCGTGCCGGCGCGCCGCGCGACCGGACCTGAAAGCATGGGAGGAAGGAATGCGTCTGCAGCAAGCCGACCCGCGCCATGCAGCGGTCCTCGCGGATTTCGTACGCAAGGTCGTCGCCACGCGGACCGTATGGGTCGTCGCGGGGAGCGAGGGCCTCGCGCGCCGCCCCTCGCCAAGCTTTCGCGCGCGTGAGACGACGCTCTTCTGGGCCGAGCAGGAGGACGCCGAGCGCGCGGCCGCCAGCGTCACCGAGGAGCCCCGCGTCAAGTCGATCCCGCTCGCCGATGTTCTGCACGACGTGCTGCCGAAGCTGCGCGACCTCGAGCGCGCCATCGGCACGAACTGGCTGGCCGCCCCGTGCGAGCCCGAGATCGAGCCCATGGACCTCGGCGAGCGCCTGCGCCAGGAAATGCTCGCGAGCTTCGTGCGCCAGGCCGTCAGCCAGGGCGGCCTCTACATTCTCGAGGACGACCAGGGCCAGGGCCCGACATTCGCCGCCTCGACCGAAGTGCCGAACGCACTCGTGCTGCCCGTGTGGACGCAGCGGGAGGAAGCCGAGATCGTCCAGCGCGGCTTCTGGCAGGATATGGACATCTCGCACATCCCGCTCGCGACCTTCATCGAGCGCACACTCGTCTGGCTGCAGGAGATCAATCGATCTGTCGCGCCGAGCTACACGCCGCGCATTGCCAACATCGAGCTCGCCCCCGCCGACATCGCCGAGCGCCTGAAGAAGCTGCAGCGCCTCCAGGCGCATGTTTGATAGCTGCTGCTTGATACGGCCTACCGGCCGGCACGCAGTCGCGCGCTCATGGGTTCCTCAGCACGGCCTACCGGCCGGCGCGCAGTCGCGCGCTAATGGGTTCCTCAGCGCGGCCTACCGGCCGGCGCGCAGTCGCGCGCTCATGGGTTCCTCAGCGCGGCCTACCGGCCGGCGCGCAGTCGCGCGCTCATGAAGTGATGGAACGCTCCCACTTGTCCCCTCTCCCCGCGCTTGCGGGGAGAGGGCTAGGGTGAGGGGCGGCGGCATACGCAAACGTCAGCGATTGTGCCGCCCCTCATCCGACCTTCTCCCCGTAAGAACGGCGAGAAGGGAAAGGGAAGCCCCACCAACCTTCCGTTTTGCCCCTTTCCGCCCCCCGTGCTAGACACGCCCAGATCTCGCGTTGCAGCGCACAAGGGACCGGAATCCATGAGAAATGTTCTCGATGAGCTCGAGCGGCGCCGCGCCATTGCGCGCCTCGGCGGCGGCGAAGCCCGTATCGCGGCCCAGCACAAGCGCGGCAAGCTCACGGCCCGCGAGCGCATCGAGCTTCTGATGGACGAAGGCTCCTTCGAGGAGTTCGACATGTACGTCGAACATCGCTCGACCGACTTCGGTATGGAGAAGACCAAGATCCCCGGCGACGGCGTGGTTACGGGCTGGGGCACGATCAACGGCCGCGTCGTCTACGTCTTCGCCAAGGACTTCACCGTGTTCGGCGGTTCGCTCAGCGAAGCGCACGCGCGGAAGATCATGAAGATCCAGGACATGGCGCTGCAGAACCGCGCGCCCATCATCGGCCTCTTCGATGCCGGCGGCGCGCGCATCCAGGAGGGTGTCGCGGCGCTCGGCGGCTATGGCGAGGTCTTCCTGCGCAACGTGCTCGCCTCCGGCGTCATCCCGCAGATCTCGGTGATCATGGGGCCGTGCGCGGGCGGCGACGTCTACTCGCCCGCCATGACCGACTTCATCTTCATGGTGAAAGACACGAGCTACATGTTCGTCACCGGCCCGGACGTCGTGAAGACCGTCACCAACGAGACGGTCACGGCGGAAGAGCTCGGCGGCGCCAAGGTCCACACGACCAAGTCCTCGATCGCCGACCGCGCCTACGAGAACGACGTCGAGACACTGCTCCAGATGCGCCGGCTCATGGATTTCCTGCCGGCGAACAACAAGTCCGGCGTGCCCGTCCTGCCGACCAAGGATCTCGCCGACCGCAACGAGATGAGCCTCGACACGCTCATTCCCGCCAACCCCAACCAGCCCTATGACATCAAGGAGCTGATCCTCAAGGTCATCGACGAAGCAGACTTCTTCGAGATCCAGGATCAGTTCGCGAAGAACATCGTTACAGGCTTTGCCCGCATGGAGGGCCGCACGGTCGGCATCGTCGCCAACCAGCCCATGGTCCTCGCTGGCGTCCTCGACAGCGATGCCTCGCGCAAAGCCGCCCGCTTCGTGCGTTTCTGCGACTGTTTCGAGATCCCGATCATCACCTTCGTCGATGTCCCGGGCTTCCTGCCGGGCACCGCGCAGGAATACGGCGGCCTCATCAAGCACGGCGCCAAGCTGCTCTTCGCCTACTCGGAGGCGACCGTGCCGAAGATCACCGTCATCACGCGGAAAGCCTACGGCGGCGCCTACGACGTCATGAGCTCGAAGCACATCCGCGGCGACGTGAACTACGCCTGGCCGTCAGCCGAGATCGCGGTCATGGGCGCCAAGGGCGCGGCCGAGATCCTCTACCGTGCCGAGCTCGGCGACCCGGAGAAGATCAAGGCCCGCATCGACGAATACCAGACGCGCTTCGCGAACCCGTTCGTCGCGGCCGAGCGCGGGTACATCGACGAGGTGATCATGCCCCACGGCACGCGCCGGCGCCTTTGCCGCGCGCTCAACATGCTGCGCAACAAGCAGGTCCAGAACCCCTGGAAGAAGCACGACAACATTCCGCTTTAGGGGCGTGTGGCGCCGACCTCAATCCGCCGGAAAATCCTTCAGGTTGCGCACGGCGCGGATGGCATCGATGCCGTTGAGCTGTATGCCGGTCCCGATGATCGCCGGGGTCTCACCCGGTTTATGCCGCCTTATGGCCAGCAGCACGGCTTCCGCGAGGGGGAGACGGCGCTCGGTGAATTTGCCCGGCGCGTGCACAGCGGTGGCGTCCCGGATGTAGGCCACCGGTGTATCGTAGTCGAATATGCTGGACATGCGGCCCCTCGTCATTCCCCCACCAAGGATGACACGGCGGCTGCATTTTCGTCCATGCCGCCAGCTATCGGGCCGCCATGCGCGCACCGGACGCTTGCCAATGGCCGGCAAGACGCTAAAACGGCCGGTGCCGGTTCGCGGGTGTAGCTCAATGGTAGAGCAACAGCCTTCCAAGCTGATGACGAGGGTTCGATTCCCTTCACCCGCTCCATAGCCGCTTATGCGCTCATCGAGATAACTGTGCCGCCGAAAGGGCCGGATTCCGCCGCGCCGTCGCCGCGCGAATCGCGTGTCATCCGCGGCCATGCCAAGCACGACATCGATACTCGCCCAGAAGCTTCTCATCATCTACGAGATGGAGGGCATGGAGGCCGTCGAGGCATACGCGCGGGAGAATGGCATTCCGCTCGTCGTGTGCCGCAAGATCATCGCGGACTATACGGTTGCACGCGGCCTCAGCGCGCTCGCGACCGGCGGCCGGCAATCCGGATAGAGGCAACACCCGGGTCCGCGCGTCGGACCCGGGTTCTATCTTTACGCTCGTCACTCAGTTCGCCTTGATGCGCACGCCGGGCACGTTGATGTCGACGCCCGTGCGCTGGCTGTCCCAGTAGAGATAACCGAGAACGGCCACCGCCACGGCGAGCACGATGATCACGACGTTCCTGCTGTCCATTGTTCCCCTCTCGTGCATTCAGTCATCCGACTGTTTATAACGCAAAGATGGTCGAAGGGTTCCGTGAGGGCGGGCCTGCCTGCTGAGGTCGCAAGGGCCTACGGGCCGTCAAGCCACGGATAGTTACCCCGCTCAATAGAAAAGAGATCTCGCAAAATTGAGGACCGACCACGGAGCCCCATTGCCATCGATTGTTCGAATACAACACTCAGGGACTTTGGTGAGCCACAAAACAATTAGACCTGCTGCTGTCAACAATGCAGGCCTCGCGGCTACCGACAGCCACGGCGCGGCCCCGGCAACTACACCGCCATCCAATCTGAGGCTGAAAAATGCCAAAGAGACCACGTACACGCCGCAGATCACGCGCCCCCAATCCCACGCCACCACAAACAAGGGGAGGAACGATATAATAATCAACGCAAATCCAGCAATGAAGCTGGGCGACGTAATGACACGCGCCGCAGATAATTCCCTTTGCGACGAAACAACAAACGCGACGGCTAAATATACGGTGACGAGCGACAACGCATAGTATGCGGCCATTCCGCTTAGCAAAGCGCTAACCGTCAGAACCACGGCATACTTGGTAGACCAGCCGATCGCAGAGATTCCTCCCGCAGGGCTGGTGCCCGGCGCTAGCGAACGCGCTTCATGCGATAGCGAAAGCCAAATTTTCGTGGCCACGGCTTCACTGCCGGAAAAAAAAGCCATTACGCCGAACAGGAGGAGCGACAAAGCCAGATAGGAAAGCACCGCGGCGTATCGAAGGCGCTCTCCCACTAGCCGATAGACCATCAAGCTGAAGATGAACACGCAGAAGAAAAGGAACCCTTCATGGATAAAGGCTCCAATCGCGGTCCAAAGCCCTATGATCGCTAATATCGCTCCCCGCGCCAGCCTCGAATCTCGTCCTCGGAGAAGCGCCATCAGCGTGGCGACAAGGAAAATTCCGATATAGAATATTATTTCCTTCCGATAATAATAGTGGTTCCCAACGGCCATTCCGAGAAAGCTCACTGGACATAAAATAAAGAATGCTGTCGACCTGGCGCCCACGATGAAAGCCAGACCAAAAAAGATCGAAATCACAACAAACGTAAGAAACTGCACGAACACGACGAGATTGACGATCTCGATTTCAGAGGCGGGCTTTGCCTGGCGAATAATATGACCGGCGAGCCCCCTTCGCACAAAGCCGCCTTCGAAGTTTATCAGCCATTCATAGAAGGCCCAGGCGTTCCATTTGAGGGTGGAGGGTTCCTGAATCGTATGAGAGTAGACTAATGCAACTGACAAGCAGCCGGCAAACAGCAACATGAGAAGCGACGCCAACCGCGACCCTCGCGGCTCTCCAATGCTCATCGCCATACAATTGATTCCATCCCCAAAACATCAGCGCAATGTTAAAAGATAGCACGCGGCTCGCGAATGGTCGCTCTCGACATACTTCGCAAGCGGTTCGCGCCTTCGACCGCCTCTTGTCTGGTCCAGTTAGGAACCAGCGGCGTGGCGCGCACCGCCCTATTGCCAGCGCAATCCCGGCCCGCGTTCGGGTCGCAGCGCGCACACCCATAGCCTAAGCTCTCTGCCGGACTGATGCTACGAGGGATAACAAGCATGGCTGCAGAATTGATGACGGGCTTTCCGCCCGCTCCCGACGCCCAAGTGACGCTCGCCAACTGGCGCCAGTCTCCTTTCAATCACTGGGCTTTCCACCACGTCCGAGAGATCATCCCGAGCGCGGATATCCCGAACGATCCGGGCGGCGTCCGCGACTTCAAATCCGCGCCGCAGGACATCAGTCACCTGCCGGTCGCCATGCCCGGCGGCAAATCGGTGCCCTTCCGACAGTTCCTCGCGGATACGGACACCGATGGGATCGTCATCCTACACAAGGGCGCGATCGCCTTCGAGCACTATGCCAACGGCATGACCGCGCGATCGCCGCATATACTTATGTCGGTCAGCAAGTCCATGCTCGGGTTGGTCGCGGGCATACTCGCAGGCGCGCGCGTGCTCGATGTCGACCGCCCCGTCTCGGACTATGTGCCCGAGATTGCGCGGACGGCCTATGCGGGCGCCACGGTGCGTCATCTGCTCGACATGCGCACCGGCCTCGTCTTCGACGAGAACTATCTCGCGACCGAGGGGCCCATCATCGAGTATCGCAAATCTACGGGCTGGAATCCGCTGGGACCTGGCGAGACGCCTTCGGATCTGCGCGGCTTCTGCCGCCATCTCACGGAAGCCGACCGGCCGCACGGCGGGCGCTTCCACTATATCTCCGTGAATACGGACCTGCTCGGCTGGGTCGTCGAGCGCGCATCAGGCAAGCGCTACGCGGATCTGTTCAGCGAGCTCATCTGGCAGCCCATGGGCGCCGCCGAGAATGCGTACATTACGGTCGATCGCCTGGGCGCGCCGCGTTGTGCGGGCGGCATGTGCATGGCGACGCGCGATCTCGCTCGTGTCGGCCAGCTCATTCTGGAGCGCGGCGCACGCGGTACGAAACAGATCATCCCGGAAAGCTGGATTACCGACATCCTCGAGAACGGCGACACCGAGGCATGGAACGCGAGCACGTTCGTCGATCTCTATCCGGGCCTCGCCTTGCACTACCGCGCGAAGTGGTACGTCGAGCACGGGCGCCAGCCGCTGCTGTTCGGCTTGGGCATCCACGGCCAGAACCTTTTCGTCGATCCGGCCAATGAGATCGTGGTCGCGAAGTTCTCATCGCAGCCGCCACCGCTCGATACCGGCCTCATCGCGGCGACCGGCGCCGGCGTGAATGCCGTGCGGAAGGCGTTGAGCTGAGCGGATACCGCGAGCGCCACGCGCCCCTTCTCCCCGTCCTTACGGGGAGAAGGAATTGTCCTCTCAGAACGCATACTCCGTGAATACGCGGCGCACGTCGCCCTTCCACGGGCCGTTGTAGGCTTCGAGCAATTGCTCGGCGATGGTGCGGCCGGAAGCGACGATCTCCTCGACGGGCGCCAGATACTCCCGCTCGTCCTCGCCTCCGGCATTCCGGCACGCGCGTGCAGCCAGCCCGCCGCGCGCGATCGCCACGGCCTCGCGCGCGATCTCCAACGCCTTGCCACTACGGAAGGGCGCCTTGAGCGCGAGACGCGGCACGCCATCGCGGAGCGCCTGCCGCTCCTCCGCCGTCCAGTCCTTGACCAGCGACCAGGCCGCATCGAGGGTTGCCTGATCGTAGAGCAAGCCGACCCAGAAGGCCGGCAGCGCACAGATGCGCCGCCAGCGCCCGCCGTCGGCGCCGCGCATCTCGAGAAAGCGCTTCATGCGCACTTCGGGAAAGAGCGTCGTCAGGTGATCGGACCAGTCATCGATGGTCGGCCGCTCTCCGGGGAGCGCTGCGAGCTTGCCGTCCATGAAGTCACGGAAGGAGGCCCCGGCGACGTCGATGTAGTTGCCGTCGCGATAGACGAAGTACATGGGCACATCGAGCGCGTACTCGGCATAACGCTCGAAGCTCATGCCTTCCTCGAAGACGAAGGGAAGCATGCCCGTGCGCCGCTTGTCGGTATCGCGCCACACCTCGCTGCGCATGGACAGAAATCCATTCGGCCTGCCCTCGGTGAAGGGCGACGCCGCGAAGATCGCCGTCGCGATCGGCTGCAGTGCCAGCGAGACGCGCAGCTTCTTGACCATGTCGGCTTCGCTGCCGAAGTCGAGATTCACCTGGATCGTCGCCGTGCGGTACATCATGTCGAGACCGCCCTTGCCGACGGTCGGCATGTAGCGCGTCATGACCGCATAGCGGCGCTTGGGCATGCGCGGCGTCTCTTCGCGCGTCCACGTCGGCGAGAAGCCGAGGCCGAGGAAGCCGACGCCGAGATCCTTGCCGATGGCGCTCACCTGATCGAGGTGCAGTTGCGTCTCGGCGGCGACCTCATGGAGGGTGCTGAGCGGCGCACCTGAAAGCTCGAACTGGCCGCCGGGCTCGAGCGAGACCGTCGCCGCCGGCTCGCCGTCCGGCCGCTTGAGCGCAATGATATTCTCACCCTCGGTGATCGGCAGCCAGCCATAGCGCGCCACCAGGGCCTCGAGGATGGCGCGGATACCGCGTGGTCCCTCGTAGGGAACAGGGCTCAGGTCGTCGGTATGGAAGACGATCTTCTCGTGCTCGGTGCCGATCCGCCATTGCTCGGCCGGCTTACAACCGGCGGCAATCCAGTCGACGAGTTCGGCGCGCGAGCGCACGGTCGGGGAAGGCGCACCGTCCTGTCTGGTCGACATCGACGTTTCCTCATGATCATGGCCGGTGGCGCCCGCTTATCTCAAGGAGCGGCGTGGCGTGTTGCCGTCTTATGACCGACCGGACGGCCCTCGAACAAGGGGCAAATTAGTACCGATGGGTACATTAGCGGTGTCCCGTCCGAGGCCCCCTTCTGGGCCGAAAAGCCGCAAACTCAGGCCGGAAACGCAGGGCCGTCCCCCGAGTACCACCAGCCGGACATGTCTCATTCGCGTCCCGTGCGCAGCGCTTCCACAAATGACAATGGGCGCTGGAAAGCGCCCATTCTCAAACCTTCGCCTCTAGCTTGGTCCCGGTGTCCCAAAGGCCTCAGTAGCGGTAGTGATCCGACTTGAACGGCCCGGCCTGCGCGACGCCGATATAGTCAGCCTGCTCCTTGGAGAGCTTGGTCAGCTTGGCACCCACCTTGGCGAGATGGAGCATCGCGACCTTCTCATCGAGATGCTTCGGCAGCACGTAGACTTCCTTCTTGTACTTGCCGTCCTTGTTGTTGGCGAAGAGCTCGATCTGGGCCAGCGTCTGATTGGTGAACGAGGCCGACATGACGAACGACGGGTGCCCCATGGCATTGCCGAGGTTCACGAGGCGGCCCTGGCTCAGCAGGATGATGCGGTTGCCGCCGGGGAACTGAACCTCGTCGACCTGATCCTTGATGTTCGTCCACTTGAAGTTCTTGAGGCCGGCGACCTGGATCTCGTTGTCGAAGTGGCCGATGTTGCAGACGATCGCGCGGTCCTTCATCGCCTTCATGTGCTCGACGGTGATGATGTCCTTGTTGCCTGTCGCCGTGACGTAGATGTCGGCACGCGGAAGCGCATCCTCGATCGTCACCACCTCGTAGCCTTCCATCGCCGCCTGCAGGGCGCAGATCGGATCGATCTCGGAGACGAGGACGCGGCAGCCAGCCTGACGCAGCGACGCCGCCGAGCCCTTGCCGACATCGCCGTAGCCCGCGACGAACGCGACTTTGCCCGACATCATGACGTCGGTGCCGCGGCGGATGCCGTCGACCAGTGACTCGCGGCAGCCGTAGAGATTGTCGAACTTCGACTTCGTCACGCTGTCGTTGACGTTGATCGCCGGCCACAGCAGCGTGCCGGCCTTCTGCATCTCATAGAGCCGATGGACGCCCGTCGTCGTCTCTTCGGAGACGCCCTTCACGGATTTCGCGATCTCGCCGAACCAGCCCTTCGGCTTTTCCTTGAGGCAGCGCTTGATGAGCGCGAAGAGGATTTCTTCCTCCTCGGAGCCGGCCTTGTCGAGGAACGCCGTGTCCCCCTTCTCGGCCCGCACGCCGAGGTGGATGAAGAGCGTGGCGTCGCCGCCGTCGTCGAGGATCATGTTCGGATAGCCGCCGCCATGCCAGTCGAACAGCTTCGCGGTGTAATCCCAGTAGTCGACCAGCGTCTCGCCTTTGACGGCGAAGACCGGCGTTCCGGCAGCTGCGATCGCGGCAGCCGCATGATCCTGCGTCGAGTAGATGTTGCAGGACACCCAGCGCACGTCTGCGCCGAGAGCCTTGAGCGTCTCGATGAGGACGCCGGTCTGGATGGTCATGTGCAGCGAGCCGGCGATGCGCGCGCCCTTGAGCGGCTGCTTGGGACCGTATTCCTCACGGGTCGCCATCAGGCCCGGCATCTCGCTCTCGGCGATGGAAAGCTCCTTGCGGCCGAAGTCCGCAAGACCGATGTCCTTGACGATGTAGTCCTTGGTGCTCATGGGACGCCTTTCTCGGGCTCAGGATGGCCTTCTGACCGGCGCGGCGGCAGCGCTTCGTGAGCGCGAATATGGCCACGCGGGCATGAATGAACCGGGGTTGTATAACGGCCGGGCCGTAGCGCCGCAAGGCGCATATAAAGAAATCTTTATGTCTTTGTGCGGGCGCTTGACGGGGCTCCCGGTGCGCGCCAGCCTGCTACTGCTATTCCATGGAGGCTGGCGTGACCTCAATTGACCCGACCAAGCCGCTTCTCGTCTTCGGCGGGCCCTACTCGAACCTTCAGGCCACCGAGGCCCTGCGCCGTCGCGCTGATGGGCTCGCCATCCCCCCTGGCAATATCATCTGCACGGGCGATGTCGTGGCCTATTGCGCGGCACCCGAAGATACCGCGCGGCTCATCGCGGAATGGGGCTGCCATGTCATCCAGGGAAACTGCGAGCAGCAGCTTGCCGTCGCTGCCGAGGACTGTGCCTGCAATTTCGAGGACGGTACCGAATGCGCGGCGCTGGCCAAGGGCTGGTACCCTTATGCCAACGCTCGCATGAGCGGGGATATGCGCACATGGATGGGAAGACTTCCGG
>Ga0180218_1001616_pt1 | contig 13213 bp, 9 predicted proteins | sample eDN3rd37CKraftBY_FD_151334 | JGI IMG/M metagenome (GOLD analysis project Ga0180218, IMG submission 151334) | Enriched backyard soil microbial communities from Emeryville, California, USA - eDNA 3rd pass 37_C Kraft BY (version 2) (version 2) | ecosystem: Environmental > Terrestrial > Soil >... | reverse complement strand
AATGTGTCCGGGCAGTTCACTCTGACGCTTACCGGCATTGCGACCGAAAGCGGAGGTACGTCGGAGGCCCGCACATCCCGCGACTTCACCATCGGGATCAACCCTGTGGCGGATGCCGGCACGATCGCCGGGGCGAGCGCGGGAGACGAGGATACGTCCATCCTGCTCAATCCGACCTTCACGCTCCTGGACAACGATGAGTCGGAGACCTGGTCCGAGTTCACACAGGTGTCGGGCCTGCCGACGGGCGCGAGCCTCAATCTCGGCTCCGAGCTCACGCCGGGCACATGGCAGGTCGCGACGGCGGACCTGCGCGCGGGCCGGGTCATGATCAATCCGGCGGAGCATAGCGACGCGGATTTCACCCTGACCCTGACGGCAACGATCACCGACACGGGCAACGGCATCTCCGTCAGCCGGGAGGTGACCGGCACGCATGTGGTCACCGTCCATGCCGTTGCCGACGCACCTGCCACGACAGCGCAGGATTCGACGGGGAAGGAGGACCACGCCATCGCGCTGAATCTGTCCGCGGGCCTCGTGGACACGGACGGCTCGGAGACGCTGACGGTCAGCATTCTGGGCGTTCCGGAAGGCTTCACTCTATCCCACGGCACGGCTCTCGGCGGAGGCGTTTGGCGGGTTCCGGAGGGTGATCTCACCGGGCTGCAGCTCCATCCTGCGCAGAACTGGAACGGAACGCTGCACCTGACCCTTGAGGCGACGAGCACCGAGGCGGCGGGCGGCACCGCAACGACCACAACGCCTTTCACCGTGACGATCGAAGCGGTGAACGATGCGCCGGAACTGGTGCTGAACGCACCGGCTCATGCGCAGGCGGGCACCCATCAGACGAGCGCGGTGGGCTTCGTCGAGGCGCAGGACGTGGACAGTCCCCAGCTCGGCGGCGCGACCGTGACGCTCACCGGCGCGCAGACGGGCGACCGGCTCGATTTCGAAGGCTTGGTACTGCACGAGGAAAACGGACGCATGATGGTCGGCGACACCGGCATCGAGGTCGTCGGCGGCGGGTATGTGTCCCATACGGGCACGTTGACGCTGACCGGAGACGCAACGCCAGAAGTCTATTCATCGGTGCTGCGATCCCTGGTGCTGGAGAGCGAGGACACGACCGGGCTCGCCGCCGGGTCACGCAGCATCGCCGTGACGCTGCTCGACAGCGAAAACGCCGCTTCGATCCCGAAGACCATCGAAGTGATCGTGGACGCGCCCCCGCCGTCCATGGTCGCCCACGGTCTCGCGGCGGGAGGGGAATCCGCGACCTCGCAGGACCTCTCGGGGTCCGACATCCTCCTGATGATGGCGGATGGCATGATCGATCCGGGCCATGAGACCGGAGGGGCCTGGACCGAGCAGATCGCCACCGGGGCTTCCCCGGAGGCGGTTCCGCACCCGCCCGTGGAACTCGATCAACCCGCTCCCGACCATGTCCAGCCCATCGACGACCTTCAGATCGAAGTCGCCAGGACCCATTGGTCCTGACGGCTCGAACGGCATAGGTCGGAGCCTGAACGGCGATGCGAGCCGTTCCTGTTGACGTGTCCCGGGCCGCGGCCTTAGAGAGAATTCAGCATCGGAGCGGCGTTCGCCGTTTCTGGTTCTGGAGGGGTGGCCGAGTGGTTTAAGGCAGCGGTCTTGAAAACCGCCGTGGGTGCAAGCCCACCGTGGGTTCGAATCCCACCCCCTCCGCCATCTCTTCGTTCGTCTGTCCTGCCTCCCGTTTGGGTGGCAAGGTTCGTTTCATTAACCAAGACACGTCAAATGGGCCCGTCAGCAGGGCTCGTTCCCACCCTCGGTTCGATTTCCGCCCGATCCAGCAGCCCATAGAGAGCCATTCGGACGTCGTGACGGTGTAAAGGACTGATCTGCAAGGGATTATTGATTCAGTCGCGGAGTCTTTGAGGTGCTTATCGCCTACAGACGCGACAGCCGGAGGAGCGGCTCAAGCCGGCTCTCTGCTGAAGCGTCATTTGAGCTGATCGGTCTATCTTATTGATAATTATGGAATATATATCAATAGATACAATGTTGTACATTTCTTAGCTTTGCCATTGACAAGCGCGGCTATTTAACTTTCCTTTAAGGACCCGAAAGCACTTTGGCTCGATGCCCGGGTTTAGCCCGGCTCTGCCATGCACGGTGCGGATAATGGATGCGAGACCACATGCCTTCTAATCGCGCAGAAGTGACGACCGACCTGAAGGGGAAAGCCTCTTCCTTCAATCAGTGGACTCTCCTCCGCATCGCAGGCGTGACCGCAATCGCGCTGACCGCAGCCAATTGCTCCTCCAATGTCCGTGGCGGCATCGACCCCAAATATGGCGTCGCTCCGAGCCCGAAAGTCGTCGCCGACGGCCAGCCCATTCCCAAGGGCGGCGGCCGTGCGATGGTCGGCAAGCCCTACACGGTGGCCGGCCGCACCTATGTTCCCAACGAGACGCCTCGCTCCACCGAAGGCCTTGCGTCCTGGTACGGATCCAATTTCCACGGCCGGATGACGGCGAATGGCGAGGTGTTCGATCGGGACTCGATCGCGGCCGCGCATACCACCATGCCGCTTCCGAGCTATGCCCGCGTGACGAACCTGCAGAACGGCCATTCGATGATCGTCCGCGTGAACGATCGCGGCCCATTCCACGGCAACCGGGTCATCGACGTGTCCGAGCGCGCCGCTGCCGCCCTCGGCTTCCGGCAGGCCGGAACGGCTCGGGTGCGGGTCGACTATGTCGGTCGCGCGTCCACCAACGGCAGCGACGACCGTATTCTCCTGGCGAGCCTGAGGACCGATGGGACACCCGCGGCCCTGACGGGCGCCGCACCGACGATGATCGCCCGGGCCGAGCCCCAGACCAATGCTCCGCGCCAGGCCATCGCGCTGCGCACCTACGAGCCGGATGGTGCATATGGGGCATCGGTCCGTCCGTCGCAGGCGGCCGGCTCCGGCGCTCTTGCCAGCAATGTGCCGCTGCCGCCCGAGCGTCCGTTCGACCTCGGCACGATCCCCGGTGCGGCAAGCCCGGTGGCCCGGATCAGCTCCGTGGCACCCGGGTCGCGTCCAGTGGTGGCGAGCCTCTATGGCACGCCGGCTGACGATGCTCGCTCGGGCTTCCAGCGCGCCGGCGGCACAGGAGCCGATCCCTCGAAGTTCGTGCTTCGATAGGCATCGGATCATCGCAGCCTGACCGAAGCTGCATTGTGCATGGGCCGGCACATCGGATTGCGGCCCAAAAGGACAGATCCAGGCCCGGGCGTCACGCTCCAGCGTAGCAGCCCGTTGATTTGTTATTGACGCGCCACAGATTCGGGGTCTCCTAGGGGAAGAGCCTGGAGAAGTTGACGATGCGTCATGTTAAAGTCGCCCGAGCCCTGGCGGCGATTGGATTTGTGTCGAGCGCTGTCTGTCTTTCGTTCACCTGGCCGCAGGCGGCGCAGGCGCAGAATTTTCAGACGACCGCGCCCACGGCCATCCTCATGGACGCAGGAAGCCATGCGGTTCTTTTCGAGAAGAATGCCGACGAACTGACCGCTCCCGCCAGCATGGCCAAGACCATGACGGCCGAGGTGGTCTTCAACGAGATCAAGAACGGCCGGCTGAATTTCGACAGCGAGTTCATGATCTCCGAGAACGCGTGGCGCAAAGGCGGCGGGGGATCGGGCGGCTCGTCCATGTTCGCCAAGGTGAACACCTCCGTCAGGCTCGAAGATCTCATCCGTGGCCTCGTGGTCCAGTCGGGCAACGACGCGGCCATCGCCATCGCCGAAGGTATTGCCGGTACGGAAGACAATTTCGCCCGCATGATGAACGAGCGGGCCAAGCAGATCGGTCTGTCGCAATCGACGTTCCGTAACGCGACCGGATACGGGCACCCCGAGCAGAAGGTCACCGTTCGCGACCTCGCGAAGCTCGCCCTCCACATCATCGAAACCTACCCGGACCTCTACAAGATCTTCGGCGAGCGCGAGTTCACCTGGAACAAGATCCGCCAGCAGAACCGCAACCCGCTGCTGTTCATGGATATCGGCGCGGACGGCTTGAAGACCGGCAATATCGACGAATCCGGCTTCGGCCTGATCGGCTCCGCCGTGCAGAACGACCAGCGTCTGATCGTGGTCGTGAACGGCCTCAAGACGGCCAAGGATCGTGCCAACGAGTCCCGCAAGCTCCTGGACTGGGGTTTCCGGGCCTTCGAGACCCAGCAGCTCTTCGCCGAGGGGCAGGTCGTGGGCGAGGCCCAGGTGTTCGGCGGGAGCAAACGGTCGCTGCCGCTTGTGTCCAAGAAGCCTGTTCGTGTACTTGTGCCTCGTGGGGAGAGCGAACGGGTCACCGCTCGCATCGTCTACACCGGTCCGCTGAAGGCCCCTGTCAGGAAGGGGGCGGAGGTGGCCCGGCTCCAGGTCAACCGCGGGGACATGCAGGCGCTCGACATGCCGCTCTATGCTGACGAGGACATTCAGGAAGGGACGCTGAGCCAGCGGGCTCTGGATGGCCTGCTCGAATTCAGCACGGGATGGGTCCGCCGCGCTTTCACGAGCGTGTTCGAAGGCATTTGATGGCTGGCTGCTTCATTACGTTCGAAGGCGGGGAGGGCGCCGGCAAGTCGACCCAGATCCAAAGGTTGAAGACCCGGCTGGAGCGTCTCGCCCAGCCGGTCCTCGTGACCCGCGAGCCCGGCGGCTCTCCGCATGCCGAGGAAATCCGCGCCTTCATTCTGGGCGGCCGGGCCAAGCATCTCGGGCCTTTCGCGGAGGCTCTCCTGTTCGCCGCAGCCCGGATCGACCATCTGGACAAGACCATCAAGCCTGCTCTCAAGAGTGGGACCCATGTCCTCTGCGACCGCTTCGCGGATTCGACGCGGGCCTATCAGGGCTCTCTGGGCAATATCGCCAAGGATCTGATCGACCAGCTCGAGAGGGTGACCCTGCAGGGGGTGAAGCCCGATCTCACCCTGATCCTCGATCTTCCGGCTGAAACCGGGCTGGCCCGGGCCGGAGCCCGTCAGGCGGGAAAAGGCGAGGGCGCGGATCGGTTCGAGGAGGAGGATGTCTCCTTCCACCAATCCCTGAGGCAGGCCTACCTGTCCATTGCCCAGGCCGAGCCGAGACGGTGCGCGGTGATCAACGCCGACCAGGATCCAGACGAGGTCGAGACGGCGATCTGGGCGGCCGTGCGGGAGCGTCTGCCGCAGGTGACGGAACATGCGATGAGGCCTCTCGATGTCGCGTGACGAGCAAGGCCTTGCGGAGCCGGACCAGTTCGACAACGCGCCCCATCCCCGGGAGCAGTTCGCGTTCTTCGGTCACCGTGACGGCGAAGATGCTTTCCTGGAAGGTCTGCGCAACGGGCGTCTCCACCATGCCTGGCTGATCGGCGGAGCCCAGGGGATCGGCAAGGCCACGCTGGCCTATCGGGTGGCCCGCACGGTTCTCGATCCGCAAAGGTCCAACGACCGTGCCATTTCAAGCCTGGATGTACCGGCAGGATCCCATGTGGCCCGTCAGGTCGCCGTGCTGTCGCACCCCAATCTCTCGGTTCTGAGACGTGCCCCGGCGACCGACAAGAAGGGGCCATCGGCCACCATTCCGGTCGACGCAGTCCGCCGGGCGCTCGGCATGTTCGGCTCGACCGCCGCCGACGGCGGCTATCGGGTCTGCATCGTCGACAGCGCCGAGGATCTGACCATTTCGAGCGCCAACGCTCTGCTCAAGGTGATCGAAGAGCCGCCGCCGCGTTCGCTCTTCCTGATCGTCAGCCATGCGCCCCAGCGGGTCCTCCCCACCATCCGGTCGCGCTGCCGCCGGCTCCTGCTTCGGCCCCTGGAGGACCAGGATATCAAGGCGTCCATTGCTTCCCTCGGGTCTCCCTGGACGGATATCCCGCAGGACGTGGTGGATCAGGCGCTTCGGTACGGCGAAGGCTCCGTCCGGCGCACCCTGGAACTCCTGGATGCCGGCAAGGTCGCTTTCATCGATCAGGTGAACCGAATCCTGAACGGCCTGCCGAAAGCCGATACCAAGCAGATTCTTGCCCTTGCGGAAGCTCTCTCCAAGCGCGACGCGGACGACAGCTACGAGCTGACCCTGGAAACCGTGCAGCGCTGGGTCTCCGAACGGCTCCACGAGCGGGCGGGCCTGGGCGCAAGCCGCCTTGCGCCTTTGGTGGAGGTATGTGACAAGATCGGCCGTTCGGCGCGCGAGATCGATGTGTTCAACCTCGACCGCCGGCCCTTCATCCTGACGATGTTCGACGATCTCGCCGACGCGGTTCGCCGGGCGGCCTGAAGCCTCGTCGCCCGAAGGGTTTCGATTTCACGACTTAGGATTCGACATGGCCGACAAACAGAAATTCTACATCACCACGGCTATTTCGTACCCGAATGGGGCTCCCCATATCGGCCATGCCTACGAAGTCGTCGCATCCGATGCGATCGCGCGGTTCAAGCGCATCGACGGCTATGACGTGTTCTTCATGACCGGCACGGACGAGCATGGCCTGAAGATCCAGCAGACGGCCGACAAGAACGGCACGACGCCCAAGGCCTTCGTCGATGAGATGGCGGCGAAGTTCAAGGCCATGGCCGACAGGCTCGACTGCTCCTACGACCGGTTCATCCGCACGACCGACCCGGACCACCTGCCCTCGACCCAGGAGTTGTGGCGCCGGATGCAGGAGAGGGGGGATATCTATCTCTCCAAGTATTCCGGCTGGTACTCGGTCCGGGATGAGGCCTATTACGACGAGAGCGAGCTGACGAAGCAGCCCGACGGCAGCTGGCGCGCGCCGACCGGAACGCCGGTCGAGTGGATCGAGGAGGAGAGCTATTTCTTCCGCCTTTCCGCCTATCAGGACCGGCTGCTCGCCCATTACGAGGCCAATCCCGATTTCATCAGCCCGGAGACCCGTCGCAACGAAATCGCGAGCTTCGTCCGCTCCGGCCTACAGGATCTCTCGATCAGCCGGACGACCTTCAACTGGGGCCTGCCGGTACCCGGCGATCCGAAGCACGTCATGTATGTGTGGATCGACGCCCTCAACAATTACATGACCGGCTGCGGATTCCCGAACGAGGACGATCCGCGCTGGCACTACTGGCCGGCTGACGTCCACGTGATCGGCAAGGACATCGTCCGCTTCCACACGGTCTACTGGCCCGCCTTCCTCATGTCGGCCGATCTGCCGCTGCCCAAGCGCGTTTTCGGGCACGGGTTCCTGCTCAACAAGGGCGAGAAGATGTCGAAGTCGGTCGGCAACGTGGTCGATCCGTTCGATCTCGCCGACACCTACGGGGTCGACCAGATCCGCTACTTCTTCATGCGCGAAGTTCCCTTCGGTCAGGACGGGAACTATTCCCACGAGGCCATCGTCAACCGCATCAACGCGGATCTGGCGAACGATCTCGGCAATCTCGCCCAGCGCTCCCTGTCGATGATCGCCAAGAACTGCGACGCTGCCGTGCCGCAGCCGGGGGAGTTCACCCAGGCCGATCAGGATATGCTCTGGCTGGCCGATGCCTTGCCCGGGAAGACGAGGGCGGCCATGAAGGACTTCGCCGTTCATACGACGCTGGCCGAGATCTGGGCCGTGGTGGCGGAAGCCAACCGCTATTTCGCCTCGCAGGAGCCCTGGATCCTGCGCAAGAGCGATCCGGCGCGGATGAACACGGTGCTGTACGTGACGGCCGAGGTTCTGCGGGCGGTCGGCATCCTGGCCCAGCCTTTCGTCCCGACGGCGGCTGCCAAGCTGCTCGATCTGCTGGCGGTCCCGCCGGAGGGCAGGGTGCTTGCGGCTGTCGGTCCGGAGCAGCGTCTGTCGGCCGGAACTGCCCTTCCGCAACCTGCGCCGATTTTCCCGCGTTATATCGAGGCGGAGGCGTCCTGACGCGTCCGCTTTGATCGGCCCTCACGGGCCCTCGGCGGAAGCGCGATGTACACCACGTTCATGTTTGCCACCGGGATCGAGAACAGCATCCCGACCATCAACAACGGCCGCACCCGCATCGACCAGATGGAGAAATGCGGCCATTACACCCATTGGCGGACGGATTTCGACCTTCTGAAGGACCTCGGTATCCAGGTCCTCCGCTACGGTCCGCCACTCCATACGACCTTCATAGGCCCGGGACGCTACGACTGGACCTTCGCTGACATCACCTTCGGCGAACTCCGGCACCGCGACATCATCCCCATCGTGGACCTCTGTCACTTCGGCGTGCCGGACTGGATCGGCAATTTCCAGAACCCGGATTTTCCCGACCTTTTCGCATCTTACGCGGAAGACTTCGCACGTCGCTTTCCCTGGGTTCAGCTCTATACCCCCATCAACGAGATGTTCATCTGCGCCCAGTTCTCGGCCGCCTATGGCTGGTGGAACGAGCAGCTGACAAGCGACCAGGCGTTCGTGACGGCCCTCAAGCACATCGTGAAGGCCAACGTCCTGGCCATGGAGCGGATCCTCGAGGTCCGGCCAGACGCCCTGTTCATCCAGAGCGAGTCGTCGGAATATTTCCATGCGGAAAACCCGGCAGCCATCAAGCCGGCCGAGATCATGAATGCCCGGCGCTTCCTGTCCCTGGACCTGAACTATGGACGGCGTGTCGACTCGGAAATGTACGAGTTCCTGATGGACAGTGGGATGACACGGGACGAGTACCATTTCTTCCTCAGCCGTTCGTCCTTGCGCCACCACTGCATCATGGGGAACGACTACTACGTCACCAACGAGCACCGGGTCAGTGCCGATGGCATCACCACGGCGGCCGGGGATGTTTTCGGTTACGACGAGATCACCCGGCAGTACTACGATCGCTACAAGCTGCCAGTGATGCACACCGAGACGAACCTCATGCAGGGCCCGAACGGCGACGAGGCGGTCAACTGGATCTGGAAACAGTGGGCGAACGTCCTGAGGGTCCGCAACAACGGCGTCCCCATTGTTGGGTTCACGTGGTACTCGCTGACCGACCAGATCGACTGGGATACGGCGCTTCGGGAGGAGAACAACCGGGTCACGCCCGTTGGGCTCTATGATCTCGACCGGAACATCCGTCCCGTCGGGCGCTGCTACAAGAGCCTGATCCACGATTGGTGCGATGTCCTTCCCGCGCAGAGCGTGTGCCTGACCGTGCCTGTCGTGCGGCCTCAGGATCATGACGAGGCGCCCATTCGCAGGCATCAGGATCGGATGCGCAAGATGCTGCACAAGGAGGCGAAGGAGGACGACGAGCCCGTGGCTTCCGCCCAGGGTGGGCATCGGTAGACGGATGAGCCGAACCGATCTATTCAGCTAGCCGCCGCAGAGGAGGGCGCCTTCACCCATGCTCGTCGACAGCCATTGCCACCTGGATTTTCCGGACTTCCAGACCCGTCTGCCCGAGGTTCTGGCCGCGGCTTCCGCGGCTGGCGTAGGCCGTATGGTGACGATCTCGACTCACGTGGCGCGCTTCGACACCTACCGGTCCCTCGCGGAGTCGCATGAGAGCATTTTCTGCTCCGTTGGCACCCACCCGCACAATGCCGCCGATGAGCCGGACGTGCCGGCCGAGCGTCTGGCCGAGCTCTCGCGCCATCCGCGCTGCATCGCCATCGGCGAGGCCGGTCTCGACTATCACTACGACAACAGCCCGCACGACGTGCAGCAGCGGGTTTTTCGCACCCATATCGAGGCCGCCCAGGCGACCGGACTGCCCCTGGTGATCCATGCCCGCAATGCCGACGAGGATATGATCCGGATCCTGTCCGAGGAGATGGCACGAGGACGCTTCGATGCGGTGCTCCACTGCTTCTCGTCCGGCGAGAAGCTGGCCCGCGTCGGTGTCGAACTCGGTCTTTACGTCTCCTTCTCGGGGATTCTGACCTTCCGGAACTCGGAGGAGATCCGCCGGATCGCGGCGGCCATTCCCCGTGAGCGCCTGCTGGTCGAGACGGACGCCCCCTATCTGGCTCCGGTTCCCCATCGCGGGAAGACCAACGAGCCGTCCTTCGTGGCCCATACGGCCCATGTGCTGGCCGAGATCATCGGGGTGAGCGACGAGGAGGTCGCCAAGCTGACGACGGCCAATTTCTACCGCCTGTTTTCCAAGGCAGCCGCCGCCGACGCGGTCGAGGGGCGGGCGCTCGCATCATGAGCTTGAAAGTCACGATCCTCGGCTGCGGATCCTCGGCCGGCGTGCCCCGCGTGGGCGTGGGCTGGGGCGCCTGCGATCCGTCGAACCCCAAGAACCGCCGGCGTCGCTGCTCGATCCTGGTCGAGAAACTCGGCCCGGGCGGGGCAAAGACCACCGTCCTGGTCGATACCGGACCGGATCTGCGGGAACAGCTTCTCAGCGCGGATGTCCGGCATCTCGATGCCGTTCTCCTCACCCATGAGCATGCGGACCACATCCACGGGATCGACGACCTGCGTCCGCTGGCCCTCGTCCAGCGTCAGCGCATCCCGGTCCATGCGGATCGGATGACCGGCGAGCTGCTCCAGATGCGCTTCGGCTATTGTTTCGAAACCCCGGCCGGCAGCAGCTATCCGCCGATCCTGAGGATGCGCCTCCTGCAGCCCGGCACCATGACGGTGATCCCGGGGGCGGGGGGCACCATCGAGGCGCTGCCGTTCAGAATGGTCCACGGGGATATCGACGCCATGGGCTTCCGGTTCGGCAGCATCGCCTACGCGCCGGACGTGAGCCGCATGCCGGAAGAGAGCCTGCCGGTCCTTGAGGGACTGGACGTCCTGATCCTGGATGCCCTGCGCTACACGCCGCATCCGACGCATTTCTCCGTGTCGGAAGCCCTGGAGCTGATCGACAGGGTCAAGCCCAAGCGTGCCGTCCTGACGAACTTGCATACGGACCTAGACTACGAGGCCCTGCGCGGCAAGCTGCCGCCGCATATCGAGCCGGCCTATGACGGACTTGAGATCGAGGTCCCTTGAGGATTTCGCGGGCTGAACCCACGCCGCGAGACGCAGCCCTCAGACGGACCGCCCGAAGCGTTGCTCCAGGGACGCGATATAGGCGTCCCGCGACGGCTTGAGGTGGTCGCGGCAGAGCTGCACAAGTTTTTCGCGATCGGACGCCCGGAGGGCCTCGATCATCGCCCAATGGTCGTCCTTCGCCCTGGAGAGGTGCTCGGGGTCCGCCGCCGTGTAGGAGCGCACGCCATGGGCTTTCTGGGCCAGGTTCCGGATGAGCTCGATAAGGTGCGGGTTGCCGCAGGCGCCGAAGAGCGCATTGTGGAAGGCGATGTTCGTCCTGAACGCGGCCCGGGAATCGCCCCGGTCGACGGCGGCGGAATGCTGCTCCTGGATTTCGGTGAGGGCGGCGAGCGTCTCCGGCCCGGGCGGGAGCGGGATCTGCTGCGCGGCCAGCGTCTCCAAGGCCTCACGGACGAAATAGATCTGACGAACGTCCGTCGGGCTCAACATGCGCACCGTCGCGCCCTTGTTCTGCACCCGCTCGACCAGACCCATCCGTTCGAGTTCGGCGATGGCCTCACGCACCACGTGCCGTTTGACATCGAACCGCGCGGCGATGTCTTCCTCGATCAGCCTTTCCCGCGGCAGCAGCCACCCGAGGACGATGTCCTCCTCGAGTGCATGGGCCACCTGTCTCGCGCGGGCCGCCGAAGCCTGTCTCTCCGCACCGTCCATACCGCAGCCCAACCTCTGATCAACATTATTGTTGACAATCTTGGTAGCACATCAATGATCGTCCGTCATGAGCGATGATCCCAAGCCTGCCCCGTTCGGTCTGCGCCGCAATCTCACGAGCTACGGCGACCCCGGGTTCTCCCTGTTCCTGCGCAAGGCCTTCATCAAGGCGGCCGGCTTCTCCGATGATGCCCTGGAGCGGCCCATCATCGGGATCACCAACACCTTCAGCGACTTCAACCCCTGCCACGGGAACGTGCCCCGGCTCATCGAGGCGGTGAAGCGGGGTGTCATGCTGGCAGGCGGGCTCCCGATGGAGTTCCCGACGATCTCCATCCACGAATCCTTCGCCAGCCCGACCAGCATGTTCCTGCGCAATCTCATGGCCATGGACACGGAGGAGATGATCCGCGCCCAGCCGATGGATGCCGTGGTGCTGATCGGGGGCTGCGACAAGACGGTGCCGGCGCAGCTCATGGCGGCCGCGAGCGCCGATGTGCCGGCCATCCAGCTGATCACGGGGCCGATGCTGGTCGGCCATCACAAGGGCGAGGTGCTGGGGGCCTGCACCGATTGCCGCCGCCTGTGGGGGCAGCACCGGGCCGGTGCCATGGATCAGGACGAGGTGGAGGTCGTCAGCGGGCGTCTTGCTCCGACCCAGGGCACGTGCATGGTCATGGGCACGGCGAGCACCATGGGCTGTCTTGTCGAGGCGCTCGGCATCGCCCTGCCGGGGACCGGCACGATCCCGGCGACCCATGCGGATCGGATCCGGGCCGCCGAGGCGAGCGGACGCGAAGCCGTGTCGCTGGCAAAGCGCGGAATACGCCCGAGCGAGTTGCTGACCGAGGCGGCCTTCCGCAATGCCATGGTGGTGCTGCAGGCGATCGGCGGATCGACCAACGGTTTGGTTCATCTGGCGGCGATCGCACGCCGTCGCGGCCTGAGGATCGACTTGGAGGAATTCGACCGGATCGGCCGCGATGTTCCCGTCCTCGTGGACCTGAAGCCTTCGGGCGCCCAGTACATGGAGCATTTCCACTGGGCCGGGGGCATGCCCCGCCTGCTGCACGAGCTGCGCAGCCACCTTGCCCTGGATGCCGTGACGGTCACCGGCGAAACCATCCGGGCCGTTGCCGACGGTGCTGAGGACGTGCCCGGGCAGACGATCATCCGGAGCCTGGACAATCCCCTCAAGGCGACCGGTGCGATGGCTGTCCTGCGCGGGAACCTCGCGCCTCTGGGGGCGGTGATCAAGCACTCGGCGGCTTCGCCCCGGCTTCTGCGGCATACCGGCCGCGCGGTCGTGTTCGAGTCGGTCGAGGACCTCGTGACCCGGATCGACGATCCGGATCTGGATGTGACGGCGGAGGACATTCTCGTCCTGCGGAACGCCGGACCGAAAGGGGCGCCCGGCATGCCCGAGGCGGGTTACCTGCCGATCCCGAAGAAGCTCGCGCAGGCGGGCGTGACGGACATGGTGCGCATCTCCGATGCGCGCATGAGCGGCACCGCATTCGGCACGATCGTCCTCCATATCGTCCCCGAGTCGGCGAC
>Ga0180218_1001615_pt1 | contig 13215 bp, 12 predicted proteins | sample eDN3rd37CKraftBY_FD_151334 | JGI IMG/M metagenome (GOLD analysis project Ga0180218, IMG submission 151334) | Enriched backyard soil microbial communities from Emeryville, California, USA - eDNA 3rd pass 37_C Kraft BY (version 2) (version 2) | ecosystem: Environmental > Terrestrial > Soil >... | reverse complement strand
CGCAGCCGCGCAGACGGCGGCGTCCACCGCATTGCCGCCCTCGCGCAGGATGTCGAGCGCGGCCAGCGACGACAGCGGATGCGACGTCGCGACCATGCCGTTAGCACCCACGGCCTCGGAGTGACCCGACAGCTCAAAATCGCGATAATTGATCATTCCCGGCCCGGTCACATCTTTGGCGTTACAGCATCGCCAGGCTTGCATTGCGCAGGTCGGTGACGAGCATCGACGACGGGGCATGCGTGATGCAGAGCGGCGGCTTGGCGTTCATCACCGCGAATTGCGGGGTGAGGCCGCAGGCCCAGAACACCGGCAGCTCGCCATCGCGCACCGTCCCGTCGCCGACGTTCTGATAACGCTTCGAGAGGTCAACACCAATCTGTTCCGGGCTGCCGATATGCACCGGCGCGCCATGCACATTGGGAAAGCGCGACGTGATCTGGATGGCGCGGATGGCATCGGCCGGCTTGAACGCCCGCATCGTCACGACGAGCGGCGCGCTGTAACGCCCCGCCGGCTGGGTCGGCAGATTGGAGACATAGACGCCCGCGACATTGCCCTTCTCGAGGAACGGCAGCGGAATGCCGGCATCCTGCAGCGCCTCCTCGAACGAGAACGAGCAGCCGAGCGCGAAGGTGACGAGATCGTCCTGCCAATAGGACGAGATGTCGGTCACTTCCTCGACGAACACGCCGTCGCGGAAGATGTGATAGCGCGGCACGTCGGTGCGGATATCGAGATCGGCACCGAGGCTCGGCAGGCGCGGATTGCCGACGTCCGACTGGTCGAGCAGCGGGCACGGCTTGGGATTGCGCTGGCAGAACAGCAGGAAATCGTCCGCCCAGGCTTTCGGCAGGATGCAGATATTGGCCTGCACATAACCCGGCGCGAGACCCGCCGTGTAACCGGTGTAGCCGGTGCGGCAGCCCTGCCGCACGTCGCGCGGGCTGGCCGGCTTCCAGGCGCCTTTTGTCATCGCATTCATCGCGCAGTCCTCGCTGTTCGTCGTCTCGGCCGCCTCAGGTCCGTGTCGCCCACGGCACGGCGATCCGCTCGATCAATTCGATCGCGTAGTAGAGAATGATGCTCATGACGGTGAGCAGGAGCAGCGCGGAGAACGCGACCGGCGTTCGCGCCTGCGACGACGACACCAGGATCAGATAACCGAGACCGGACTCTGATCCGACGAATTCGCCGATCACCGCGCCGATCACCGCGAAGGTGATGGCGATCTTCAGGCCGACGAAGATGTGCGGCATCGCCGTCGGGAAGCGGATCTTGATGAAGGTTTGCAACTGATTGGCCGACAGCGAGCGGATCAGGTCCATCACCGGCGTCGGCACCGAGGCCAGCCCGGTCGCGGTCGCGACGATGATCGGGAAGAAGCAGACCAGGAACACCACCAGGATCTTCGGCAGCGCGCCAAACCCGATCCACAGCGCGAGCAGCGGCGCAATCGCGACTTTCGGAACCGACTGCATGGCGAGCAGGATCGGATAGATGCTCTTGCGCAGGATCGGCGAATAGACGACGGCGACCGCGAGCGGAACGGCAAGCGCGATCGACAGCGCGAAGCCGACCAGCGTTTCGTACAGGGTGACCAGCGTATGGAACCAGAGGTCCTGCCACCAGTCGACGAAGGCGACGGCGATTGCCGACGGCGCCGGAAGCAGCCAGCCCGGAAGCTTGAAATAGAACGTGACCGCTTCCCATATCAGCAGCAAGGCCGCGAATGTCAGCAGCGGCGCGATACTTTCCTTCAGCCAGGACGCCTCTTCGATGACTTCGTCTTCGAAGTCGTCATCCGCTGGCGCGATGGTTTGCTCCGACATCGTATGCCTCAATGACCGATGACCGCTCGAACCCGGTCCGAGTAGCCCTTGAACTGTTGGGTGAATTCCATGTCGATGGTGCGCGGCCGCGGCAGATCGACCTCGACGATCTCCGAGATACGGCCGGGCCGCGGCGACATCGCGACGACGCGGTCCGACAGCAAAATCGCCTCGGAGATGTTGTGCGTGACGAAGATGATCGTCTTCTTCTCGACCGCCCAGATGCGCAGCAGCTCGAAGCCGAGCTCCTCGCGCGTCAGCGCGTCGAGCGCGGCAAACGGCTCGTCCATCAGCAGCACGGACGGATTGTGAATCAGCGCCCGACAGATCGCCGCGCGCTGCTGCATGCCGCCCGACAGCTCGTGCGGGCCGCGCATTTCGAAGCCCTTGAGGCCGACGAGCTCGAGAAGCTGGTGCGCGCGCTCCTTCGCCTTCTTCATGTCGAGGCCGAGAATCTCGGCGGGCAGCAGGACGTTGTCGAGCACGTTCCGCCAGGGCAGCAGCACCGCCTGCTGGAACACGATGCCGACGTCATGGCTCGGGCCCGTAACGGGCGCGCCGTCCATGAATATCTTGCCCTTCGACGGCTTGATCAGCGCGCTGACCAGACGCAGCAGGGTCGACTTCCCGCATCCAGACGGACCAACGAGCGCGATGAACTCGTCGCCGCCGATGGTCAGATCGACATTCTGCAGCGCGACAGTGCGGCCGGTCTTGGTCAAATAGGTCTTGTGAAGGCCCTGAATCTTGATCTTTTCGACGACGCCGGCGGTGCTTTGCCTGGCAGCCGGCTCGTCGTTCGACACAACGTGCAGATTACGAAGCGTTGATGGCATCAAACAATTCCGATGTTCCGATGTCATGAAGCCGCGCAACTCGGTCGATCGCAGGTCGAGCGACCGGGCTTGCGCTGCGAATTACGAGGCGCAGCGGGCGATGGTGGGAGGCTCCCGCCCGCTGCGCCAAGATTACGGCCTGGCGACGAAGCCAGGCGCGTACACATCTGCCGGGGACACCGGATTCTTCAGGCTGAACGCTTCGCTCACGAGGTCGACCGTACTTTTCATGCGGCCTTCCTCGATCAGGCCGATCTTGTCGGCTGGCGACTGGACCAGTCCGGCGACGGCTTTCATCTCGGCCGTTCCGACATCGACCTCGATCTGGCGCTGATGCTTGTTCAGAATCTTGGCCGCGCCTTCCGGATCGGCGATGGCGTCCTTCAGCCCGCGGAGCGTCGCAGCGACGAAACGCTTGACGACGTCGGGCTGCGACTTGATCACCTCTTCGGAAGCGATGATGCCGTTGCTGTAGAAGTCCATGCCGGCATCGGCGTAGACCAGCTTCACGAGCTCCTTCGAACCGATCGTCTTTTTCAGCAGCGCCTCGCTGATGGTGTAGTAGCCGACGGCATCCGCGCGGCCGAGCGCGAGCGTGGCCGGGATCGCGTCGCTCGCGACGACGCTCCACTTCACCTTGCTGGCGTCGATCTTGGCGGCCTTGGCATAGGCCCCGAACATGCGCGGAATGGAGCTCGCGGCGGCGTCCGCGACCGTGCGGCCTTCGAGATCCTTGGGCGTCTTGATGCCCGAATCCTTCAGCGCAAAGATGGCGTGCGGCGCCTTGTAATAGACCATGGCGACGAGCTTGACCGGCACCTTGTCGTTGGCGCGGGACAGGATCAGCGTCGCGGTATCGGCAAATCCGAGCTGGGCCGTTCCGGCCGCCACCTGCTTGACGGCGTCGCTCGAGCCCTGGCCGCGAACGATATTCACGTCAAGATTGGCATCCTTGTAGTAGCCCTTCTCCAGGGCGACGAAATAGTAAGCGTGGCGGCCGAGATAGCCGAAGTCGGTCACGAACGTGACCTTGTCGGCAGCGGACGCGCTGGACATCGCGCCGACAAGCGCCAGCGGGACCAGCTTCAGTATCCTGCTTAGCCAAATGGTCTTCATCACATCCCTCCACAAATATCGTTGCTCTGGCTTCTACGGCCCGTTCCCGGCAGGCGGGCGTAACATTCGCCTCCTGAATTATCTTGGATCATGGATCAAAAATGATATCTTGCCAAGAGCCCTAAGGGTCGGCCCGCTTTCGACGCCGCACCCTCCACAAGCGATCTTTCCGATGTTCGGCACCTCAAGTGCTGCGAGAGGTTCGAGCAAACGAATCGGATAGTTTGAGACAGTCGCTTTCCGGCAGTTGGCCTTGGGAAGCGGCCGTTGCTTGAAAAAACGGCAATGACCGTGCAAATGGTGGCAAGTTCTGATCCATGATCCTGACATGACCGAAAAACTGGCATCTCGCCCGACCACCACGGCAGCGTGGATCCTGGAGAACCTGCGGTCCGCCATCCTGCAGGGCAGCATTCCCGCGCATTCGCTGGTCCGGCAGGACGAAATCGCCGCGACCTACGGCGTCAGCCGCATGCCGGTGCGCGAGGCGATCCGCTCGCTTGAGGCCGAGGGACTTGTCATCGCGCGGCCGAACCGGGGCTCGTTCGTCGCCCCGCTCGATCCCGACGACGCGGCGGAGATTTTCGACATCCGCGCCTCGCTCGAAGCGCTCGCGCTGCGCCGCTCGATCCCGAACATGGACGATGCCAAGAAGAAAGCTGCGACCGACGCGCTGGCCCGCCTCGAGCAGGCGAACTCCGACGCCTCGTCGGACCTGCATCGCGATTTTCATCTCGCCCTCTATGCCGGCGCCGGCAGCCGCCTGCTCCGCCTGATCGGCCAGCACATCGATGCCGCAGAGCGCTATCTGCGGCTGGAAGCGACGCTGGTCGGAACGATGGACGAAGACCGCTACGAGCATCGCGCCCTCCTCGAGGCGACGATCGCCGGCGACGTTCGCTGCGCGACGCGACTGATCGAGCGCCATGTCGCCGGAACCGGCCTCGAAATCGCGGAACTGCTCCGCGAGCGCGCGTTGAAAAACCCCGCGCCGGCCGAAGACTAGTGTCACCGGCCGGCTGCGACGGTGTCAGTCTCCTGACATCAGGCTCCCACGTCAGTCCTGCGCCCACGGGACGATGATCCGCTCAAGCCACTCGACGCCGTAGAACAGCAGAATGCTGGCGACGCCCAGCACCGCGATCGCGCCGAAAGCGAGCGGCGTCTCCGCCTGCGACATGCTGATGAGGATCAGGAAGCCGAGGCCACGGTCCGCACCGACGAATTCGCCGATGATGGCGCCGATCACGGCGAGGATGACGGACACTTTCAGCCCGACGAAAATCTGCGGCATCGCGGCGGGAAAGCGCACTTTCCGGAACGTGTCGACCGTGGTCGCCGACATCGAGCGGGCAAGGTCGAGGATTTCTCGCGGCGCCGATTCAAGGCCCGCCACCGTGCTGACGACAATCGGGAAAAAACAGACCAGAAACACGATAATGATTTTCGGCATCTCGCCGAATCCGAGCGTAATCAGCAGCACCGGCGCGATCGCCACTTTCGGAACCGCTTGCGCGACGACGAGCAGCGGAAAGAAGGTTTCCCGCAGGAACCTGGACCAGATCAGAGCGACACCCAGGCCGACGCCGATCACGATCGCCACGGCGAAACCGACGACGGTTTCATAAAGAGTGATCAACGTATGGAAAAGGAGACTGCCGCTGCTGTGCACGGACGCCTTGTAGATGTCGGATGGCGCCGGGATGATGTACAGCGGAACGGAAAAGCCTTTGACGATCGCCTCCCACAGCAGAGTCAGCACGATCATCGCGATCGTCGGCAACACCCATGCCGGGAGTCCCCAGATGCGCTCGTTGTTGTTCATTTGGGCTGGCTTTCATTCTTGCTGTAGATCAGATCGCGAATCTCGTCGGAGGCGCGGCGAAATTCGTCGCTGAATTCCATGTCCAGCGTCCGCGGCCGCGGGAGATTGATGTCAATGATCCTGGCGACGCGCGCCGGACGCGGGCTCATCACCACGACGCGGCTGGCGAGCAGAACAGCTTCCGAAATCGAATGCGTGACGAAAAGGACCGTCTTCTTGCGCTCGTCCCAGATCCGGAGCAGCTCGAACGACAGCTCCTCCCGCGTCATGGCGTCCAGCGCGCCGAACGGCTCGTCCATCAGCAGGATGCGCGGATCGGAAATCAGCGCCCGGCTGATGCTGACGCGCTGCTGCATGCCGCCGGACAGCGAGCGCGGATAGCCGTTCTCGAAGCCCTTGAGGCCGACAAGAGCAAGCAACTCCTTGGCCCGCTCCTGATATTCCGCCGGGTCCTTCTTGAGAAATTCGATCGGCAGCAGCACGTTTTCCATCGCGCTGCGCCAGGGCAGCAGAACCGGGCTTTGAAACACAATGCCGACGTCGTCGCGGGGGCCCGCCACCGGCTTGCCGTCCAGCTCGATGGTGCCGCTGGTCGGCGTCAGGAGGCCCGACACGAGGCGCAGCAGCGTGCTCTTGCCGCAGCCGCTCCGTCCGACGATCGCGATGAATTCCTTGTCGTGGACGTCGAGCGACATCGACTGCAACGCGACAAGCTCGCTCTTGTCGCGCAGTTGATAGGTCAGTGAAACGGACGAACATCTCAATAGGGCTGGCGGACTCAAACGACGTCTCCTATCAACGATGTGAAGCAAAGGCTGTGAGACGGGCCGCCTGAACGGCAGGCTCCGCCCGCAAAAGGATTTGAGCACGGCGAGCATTCCGCGTCAGGCGCTGCGCGGTGTCCCGCGCCCGGGCCTTGATCTCGTCGGCGTCGATGAGCGTCGGCTCGCCGTTCTCCAGAACGATGCGGCCATTGACGATCACGGTGCGGACCGAAGTGCCGTTCTCGCAGAAGACGAGCTGGTTGGTCGCGTTGTTCAGCGGCGTCAAAGCCTCGCTGTTGAGATCGAGGATCGAGATGTCCGCCAGATAGCCCGGCGCGATCCGTCCGAGCTTGCCGTCGAGCCCCATGGCGTGCGCGCCGCCTTCCCAGGCCGCATGAAGAACCTGCTCGGAGCGGGGCCAGGCCTCGTAGTCGTCCTCGGACGGCCGGTGAACATAGGCGGCAAGCCGCGTCGCCTCGAACATATTCTGGTGGTCGGCGCTGGCGCATCCGTCGGTGCCGATCGCGATCTTCACGTTCTGCTGGCGCATCTTTTTCATCGGCATGAAGCCGCTGCCCAGCTTGAGATTGCTCAGAGGATTATGAATGACGGCGCACTCGCGGCGGCTGATCAGCTCGATATCCTGATCCGTCACCCAGACGGCATGCGCAAGCGACGTTTTCGGCGTCAGCAAGCCGAGCCGGTCGAGCAGCTCGGGCGTCGTGCAGTTGTCGCGCCGGTGGCGCTCGATCGCCTGCAGCCGTGTTTCCAACAGATGCGTGTGGATCGGCAGCTCGTGGCTCTCGGCGAAATCGCGGCAGGCGATGAGAAATTCGTGGCTGCATCGTTCGGGAATGACAGGCGACAGCGCGAGCCGGACCAGTTCGTTTCTCGCGCAGACCGGAAGCGCCTCCGCCACGCTGTCGAGCGCGAGGCGGCCGTCCCGGAGCGGGAACAGCCTGTCGAGCTCGCTGCGGTAGGCCGAGTCGAGCCGCTGCAGCAGCCCCGGAATGGAATGATGAAACGGAATATCCGACACGGCCGGCGCGACGATGGCGCGCAGCCCGACATCGCTATAGGCCTGAACAACCGCCGCGATGGCCGGCGCATCGACCACCGGGATATGCGTGAAGACCTCATAAGCCGACGTGACGCCATGCTTGACCATTTCGATGGCGCCGAGCGCTACCGACACATACTGGTCTTCCGGCGTCCGATCGTCCGACAGCGCGGCAAGCTGGAAGAGCCACTCCTCCAGAGGCCTGTTGTCGACGAGACCTTTGAGCAGGTTCTCGCGGCCATGCGTGTGCGCGTTGATGAAGCCCGGCACCAGCAGCCGGCCCGACGCGTCGATGCTCTCCGCGCCGTCCGGTAGCCGCAGATCGGGGCCGACCGCCACAATGGACCGGCCTTCGATCAGCACATCCGCCCGCTCCGGCGAACCGTGAGCGGACGAAAGCACCAGTCCATTGCGGATATGCAGCGGCATGCAGATCGGCCTGCTCGACTCCGTTCAACGCCAGATTCGGTTTACCGGGGCAACAGCGGACCCGGATCCCTGACGAGCCCGGCGGTCGCGCAGTGCGGGCCGCCGCCCGTCTTCACGAACTCGGACATGTCGACTTCGATGACCTCGACACTCCTCTCCCGCAGCGCCTTCGCGGTCTTCGGATTGCCGGCCGGCAGCACGACGACACCGGGCTTGAGCACCAGCGTGTTGCAGGCGGAATTGTCCGCCTCCACCGGATCGACCTCGACCAGGTCGATGCCCTTCCGCCGCAGATAGCTCAGGAACGACGGCTCGAGGCAGCGCGGATCGACCACCGCGACCCAGTCGGACGCCATTCCGAACGCCATATCCAGATGGATGACGTTCTTGAAGGTGGTGAGATGAATATCCTCCACGCCGGCATCCTTGAACACCGGCCAGACCTGCCGCACGCCTTCCATGTTCGTCGTCTTGCCGACGCCGATCACCAGATGCTTGGGATCGAGCCACTGGCAATTGCCGCCCAGCTCGAAAACGCCGTCGCCGTGGATCGTGCAGAGAATGGGGCAGCCGAGCTCGCCCAGCTTGCGCGCGAGCAGCGCCTCGAAGCCGCGCCGCCACGGCGCCAGGCCGTAACGCGGAACGATGGCGCCGCCATTGATGACGAAGGCCGAGGCCGGGGCCCACAGCATGCGCAACCGGCCATAGGGACCGATCGTTTCCGCCGGTGGATCGAAATAGATCACCTCGCTGCCGAAATCGAGCAGGACTTTCACCAGCTCCTTGTGCTGGCGGCGCATCAGGTCGAGGTTCGGAAACGAGCCCTGGCTGGCGAAGAAGTGGGGATCGTCGCGCACCTCGGGCGAGGCTTCGTTGTCGCTCGGCCGGCTGACCATCACCGAACGCAGGTGACCGATTTCGGATTGCGCACCCCAACGCTTGCCCCAGATCTTCGGCAGCTCATCCATGTACGAGGCCGACTCGATGTCGTTCGCCGCCCCGGCCTGAGGTGTTGTTTCGTTCAGCATCTGTTGTTCCACTGTTGTTCGGTGACTAGAGGTGCGGCCACGCCGAGGTGACCGAAATGTTGGCGCGATTCAGAATCCGCTTCGACCGCCGCTCGATTTCCTTGGTGAGCCAGGCCATGTCGATGCCCGGGAACACGCGGTCGCGCATGATGACACGGCCATTTACGAGGACGGTGCGCACGCTGTCGCCGCCGCCGGAATAGACCAGCGTGCGGACCGGATCGCCCATCGGGTGCCAGCAGGGCGCGCGCGTATCGACGACTATGAGGTCGGCTTTCTTGCCGGCTTCGAGAGAGCCGATCGCGTCGTCCCACAGGATCGCCCTGGCGCCCTTGATCGTCGCCATTTCCAGCGCGGCATGCGCGCCGAAGGCGTGCGGGTCGAGCGTCGCGTCCTTATGGGCGCAGGCCGCGAGATACATCACGCGGAACATGTCCAGGGTTCGGCCTGCCGTTACCGAATCGGAACCAAGCGAGATGTTCACCCCGGCCCGGTGCATCTTCGGGAACGTGCCGCGCGAGATGTTGCCGTAGGCGCCGTGCATGCTGGCCGACGGACAATGAGCGACCTTCACGTCGTTCTCGGCGAGCCAGCCGATTTCCTCGTCGGTGACCCAGCCCATATGGACCAGATAGAGGTTCGGCCTCAGCATATCGAGCTGCCGCAGGCGCTCCAGCACGCGGACGCCCCAGCGCTCGACGCTCATCTCGTTCTCGCCGTCCTGCGCGCAGACATGCGAATGGACGGCAACGCCGTGACGCTCCGCGAGATCGCGAACCGCGACGCACAGCTCGTCGGACACGTTGTAGGGCACGCGCAACGAATACCAGGCGCGCAACACGTCGCCGTCCTTGTACTGCTCGACGAGCCTGGTGCCGCGCTCGATTGCCTGTTCCGTCGTCTCGCGCAGGTTATCGGGCAGCGGATAGCTGGAACTGTGCAGGTCGCGGGTCGACCGGGACAAAATCCCGCGAATGCCGATATCCTTGGCGGCGCGAGCCAGCGAATGCTCATGATAGCCGCCGGGATCACAGAAGCAGGTCGTGCCGTTGAGGATCATCTCGACGAAGTTGCCGAGCGAGCTCAGGTAAACGTCGTCCTCGTCGCAATGCGCCTCATAGGGATAAACGCGCTCGTACAGCCATTGCAGGATTCCGACGTCGTCGCCGATGCCTTTGGACAGATACTGGCCCGGATGATTGTGGGCGTCGATCAGTCCGGGCATGATCAGGCCGCCCTGGGCATCGATCTGGGTGGCGGCCTTGAACTGCCGCGCAATATCGCTCGCCTGTCCGACCGCGACGATTTTGTCGGCTTTGATGGCAACGGCACCGTCGTTGTAGATCGTCCGGGCGGCATTCATCGTGATGACGATGCCGCCCGTGACGATCACATCGACCGCCGCGAACTCCACTTGATGAGTCATTTTCTTCTACGTGCCGGGAGTTCGCTGTTACTTCAGGTAGTCGTTGGAGAAGATGTTCGCGGCGCTGTCCTTGGACTTGTCCAGGTTGAACGCCGAGGTGACGATGTCGTAGGTCGCCGTCATCTTGCCGGGGTCCATGTAGCCGACGCCGTGGCTCTTCGCCTCGTCGGTCATGATCAGACCGGAGGCCACCTTCCATTCGGCCGCCGCGAGCTCGGGCTTGTTCTCGGGCTGATACTTGATCAGCGCCTGCACGGCCTCGTCGGGATGCTTGATCGAATAGTCGAGCCCGCGCATCGCCGCCTTGACGAAGCGGCGCACCAGATCGGGGTTCGACTTGATGGTGTCTTCGTGAACGGCGACGGCGTTCGCATAAACGCGGAAGCCGTAATCGGCGTAGAGGAAATGCGTCGTCTTGTCCGTCGTCTGCGCCACGATCTTCGGACCGCTGGTCAGGAATTCGCAGACCGCGTCCGCCTGGCCGGCGGCGAAGGTCGAGATGGCGACCGCCGGATCGGCGATCCGCCACTTCACGGCCTTGGCATCGAACCCCGCGCCGGCGGCGAAGGCCGGGAACATCAGCTTGTTGGCGCTGGTGGCCGGACAGGCGATCGTCTTGCCTTCGAGATCCTTCGGCGACTTGAGGCCCAGCTTCTCGCGGAAGAAGACGGCATGCGGCGCGCGGCCATAGAACATGCCGACGCCCCGCACGCGGATTCCTTCATTGATCCGCTGCAGGATCACCGACCCCATGTCGACGACGCCGAACTCGGCGCGCTTGGCCGCGACCCGTTTCGCGGTGTCGCCCGAGCCGAAGCCGCGCACGATGGTGACGTCGATGTTGTTCTCTTTGAAGTAACCCTTGTCCAAGGCGAGGAACCAGCCGGCGGCCTCGCCTGTCGCCAGCCAGTTGAGCGCGAAAGTGACCTGGTCGGGCTTGGTCTGCGCCGACGCTTGCCATGCGACACTGCCGGCGAGCGCCAAACCGAGCGCGAGCGATTGAACGAGCTTGATCTGCCTTGGCATTGGCTACCCCTCATCCTGTTTGAGTATCTCTCAACGTACTCTTGCATGTTAGTGTATACCCAATTATACCCAAGACAAGAGGAAAGTTTGTCGCTCTCCGGATCAGAGCCGACGTTTCACCAAACCGTCGGCGCGCGAAGGGCGAACGAGACCCCTCAGGGAATTGCGTTGATGTTCGGGACAGCGGTCGTACTGGTCGATGCGGAAAAGCCGCATGTCTCCGGCGCGGCTGTCAGCAGCACAGCACGCGAACCGGCACAGCGACGATCAGACACTATCGCCACCATAGGTATGAAAGGTCAGTGATGAAGACGATCATCAAGAATATCGGCGCGATCGTAACCGGCGATCTTGCCAAGCCGACGATCGACGGCGATGCGATCCTGATCGACAACGGACGCATCACGGACATCGGATACGAGCGCGACCTCAAGGTCGGCGAGCGGGACGGCATCATCGACGCCAACCAGATGACCGCCCTGCCCGGCCTGATCGATCCTCATATCCATTTGGTCGTCGGCGACTGGAACCCGCGCCAGTCCGTGTTCGGTCCGCTGGAAGGCATGCTCAATGGCGGCGTGACGACGGCGCTCAGCCAGGGCTCGCCCTATTTGCAGGGCCGGCCGCAGACCGCGAAGGGCACCAAGGCGCTCTCGATGCTGCTGGCCTACACCTATCAGAACTTCCGGCCGGGCGGCGGCCTGAAGGTTCACGGCGGCTCCGTCATTCTGGAAAGCGGCCTGACCAAGGACGACTTCGCCGAGATGCACGAGGCCGGCATCCGGATCGTCGCCGAGATCGGCGGATCCGGCGTGACCGACCCGAAAGAGGTCAACCCCATGGTCAAGTGGGCCCGCGACCTCGGCTGGATCATTCCCGTTCATTTCGGGCCGAAATCGGTTCCGGCCTCGGCCTCGCTCCTCACCGCGGAGAGCGTGCTACGGTACGAGCCCGACGTTCTCGTCCACGTCAACGGCGGCTCGACCGCCGCGCCGTGGGAGGAAATCGAGAAGACGATCACCCAGTCGAAGGTCTATCTGGAGACCATTTTCGCCGGCAATCCCGCGGTGTCGCACCGGCTGGTCCGCACCCTGCTCGAGCGCGGCGAACTCAATCGGCTGCTGATCGGGTCGGACACGCCGACGAGCCATGGCGTGGTTCCCATCGCGATGCTCCGGATGGTCTACGAACTGTCGTCGATGATCGGCATCCCGCCTGCGACCGCCTGGGCCCTCGCAACAGGAAACGTCGCGGACGCCTACAGGCTGGATGTCGGCCGCCTCCGTCCCGGCGCACCGGCCGATATCCTGCTGATGCACACCCCGATCGATTCCTCTGTGAATAATGCGCTCGAGTGTCTGGCAAGAGGCGATCTGCCCGCCATTACAATGATCATGGTGGACGGCCGGCTGGTCAGCGAGCACGCCAGAAACACGCGGTTCCCGTCGCGGAAGATCAAGGTGGAGAAATACGTGGCGCCGCCGTCGTTCCAGGGCATCGCGGACCCGCTGCTCCCGCCGCTGTTCCGCGGCGAGCGGGCGTAAAATCCATCCGGAATTGCTACTATCGGGACACGCGAGAATCAGGAGGCAAGTGCGATTGAGCAAGTCACCCCGCACCAAGGGAACGTCCGTCGCTCTTCTCAAGAGCACGCCGCCGAAGAAGCTTCAGGGTGAGGCGCTCGGACAATATGCGACGCGCGTCATCCGCGGCGCCATTCGTTCGGGCCAGCTTACGGCCGGCGAGCGCCTGCGCGAAGGCGACGTCGGGGCGTGGCTCGGCATCAGCAGGACGCCGGTCCGCGAAGCGTTCCAGAGCATCATTTCCGACGGGCTGATGGTGGCCGGCCCGCGGCATGTCGCGATGGTGGCCG
>Ga0180218_1001614_pt1 | contig 13219 bp, 10 predicted proteins | sample eDN3rd37CKraftBY_FD_151334 | JGI IMG/M metagenome (GOLD analysis project Ga0180218, IMG submission 151334) | Enriched backyard soil microbial communities from Emeryville, California, USA - eDNA 3rd pass 37_C Kraft BY (version 2) (version 2) | ecosystem: Environmental > Terrestrial > Soil >... | reverse complement strand
CGGCGATCGGGCTCGGCACGCCGGGAATGAGCCGCGCGGGCCGCACGCCGGCATAGAGGTCGAAGATGAAGCGCAGCTCGACCTGCGGCATGATCTCGGTGTCGTCGGGATAGCGCACGCTGGGCAGGCCGCAGGCGCCGAGCAGGATGGCGTCAGCCTCCTCGCAGAGCCGCACCGTCGCGTCCGACATCGATTGGCCGGTTGCCTGATATTCCCCGGCGCCGGCCGCCGCTGTGGTGAAGCGGAATGCCAGCCCCGGCGTCGTCTCGGCGACGCGGTCGAGCACGTCGAGCGCCGGTTTCATTACCTCATGGCCGATGCCGTCGCCCGGCAGCACCGCGATGTGGAAGGCGTCGTTGGCGGACATGGGATTCTGCCGGAGTGTTGTGGTTGGCGGGAACCTAAGCCATACAAGAATTCACAAAGGTGCGCACTGGCGCGGGTTGTATTGACGGCTTCTCAGAGTTGTCATGCCCGGCCTTGTGCCGGGCATCCACGCCTTGATGGCCGGCAACAAAGAAAGACGTGGATGGCCGGGGCAAGCCCGGCCATGACAAAGTGCTTCCAAGGTGAGGAATAACGCATGCCCCGGTTCTCGGCCCATGTCGGCTATCTGTTCACCGACCGTCCGCTGCTCGAACGGTTCGACGCCGCGGCGGCGGCCGGCTTCAAGGCGATCGACATGCCGGCCTGCTACGAGGCGCCGGCGGCGGCGATTGCCGAAGCGGTCAAGCGCAACGGGCTGACGCCGCTCGGCCTCAACACGCCGCGCCATTTCGAGCGCGCGCCGCACGGGCTCGCCGCGCTGCCGGGCCGCGAGAAGGACTGGGACGCCTCGTTCGCGATGGCGCTCGACTACGCGACGACCATCGGCAACAGCGCGATCCACTGCATGGCCGGCATAGTCGACGACGGCGAGCGGGCGCAAGCCGAGAAGACCTTCGTCGCCAACCTGAAACGCGCCGCCGATCTCGCCGCGGCCAGGAACCTCAAGCTCAATATCGAGCCGATCAATCCCTACGACGCGCCGGGTTATTTCCTCAATCGCGTCGAGCAGGCCGCCGACATGATCGCCAAGGTCGGCAAGCCCAACGTGCAGATCCAGTACGACTTCTATCATGTGCAGATCGTCGGCGGCGACGTGGTGCGGCGGCTGGAGAAGCACTTCGCGCTGGTCGGCCACCTGCAATGCGCGCAGGTGCCGGTGCGGCACGAGCCCGACGGCGGCGGCGAGATCAATTACCCCTTCGTGTTCGCCGAGGTCGACCGGCTCGGCTACCAGGGCTGGATCGGCGCGGAGTATCACCCGCGCGGCAAGACTGAGGACGGCTTGAGCTGGGCGCGGCCTTATGGCGTGGTGCCGCGCTAAAAAACTCCGCTCATTCCCGCGTAAGCGGGAATCCAGCGGAGAAAAGCTGGACCCCCGCTTTCGCGGGGGTGAGCGGATAGGGGAGGCGCTGATGCGGTTGAAAGACAAGGTCGCCATCGTCACCGGCGCGGGCTCCGGCATGGGCGAGGCGATCGCGCAGACCTATGCGCGCGAGGGCGCGAAGGTCGCGGTGCTCGATATCAACGAACAGGCGGCGCAGCGTGTCGCCGCCGCCATCGGCGCCAACGCAGCGCCGGTCGCCTGCGACGTGACGCGGCGCGACGATCTCGATCGCGCGGTCGGTACAACCCTGAAGGCATTCGGCGGGGTCGACATCCTCGTCAACAATGCCGGCGTCACCCACGTCAACAAGCCGCTGATGGAGATCGACGAGGACGAGTTCGAGCGCGTCTTTGCCGTCAACGTGAAGGGCGTGTTCCTCGGCATCCAGGCGGTGGTGCCGCAGATGCGCAAGGCGGGCGGCGGCGTCATCGTCACCATCGGCTCGACGGCGGGTCTGCGGCCGCGGCCGGGCCTGTCGGCCTACAACGCCACCAAGGGCGCGGTGCATAATCTGACCAAAACGCTCGCGGTCGAGCTCGCGCCGGACAACATCCGCGTCTGCGCCATCGCGCCGGTCGCGACGGATACGCCGCTGCTGCCGACCTTCCTCGGCCCCGCGCCGGGCCAGCGCGAGAAGTTCATCGCCACCGTGCCGCTGGGGCGGCTCGCCACCGCGCAGGACATCGCCGACACCGCGCTGTTCCTCGTCTCGCAGGAGGCCCGGTTCCTGACCGGCAACATCGTCGAGGTCGACGGCGGCCGCTGCGTCTGACCCGTAGGCCCGCCCGGAACGGCGCATTCAGCTTTGATTAACCATCAAAGACATTGAAAAGACGCCATTTTTCGCTTTGCCGGGCCGCCGCGCATTGCTAACCTGCGCCCCATGGCAGAGACGGAAAAAGCTGAGTCCAAACCGGCGCAGCCGCTCAAGGACGCGATCCGGGACGCCCGCATCGAGGCGGCGGAGCGCTCCGCCGTGGTCGTCGACATGCGCGACGCCGATCTGGCGCGGCTCGAAATCCTCAACGACGCGCTCGACCCGGTGTTCGCCGAGGTGCCGGCGGGGGTCGACATCTTCGACCGCGGCATCAGCCGGGGCGACACGCCGCGGCTGTGGATCGACGTGCTCGCGCACGTCACCATGGGGCGCGACAAGCGGCTCTACCGTCTGGTGCAGGACACCCGCTACGGCCGCACCACGCTCGCTGAATCCTACGAGACCCGCGACATCGTCGAGGCGGTGACGCGCTATGTGGCGCGGCGGCTGGTGGAGCGCGAGCGCGCGCTGGCCGACGACGCGGCGCAGGGCGAGGTGGTGGCGCGGCGCAACGCCGCGCATGCGAAGCGCGCGCGGCGCTGGCGCTCGTTCCGCGCCTTCCTGCTCGGCGTCGTGATCGGCGTGATCGGCCTCGTCGCGCTGGCGATCCTTTATCCGAATCTCTAGCGCCAAATGTCATGCCCGGCCCTGTGCCGGGCATCCACGACTTTGACTAAAAGCAAGACGTGGATGGCCGGGACAAGCCCGGCCATGACAGAGGAAAATTTCTCAAACAAAAAATACTACCCCACCAGCATCGTCCGCCCGAGCGTGACCACCGCGTCGTCGCGCGCGACGCCGCGCGTCTCCAGCTCGCAAGCCCACGCGCCCGGCGCGCCGTCGATGCGATAGAGATTGTAGGACGCATCGGCTTTCGACGTGCCCGGCGCGGCGGAGGCGGAGGCAACGCCGACCGCCAGCACCCGCGCGCCGTCCGGGCCCGCGAGCGGCTCGATCATGTTGAGATGGTCGTGGCCGTGGATGATCAGCTCGGCGCCATGCGCGGCGATCACCCGCTTGAAGATGTCGGCATCGAGCAATCGCTTGTGCCGGCCGGCATGGCTGACCGGCGGATGGTGGATCATCACCACGCGGAACAGCTTCTCGTCGCGCAGCGCGTTCAGCGTCGCGGCGAGCTCGGCAAGCTGTTTGGCGCCGAGCCAGCCGGTGGCGAGGAACGGCGCGGTCGGCACGCCGGAATTGACGCCGATCAGCGCCAGCGGACCGCGCCGCCGCACATAGGGAAAGCCAGCGCTGCCGTCGTCGTCGGCCATGAAGGCACCCCACTGCCGCGCGGCGAGCGCGCCGCCCTCGGCGACGTAGACGTCGTGATTGCCCGGCACGAAGCTGACGTCGTGCGCGTCGCCCAGGCTTTCCAGCCAGTCGCGGCCGCGCGAGAACTCGTCGGGCAGCGCGAGATTGGCGATGTCGCCGGTCACCGCGATGTGGTCGGGCGTTTGCGCCTTCATGTCGGCGACGATGCGCGCGAGCGTCGCTGCGTCGTGGATCAGATGCCGCTTGCGCCGCCAGTTGACGTAGCCGGTGACGCGCTTGCCGATCAGCTCATGCCAGCGCGGCTGCGGCAGCGGCGCGAGATGCGGATCGGACAGATGCGCGAGCGTGAACATGCGCCAGTCATGCCCGGCCGCGCGCGAATTGTCACGAACTGCCGATCAGGATGCCGGCGAGGAACACCAGCACGCCGCCGACCACGACCTGGAACGCCGCGCTGAGGAACGGCGTGTCCATGTAGCGCATGCGGATCCAGGAGATCGCCGCGAGCTCGACGGCGACCACCGCCACCGACACGATGGTGGCGATCCAGAAATCCGGGATGAGATAGGGCAGCGTGTGGCCGAGGCCGCCGATCGCGGTCATCACGCCGCAGACCGAGCCGCGCAGCCATGGCGTGCCGCGCCCGGTCAGCGAGCCGTCGTCGGACAGCGCCTCGGCGAAACCCATCGAGATGCCGGCGCCGACCGAGGCCGCCATGCCGACCAGGAAGGTTTCCCAGGTGTTGTGGGTGGCGAAGGCCGCGGCGAACAGCGGCGCCAGCGTCGACACCGAGCCGTCCATCAGCCCGGCGAGGCCGGGCTGCACGTATTGCAGCACGAACATGCGCCGCGCCGTCTCGTCTTCCGTCTCGCGCGCGCCGTCGGTGAGGATCGTCTCGGTCAGCTTGTGGGCGAGGCTCTCGTGGCCGGCCTCGGCTTCCGACAGTTCGATCAGCAACTGGCGCACCGAGGCGTCGCGCGCGTTTTCGGCGGCCTTGCGGTAGAAGCGCTCGGCCTCGAATTCCATCTCCTCGGCGTATTTGCGCACCGCATCGAGATGCAGCGGGCGCGCCAGCCACAGCGACGGCTTGTCGGTGATGAAGCCCTTGACGTCCTGCCGGCGCACCAGCGGCAGGTAGTCGCCGAATTTCTGGCGATAGAGGTCGTAGAGCATGGTGCGGTGGTGCACCTCCTCCTGCGCCATCTCGTCGAACACGCGGGCGGAGGCCGGGAACTCGTCGCGCAGGCCCTCGGCGAAGCCCTGATAGATGCGGCTGTCCTCTTCCTCGTTGGTGATGGCCAGCGCCAGCACTTCCTGCTCGGTCAGATCGGAAAAACGCTTCAAGACGGGGCCTTTCGGGTGATGGTGACGGCGGCCTCTATATATTAGAATTATTCTAAACAAGGAAGAGCAGGATGCCCGCCTGTGGACGGGACGTCCGGCAGTGGATGAGGCCGCCCGGCGCTGGCCGGCCGGGCACGGTGCTGGCACACCCTGTTCATGACCCTGACCGCTCTCCGCCGCGCCTGCGAGCCGGCCATCCGCCGTGTGCTGCATGCTTATTGGCGTTTCAGCCGGGGCATGACGCTCGGCGTGCGCGCCGTGGTGATCGACGCGCAGGATCGCGTGCTGCTGATCCAGCATACCTATGTGTCGGGCTGGTACCTGCCGGGCGGCGGCGTCGAGCCGGGCGAGACAATGCGCGCGGCGCTTGCGCGCGAGCTGCGCGAGGAGGGCGGCATCGCGCTCGAGGGCGCGCCCGTGCTGCACGGCGTGTTCTTCAACCGCCGGGTGTCGCGGCGCGATCACGTCGCGCTCTATGTGGTGCGGGATTTCCGCCAGGCCGAGACGCCGCAGCCGAATTTCGAGATCGTCGACCACGGCTTCTTCCCGCGCGACGCGCTGCCGGAGGGCACGACAGCCGCGACCCGCGCGCGGCTCGCGGAGATTTTCGACGGCACGCCGGTCAGCGAGACGTGGTGAGCGAACAGCACTCCACTCATTCCCGCGAACTGACATCGGGTATACCCGATGTCAGTCTTTAGAGTGCGCATGTCGCGTAGACTGCGACATGCGACCGGGAATCCATTTGTTATCTGACTGGATCCCCGCTTACGCGGGGATGAACGCAGAAAATTTTCGTGACCGAGCTTTATCAAAACCGTCCGCGATCGTGCGGCCGGCTGTAGTCGAGCTCCGGTCCGATCGGCACGATGCCGCTCGGGTTCACCTTGAGCTGGCTCGCATAGTAGTGGAGCTTGATCTCGCCGAGCTTCACGGTGTCGGCGACGCCGGGCTGCTGGTAGAGATCGCGCAGATAGTTCGAGAGGTTCGGGTAGTCCTCGATCCGGCGCCAGTTGCACTTGAAATGGCCGTGATAGACGGCGTCGAACCGGATCAGCGTGCAGAACAGGCGGATGTCCGCCTCGGTGATGTCGCGGCCGGTGAGGTAGCGATGCTTCGCCAGGATCTGCTCGAGGTCGTCGAGCGTGTCGAACACGCCGCGTGCCGCCGCTTCATAGGCGGCCTGCGAGGCCGCGAAGCCGGCGCGGTACACGCCGTTGTTGATCGCCGGATAGATGATGTCGTTGAGGCGGTCGATCTCGGCGCGCTTGTCCTGCGGGTAGTAGTCGCTGCGCACATTGGTGAAGGCGTCGAACGACGCATTCAGCATCCGGATGATCTCGGACGACTCGTTGTTGACGATCGTTGCGTTCTTCTTGTCCCATAGCACCGGCACGGTGACGCGGCCGGTGTAGCGCGGATCGGCCTTGACATAGACATCGGAGAGTTTCGCCGCGCCGTTCACCGCGTCGCCGGTCGAGCCTTCGTCCGTGTTGAAGGTCCAGCCGTCCTGCAGCATCAGCGGCGACACCGCCGACAGCGAGATCACGCTCTCGAGGCCCTTCAGCTTGCGCATGATGATGGTGCGATGCGCCCAGGGACACGCATAGGAGACGTAGAGGTGATAGCGGCCGGCCTCGGCCGCGAAGCCGCCTTTGCCGGAGGGGCCGGGGCTGCCATCGCTCGTCACCCAGTTGCGGTAAGACGTGGTGGGGCGGACGAACTGGCCGTCCTTGGCCGTGCGTATGCCGTCCTGCGTCCAGACGCCGTCGACAAGATGTCCCATCGCGCACTCCTTCGGGGCGGTGTGTGGACGCGCAATCTAGCCGTCTCACGCCCCTGAGATAGGTCAAATTCGCATGATTGCGAGGCGCGCAAAGCCGGACATGTCGGCCGGACCATTGGACCGGAATCCTGCGAAATGCTAATCGCGGTGCGCCGGCTGCCTGCCGGCTCTGGGGCCCGATGAGCGAACTCGCACTGACCATCCAGCCGGAGACCGCCGCCGACGAGCCGGCGATCGAGCGGCTGCACGAGCGCACCTTCGGCCCCGGCCGCTTCGCCCGCTCGGCCTACCGGCTGCGCGAGGCGCGCGATCACCTGCTGGCGCTGTCCTTCACCGCGCGGGTCGGCACGCTGATGGTCGGCTCGGTGCGGCTGACGCCGATCCTGATCGACACCACGCCCGCCTTGCTGCTCGGGCCGCTCACCGTCGAGCCGCCGTTCCGCGACCGCGGCATCGGCAAGGCGCTGATCGAGCGCGCGCTCGACGACGCGAGGAAGCAGGGCCACAAGCTCGTGCTGCTGGTCGGCGACGAGCCCTATTACGGCAAGCACGGCTTCAAGACGATCCCGAAGGGGCAGGTGAAGCTCACCGGGCCGGTCGATCCGGCGCGGCTCCTGGTCGCCGAGCTCGCGCCCGGCGCCTTCGAGGGCGTCAGCGGGCTGATCCGGCCGTTGTGGGAAGTTCGCTGACTGTCGTCCCCCGGGAAGAGGTGAAGATGCCCGTCATGGCCGGGCTTGTCCCGGCCATCCACGTCTTCTCTTCCTGCAAGCCTTAAAGACGTGGATGCCCGGCACAAGGCCGGGCATGACAGCATTAATTCAGCGTCCTTGGCACGCCATCGAAGGCCGGTTTACCGCCCTTCGCGGGCCCATGTCAGCGCCAGCGCGCCGACCAGCAGCAGCAGGCCGATCAGTCCGGCGAAGATCGGCAGCACGCCGATGCCGCGCACCACGCTGGCGTCGCGCATCTTCAGTCCGATCCAGTCGTCGCCCCTGTAGGTGGTCGAGGACCGCACCGGCACCACGCGCGGAATGGCGAGCGAGCCGCCGTCGGCGAGTCGCCGCGCGCTGCCGCCGGTCGCTTCCGCGAGCGCCCGCACGCCGTCGGTCGTCGAGGTGACTTCCGCGAACTCGCGCGGGTTGGCCGGGCCGACATTGCCGAGCGCGGTGAGCTTGCCGTCGGTCGCGCGCCACAGGCCGAGCTCGTCGGCCTTGATGGTGGCGTTCCACACGCCTGGCTCCTTGGCTTGCAACGTGAGCTTGCGCTCGCCGCCGCCCGGCGTCGTCAGCGTGATCTCGTTGACGCTGTCGCTCATGGTCTGGCGCTGCACCGTCAGGTCGCGGCCGCGCACCATGATGCGCAACGCCTCTTCCTCGAGGTCGGGCTGCTTCATCAGCCAGTGCGACAGCCGCCGCAGCAGGTCGAGATGCGGCCCGCCGTCCTCGTAGCCGCGCGCCCACAGCCAGATGTGGTCGGACAACAGCAGCGCGACGCGGCCGGCATCCTGACGGCCGAGCACCAGCAGCGGCTTGCCGTCGCCGCCTTCCATCACCGTCGTGCCGGTGGTGCGCCTCGTGTCGACCAGGCGGAACCAGCGGCTCCAGTGCGGCGGGTCGCTCTGCGAGCCTTCGAGCCCGCGCGTCACCGGATGGCGCTTGCCGAGGTCGGTGAGACGGGCGCGGAACGGCGTCTCGGTCATGGTGCCGGACGGCTCGGCCGGCAGGATGGCGTCGAGCGGCGTGCGCCAGATGCTGGTCGGGCTCGCATAATCGGGGCCGGCCGCGATCAGCACCGCGCCGCCGTCGCGCACGAAATTGGCGATGTTGTCGAAATACACGATCGGCAGCACGCCCTGCCGGGCGTAGCGGTCGAAGATGATGAGCTGAAATTCCGAGATCTTCTGCTGGAACAGCTCGCGGGTCGGGAAGGCGATCAGCGACAATTCGTTGATCGGCGTGCCGTCCTGCTTCTCCGGCGGCCGCAGGATGGTGAAGTGGACGAGATCGACCGAGGCGTCGGACTTCAACAGATTGCGCCAGGTGCGCTCGCCGGCATGCGGCTCGCCGGAGACCAGCAGCACGCGCAGCTTGTCGCGCACGCCGTCGATCGACACGACGGCGCGGTTGTTGACCAGCGTCAGCTCGTTCTCGAGCGGCGAGGCCTCGATCTCGATGATGTTCTGTCCGGCGTGCTTGATCGGCACGCTGACCTTGAGGTCGGTGCCGGCGGCGGCGCTGCGCCGTTCGATCTCCTCGCCGTCGCGCCGCACCGTGACCTGCACCGGTCCCGTTGCGCCCTGATCCTCGACGCGGAAGCCGATGGTCTGCGGCTGGTTGACGATGCCGAAGCGCGGCGCGTTGGTCAGCACGACGCGGCGGTCGCGCTCGTTCGGCTGGCCGGTGATCAGCGCGTGCAGCGGCGCCGAGAAGCCGAGCGCGGCGGCGTCGGCCGGAATGTCGTGGATGCGGCCGTCGGTGATCATGATCGCGCCGGCGACGCGGTCGGGCGGCACGTCGGCGAGCGCCGAGGACAGGGCCGAGAACAGCCGCGTGCCGTCATGCTCGCCGTCGGGCTCGCTCGCCTCGACGGTGCGCACTTCGAGGCCGGGGATGCGGTTGAGCCGCTCGGTCAAGGCGGCGCGCGCGGCCTCGGTCTGTTGGTTGCGATCGCCGAAATCCTGGCTCGGGCTTTTGTCGACGACCAGCGCGACGACGGACGGGATCGGGTCACGGTCCTCGCGGGTGAATGACGGGTTCGCCAGCGCCAGCACCATCAAGGCGAGCGCGAGCGCGCGCATCAGCGCGCCGCGGCTGCGCGCGGCGAGCAGCATCAGCGCCAGCACCGCGGCGACGGCAAGCCCGGCCCAGATCACATAGTCCGGAACGAGCGGAGCGAAGGAGATGCCGAGATTCATGGGCGCGCTCCTACTGCCCCAGCCGTTCGAGCAGCGCCGGGATGTGCACCTGGTCGGCCTTGTAGTTGCCGGTCAGCACATACATCACGATGTTGACGCCGGCGCGGAACGCCATTTCGCGCTGGCGCGGCTCGCCCGATACCATCGGCAGATAGGGCTGGCCGTCGGGATGCATCGCCCAGGCGCCGGCCATGTCGTTCGAGGTGATCAGGATCGAGGAGACGCCGTCGCCGGCGCGGGCCGGGCGCTGCGGGTCTTCCTCGCTGTCCGGCGGCAACGCCTCGACCCAGAGCTGGCCCTCGGCGAAGCGGCCGGGGAAGTCGTGCAGCAGGAAGAAGGTCTTGGTCAGCACGTGGTCGCGCGGCACCGGCTCGAGCTCGGGGATGTCGAGCGAGGAGAGAATAGTACGCAGCGCCACCATGCCGGGCGACTGCGCCGGCCCGCCATTGCCGGGCGTCACGTTGATAGCGTCGCGGGTGTCGAACAGGATGGTGCCCCCGCGCTTCATGTAGGTGCCGATGCGCTCCAGCGCCTGCGGCGAAGGCTTCGCCGCGGTCGGCACCACCGGCCAGTACAGCAGCGGGAAGAAGGCGAGCTCGTCGCGGCCGGGATCGATGCCGACCGGCTCGCCGGCCTCGAGCGCGGTGCGCTGGCCGAGGAACAGCGTCAGGCTCTGCAGCCCGGCCTTGCTGATGGCGTCGACCTCGCTGTCGCCGGTGACGACATAGGCGAGCCGGGTCTGCAAGGTCGCCGCTTCGGCGAACTGGTCCTTCTGCGACAGCGCGGCGTTCGGCGCTTTCGTCGGCGCGTTGCGCAAGGTCTGCGCGTGGCCGGCGGCGGTGGCAAGGACGAGGCCGAGCGCGGCGGCGAGCACGAGCGCGGCGGTCGCGGCGCGGCGGCGGCGCGCGACCAGGCTCAAGCCGCCGGCGAGCCAGAACACGATGAGCGCATCGAGCGCGAGCAGCGCCAGCGCCACGGTGAACACCGGCCCGCGCAGGTCGAGCGGCTCGCCGAAGCGATAGGCGTCGCGCCGCGCGTTGAGCGGCGCGTAGTCGATCGGCGCCGGACGGTCGGCGGCGGCGAGTGTGTTGACCGCGACGAGCCCTTCCGGCGGGCCGTAGAAGCCGGGCGGATGATCGAGCGTTGCGCGCGCGGTGGTGCCGGTGGCGACCGGACGGGCGGTCGGCGGCGGCGGAATGAAGGCGCCGAAGCCGTCGAGCACGCGGGTCGGCGGCACCATCTGCGTCGCGGGATTGCCGGAGCCTTGTCCCGCGCCGGCGGTCTGCGCGTTGCCGCTGTCGGTCGCGACCGCGGTGCCGGCGATGCCGACGATGCGGCGGAGCATGTCGACGAAGGCGCCGGACAGCGGCAAGTCCGACCAACGGGTGTCGGCGGTGACATGGAACAAGACGATCTCGCCCTTGCCGCGGCGCTGCGCGGTGACGAGCGGCGTGCCGTCGGCGAGCGAGGCCCAGGTGCGCTCGGTGAGGCTTGCATCGGGCTCGGCCAGCACCTGCCGGGTGACGGTGACGTCGTTCGGCACCGGCATGCCGGCGAACGGGCTTTCGCGCGCGAACGACGTGAGCGGCTGCGGCTTCTCCCAGCTCAGGGAGCCGCCGAGGATGCGGCCGCCGCGCCGCAGCTTGACCGGGACGAGGTCGTCGTCGGTCGCGGCGAGATGCGGGCCGGCGAAGCGCACCAGCACGCCGCCGCCGTCGATCCAGGCGTTGAGCCGCTCGCGCACTTCCGGCGCGATGTTGCCGACGTCGGCCATGATCAGCATCGGCAGGTTCTGGTCGAGGAACTGCTCGACGGCCTGCGTCGGCGACACGCCTTCGGCGAGGCGGATGTCGGCGAACGGGTTGAGCGCGCGCGACAGATAATAGGTCGCGCCGATCAGCGGCTGCGAGCGGTCGGCCGCCGAGCCCGAGATGACGCCGACGGTGCGCCGCCGCCAGCGCTTGTCGAGCAATTGCACCGCGCCGGAGGAACGCTCGCCGGCGATCTCGAGCCGCGCCACGTCGTTGCGGATCTCGACCGGCAGGTCGATCACCGCTTCGGTTTCGAGGTCGTTGCCCTTGAAGGTGAAGGCGGCCTGGCCGAGCGGCAGGCCCTTGAGGTCGATGGCGTTGACGGTGCCGGTCGCCGGACCGTCGGCGCGGCTGCGCAACACCTTGACGGTCAGCGCGCCGGCGGCGTTGTCGGCGGCGGCGAGCGCGCGCGGCGAGGCGATGCCGCCGTCGATCACGGTCAGCGGGCGGTCGCCGATCGTCGTCTTCAGGTCCTGCACGAACTGCGCGGCCTTGCCGAGGTCGACGCCGTCGGCGAGCCAGACCATCTCGACGTCCGGCGTCTTGGCGAGGAAGCGGGCGAGCGCCGGCAGGCTTTCGCTGCGGTCGGGCGTGTGCGGCTTCGGCTTCAGCTGCTGCATCTGCACGCGCAGCGCGCCGGCCGGCTGCAGCGACAGGTCGCGCGTCGGATCGGAGAAGGTGAGCAATGCGACGCCGCGCCCATCCGCGTCGGCGCGCGCGATCATCTCGTCGGCGGTGCGCAGCCGGGTGTCCCAGGACGACGCGGCGGCCCAGCCGTCGTCGAGCATCAAGAGCAGCGGCGCGGAGCGGTTGGCGCCGGCGAGCGGCGGGTTCCACAGCGGGCCGGCGGCGGCGATGATGACGAGGGCGGCGAGCATCAGCCGCAGCAGCGTCAGCCACCACGGCGTGCGCGACGGCGTCTCTTCCTTCGGCGCGATCTCAAACAGCAGGCGTGTCGGTGGGAAGTTGACCTGGCGCGGGCGCGGCGGCACCAGCCGCAGCAGCCACCACAGCACCGGCAGCGCCAGCAGACCCAGCAGCACCAGCGGCTGCGCGAAGGCGAGCGGGAACCCTGCGATCATGCGAGACCTGCCGCGCCGCTGCGCGCCGGCTGCCGGTCCGCCGCGAAGGCCTGCATGCCCTGGCCCATGCGGGCGTGGATCGCGAACAGCAGTTCGGTCGGGCCGCGGTCGGTGTGGTGGACGGTGAAGCTCCAGCCGAACCGGTCGCATTCGGCGCGCAGCGCGGCGCGATGGCTGGCGAGGAGGTTCTGGTAGTCCTTGCGCCAGGTCTCGGCGCGGCCGGCGGTGACGCTGCCGAGCCCTTCGGGCTCGATGAATTCGACGCGGCCGGAATAGGGGAAGGTCTCCTCGGCCGGATCGACGATCTGCACCACATGGCCGCGCGCCCCGTTGGCGGCGAGCTGGCTGATCGTCTTGTGGAAGTCGGCGACCGGGCTCCAGAAGTCCGACACCAGCAGCACCTCGGAGAACGGCGCCGGCGAGAAGTTCGGCGGCAGGCTCGGCCGCGCGGTCTCGTCATGGACCAGCACCTCGGCCATCTTCTCGATGATGTTGTGATGCGCGGTCGGCCGCATCAGCTCCGGAATGCCGACGCGCTCGCCGCCCTGCACCAGCACCTCGGCGAAGGCGAAGCACATCACCAGCGCGCGGTCGAGCTTCGACCACTCGGTGAGGTGCGAATTGAAGTCCATCGACGGCGAGCGGTCCGGCCACATCCAGATGGTGTGCGAGGCTTCCCATTCGCGCTCGCGCACATAAAGGTGGTCGTCGCGCGCGGAGCGGCGCCAGTCGACATGGCTCGCCGGCTCGCCGGACAC
>Ga0180218_1001610_pt1 | contig 13233 bp, 9 predicted proteins | sample eDN3rd37CKraftBY_FD_151334 | JGI IMG/M metagenome (GOLD analysis project Ga0180218, IMG submission 151334) | Enriched backyard soil microbial communities from Emeryville, California, USA - eDNA 3rd pass 37_C Kraft BY (version 2) (version 2) | ecosystem: Environmental > Terrestrial > Soil >... | reverse complement strand
CGACGCTCTCTTGGCGACTGCCCTCGAGATGGAAGAGGCGTCCCGGATCACGGCCCTGATCGTGGTCGAGAACAAACGCCCCGTCGGCCTGGTGCATTACCTCGACCTGCTGCGGGCGGGCGCGGCCTGAGCCTATCCTTGCTATCAGTCGCGGTCGGGCGCTCCGAGGGGGAAGAAGTGGCGATAGGGTCGCGCCTCGTCCACCGCCCGCGCGAATGACGGCCGCGCGAGCAGCCGTTTGCGATAGGCGCGGGCATTGGCATGCGCCTCGCCTATGGGGTGAACCCAGTCGGCGTAGAACAGTGACGGAGCGGCCGCGCAATCGGCCATGCTGAAGGCGCCATCCGCCCATTCGCGTCCGGCCATTGCACGGTCGAGCCACCCATAGGCCGTATCGAGCATCTTCCTTGCGTCAGCGACGCCCGCGGGATCGCGGTCCGCCTCGGGCCGGATGCGATCGAACACGATCTTCTGCATGGGCGTCATGACATAATTGTCGAAGAAGCGATCCATCATCCGCACATGGAGGGCCGCCCGAGCATCCTCCGGGATCAATGGGACCGATCCGGGATGATAGAGCCCCAGGTGCTCGATGATGATCGTCGCCTCCATGACGGCTCGATTGCCATCGACGAGCACCGGGAAGCGCTTGATCGGCCACAAGGCCTCCCATTCGACATTCGCCGGGCCGCCATCGAGCATGCGGTACTCGAAGGGAATGTCGTTCTCGTACAGCGCGACGAGGACCTTCTGGCAGTAGGACGAGAAGGGATGGGCATAGAGCTGCAAGGACATGCTTGGACCGCCTTCCTCAAACCTCAAGGATCATCGACGACGAGCGTCGAGCCCTCGATGCGCACCACGCGCACCTTGGCGCCGGCGAACCGGTCCGCGCCTGTCACCCGCCAGGAGCTGTCATCGACCCGGATGCGCCCCTCGCCGTCCTTGATCGGCGTCTCCAGGGTGAAGACCCGCCCGACCAGGGCTTGGCCGCGCTGGTTGAGAGGCGCGGCCTCCGGATCCGGCTGCGTCTTGGAGCGGGTGACGTAACGTCCCAGGATCACCGCTCCGACGGACAGCAGAGCGAAGAGAATCGCCGCGGCCTGCCAGGACAGGCCGAGCACCGCATCCAGCAATCCAGTCGCGATGGCGGCGAGGCCGAACCAAAGGAAGAATGCGCCCGGCGCGACCAGCTCGATGCCGATCAGGACGACGCCGAGGATGATCCAGGCCCATGCGCCCAACCGGATGAACGCGTCGGCAATCATGTGCGCTCGGCTCCTCCGCCGACACTGGGAACGCTCCGGGCAGGCCTGGTGCTCGCTCCACCTTCACCGAACACGGATTTGGTCAGTTCGGCGATGCCACCCAGCGTCCCGGCCAGTCCTGCGGCCTCGATGGGAACGATCACCACCTTCTGGTTCGGCGCCGAAGCGAGCGCCCGGATCGCATCGATGTATTTCTCCGCCACGATGAAGTTGGCCGCGTTGAGATCGCCCCGCCCGATGGCGTCGCTGACCATGCCGGTGGCCCTGGCTTCGGCCTCCGCCTGCCGCTCGCGGGCCTCCGCGTCACGGAACGCGGCCTCCTTACGGCCTTCGGCGGCCAGGATCTGCGACTGCTTCTGGCCTTCTGCTCTCAGGATCTCCGCCTGCCGCAGGCCCTCCGCCTCGAGCACGGCGGCGCGTTTCTCACGCTCGGCCTTCATCTGCCGCGCCATGGCGCCGGCGAGATCCTGCGGCGGGAGAATGTCCTTGATCTCGACGCGGGTGACCTTGGCGCCCCAGGGCGAGGCGGCGGCATCGACGACGCGCAGGAGCCGTTCGTTGATCTCGTCCCGGTGGGAGAGCAGCTGGTCCAGATCCATGGAGCCCACGACCGTGCGGATATTGGTCATGGTGAGAACCAGCAGCGCCTGATTCAGGTCGGCGACCTCATACGAGGCCTTGGCGGCGTCCAGCACCTGATAGAAGGCAGCCGCATCGATGGTGACACCCGCGTTGTCCCGGGTGAAGGCCTCCTGGCTCGGAACGTCGAGCACCTGCTCCATGACGTTCACCTTTTTCCCGATCTGGTCGATATAGGGCACGATCAGGCCGAGGCCCGGCGTCAGCGTGCGCGAATAGCGTCCGAACCGCTCGACCGTATAGGCATAGCCTTGGGGAACCGTCCGGATGCCCATGGCGATCGTCACCACGACGACGAGCACCAGAACGATGACGAAGATATCGAAACCACTCAGCGGCATTCATTTCCCCAGGTTACGAAGTTACGATGCTCCTAGACTATTCGATGGGGGCAAAAACTCCTAGAGCATCGAACCCGAAAGTGGATTTACACTTTTGGGATCGATCCGATGGTTCATTCTGAATCTGCGCATCGTTCGGAGCTGACCCGCAGGGCCAGGCCAGTGAAAACCGAATCCACGTTTCGCTGACGCTGCCCTCCGGGTCCGCACGATGCACTAGATGCCAACAAGGCCGTTATTCCGCACTCATCATATCCGAGATCCGACCATGCCGCGTTATTTCTGCCAGGATTATCCCGAGCAGCTTGAACTGGAAACGCAGGCGCTCGACGCCCGGCCGGGCGCCGTTCTGCTGGCGCAATCGCCCTTCTTTCCGGGCGGCGGCGGGCAGCTTGCAGACAAGGGTTCCATCGCTTGGTCCGGCGGGATCGCGACGGTCGAGAGGCTCGAGCCGGATGCCAGAGGTCTCTGGCATGTCCTGACCGAGCCGATGGTCATCGAGGGAACGGTGCTGGCCAGGGTCGAGCCAGAATTCCGCCAGCTCATGTGCGAGCTCCACACGATGGCGCATGTCCTCAACAGCATCATCTATCGAGATTTCGGCGGGGCGTTGCTGACAGGCGCGCAACTGGCGGCGGACGGCACCTTCCGGGTGGATTTCGACATGCCGGGGGTTTACCCCGACTGGCTTCGGGGATTGGATGGCCCCCTGAACGATGTCATTCGTCAGGATTTGCCGATACGCACATTTTACATGCCCTGGGCGGAAGCCGAGGCGGAACCGGGAATGTTTCGCAGCAAATCGGTCTCACCGCCCCCGCAGGAGGATGGATCGGTCCGCATCGTCGAGATCACGGGCCTCGACCGGCAGGCTTGTGGCGGAACGCACCTGGCCTCCACAGGTCAGGCGCGTGCCGTTCGTATTCTGAAAGTGGATAACAAAGGCAAGCAGAACCGGCGCATTCGCGTCGGTTTCATCGATTGATCAGATCCACCCCTGAAGCTCGCGCTCCACGATGTGGTTGATCACGCTCATGCCGTCGTCGCTGTCGTTGAGACAGGGCAGATAGGCGAATTCCTCGCCGCCGTTATGCATGAAGATCTCGCGGTTCTCGCCGTTGAGCTCTTCCAGGGTCTCCAGGCAATCGGCCGAGAAGCCGGGCGCCACGATGGCCATGCGCTTCACGCCGCTCTTGGCCAGGGCCTCGACGGTCTTGTCCGTGTAGGGCTGCAGCCATTCCGCCTTGCCGAAGCGGGACTGGAAGCTCATGCGGAACTTGTCCGGCGACCAGCCGAAAGCCTCCCGCATCAACCGCCACGTCTTCACGCACTGGCAATGATAGGGATCGCCTTTCAGGAGATATTCCTTCGGCACGCCATGGAAGGAGACGAGGATCACCTCCGGCTCGAAGGTGAGCTTCGCCAGCTCCTTCTTCATGGAGGCGACGACCGCATCGATATAGACCGGATCATCGTGATAGGGCGGGGAAACGCGCACCGTCGGCTGCCAGCGCATGTCCATGAGCGCGCGGAACGCCTGGTCGCAGGCGGTGGCCGAGGTCGCGGCCGCATATTGCGGATAGAGCGGCACCAGGAGGATGCGGTCGCAGCCCTGGTCGAGAAGCGCCTGGATGCGCTCGCGCACCTCGGGCTTGCCGTAGCGCATGGCCCAGTCGACCGTCACCTTGTCGCCGGCGATGCTTCGGATATGGGCCGCCACCTTCTCCGCCTGGTTGCGGGTGATGGTCTTGAGCGGGCCCTCGTCGCGCTCGTTGTTCCAGATGGTCGCATAGTCGCGCCCTTTGGGGCCGGGACGCTTGGTGAGAATGATCAGGTTGAGGATCGGCCACCACAGGAGGCGCGGCGTTTCGATGACGCGCCGGTCGGAGAGGAATTCCTTCAGATAGGCCCGCATGGGCCAGTAGCCCGTGCCCTCGGGCGTCCCCAGGTTCAGAAGCAGCACACCGATCCGCCCGGTCCGCGCGACCGGGTGGTCCACGGGGCGCACACCCTGGCGAAGATCGGTCAGACTCACACTCTCGTTCATGAAAAGCCCCTTGGCCGCAGGATCCGCGAAACGAATCCCGCTCTCGATGCCGCCTTAGATAGAAGTTTCAAGCAGTTCCGCCAACAGGACGCCTCACCGCAGCGCTGGGATTGCCTGCAAACCAGCCTTGCGCGCCAGGCGCATCAGACGCCCATATCCGGGAACCGCGCCTGCTTGAGCACCGCATCGATGGCGACGCGCAATCCCGTCGGTTCGAAATCCGTTTCGACCTTGGCGTTGAGCTGAGTGGCCAGCACCCGATGGAGGAGGCGTGAGCCGAACCCCTGGCGTGTCGGCGAGGAAACGACGGGCCCGCCCTGCTCTTCCCAAACGAGCCTCAGACGCGTCCCGTCCTCGGCCGGCTCAGCCTGCCAGGAGATCGAGACCTTGCCCCTGGGAACCGAGAGAGCGCCATATTTGGCGGCGTTGGTGGTCAATTCGTGGATCGCCATGCCGATGGGCACGGCCGCCTCCGAGGGCAGATCCACCTCGGGTCCGTTCAGGGAAATTCTTTCGGCCCTGGCATCGTTGTAGGGCCGGAGTTCCTTTTCCAGGATCTCCCGCAGGGACGCGGTCTGCCAGACGGCCTCGGTCAGAAGGGAGTGGGTGTTGGCCAGGGAGATGATGCGACCGACGAAGGCCTGGTAGAAGTCGTCGATGCTGAGCGCGGAGCGTGCCGTTGCGCCCACCACCGCCTGGACCGTGGCCAGGGTGTTCTTCACCCGGTGGTGCAGTTCGCGGATGAGCAGGGATTGCTGCGTCTGGGCCTGCTTGCGCTCCTCGATCTCGCTCTGCGCGTTGCTGTAGAGGCGGCTGTTCTCGAGCGCGATGGCCGCCTGGGCCGTCAGGCCCGCCAGCAGCCGCTCCGAGCGCCGGTTGAACATCCCCGCCCGCTCGTGCCCGAAGACGAGGATCCCGTGGATGTCTCCGGTCCGCAGAATGACCGGAACGGCCAGGATGCTGCGGATCACAGGCTGGTCCGATGTGGCGTCCAGGGTGAAGGGCGTGCCATCGTACCCCTGCTCCACGGCAATGTTGTCCAGGCGGACGATCTTGCCATCCAGGAAAGCCGGAGCGCAGATCTCCCGAATGGACAGGGCTGCGAAAGCGTCGCGAAGGCCTGCAGGCTCGAATTTCCCGTAATGCTCCCGTTCGCTCTGGGACACGCCGCAATAGAAGGCGCCCAACTGGGCCTCGGTCAGCTCGATCCCGGCATCGACGACACTCTCGATGATGCGGTCGATATCGAGTTCAGCGGCAAGGACGCTGCCCGTGCGGTTGAGGATCTCCAGAGCGGCGGTCTCGGTGCGCAGCTCGCTTGTCCGCAGCGCCACCTGCCGCTCGAGGAGTGCCGCGTTGGCGGCCTGTTCATGGAACTGCTCCGAGGCCAGGACGGTCAGGGCGAGCAAGGCCAGGAGAGCGATCAGCGCGAAGGCGCCGTAGAGCCGCGTCTGGACGAACCACGGGGTCCAATAGGCATCCGTCGGCATGCTGACGCCGATATAAAGCGGCATCGTGCCGACCTGGCGATAGGCTCCGATGCGCTCCTGCCCCAGGCTGACGAAGGGATAGAGGCCCGACTGCGAGGAGGATGCCAGCGCGCCGTTGAAGGCGGCCCTGTCGATGGGCGCGAAGGAAAGTCCGTCGGGCGGCGGCGGATACTGCGCGATGACTGCACCGTCGGATGCACGCATCAGGGCGACCCGGCTGCCCTTCGGCAACCGGATCTTCGACCAGTAATCGTAGAAATAGGACAGGGAGACGCTCACCGCCGCGATGCCGCCGAATCCCGCATCGCCATCCTGCAGGCGGCGGCTGATCATGAAGGTCGGCGTCTTCGTCGCGCGCCCGATCATCGGCTCTCCCATGAACAATCCCTGATCGGCCGTCATCTGGGCGCTGAAGACATCGCGTCCGGAGAGGTTCGTCGGCGGCGCCGGGAACTGTTCCGATGTGAGGCGCAGGCGCCCGCTCGAATCGTTGATCCAGATATCCTCGATGAAGGGCAGCGCGTTCTGAACGGCATGAAGCTGCTGCCACAGGGGCCTCGACGTCTCGATCTCGCCCCAGTCGCGGCCCTGGATCAGGGCGGCGGCTTGTTTCAGGGTCAGGTCCGTGACCTCCAGGAGCCGGGCCGTATGGTCGGCCAGGAAGAAGGCCGCGTTGCGAATGTCATCCTCGTTGCGCTGGATCAGGCGGTTGCGCTGCTCCCAGGCGATATAGCCGAAGGTCAGGAGGATGAACACGACACCGAACAAGCCCATGAAAAGGGTCAACCGGCCGCGCACAAGGGAACGGCGACGCCGCTTCTGGGACAGGCTGATCGATTCCGGACGCGTGTAGAATTGCAAGGGGAGACCGCTTGTGAGTGGGAGATTCGCCGTTGCACGGCCAGAATGGCACAGCAAATGCCTTTGATGGAGAGGGAATTTAAGTTTCGCCGTTCCCTTGACCAGAGGCAGGCCAACTATCGTCGCACGGGCCGGTGGAAATGCGCCCGAACGTCACGCCATAAACATCATTACAAAAAAGCGCCGGGGTTCTCACGAACCCCGGCGCGAACAGGACTGAAGCTTCCGATCGGATCAGCGCAGGACGATGCGGCCCTCGACCTTCGGCGCCACCTTGCCGGCCTTGGCGACGTAGTCGATGACCTGCGTCGCCATGAGCTGGCTGGCCGACACGTCGACGAGCGCCTTGGCCTCCGTGAAGACGCGGTAGCCGTCGCCGCCGCGGGCCATGAAGTCGTTGGTGGCAAGCTTATAGGTCTTGGCCGGGTCGAGCGGCTCGCCGTTGATCTTGACCGACTTCACGCGGCTGCCGACAGGCTCCTTCACGTCGACCTCGGCCACGATGCCGGACACCTGCGGGAAGCGGCCGCCGAGCTCGCGCACCTGGCTGACGCCGTTCTCGAGCGCGGACTTGATCTGGGCGCCCGTGACCTCGAGCAGCACGGTGGTGTTGCCGAAGGGCATTTCGGCCAGGATGTTGCGGCGGGTCAGCTTCTGGCCGGCCTCGTACTGCTTGTCGGCGCGCAGGCCGCCGCCATTGGTGATGGCGACATCCGCCCCGACCGACGCCTTCAGGGCATCGGCCACGAGGTTGCCCATGGCGGCTTCGCCTCCGCGCACCGTGGCGCGGCGGCTGTCGAGCGGCGTTTCCGTCACGCCGATCTCCACGTCGAGTTCCTTGGAGAGCTTGTCCTCATAGCCCTTCACCACGGCCTCGATCTCGGGATCGGGCTTGACGGTGGCGCTGTCGACGATGCGGAAGTTCGGCGTCCAGGTGACGGTGGTCTTGCCGTCCTTGGTTGCCTTCGTCACGGCCAGCTCCGTCACGATGATGTAATTCCCCTGCGACTCCGACTCGGTGAGAGCCACCTTGCCGTCGTAGAAGGCGAGCAGGTGCTCGTCATGGCCGCCGATGATCAGATCCACGCCGGCCGAACGGGCGACGATCATGTCCACCTCGAGAGGCGTGTGGGCGACCGCGACGATGATGTCGGCGCCTTTCTCGCGCAGCTCCTTCGCCTTGGCGCGGGCCGTGTCGATGGTGGACGAGAACTTGATGGTGCCGGGGCTCGACGCGATCGGGGTTTCCTCGGTGGTGAGGCCGAAGAAGCCGATCTTCACGCCCTGCACCTCCACCATCTTGTCCGGCTTGGTGTTGGCCGGCAGGCCGTTGCCGTCGACGATGTTGGTGGCGAGCACGTCGAACTTGGCCTCCGCCATGCGGGCGCGGAACGCGGCATCGCCGAGATCGAACTCATGGTTGCCGGGCGCCATGGCATCGACGCCCATGCGGTTCAGGATGTCGATGATATGAGCGCCCTTGTCGAAGCCCGACATGAGCGACGGGGAGATGGTGTCGCCCGCGTGAACGAAGAAGGCATTGCCCTTCGCCTTCTCCTCCTTGATCACCGTGGCGACCTTGGCGAAGCCGCCGCGGCCCTTCTCGGGGCCCATGCGGTCGATGTCGTTGGTCTGGACGAAACGGATGGTCACGGCCTCCTGCGCCAGGGCCGTGCCCGACAGAAGCATGGACAATCCGAGAAACCCGGCGCGAAACGCAGCGGAAGGGCGGCTCTGAAACATCATGAAGGTCCTCGTAGAAGGTTGGAACCATGGATGAGGGACATGGAACCTAGACCGGCAACGTGTCACAGAAGTAACATTCTGTCGACGGCCCCGGCGCCCGGATCCGCGGCACATCCGATGTCTTGTTCACCCATCGCTGCCCAGCCGTTCAGCCGGCCATCGGCAGAGCGCGCATTCTTACGAAAGGCATGACTTCCCCATGACAGGCCCCATCAGCCAGGCCCTCGCCGACTTTCGCGTCAAGCCCCAGGCGGCCGGATGGCTGCGGCTCCCCTTCTTCCGAGACGGCAGCGCCGAGACGGTGGCCGCGAAGGTCGACGCGGTCATCGCCTCGGGCGCCCAGGTGCTGCCGCCTCCGGAAGCCGTCTTCACCAGCATCTCCCTCACCCCTCTCGACAAGGTGAAGGTCGTCATTCTCGGCCAGGATCCCTACCCGACGCCGGGCGATTCCCACGGCCTCGCCTTCTCCTATCGCGGCTCCCGGCGGCTTCCGGCTTCCCTGCGCACGATCCTGGCCGAGATGGCCGCGGACCTGGGCGCTCCGATGCCGAAGTCGGGCGACCTGTCGAAATGGGCGAAACAGGGCGTGCTGCTCATCAACACGGCCCTCACCGTGGAGGCGGGACAGTCGGGCGCGCACATGAAGTTCGGCTGGTCGGCCCTGGTCGATCAGGCGATTGCGGCGATCTCGGCGCAGCAGCCGGCCGTCGTCTTCCTGCTCTGGGGCGGGCCGGCCCGCAAGCGGGCAGCGCTGGTGGATCGGACGAAGCACCTCGTGATCGAAGCGGGCCACCCCTCCCCGCTCAACCGGCTCAACGACTTCCGGGGGACTCGCCCCTTCAGCCGGGCCAATGCCTGGCTTGCAGAGAAGGGGCTTGAACCGGTGGACTGGCGGTTGGATCCTTAAGTTTCCATGAAGTGCCTTGCCGAGAGGCTGCCTCAGGAGCTAGGTCTCGCGGCAACGGAAATTCGGCTGCGCGGATGCGGCCGCACCGGCTTGGAGATCAGCATGACGGAATCCCTGTTCGGACAGGTCGAGGCCTTCGCAGGCGACCCGATCCTCTCCCTTAACGACGCCTTCAAGGCCGATCCCCGGTCCGAGAAGGTCAATCTCAGCATCGGCGTCTACACCGACGAGAAGGGCCGCATCCCGGTGCTGGGCGCGGTCAGAACCGCCTATGACCGGAGCGGCTTCGCGGAGCGGCCCTATCTGCCCATGGAAGGCCATGCGGGCTATCGCGAGGGCGTGCAGAAGCTCGTCTTCGGCGACAGCCATCCGGCCCGGGCCGAGAAGCGCATCGCCACGATCCAGACCCTCGGCGGCACGGGCGCGGTGGGCATCGCGGCCGACTTTCTCGCGAAGCACGCCCCCGGCCGCACGGTGCTGGTCAGCGACCCGACCTGGGAGAACCATCACGGCCTGTTCCAGCGGGCGGGCTTCACGACCGCGACCTATCCCTATTGGGACCGCGCCAGCCGCTCGGTGGATTTCGACGGCATGGTCAAGGCGCTCGAGGCCGCCGAGAACGGCTCCATCGTGGTGCTTCAGCCCGTCTGCCACAACCCGACCGGCGTCGACCTCGACGAGCGCCAGCAGGAGGCCGTCACCGATGTGCTGATCGCCAAACGCCACATCGTCGTGTTCGACATGGCCTATCAGGGCTTCGGCACCAGCCTCGACGAGGATGCCGCCTTCGTGCGCCGCTATGCTGAGCGCGCGAGCTGCCTCGTGGCCAATTCCTTCTCGAAGAACTTCTCGCTCTACGGCGAGCGCTGCGGCGGCCTGAGCGTGGTCTGCCGCGACGCGGACGAGGCCGAGCGCGTGCTCGGCCAGTTGAAGCTTGCCGTACGCCGCAGCTATTCGAGCCCGCCGATGACGGGCGGCCTTCTCGTGGCGACCGTGCTCGGCAGCGACGAACTGCGCGCGCAGTGGGCCGGCGAGGTCGAGACCATGCGCACCCGGATGGATTCCATGCGCAAGCTCCTGGCCGAGCACATCCGCGCCCTCTCGAACGAGATCGATGTGAGCTTCCTGCTCAATCAGCGCGGCATGTTCAGCTATACGGGGCTGAACGCCCGGCAGGTCGACGCCATGCGCGAACGGGACGGCGTCTATCTCGTGGGATCGGGCCGCATGTGCGTGGCCGGGCTGAACGAGGCGAACGTCCAAACGGTCGCGAAGAGCTTCGTCGAGGCACAGGCGCAGGCTTAACCCAACCTAGCACTGTCATCCCGGGGCCGCGCCGCGGAGCCCGGAATGACAGTGGTGAGATTCCGACGCCTTATACTCATGGCGATCCCGGATCGGCTGACGCCGTCCGGGATGACGTGTCTATATCACTCCGCCGCCACGGCCATCGGCTGCGGTCCGGCGCGGAACTTGGCGAGGAGATCGGCCTCTTCAGCCTTCGCGGCTTTCAGATTGCGCTCCTTGACGTGACCGAAGCCGCGGATCTTCTGCGGAATGGTGGCGAGGCCCACCGCCAATGCATGATTGCCCGCGTCGAGCTTCGCGACGATCTCTTCGATCAATCCTTCGAAATCGCGGATGAGCTGGCGTTCCGTGCGTCGTTCATGGGTGTAGCCGAAGACGTCGAGCGGCGTGCCGCGCAGCGCCTTGAACTTCGCCAGAACACCCATGGCTCTCAGCATCCACGGCCCGAAGCTCATCTTCTTCGGAAGACCCGTCACCGGATCCTTCTTGGCGAGGACAGGCGGGGCCATGTGGAACTCGTAGCGCAGGTTCTCGCCCTCGAAAGCCGACGCGACCTGCTTCTCGAAATGGCCGCTCGTGTAGAGGCGCGCGACCTCGTACTCGTCCTTGTAGGCCATGAGCTTGAACAGCGAGCGCGCCACCGCGTCGATCAGCGCGGTCGAGCCCGGCACGGCTTTGTCTTCCGCCACGCGGACACGCTCGACGAGATTGCGGTAGCGCCGGCCATAGCGCCGGCTCTGATAATCCGAGAGGAACGCCACGCGCCGTTCGATCACCTCGTCCAGGGTCTCGGAGATCTTGCGCGATTCCGTCGGCGCCTTGAGCCCGCTCATCATGGCGGCGATCAGCTCGGGCTCGGCGGCCGCGCGACGGCCCCATGTGAAGGCGGCGAGGTTCATCTTCACCGCCTCGCCGTTGAGCTCGATCGCCTTCTCGATGGCAGAGCCCGAGAGCGGAACGCGGCCAGCCTGATAGGCGTAGCCCAGCATGAACATGTTGGCCGCGATGGCATTGCCGAGAAGCGCCGTGGCGATGGCCGTCGCGTCGACGAAGGACACGCCGTCCGTGCCCGCCGCCGACCTGATGGCGCGCTTCAGGCGCTCCGTCGGCAGCGAGAAATCGGCATTGCGCGTGAACTCGCCCGGCATGACTTCCGCGGTGTTCACCACGAGCGCGGTCTGCCCCTCCTTCACGGAGGCCAGCACCTTCTTGGTGCCCGTGACCACGAGGTCGCAGCCGAGCACGAGATGGGCCGATTCCGCGCTCACGCGGATGGCGTGAATGTCATCCTGGTTGTTGGCGAGCCGCACATGGCTGTAGACCGCGCCGCCCTTCTGGGCGAGGCCCGCCATGTCGATCATGCCGAGGCCTTTGCCTTCGAGATGCGCCGCCATGCCGAGGATCGCCCCGATGGTCACGACGCCCGTGCCGCCAATGCCGGTGACGATCACATTGAAGGTGCGGTCGATGGCCGGGATCGCCGGATCGGGCAGCGGCTTGAACGCCATGCCGTCGGTCGAGACCGTCTCGGGCACCGCCTTCCTGACCTTGGCCCCATGCACCGTCACGAAGGACGGGCAGAAGCCCTGGACGCAGGAAAAGTCCTTGTTGCAGTTCGACTGGTCGATCTGGCGCTTGCGGCCGAACTCGGTCTCCACCGGCTGCACGGCGACGCAGTTCGACTGCACCGAGCAGTCGCCGCAGGCCTCGCAGACGAGATCGTTGATGATCACCCGCTTGTCCGGGTCCGGGAACTCGCCGCGCTTGCGGCGGCGCCGCTTCTCGGACGCGCAGGTCTGGTCGTAGATCATCACCGTCACGCCGGGAACGTCCGCGAGCTGGCGCTGCACCGCGTCGAGCTCGCTGCGGTGATGGATCGTCATACCCGCAGGCCAGCGGATCTCCTTCGGATATTTGTGCGGCTCGTCGGTCACGAGGGCGACGCGCTCCACGCCCTCCTCGCGCACCTGCCGGGCGATCATGTCGACGGTGAGCCCGCCCTCGTGCTTCTGCCCGCCGGTCATGGCGACCGCATCGTTGAAGAGGATCTTGTAGGTGACGTTGGTCTTGGTGTGGATCGCCCAGCGCAGGGCCAGGATGCCCGAATGGTTGTAGGTGCCGTCGCCGAGGTTCTGGAACACGTGGCCGCGCTTGGAGAACGGCGCCTCGCCGATCCAGTTCGCGCCCTCGCCGCCCATCTGGGTGAAGCCCTCGGTGGAGCGGTCCATCCACTGCACCATGTAATGGCAGCCGATGCCCGCATAGGCGCGCATGCCTTCCGGCACCTTCGTGGAGGAATTGTGCGGGCAGCCGGAGCAGAAATGCGGCACGCGGGTGGCTACGTCGCCGGTCGTCGTCAGCACTTCCTGCGCATGGCGAAGCCGCGCCACGCGACCGCGCAGATCGTCGTTGTTGTGATAGGCGAGCAGCCGCTCGCCGATGACGATGGCGATGTCGTTGGGATCGAGCGCGCCCTTCACGGGGAAGAGCCAGCGGCCCTCCTCGTCCTTCTTGCCGATGCAGAGCGGCTGGTTGGCGGTGCCGTAAAGCTCCTCGCGCAGCTGCACCTCGATCAGCGAGCGCTTCTCCTCGACCACGATGACCTTGTCCAACCCTTGCGCGAAGT
>Ga0180218_1001609_pt1 | contig 13235 bp, 7 predicted proteins | sample eDN3rd37CKraftBY_FD_151334 | JGI IMG/M metagenome (GOLD analysis project Ga0180218, IMG submission 151334) | Enriched backyard soil microbial communities from Emeryville, California, USA - eDNA 3rd pass 37_C Kraft BY (version 2) (version 2) | ecosystem: Environmental > Terrestrial > Soil >... | reverse complement strand
GAAGCCTTGCGGACCCTTCTTCGCGATCGCCTCCAGCGTGTTGGCGAGATCGGTCTGCACCAGCCGGTCGCCTTCGCCATAGGACGAGCCGTCCGGCTTCAGCATCACCTTCACCGAGGAGGGCCAGCGCGCGAACAGAGGCTTTGCCGCAACGAACGTGTCGGCAAGATCGCCGGTGACCACGAAGCCGTCGCGGGCGAGCGCGATCGCCGGCGCCAGCAACTGCGCAAGCGTGAATTTTCCCGAGCCATATTTCCTGTGCGCCAGCGCCAATCCCGCAACCGTGCCCGGCACGCCGACGCCAAGTCCCGACTTCAGCGATTTCTGCGGGTCCGCGTTGCCGGCGTCGTCGAGGAAGCTGTCCTTGTCGATCGCGCCGGGCGCCATTTCGCGATAGTCGATGGCGATCGCCTTCTTGGGCTTCGCGAGCCAGATCACCATGAAGCCCCCGCCGCCGATATTGCCGGCGCGCGGATAGGTCACCGCGAGTGCAAAGCCGGTCGCGACCGCGGCATCCACCGCATTGCCGCCAGCCTTCAGAATGTCGACGCCGATCTGCGTGGCCAGCGCCTCTTGCGCGACCACCATGCCGTTCCTTGCGGTAACGGCCTGCGCTCGTGGCGCTTCCGACAGCGGCTTGTCGTGAACGGGACTCGCGTCCTGCGCGAATGCAGGAACGGCGAGGAGCGCGAGGACAAAACAAAGGACGCGTATCATCTGCAAAACTGGTGCGCGCCCTCTGACGCGATGTTACCGCGCCATCCCGTGATAGACGCTGTTCGGCCGCATGTCGGTCGCGGTCGCGACTCGGTTCGACATGTTGTAGAACCCGGCAATTGCGGCAATATCCCAGATGTCCCGATCGGAAAAGCCCGTCCGCCGCAGACCCTCGCGATCGTGATCCTCCACCGCCCAGGGCTCGTTGGTCAGCTTCACCGCGAAATCCAGCATCGCGCGCTGGCGCTTCGAAAGCCGCGCCGCCCGGTAGTTCATGACCATGAGTTCGCCGAGCGGCGGATCGCCGGAGAGCTGGCGCACTGCCGCGCCATGGGCCACCAGGCAGTAATAGCAGCGGTTCTGTGACGACACAGCGACCGCGATCATCTCGCGTTCGAGCTTGCTCAGGCCCGATGGCCCAAGCATCAGGTCGTTATACATCGCGACGAATGCCTCGAGCTTCTTCATGTCGAAGGCGTAGGCCTTCAGCACGTTGGGAATGAAGCCGAGCTTATCCATGCATTTGTCGAAATAGGCCTGCATCTCCTCGTTGAGAGCGGGTTCCGGCAGCGAGAGCGCGACGAAGGTGATGTCATCCGTGGCCGCGGCCGACGGCGCCGGTTTGAGCAGCCCCGACTTCGTCAGCGCGCCGGCCTTGGCAGCAGCTGTCCGGGGCTTGTCATCGACCGATGTCCTGTTGCGAGGAATGGCAGCGAGTTCGCTCGCCCGCGGGTTTCCTCGTGCCGGCTTCTTCTGTGCCTTTGCCACTTTCATCGCTCCCTGCTATCGCGCCAAGCGTATCGCCCGGATAGATCCGGCGAAATGCATCAATTGTATGTTGCGGCGCAGCACTCACGATCGTGAGATCGGCGGGGATGCATCCTCGACGAAGAGCTGCCGGTAGGCGACACTCGGACTGCTAGGAGAGGCCGCTGTCATGAATATCCAGAATCCGCCTGCAACCGCGGGTGAACGCGGCGTTGCTCAACTCATCGAGCAGGCGGAAGCCGCGTTGCGGGCGCAACGCACCAGCGTGCCCGACGGCTTCGTGGCCCGTCTGTTCTCGGGAGCGTCGGCAGAGGATCTGGCGGGCTATACGCCGAACGAGATCGCGGCGTTTGCAGTGCAGGCCTATGCGTTTCTTGAGGAACGTCGCCCCGGCATCCCGAAGATCCGCATCTACACGCCGGAGGGTGGTCAGGATACCGGCCGCAGCCGCTCTGTTTCGGTGCTGGAGATCATCAACGACGACATGCCGTTCATCGTTGATTCGGTGATGGCCGAGCTCACGGCGCGCCATGCCCAGGTGCAGCTTGTCGTGCATCCGATCTTCACCGTGGCGCGCGATGCTGCGGGCCACATCGAGCAGGTTTCGGCCGAAGAGCCGGCCGACGAGGCAGTACATCGCGAAAGCTTCATGCATATCCATATGGATCGCATCCAGGACGTCGCGACGCAGAACACGCTGATCGTCGGTCTGGAGCAGGTCCTGTCCGATGTCAGCGTCGCGGTGCAGGACTGGCGGCCCATGCTCGAGCGAGTCGGCGACCTGATCGCCGGCATGAAGACCAACCCGCCACCGGTTCCTGAAACCGAACAGAAGGAAGCCGTCGATTTCCTGGAATGGCTGGTCGGCCAGAATTTCACCTTCCTTGGGATCCGCGAATACAAGGTCGCAGGTCCCGATCGCGAACCGGTCATGGTGCCGGACTCCGGTCTCGGCGTACTGCGCAGGGCGGACACTCACGAGTTGAGAGGACGCTCCGGTCAGGAGGTGATCCTGCGCGGTCTGCATCGCTTCTATGGCGAGCCGAGCGCGCTCATGATCACGAAGGCCAGCGTGCGCTCGCGCGTGCATCGCCGCGTGTTCATGGACATGGTGATCGTGAAGCGCTTTGACGCGAATGGCAACGTCGCCGGGGAAGTGCGCATCGTCGGCCTGTTCACCTCCACGGCCTATACCCGCTCCACGCGCTCGATCCCTTATCTGCGCCTCAAGGTCGATGGCTTGCTCAAGCGCGCGCGCTTCACGCCGTCCGGCCATTCCGGCAAGGCGCTGGTCAACGTGCTGGAAACCTATCCGCGCGACGATCTGTTCCGCGTCGGCAGCGATCTCCTCTTCGAATTCGCGATGCTGATCCTCCAGCTTGAAGAGCGCCCGCGCGTTCGGGTGCTGGCGCGGCGTGATCGCTTCGACCGCTTCATGTCGATCCTCGTCTATCTGCCGCGCGCCCGCTCCTCGAACGATGTGGTCGAGGCGGTCGGCGACCTTCTGTCCGCGCGCTACAAGGGCCATGTCAGCGGTCTCAGCCTGTTCTTCCCCGAAGGGCCGATGATGCGCGCACATTTCATCATCGCGCGTTCGGCCGAGCCGATCGAGGATCCGACCAGGGACGAGCTGGAACAGGGCGTCTCCGCGATCGTGCGGACCTGGCGCGATGCGCTCGGCGAGGAGATCGAGCGTACGCAGGAACCGGCCCGTGCGCGCAAGCTGTTCGAGCGCTATCGCAACGCATTCAGCGCCAGCTTCCGCGACCGCTATTCGCCGCAGATCGCGCTCGACAATATCCGGACCATCGAGGGTCTGTCGGCGGAGCGTCCGCTCAGTGTCGACTTCCATTCGCGGACCGGCGGCCAGAGCCATTGCGTCGGGCTGAAGGTCTGGAGCTATGGCGGCGCGATCCCGCTATCCGCCCGCGTGCCGGTGCTGGAAAATATGGGCTTTCGGGTCGTCGACGAACGCACTTACGAAATTCGCCCCGGCACGCCACCCGAGACCCATGTCTGGCTGCACGACATGTCGCTCGAAAGCGCCGACGGCGCGCCGATCGACATCGACGCATTGGAAGTTGCGCTCGAAGCCTGTTTCCTGATGGTGATGCGCGGCATCGCCGAGAATGACGGTTACAACGCGCTTGTCCTGAAGGCCGGATTGCAATGGCGCGATATCGTTCTGATCCGTTCGATATCGCGGTTCCTGCGGCAGGTGCGGCTGCCATTCTCGCAGGATTATATGTGGGCGACATTGCGCGCGCATCCGCAGATCGCGTCGCAGATCGTCGCGCTGTTCCATGCGCGGTTCGATCCGCGTTCCGAGGCGGACATCGGCCGCGCGAGCAAGGAACGCGAGATCGTTGCGGCGATCGAGGCCGCGCTCGAGAAAGTGCCCTCGCTCGACGAAGACCGCATCCTGCGGCACTTCGTGAATGCGGTGCAGTCGGCGATCCGTACCAACTTCTACCAGATTGCCGATGACGGCCATCCCAAGCAGCAGGTCGCAATCAAATACGAAAGCGGCAAGCTGACGACGCTGCCGGCGCCGCGACCGCTCTACGAAATCTTCGTCTATTCGCCGCGAGTCGAAGGTGTGCATCTGCGCTTCGGCAAGGTGGCGCGCGGCGGCATTCGCTGGTCGGACCGGCCGCAGGATTTCCGCACGGAAATTCTCGGTCTCGTGAAAGCGCAGCAGGTCAAGAATGCGGTGATCGTGCCGGTCGGCGCCAAGGGCGGCTTCGTTCCGAAGCATCTGCCGGTCGGCGGCACGCGCGAGGCGATCGCGGCCGAAGGCATCGCCGCCTACAAGCTGTTCATCGGCTCGCTGCTCGACGTCACCGACAATCTTTCGCCGGAAGGCGCAGTGGTGCCGCCGGACAATGTCGTGCGCCACGATTCCGACGATCCCTATCTCGTTGTCGCTGCCGACAAGGGCACGGCGACCTTCTCGGACACGGCGAACGAGATTTCCACCTCGCGCAAGTTCTGGCTTGGCGACGCCTTCGCCTCCGGTGGCTCGGCCGGCTACGACCACAAGAAGATGGGCATCACCGCACGCGGTGCGTGGGAGGCGGTGAAGCGGCATTTCCGCGAGATGGACATCGATATCGGCGTGACTCCGTTCACGGTGGTTGGCGTTGGCGACATGTCCGGCGACGTGTTCGGCAACGGCATGCTGCGGGAAAAGACGATCAAGCTGGTCGCGGCCTTCGATCACCGCGACATCTTCATCGATCCCGATCCCGATCCGGCGAAAAGCTTCGCCGAACGGCAGCGTCTGTTCGATCTGCCGCGCTCGAGCTGGCAGGACTATGACAAGGGGCTGATTTCCAGGGGCGGCGGCGTGTTTCCGCGCTCGCTGAAGGAAATCCCGCTGTCGCCCGAAATGAAGGCGCTGCTGAACCTGAACGCGGACAAGGCGACGCCGGCGCAGGTGATGAGCGCGATCCTGAAGGCGGAGGCCGATCTCCTGTTCTTCGGCGGCATCGGAACCTATGTCCGCGCCGCGAGCGAAACCGATGAGCAGGTGGGTGACCGCGCCAATGATACGATCCGCGTCATCGGTTCGGACCTGAACTGCAAGGTGATCGGCGAGGGCGCCAATCTCGGCATGACGCAGCGTGGCCGCGTCGAGGCGGCTCAGAATGGCGTGCGGCTCAACACCGACGCGATCGACAATTCGGCCGGCGTCAACACCTCCGACCTTGAAGTGAATATCAAGATCGCGCTCGGCGGCCCGGTGCGGACCGGCGCGCTCAGTCTGCCGGACCGCAACGCGCTGCTGACGTCGATGACAGACGAGGTGGCGGCGCTTGTCCTGCGCAACAACTATCTGCAGACGCTTGCGATCTCGCTCGCCGAACTGAACGGCATGGAAGATCTCGCGTCGCGCCAGCGCCTCATGCAGACGCTTGAAGGGCGCGGACTGCTGGATCGCGCTGTCGAATTTCTGCCGGACGACATCGAGATCGCGGAACGCCGCCGCCGCCAGCAGGCGCTCACGCGGCCCGAGCTCGCGGTGCTGCTCGCTTACGCCAAGCTCACCTTGTACAGCGACCTGATCGAAACCTCGGTGCCCGACGATCCCTATCTTGGCAAGGAGATCGGCCGCTATTTCCCGGCCGAGCTGTCGCGACTTTATCCCGACGAGCTGCAGCATCACCGGCTGCGCCGCGAGATCATCGCGACACAACTCACCAACTCGATCATCAATCGCGGCGGGCCGTCGCTGATCGCACGCATGGCCGACGAGACCGGTGCGTCACCCGGCCGGATTGCCCGCGCCTTTGCCGCCGTGCGCGACAGTTACGGAATGGTCGAACTCCATGCCGGAATCGACGCGCTCGACAACAAGATCGCCGGCTCGCTGCAGCTCAGTCTCTATGCCGCGGTCAAACGATTGCTGCTCGATCGCATGGCCTGGTTCATCCGCAACGTCGATCTCGATCAGGGATTGATGGGGATCGTCGAGCATTATCAGAGCGGAATCGCGCAGGTCTCGCGCGCGCTGGATGCGGCGCTGACCGACGAGGCGGCGATTTCCCGCAAGGGCCGAGCCGACGAGCTGATGAAATCCGGCGTGCCGGAAAAGCTAGCAATGCGGCTTGCGAGCCTGCCGGCGCTGACGGTCGCCCCCGACATCGTGCTGGTCGCCGACAAGACCAGCCGCAGCGTGCCCGATGTGGCGCGCACTTTCCTCGCCGTGGTGCGCTACTTCCGTCTGGAGCGGATCGCCAACGATGCGCGCGCGATCGGTGCGACCGACTATTTCGACCGGCTGGCGCTCGACCGTGCGCGCGACTCGCTCGCCAGCGCGGCGCGGCGTCTCACGGCCGAGGTCCTGAACGGCGGCGTGGGGCAGGAGGCGATGGATGGCTGGGTCAAGCCGCGGGCCGGCGAGGTCGAGCGCATCCGCAACTCGATGCACGAGATCGCCGACACCGGGCTGACGCTGTCGAAGCTGTCAGTTGCGGCGAGTTTGCTTGGCGATCTCGCGGGGCGGTAGCGAGGCGTCACCGGCGAAAACAATAATCCGGTCGCCCCCGCCTTCACGGGGACGAGCGGCCCGGAAAATACCGTCGGGAACGGCGAAGCGGCGAGCAGCGCAACCTCAATGCCTGAAATGCCGCGTGCCGGTGAACACCATGGCAATGCCGGCGTCGTCGGCGGCCTTGATCACCTCGTCGTCGCGCATCGAGCCGCCGGGCTGGATCACGGCCGTTGCGCCGGCCTCGATCGCAACCAGAAGCCCGTCCGCGAACGGGAAAAACGCATCGGACGCCACCACCGAACCTTTGGTCAGCGGCTGCGCGAGGCCGAGTTCCTTCGCCGCGTCCTGCGCCTTGCGAGCAGCGATCCGCGCCGAATCGATGCGGCTCATCTGGCCGGCGCCGATGCCGACCGTGGCGCGATCCTTCGCATAGACGATGGTGTTGGACTTGACGTGCTTGGCCACGCGGAACGCGAAGATGAGATCGCGCATCTCCTCGTTGGTCGGCGCGCGCTTCGTCACCGGCTTGATCGTCATGTCGTCGGCGACCGCGTTGTCGCGGCTCTGCACGAGCAGGCCGCCGGCGACCGACTTCACAAGGAGGCCCGGCGCGCGCGGATCGGGCAGGCCACCCGCGAGCAGGAGCCGCAGGTTCTTCTTCGCGGCGACGATCGCGATCGCTTCCTCGGTTGCGTCCGGCGCGACGATGACTTCGGTGAAGATCTCGGTGATGACGCGCGCGGCGTCGGCGTCGAGCGTGCGGTTCAACGCGACGATGCCGCCGAAGGCCGATGTCGAATCGCAGGCCAGCGCCTTGCGATAAGCGTCCTCGAGCGAAGCGCCTTCGGCAACGCCGCACGGATTGGCGTGCTTGACGATGACGCAGGCCGCAGTGCGCGCCGGATCGAATTCGGCCACGCATTCATAGGCCGCGTCGGTATCGTTGATGTTGTTGTAGGAGAGTTGCTTGCCCTGCACCTGCCGCGCGGTCGCGACACCCGCGCGCCGTTCGGGCGAGCGATAGAACGCCGCCGTCTGATGCGGGTTCTCGCCATAGCGCAACGCTTCCGCAAGTTTTCCGCCGAAGGCGCGATAGGTCGGTGCGGTATCGTTCAGCTGATCGGCGAACCAGTTCGAGATCGCAGCGTCATAGGCCGCGGTGCGCGCATAGGCCTTCGCGGCAAGCCGGCGCCGGAAATCGAGCGTCGTGCCGCCGGTCTTCATCGCCTCGAGCAGCGGGATGTAATCCTCCGCATCGACGATTACAGCGACATCGTCATGATTCTTCGCGGCGGCGCGGATCATCGCCGGCCCGCCGATGTCGATATTCTCGATGCAGTCCTCGAGGCTCGCGCCCTTCGCGACGGTCGCCTCGAACGGGTAGAGGTTCACCACCAGAAGATCGATCGGCTTGATGCCGTGCGTCTTCATTGCGTCCGCATGTTCCGCATTGTCGCGGATCGCGAGCAGGCCGCCATGCACTTTCGGATGCAGCGTCTTTACGCGGCCGTCCATCATCTCGGGGAAGCCGGTGAGCTGCGAGACGTCGATCACCGCGAGCCCCGCATCGGCGATCGCCTTCGCGGTCCCGCCGGTCGAGACAATCTCGACACCCTGCGCGGCCAATGCGCGCGCGAAATCGATCAATCCGGTCTTGTCGGAAACGGAAATCAGCGCGCATTCGATGCGGCGCGGGGAATTAGCCATTCTTTGTCTCTCGGTAAGCGCGGGCGGCGCATTACTCACTGTAAGCTCCCTCGCCCTGAAAGGGGGAGGGTTGGGGGAAGCGGGTCATTTACAGGAACCTTTGCGGAAAGGGGACCCCCAACCGGCTGCCGTCCTCCGTCTGACATGCGGCCTTCCCTTTCAGGGGGTAAGGCGTCAGAGCGGCAATTCCGGCTCGTTTTGGGGCTTCTTGCGGCCGTCGCCGTTTTTCTTCGGCGCGGCCTGACGCGGCATATGCGTGAATGTCCAGTGCACCCGCGGCACCTGCCGGGCGCGGCCGTGGATCACCAGCTGCACGGTGCGGCGCGGGCCCTCGGAACCGCCGAGATAGACGCTTTCCTCCAGCTCGACGCGATCCTCGTGGCTGTCGAAGCTCCACACATCCTTGTTCGGCAGCACCAGCATCGCGCCGTGTCCGTCGGACCTGCGGCTCGCCTTGACCGCAGGATGCAGATGAAAGCGCACCGCGAATTCGTCGAGCGCGCCGAGCGGGAGAATGTCGCCATTCGTCGGCATGAACACATCCTCGCCTTCCAGCTTGTTGCCGCCGGCCGTCAGCATCACCGCGCGCTGATGGATGATGCCGAACCGGGCGTAGCCGTCATGCGAGGCGCGCAGGATCAGCGAATCGCCGTGTTCGTTGCGCGCGACCGAGACCTGCGTCGGTCCGGCGACGATCGGCACGCCGATCAATTCGCGGAATGCGCCTTCCTCGCGGAAGGTGCAGGACGATGCGCTGTTGAATGTGACCGTGGAATGCGCCGGCGTCGCGCGTGCGACCTGCCGCCAGCTTTCCTTGTTGATCGCCGGCACGCCGCAATTGGTGACGATGCGCTGGCCGCCCGCGCAGAACTCGAAGGAAAGACATCCGGCATGCGCCTCCTGGCTGACGGCAATCGGCGGCGGCGCGCCGGTATCCATCAGAAGGAGGAGGTTGTTGACCTTCAGCCGCTGGTAGCCCGAATGCGGCGCGTTGGCGACCGGTTCGCCGCGCACGTCGTCATAGGCGAGGATGGTGGCGATCAGGTCGGGCGCCGTCGGGCCCATGCCGTTGAACAGCGCGAAATTGCCGTCGTCATGCCGGAAGAAGCGCAGCATCGGCATCATGCGGTCGATCGCATTGAGGAGTTGCGGCGGCGGCGGCACGTTGCGGCTGGCAAAGGCCTGCTTCAGCGGAAGCAGATCGAGCAGCAGATCGACGATCACGCCGGGATTGCGGCTGACATGGCCGCCGTCGGGCAGCACCTGCTGGTCGAGTTCGTCGCCCAGCCGGTTGGTGATGGCGCTGATGTGACGCTCCTGCGTCGCCATGCATAGCGTCGCGTAGGTCAGCGCGATCGTGACCTGCAGATGCGGCGCGCCGGCGCGGGCTTCCGCAGCGTTCATGCGCAGGAAGCGAACCTGCTTCGTCAGGCTGCGCATGAAGCGGCGATAGAAAGCCGAATCGACATCCTGCAGGATCAGCGGCGCCTGGCTGATCCACGACATGATGCGGCGTGACAGCACGTCGGCGCGCCAGGCGAGCGGGTGCCATCCACCCTGCAGCGAAATCCACTCGTCGACCAGCGCGCGGGCATTGGCTCGCGTGATCGCGGAATCCGCGGCGCGCAGATGGCGCAGCCAGCCGAAGCCACAGAGTTCGGCGGCCCATTCGTCCGATGGCGGATTGAGTTCGAACGGCGAGCGGCCGTCGCAGATCACCACCTTGCCGGCAAAGGCGAAGCGGCCCGAATAGATTTCGCTCGCGCGCGTGGCGTCGGCGGTACGCAGGTCTTGCGGAGCGAGCAGCAGACGGTCGGACTTGCGCGGGATCAGGCGCCACGGCAGCAGCGGCAGATTGTTCACGCGTCCGCCGGCCCGGCGCAGACCGCGCCGCATCAGGATCAAGGACAGCTTTGTCCGTTCCCCGACCGTTACCCCCGCCATACCCTGCTCAGGCTCCCCTCACTGGACCAATCACGCCCCACCTTCGCGCATTCGCGCGCAACGCGCCACCGGATGAAGGCGGGCGGCGTCCCTTAGCTTACGCCGGTGATTCTGCGTTCCCCAAACGCCCGCAGATCTGCATGGCAAAATGCGGCGGACGCGAGGCATCCGCCGCAATGTCATAAGCGTTAACGGCTTGATCAGCCGGGATTTTCCGGTCGGCCCTCTGTTACCGTCCCCAGGGGCCGCCAGGGCGCGGATCGCCGCGATTCGCGCCCGACCACGGGCCCGAGGGCGGAACGCTGCCGCCCGGACGGGGCGAGGGGCTGGCTGTGCTGGCATAGCTGCCGCCGCCACCGGAATAGCCGCCCCCGAAATCGCCCTGGCCCATCTGGCGGGAGAGCTGCTGCAGCGCTGCGATCCGGTTCTCGGTCGCGGGATGCGTCGAGAACAGGTTGTCCATCCGCTCGCCCGACAGTGGGTTGATGATGAACATGTGCGCCAGCGCCGGATCGCGCTCCGCGCGCTCGTTCGGAATCGCATGCGCGGCATTGGCGATCTTGGCCAGCGCCGAGGCAAGCCAGATCGGCTGGCCGCAGATCTGCGCACCGAGCTTGTCGGCGGAATATTCGCGCGTCCGGCTGATCGCCATCTGCACCAGCATCGCCGCAATTGGTGCAAGGATCACCATCGCGAGCGTACCGATGATGCCGATGCCGCCGTTATTGTTGCGGTTGCCGCTGAAGAACATGCCGAACTGCGCGAGCATCGAAATCGCGCCGGCAATGGTCGCGGTGATCGTCATGATCAGCGTGTCGTGATTCTTGATATGCGCAAGCTCGTGCGCCACCACGCCCGCCACTTCCTCGCGGGTGAGCCGCTCGAGCAGGCCGGTGGTTACGGCAACCGCGGCATTCTCCGGATTGCGGCCGGTCGCGAACGCGTTCGGCTGTGCCTCGTCCATCAGATAGACCTTGGGCATCGGCAACTGGCCGCGCGCCGCAAGCTCCGCAACGAGGTTGTAGAGATCCGGCGCCGTGCGCGCGTCGACCTCCTGCGCGCCGGCCATGGAGAGGACCATCTTGTCCGAGTTCCAGTAGGTGAAGACGTTCATGCCGGCCGCGACGACGAGCGCGATCATCGCGCCGCCCGCTCCACCGATCAGATAGCCGACACCCATGAACAGGGCAGTCAGCCCCGCCAGCAACATGGCTGTCTTGAAGTAGTTCATCTGTCCCTCCGGCCGGGTGAGTGGCGCATCGTGGCGCGTCCCGGCCGCGACAAAGGATGGGAAGGGGTTAAGGTTCCTGCAAGATCGCCGCGTCACCACGACGCTGACAAGCCAGTCGTATGTATGCAACCATAGATTGAGATTGCGAATCGGATCGGGTTGTGGTCCACTAGGACCATGTTCCTTCACACGAGACTATTATCCGGCTCGCCGGCCATGGTCCTGATCGGGCTCGTGTTCGTCGTCGGGATGGCGGCGGGCGCGGCTCTGCGGCCGGCTCTGCCAGCGGTTGTGCCGGCACCGGCTCCGATGCCGGCCGCGCGAGCGGAGCCGGTCACGCCGCCGCGCCAGGATGTGTCGCTCCAGGATCTGCGGCTTGCTGCGGGCGGACACCCGGCCGAGGTGCTGCGGGTCAATGACGGCGATACCTTCGAGGCGCGGGTCCATGTCTGGCCGGGCATGCAGGTCACGACAAAGGTGCGGCTGCGCGGTATCGACGCCGCCGAATTCCGCGCCCAATGCGCCGAGGAATATCGCCTGGCTGGTGCTGCGCGCGATGCGTTGGCGCGCCTCCTCGCCGAAGGCGGCGTCACGATCGGGCGGATCGACTTCGACAAGTATGGCGGCCGTGTTGTCGCGAGCGCCTCGACGCGAAATACGCCGGATGTTTCGGACGCGCTGCTGAAGACCGGCCTCGTGCGCGCCTATGATGGCGGGCGGCGGGAAGGCTGGTGCGGGCGGTAGGAAAGCCTCGATCTAAAAGCCCGCCACCCCGATCTCCTTCACTTCGTTCAGTCGATCAACCCCCCCGCCGCTTCGCGGGGAGAGGGAAAAGAAGCCCGCATTTCTCTTTCGCGAGACACGCGTTACGAAGCGCCGCAGGAGGAATCACCATGACCACTTATGTACTCGTGCACGGCGCCTGGGGCGGCGGATGGAAATATGCGCGCGTCGCGGACGCGTTGCGCAAGCGCGGCCACACCGTGTTCACGCCGACGCTGACCGGGCAGGGCGAGCGGTCGCATCTTCTGTCCGGCGACATCAATCTGACCACGCATGTCACCGACATTCTCAATGTCATTCGCTACGAGGATCTGTCCGGCGTCGTGCTCGCCGGCCATTCCTATGGCGGCATGGTGATCACCGCCGTTGCCGACGCGATCCCCGAGAAGATCGCGGCGCTGGTCTATGTCGACGCGTTCATTCCGGAAGACGGCCAGTCGCTGTTCGATCTCAACATTCCCGCCAACACACAGATGTTCATGGATCGTGCCGGCGCCGTGCCGGGCGCGCTCGCCGGACTCGTGATCCCGCCGCCGCCCGCGGCCTATTTTGGCGTCAATGCGAAGGATGCACCGCGCGTCGACGCGCTTGCCGCACCACAGCCGCTCGGCTGCATGATCGAGAAGATCAGGCTCACCGGTGCGTATCGCAACGTCCCGAAGCGCATCTATCTGCACGGCACGGTGCTGCCGCGCGAAAGTCCGTTCAAGCCGTTCTACGAGCGCGCCAAGGCAGAAGGCTGGGAGGCGCATGCCCTGGCCTGCGGGCACGACATCATGCTCGACAAGCCTGAGGAGATGACCGAGATCCTCGACAAGGCGGCGTGATGGCGGCGATTGCTGGCAACGCTTCGCCCGAAACAAAATGGCCGGGCAATGCCCGGCCATTCGTCGTCTGTTCAGATCGGTTGTTGTTTGGTCGAAGCGGGTTCAGTCCCGCGATTTGACACCCCGGGGAAATGTTTCGTCAGCGCGTGACGACGACGGCGGTGCCGTATCCGACACGGTTGTAGAGATCGAGGATGTCGGCGTTGTGCATGCGGATGCAGCCATACGACACGAAGCCGCCGATCGAGCCCGGCGCGTTGGT
>Ga0180218_1001607_pt1 | contig 13241 bp, 9 predicted proteins | sample eDN3rd37CKraftBY_FD_151334 | JGI IMG/M metagenome (GOLD analysis project Ga0180218, IMG submission 151334) | Enriched backyard soil microbial communities from Emeryville, California, USA - eDNA 3rd pass 37_C Kraft BY (version 2) (version 2) | ecosystem: Environmental > Terrestrial > Soil >... | reverse complement strand
GGTCGATCCGGCCGAGGAAACCTTCCCCTATTCCGGCCGGGTCGAATTCATCGAGCCGGAAGGCTTCGGGACCATCACCGCCGGCCGCGCCGAGACCTGGCGCAGCGATTACGAGGCCCGCATCGCCCGCCACCGCGCGGAAATCCGCGAAGCCGCCGAGCGGCTCGGCTGGAGCTTCATCATCCACCGCACCGACCGGCCGGCCGGCGAATTGCTACTGGCGCTGCACGGCCGCATGGGCGTTTCAGAAATCGCCAATACCCATGGGTCCGCGCGGACGGGGGCGCCGGCATGATGCCGTTTCTTCCGCTCGGCTTCGCCCAGCCGCTGCTGCTGCTCGGCCTCCTCGCCTTGCCGGCCTTGTGGTGGCTGCTGCGGCTGGTGCCGCCAAGGCCGCAGCAGGTGGCCTTTCCGCCGACGCGCCTGCTGTTCGACATTTCGCCGAAGGAAGACACTCCCTCCCGCACGCCGTGGTGGCTGACGCTGCTGCGGCTGTTGCTCGCCGCGCTGGTGATCTTCGCCGCCGCCGGCCCGTTGTGGAACCCGCCGGTGGCCTCGTCCTCGGGCAGCGGGCCGCTGGCGCTGCTGATCGATGACGGCATCGCCGCCGCCGGGACATGGGACCTGCGCCTGCGCACCGCCGACGACGTGCTGGCCCGGGCTGAGGCCGAAAGCCGCGCCGTGGCGCTGATTCCGATGTCGGAGCCAAACCGCGACATTTCGCTGGTCACGGCCGGCGCGGCGCGGGTGCAGATGCAGCAGTTGCGGCCGAAGCCCCATGCCGTGGAGCGCGCGGGGCTGCTGCCGCGGCTGACGCGGTTCCTTGAGGCGACGCCGCAGGCCGGCCTCGTCTGGCTCTCGGACGGCGTGACGCTGGGCGAGGACGCCGATTTCGTCACGGCGCTCGGCAGGCTCGCCGAAGGGCGGCAGTTCACCATCATCGAAGGCGGCGCGCAGCCCGCCCGCGCATTGGCCGCACCGGACAACAGCGCCGGCGCGCTCACCGTCAAGGTGTTGCGCGGCCATGGTCAAGGCGGTGCGGATGGCGTTGTGCGCGCCTTGGACATGAAGGGCCTTGTCCTTGGCGAGGCGGCATTTTCCTTCAACGGAAATGCGTTGGAAACCAACGCATCGCTCACCATGCCCGTTGAAATCCGCAACGACATCGCCCGCCTCGAAATCGTTGACGAACGCTCCGCCGCCGCCGTGCAATTGCTTGATACGCGGTGGCGCCGCCGCGCCATCGGCATCGTCACCGGCGCGACGGCGGACACCGCCCAGCCGCTGCTGGCCTCGACCTATTATCTTTCCCGCGCGCTCGGGCCCTTCGCCGATGTGCGCATGGCGGACCGGGTCTCTGCCGGACAGGCCATCGGCCAGTTCATCGACCAGCGCGTGCCGATGATGATCCTGGCCGATGTCGGCACCATCGCCGGCGAGGCCCGCAAGCAGCTCACCGCATGGATCGAGGACGGCGGCGTGCTGGTGCGCTTCGCCGGTCCGCGTCTCGCGGCAGCGACCGACGACGACCTCGTGCCCGTGCGGCTGCGCCGGGGCGGGCGCACCCTCGGCGGCAGCCTGACCTGGGACCAGCCCCAGCCGCTCACCGGCTTCTCGCCGGAGAGCCCGCTCGCCGGCATCCCCGCCCCCTCGGACGTCACGGTGACGCGGCAGGTGCTGGCGGAGCCGGACGCGACGCTGGCCGAGCGCACCTGGGCAACGCTCGGCGACGGCACGCCGCTCGTCACCGCACAAGCGCGCGGCAAGGGCATGGTCGTGCTGTTTCACGTCACGGCCGACACCCGCTGGTCGAACCTGCCGCTCTCCGGCACCTTCGTGGACATGCTCCGCCGCACCGTCGCGGTGGCCGGTTCGTCCCCCGGCGAAGGCACGGCCTCGACCAACGCCAGCGGCGGCGAACGTACCGCCGCCGAGACCATCGCACCGGCGCGCGTGCTGGACGGCTTCGGCGCCTTCGGCCCGCCGACCGCCACCGCGCGGCCGGTTCCGGCGAATTTCACCGGCCGCGCCGGCGCGGACCATCCGCCCGGCTTCTACGGCCCGCCGGACGCGCTGCTCGCCGTCAACGCCCTCACGGCCGAAGACCGGCTCGCGCCGCTCGACACCTCGTCCCTCAACGCCACGCGCGAAGCCTATCGCATGACCGAGCCGCAGGACCTGCGCGGACCGCTGCTGATCCTGGGCCTGCTTCTCCTCGCGCTGGATGCGCTGCTGGTGTTCTGGCTCGCGGGCGGCCTCGCCCGCCTCACCGGCCGCCGCCGCGCGGCTGCCACCGCCGCTATCATCGGCATCGCGGTCCTCGCCCTCGCAACACCGCACACAGCGCTGGCGCAGAATATCGCAACGCCGGCCGCCTTGAGCCCCGCCGACGACTTCGCCATGAAGGCGACGCTGCAAACCCATTTCGGCTACATCGTCACCGGCAATGCCGAAGTGGATGAAATCAGCCGCGCCGGCCTGCACGGCCTCAACCTGTTCCTCGCCCAGCGCACCGCGCTGGAGGCCGGCGAGCCCATGGGCCTCGATCCCGAGCGCGACGAGCTGTCCTTCTTCCCGCTGATCTACTGGCCTGTCGTGCCCGGCGCGCCGCAGCCCTCGCCGGCCGCATTGCAGCGCATCGACACCTACATGAAGCAGGGCGGCACCATCCTGTTCGACACCCGCGACGCTGGCGACAGCCTGCCCGGCAGCGCCAACCAGACCCCGGCGATGCAGACCCTGCGCGGCATGCTCGGCTCGCTCGACATACCCGAGCTTGAGCCGACGCCGCCGGACCATGTGCTCGCCAAGACCTTCTATCTCATGAAGGACTTTCCGGGCCGCTTCAGCTCCGGCCAGCTCTGGGTCGAGGCGCTGCCGGAAGAGAATATCGACGATGAACGCCCCGCGCGCGGCGGCGACGGCGTCTCGTCGATCCTCATCACCTCGAACGATCTCGCCGGCGCATGGGCGATGCGTCCTGACGGGCAGGCCATGCTGCCTGTCACCGGCGGCGACCTGCGCCAGCGCGAATTCGCCTTCCGCACCGGGGTCAACATCGTGATGTACACCCTCACCGGCAACTACAAGGCCGATCAGGTCCATGTGCCCGCGCTGCTGGAGCGGCTGGGCCAATGAATCTCGGCATCGCCTTCTCTCCGCTGATCCCCGTCACGCTGCTCTGGATTGCGGCGGCCGTGGCGCTGTTCATCGCCGCGCTGCTGCTGATCTCGCGCACGCGCGGCGGATGGCTGCGCGCCGGGGCGCTGGCGCTGTTCATCGCCGCGCTCGCCAATCCTTCATTCACGCGGGAGGACCGCGAGCCGCTGACCTCCGTGGCGGCGGTGGTGGTGGACAGAAGCGCGAGCCAGAATTTCGGCGACCGCCAGCAGCAGACGGAGGCCGTCCGCGCGCAGGTGACGGAGCGGCTCGGCCGCATTCCGGGCCTCGATGTCCGCGCCGTCGAAGCTGGACAGGCCGATGGCGAGACCGACGGCACGCGGCTGTTCAGCGCGCTCAACGCCGCGCTGTCGGACGTGCCGCCGGAGCGGGTCGCCGGAGCGATCATGATCACGGACGGGCGCATCCATGACATCCCGGCCGAAGCCGCGGCGCCGGGCTTCACCGCGCCGGTCCATGGGCTCATCACCGGCCACGCGGCGGAGCGGGACCGACGCGTCGCCATCGTCGCCGCGCCGCGCTTCGGCATCGTCGGCCAGCGCCAGACCGTGACCTATCGCGTCGAGGATCAGGGCGGCGCTGCGGCTTCCGCAACGCCGGCGAATGCCAGCGTGACGGTGCGCCGCGACGGCGAGGAGATCGAGCGGCGCAATGTCATCGTCGGGCAGACCAACCGCATCGATGTCGAGATTTCCCATGCCGGGCAGAACATCGTCGAGATCGAGACCGCGCCGCTGGAGGGCGAACTCACGCCGGTGAACAACCGTGCCGTCGCCGTCATCGACGGCGTGCGCGACAAGCTGCGCGTGCTGCTCGTCTCCGGCGAGCCTCACGCGGGCGAGCGCACATGGCGCAACCTGCTGAAATCCGACGCCGCCATCGACCTCGTACATTTCACCATCCTGCGGCCGCCGGAGAAACAGGATGGCACGCCGATCAACGAACTCTCGCTAATCGCCTTCCCCACGCGCGAACTGTTCCAGCAGAAGATCGGCGAATTCCAGCTCATCATCTTCGACCGTTACGCCCGTCAGGGCGTGCTGCCGCTGGCCTATTTCGACAACATCGCCCGCTATGTGCGGCGCGGCGGCGCGGTGCTGATCGCGGCCGGGCCGGACTATGCGAGCCGCACCAGCCTGTGGCGCACGCCGCTGGAAAGCATCCTGCCGGCGGAGCCGGTCGGCGACATCACCCAGGCCGCGTTCCATGCCCGGCTGTCCGGTCCCGGCCAGCGCCACCCCGTCACGCGCGGGCTGGAAGGCTCGGGAGCCGAGCCGCCGCAATGGAGCCGCTGGTTCCGGCTGATCGACACCCGCCCCTCCAAGGGCGCGACGGTGATGCACGGGCCGGACGACAAGCCGCTGCTGCAACTCTCCCGCGAGGGCGAGGGCCGCGTGGCCCTGCTGCTGTCGGACCATATCTGGCTGTGGGCGCGCGGCTACGAGGGCGGCGGGCCGCATATCGACCTGCTGCGCCGCCTCTCGCACTGGCTGATGAAGCAACCGGACCTGGAGGAGGAAGCGCTGCGCTTCGTCCTGCAGGCCCGCGAGATCACCATCGAGCGCCAGACCATGGCGGACACGGCCGCACCGGTGACGGTGACGACGCCGTCCGGCCAGACCCGCGAACTGACGCTGACCGAGGCCGAGCCCGGCCTCTGGCGCGCGACGACCCCGGCGGATGAGTTGGGCCTGTGGCGCGCCAGCGACGGCATGCTGACGGCGCTCACCAACGTCGGCCCGGCCAATCCGCGCGAATTCGCGGAAGTGACTTCGACGACCGAGGCGCTGACGCCGCTGTCCACGGTCACCGGCGGCGCGGTGCGGCGCGTGGAGAGCGGGTCGGACGTCGCCGTGCCGCGGCTGGTCGGCATCCGCTCCGGCGAGAATTTCAGAGGTTCGGACTGGATGGGCCTGCGGCTGCGCGAGGCCAGTGTCGTGCGCGGTGTCGGGGTGCTGCCGGTGTTTGCCGGGCTGCTCGGCCTGCTGCTGCTGATCGGCAGTCTCGCGCTGGTCTGGGCGCGGGAGGGGCGCTGAATTCAGGCTGACGCGGGTTCGGCAGCCGCGTCCCAGTCCGGCTTCACCGCGCCGGACACGCCGTCGAATGCACCCTCGACGAGTTCGGACACCAGCAGCCGCGCCGGGTCCACCGGGCCGGGCAAAGTCACCTGCCCTTTCGGGATGGGCTTGAAGCCGTAGCGGCTGTAATAGGGCGCGTCGCCCACCAGCAGCACGAGGCGGTGGCCGCGATCCTTCGCCTCCTGCAAAGCCCGCGCGATCAACGCGCCGCCGATGCCCTTGGCGCGGAACGGCGGCTCCACCGTCAGCGGCCCGAGCAGCAGCGCCGGCGTTGCGCCGACGACCACCGGCGCCATCCACACCGAACCGACCAGCAGCGTGCCGATCCGCGCCGTGAACGACAGATCGCGGCGATGATCGATCCGCTCGCGGATGCGATAGGCCGTGAGCGCATAGCGTCCGGGGCCGAAGGTGCGCTCGTGCAGCCGCTCGACGGCCAGCGCGTCATCCGGCGTCTCGGCGCGAATGGTGATCGAAAGGTCTGTCATCCGGTCTGTCTTGAGCGTGGCTCTCGCGACTGCGGCGATATCACTCCGGCGCGGCAAAATCCATCGGGTCCAATCCCCCCGTGTCTGCCATAATGCAGGTCGGGCCGAACCCGAACGGGACGAGGCGGTTGTCGTCACGACAAGGATGGAGATGGGCATGGGACTGCTTGTGGATGGGCAATGGCGCGACACCGGCTATGAGACCGAGAAGACCGGCGGCCGGTTCGAGCGGCAGGACACCAAATTCCGCAACTGGATCACGCCCGACGGCGCGCCCGGCCCAAGCGGCGACGGCGGCTTTCCGGCAGCCGCGGGGCGCTATCATCTCTATGTCTCCCTCGCCTGCCCCTGGGCGCACCGCACGCTGATCTTCCGCAAGCTCAAGAAGCTGGAGGACGCAATCTCCGTCTCGGTCGTCTCCTGGCACATGGGCGAACAGGGCTGGACCTTCGATAAGGATACCGGCTCGACCGGCGACACGGTCAACCATGCGCAGCGGATGTATGAAGTTTATCTCCGCGCCAATCCGCAAGTGTCCGGCCGCGTCACCGTGCCGGTGCTGTGGGACAAGGAGCGCGGCACGATCGTGAACAACGAATCGTCCGAGATCATCCGCATGCTCAATACCGCCTTCGACGCCTTCACGGACGTGCGGACGGATTATTACCCGGCGGCGCTGCGCGCGGAGATCGATGCCGTCAACGAGCGCGTCTACAGGACCGTGAACAACGGGGTCTATCGCGCCGGCTTCGCGACCAGGCAGGACGCCTACGAGGAAGCCTTCGCCGCGCTGTTCGCCACGCTGGACGATCTCGAACAGCGCCTCTCACGCCAGCGCTATCTCGTCGGGAATACGCTGACGGAAGCCGACTGGCGGCTGTTCACGACGCTGGTGCGGTTCGACGCGGTCTATCACGGGCATTTCAAATGCAACCTGCGCCGCATCGAGGACTATCCCAATCTCGCGAATTATCTGCGCGACCTCTATCAGGCGCCCGGCATCGCGGAGACCGTCGATTTCATCCATATCAAGCGGCACTATTACGGCAGCCACAGGATGATCAATCCGACTGGCATCGTGCCGGTGGGGCCGGCGCTCGATTACACGCGGCCGCATGATCGCGGACGCTTGAAGGCAGCATGAACTCACCATGTCGCGCTGATGGGAGCGCCGGACAGCACTTCCGCGATGCGGTCCCGCGTGCCGCGCGTCGTCCCGTCCGGCAGGTCGTCCGGATGGAAGAAGCCATGGGCGACGATCTCATGATCCGGCACCGGCGGGCTGTCCTGCCGGAACTCCCGGATGACATAGACTGCGACATGGTCCCGGTTCGAGATGCGGCCGTTGAAGAACATGCCATGCAGGATTGGTGCGCCAACGATCACGACATTGGCCTCCTCCAGCAACTCGCGGTCCAGCGCATCCCGCATCGTCTCGCCGACCTCGACGCCGCCGCCGGGCAGATGCCAGCCCGCGACATAACTGTGCTTGATCAGCAGCACACGGCCCTCGCCATCGATCACCATGGCGCGCACGCCGAGCGTCATGCCCCGCGACAGCCGCCAATAGAAATGCAGCACCGGGCGCAGCAGCGGCTCCAGCCAGGTGCGGGATGGCAGACGTTCGAGAAAAGCCATCGCTGTCCTGTCCAGGTGTCGTTTCGTGAATCGCTGCCAGCATAAGCGAGCCGCGCCGGCGGGCCTACGGCGGCGGTGCGTTCACGCCGCGGAGAACGCGGTCTCTGGCCCCCGCCCGCGCAAAGCCCTATAGCCTGCGCAGCGCCGGCCACGACGCCGAGACGTGCAGCACGAAAAGCACGACACGAAACACGTCACGCCAAAGCCGAAACCAGCGAGAGCCGGAAGTTCCATGGCCCCTTATGTTCTGGCGCATCTGTCCGACCCGCATCTCGCGACCATGCCGCGCCCGCGCAAACGCGACCTCGCCGGCAAGCGCCTGATCGGCTACCTGAACTGGCGGCGCGGCCGCAGGGACATCCACACCCTGCCGACGCTGGATGCCATCGTGCGGGACCTGAAGGCCCAGGCTCCGGACCATATCGCCGTCACCGGCGATCTCGTGAACATCTCGCTGGCCAACGAATTTCCCCCGGCGCGGGACTGGCTCGCCTCCCTGGGCGATCCGCGCGACGTCACGCTCGTTCCGGGCAATCACGACGCCTATGTGCGCCGGACGGTCGGCTTCTCACGGCTGCACTGGACCGACTTCATGACGGACGACGACGACACCGGAGCGGAGCCGGAGCATTTCCCCTTCGTGCGCCGGCGCGGGCCGCTGGTCATCATCGGCCTGTCCAGCGCCATCCCGAGCGCGCCGCTGATGGCGACAGGCGCCATTGGCTCGCTTCAGTTGAAACGATTCAACGAAGACCTGGAACGCTACCGCGACGGCGACCTCTTCCGCGTCGTGCTGATTCATCATCCGCCGCGCCGGGGCAAGGTGGCGTTCCACAAGCGGCTGCGGGACTCGCGCGCGGTGCGCGCCGTCATCGCCCGCCACGGCGCGGACCTCGTGCTGCACGGCCATGACCACATCCATTCCGTCGAGATGCTGGACGGGCCGAACGGGCAGAAGGTGCCGCTGGTCGGCGTCCCCTCCGCATCGGCCGGGCCGCACACCTCCCATGGCGAACCCGCCGGCTACAACCTCTACGAAATCGAGGGGTCGAAAGGCGCCTGGCGTTGCGAGGTGATTACACGCGGCTTCAAGCCAGAGAGCACGTCCATAGACACGATTGCCCGCAGGCTTCTGTCTGCATGAGCTCCCGTACCGGCTCGACGGGCGCGACCAAAATCCGCTCGACCTGCCTGCCGCGACAGCATAGCCTCATCGTTGCGCCAATCGTGGGCAGATGTGGGCAATAGCCCTCTTTTTCTGCCCATATTCAGAGTGGGCTATCACAGTATTGACTCGAACCTTAATTTCGGTTCTGTGACCGCCCAGCAACGAGAACAAGACAGCGGAAGCTGCCGGTGCCATGTGGACGGGAGAAAACCATGAACGCCCAAGAGCTGTTGCAGGAAATCTCCGACTATTGTCGCCAGGTTGGACTCGCCGAGTCCACCTTTGGGCGCCGCGCCGTCAATGACGGCAAACTGACTTCACGTCTGCGGAATGGCGGACGTATCACCACCGAAACGCTGGACCGCATTCGCGCTTTCATGCATGCGCACCAGAATGTTTCGGGCCCTTCACGTTCAACAGTGATCGAGACAATGACCGGAAATAGCACCCCCACTCCTGCGCCCTCGAAAGCCCTCACCCCCGCTGCCGGCGCGATGCCGGCCGGCGAGGAAGATCCGCAGCGCAATTTCCGCTTCTTCGACAACCGGCAGAAGTATCTGCTGTTCGTGAACACCTGCTCCGAGAAGTGGGTTGTGGCGAACCGCGTCTCGCTCGAACTGGCGAACATCCATCCCCGTCCGCCCGCCGTGCGCATCTTCGACGCCGGCGTCGGCGACGGCTCCGTGCTGACGCGCGTCATGCGCTCGATGCACGACAAGTTCCCGCATATGCCGTTCTACATCGCGGGCAAGGAAATCAGCCTCGAAGACATGCGGCTGACGCTTCAGAAGATGGCGGACCGCTTCTTCGAGCACCCCGCCACCGTGCTGGTTCTCACCAACATGAACTATGCCGACGCGCCCTGGCTCGCCGTGAAGTCGGTCAGCGCCGCGTCCAGCATGGTCTGGAACGAGGTCGCGCTGACGGGCACCACCTCCCATGGCTTCGAAGAGCAGATCATGGGTCTGGAAGGCTGGCTCGCCGACGCCTGGAAGGCCGGCGTCAGCCCCAAGAGCGGCAACCCGGTCTACGAGCGCCCCGCCGTGCTCGTGATCTATCGCGCCGACCACAAATTCCTGCTGGACCCGATCATCCCGCGTCCGGGCGGCACCCAGGCGAGCTACGATCTGGTCATCGCCTCCCAGCCGTTCCGCCTGCGCTCGTCGCTGGACTTCAAGGCCAAGCGCGTGCTCGCGCCGCTCGCCAAGGCGCTCGGCCCCGGCGGCCGGCTCATCGCCATCCATTCGCACGGCAACGATCCGGGCATGGAGATCGTCAAAAAGGTGTGGCCGGACGATCACCCCTTCATTCATGACAGGCATGCGCTGCTGAAGGCGACCAAGGCCGAACTCGGCCCGCTGGGCCGCGACCTCAACTTCAACGCCTATGCCGACAACCGCTCGCTGTTCCGTTACGACATGCACACGCTGCCGAACGAGATTTCGCAGTCGATCGGCACGTCCACGCTGTTCGCCGCCTGGAACGCGGCGGTCTATGTCGCGCAGATCGAGGACGAGCGCCTCGAGAAGGTGATCACCGACAGCAAGTATCTCGAAGCCACCAGCGAGGTCCTTCAGAAATACGGCGCGCTGTGGTTCTACGACGAATCCTTCGTCATCTCGCGCCGCCGCGAATAGGCGCGTCCCGAACATCCGGCCTGATTCCTTCGCAGGAGCAGGCCGGATGTCCACGATCCCTCAGTGGAGGCGGCTTCCGCAACGCCGATGTCGCCTTCAGGTTCCGCTCAGCTATTCCGCGCTCGGATCGGGAGAATCGCGATGTCCGCTGCCAGAGCCGTCCTTGCGGCGTCCGACGACGCCATTTCGCGCATCTCGCAGTTCGCTGCCGGCTATTCCCTTGAAGCCACACTGCCCTCGGCCGCGGATATCGATGGCATTGTCGGCATCGCGCCGGCCGGAACGCAGGTGTTTCTCAGCGCCGTGCCGACCAAGCCGCTGCTGTCGGAAATCGAGCCCGCCGGCCGGCTGCGCCGGGCCGGGTTCGAGCCGGTGCCGCACATCGCGGCGCGCAATTTCCCCAGCGAAAGCGCGCTGGACGAATTCCTGACCCGCATGACCGGCGAGGCGGCCGTGCGCAAGGTTCTCGTCATCGCCGGCGACCGCGACGATGCGGCAGGTCCTTATCAGGATGCTCTTGCCGTCATCCACAGCGGCGTGCTGGAGCGTCACGGCATCCGCGATATCGGCATTTCCGGATATCCCGACGGGCACCCGCGCATTTCGGAAGCCGCGCGGGCGGCCGCCTTCGCGGACAAGCTGGCGGCCGCGGCGCACGCCGCCCTCGATGCGGAGGTGGTGTCCCAGTTCGCTTTCGAAGCCGCCCCCATCGAATCCTGGGTCACGGCCGTTCGCGAGAGCGGCGTCACCAACCGCATCCGCATCGGCCTTGCCGGCCCGGCCGGATTCACGGCGCTGATGCGCTATGCCAGGAAATGCGGCGTGAAGGCGTCGGCCCGGGGCGCGACCCGCAACACCAGCCTGTTCAAGCAGATGTTCAGCGGTCTTTCCGCTCCCGACGATGTCATCTCCAGCCTCGCCAATCCGGCCGCCGAAGGCAGCCTCGGCGAGGTCGGCCTGCACTTCTTCTCCTTCGGCGGGCTCGTGGCCACGGCGCAATGGGCCAACGCCGTGGCTGAAGGGCGCATCCGCCTGACGAGCGACGGTTTCGACATCGCCTAGAACATCTTTGGCTTTGATGGGGTCAAAGCCAAAGTTCTCTGTTTTGGCATGTTTTCTTGCTTGCAGCGGTACCCACATCGCTTGAAAACGCTCTCACTGCTTCCAGTCTGGTGCAAAGCAAAAGGCCCGGCAATGCCGGGCCTTTCTTGTATCAGGACAGAGTCTTTGCATTCAGGCGATTGCGGCGCGCCGGAACACTCAGGCGCCCAGCCGGTCCTCGCGCCAGATGCCGAGGGTCTCCTGCATCGGCCGGTCGGAGATCGAGAACAGCACGGATTCCTTGTTGACCTTGTGGGAATAGGTCTTCCACGGCGGCACGACGAAGACGTCCTTCGGCTTCCAGTCGAACGGCTGACCGTCGATGAGCGTGGTGCCGCCGCCTTCGACGCCGACGAAGATGGTGCCGTCGGTCGAGCGATAGTCCCGGCCCTGGAAGCCTTCCGGCAGCAGCGACAGATGCGCGCCCATGGTCGGCAGCGCCCAGCCGCCATTGATCGGATTGGCATAGCGCACCCGCACGCCATGGATCGGGTCGATGTCGCCGGCCTTCTTCAGCCGCTCGAGGATCGGCCGCGTCCGCGCATAGGTGTAGTTGATCACCGGGCTGCGGTTGAGATGCACCGGCGCGCCATCCGGCAGCACGCCCGAGCCGTAGCGGTCCAGCGAATCGCCGTCCTTGCGCGAGGCGTTCTGCATCGCATCGTCGAAATGGTTCGAGAAGGACGCCTCGAAATGGTTCACGGTCGGCATGTCCAGCACGTCCAGCCACATCATCGGCTTGGCGGAGGGATTGCCGTGGTCATGCGGCGCCCAGTTCGGCGTCAGGATGAAGTCGCCGTAGGACATGTTGGCCTTCTCGCCCTCGACGGCGGTATAGGCCCCCTCGCCTTCCAGCACGAAGCGGATGGCGGAAGCGACGTGCTGATGCGCTGGCGCAACCTCGCCCGGCATGATGAGCTGGATGCCGGCGAACAGCGAATTGGTGATCCGGGTCTGGCCGCGCAGGGCCGGATTTTCCAGCACCAGCACGCGACGCTCGGCTTCCTCGGCGGTGATGACCTCGGCGGCCTCGCCCATCAGGCGGCTGACATCCTCAAATTTCCAGATATGGGGGACGCAGCGGGTCTTGGGCTCCTGGGTCACGACATTCTTCAGCACCTCCCACAGGGGGGCCATGTCGTATTCGCCGATCTTCTCGTAATAGGATTCCCGCACCGCCTGGAGGTTGTGTTTCGGCCCCGCGGCCGCTTCCGTGGTCATGCTCATGGTCGTCTCCCTTGGCCCGAGACCGGCGCCTGCCGACGCCGGGCCAATTCCATCGCCTCAATATAGGCGTCCCGGCCGGGATGATCCAGCCGGGGGTGGGCAGCCATTACAGGTTGGTGGAGCCACCGTCCACGGCGATGTTCTGCCCGGTCACGAAGTCGCTTTCCGCGGAGGCGAGGAACACCAACGCCCCGAGCAGGTCCTCCGGATACTGGTCGCGCTTGATGGCGCGCATCCGGATGGTGCCCTCGCGGGCAGTGTCGAGATGCCCCGAATTGTCGGTCAGGTTGCTGTCGCTCAGGGTCAGGCCCGGCGAGAGCGTGTTGACGCGGATGCCATGGTCGCCCAGCTCCCGCGACATCGCCCGCGTCATGCCGATGATGCCGCCCTTGCTGGTGACATAGTGAAGCAGCCACGGCACCCCGCGGGTCGGCGTGCCGGAGCCGATATTGACGATCTTGCCGTAGCCGCGCGCGATCATGTGCGGCACTGTATGCTTGCACATCAGGAAGGTGCCCCGCAGGTTCACCGCCATCACCTTGTCCCAGACATCGACGTCGATATCCTGAAACTTCTGCTCTTGCAGGGCGGAATAGAGCGCAGCGTTGTTGACCAGCACGTCGATCCTGCCGAAGCGCTCGACCGTCGCGGCAACGAGCGCCGCGACATCGGCCTCTTTGCTGATATCCGCCACCGCGCTGCCGACCGAGTTGGCGCCATGGCG
>Ga0180218_1001606_pt1 | contig 13241 bp, 15 predicted proteins | sample eDN3rd37CKraftBY_FD_151334 | JGI IMG/M metagenome (GOLD analysis project Ga0180218, IMG submission 151334) | Enriched backyard soil microbial communities from Emeryville, California, USA - eDNA 3rd pass 37_C Kraft BY (version 2) (version 2) | ecosystem: Environmental > Terrestrial > Soil >... | reverse complement strand
GCCCCGCGACGCGCTGCGGAGGCTCTGCGAAGAAGTTGCCCGAAGCGGCCAGTGCGGAAGCGGCGGACAATGCCGTTCGCGCCAGAGAGCCGATTTTTGTGCTCAGAGCCGACTGCAGATTGGCAGTCGTTTCGGTCGGGTCCGCCCCGATCAGGAATTCGCCGACGCCAGGAGGTGTCGTCGACGTTGCTGTGAGCGTAATTGTCTCCGTCGATCCGTCCGGTAGACTGAAGCTGAGCCGCACGGACTCGCCGGCAACGGGATTGGTCGCGCCAAGATCGACTGACATCTGCTGCGGCGGCACACCGGCCGGGCTCATGACCGTCGAACCCGACAGCGAAGACGAGATGCCCACAAGCTTGAAACCGAACACCGTCGCAGGCGACTCTTCGCCCACTGCAACCGACGTTGGGGACGGCGACGTCACTTCGACACGCCCAAGCCCGGTCGCGCCAAGATCGGCCTGAAGCCGCTCGGCCACGATCTGCTTGAGACCGGCGCGCGCACCATCGCCATCGAGGATATGCGAGAGCGTATCGACCGAGGGTTTGTCGCTCGCCAGACCGGAAAACAGAAAGCGGTCGCCGGCCTGCGTATTCAGCAGGCCGAGCATTTCGCCGAGCGCGGACGTCGCGCTCGCCTGTGCGGTCGCACGGCCGTCCACAGAGGTCATCTCGGCGGCAACCGCCTTGGTCTCGCGACCGGCCGCGGACACCCGGCTCAACACCGTTTGCGCAAGCTCCAGCCGGACTTTCACGCTGGTGATGGTGTCGTTGTAGGAGCTGATCGACGACAGATGCGAGCGAAGGCCGACCGTCAGGCCGCGGTCGATCCCGATGCCGGCATAGTTGTCCGCGCGCTTGCCGGTGGCGAGCTGACGCTGCAGGTCGCCGAGCTGCGTGCGCATGCCGACCAGCGACTGGGTCAAGAGCAGGGATCGCGTGCCGACGTTTACGACGCTCATCGTGGCCTCAGATGCTCAACAGCCGTTCCATCATTTCCTTGACCACCGACAGCACCCTGGCATTGGCGCCGTAGGCACTCTGCAAGGTCAGCAGGTTGGCCATCTCGATATCGATATTGACGGTGGACGCTTCCGAGACGCGCGACTTGAGCGCGTTCACGACAACCTCCTGGCCGCTTGCAAGGTTGGCTGCGTTCTCGGCCGCCTCGCCCTGCGCACCGATCACCTGGCGCAGGAAGGACGACAGCGAGCCTGTATAGGGTGTGGCCGCGGAGCCGATACCGGTTTTCGACGAGAACGTGACCGGCGTATCCATGAGCCGGCTCAGGATAAAATTCGGCCGTGTGGAATCGCCGGCAGCTCCACCGGCCTGGAACACGACGAGCTTTGCGGGATCGGCGATCAGCTGACCATTGACCACCAGTCGTCCGGCAAGTCCGACGGTCTGCGAGCCGTTCGCGGTCACCGCGCCGGTATAAGGGGTACCGGCATCGGTAAAGAACGGCAGATATGCGTCGCCGCCGCCAAAACCGGTGCGGGTGACGGTCGAGGTCACGGCATCGACGGTCGAATTGTTGGCCGCGCCGTCGTCGAGAATGCGAAGCGTGGTCCCCGACGGGTTGGAGAAATTGACGCGCCCGTTGAGAGCGTTGTTCAGCTGGGCGACCACCGACGAGAGCCCGCCGGAGAAATCGACACCGATTACCGTGTCGCCCGCATCGGCAGTGAAGTCGTTCGACAGCGGCAGCGCGGCCGGATCATCGACGCGCACGATTGTGACGCGATGCTGCTGGCCAGTGGTCGTGTCGGTCCAGGTCAGGTTGATCTTGTTGCCGGGAAGGAGCGCGGCGGTGTCGACGTCAAAGCCCTCATACGCACCCGTTGTCACCGCGTTGCCGGCAACGGTCGCGTCCGACAGGCTGGACGCCATGGCCGCCGCGATCGCATCGAGCTGCGCCTGCGCTTCCGGAAGGATGTGGTCGCGCATCTCGACAAAGGCCGCGATCTCGCCGGAGCGGATCGCATTGCTGGCCAGGAGATCGACGCGGTTGCCGGTCGGCGTCACAAGGGAAATGGTGCCGACGCTGCGGGTCGCAGGATCGGCGGTCCATTGCGACGTCGGCATGATCGTGCCCTTCGCGTCGAAATCGAGACGCGAGGCTTCGGTGCTGACCAGCTGGATGCCGGAATTGGTGAAGACGGTGACCTGATTGTTGTCGGTCGAGATGACCCGGATATCCATCAACTGCGACAGTTCGTCGATATACATGTCGCGCTGATCGAGCAGCGTCGCCGCAGCGGCGTCAGGCGTCGTGTTGAGGGCAAGCTGGCGGTTGATCGCCGCGATACGCTCCATCGCGTTGTTGGCGCGCGATACCGCGTCGTTCAATCCAAGCTCGGCATCGCTGCGCAACGCCTGGATGTCGTTGGTCATGCCGTTCAGCTGCTGCGTCAGTACCTGCGCGGCACTGATCACCGCAGCGCGCGCCGCCGGCGATTCCGGTGACGTTCCGAGCGTCTGCACGGCGGAGGCAAAATCGTTGAACGCGACTTCGAGCGTCGCGTCGGCGCCGGGCTGGCCATAGATGCTCTGCAGCCGCGAATAGAACTCGGCCCGCAGATTGGCGTAGCTGCCACCCGCGGCCTCGGTACGCAGCTGGCGCTGAAGATAGATGTCGAGTTCGCGGTTGACGGCGGCAATGCGCACACTGACGCCGGCCCCGCCGGCCGACGTCGTGGTCTGCACCAGCGTCTTGCGCACATAGCCGGGTGTCTCCGCATTCGCCACATTCGAGGCGATCAGCGACAGCCCGGCCTGCACCGTGCGCAAGCCGGAGGTCGAAGTGTTGAGGGCCTGTGTCAGGCTCATTGCGTCGTCCTAATGCCCGCCGCCACGCTCAGCGCAGCATGTTCAGCAGTTCCTGCGTCATGTCGTTTGCAGTCGAGATGACGCGGGTATTCGCCGAGTAGGCCTGCTGGGTGACGATCAGCTTGGTGAACTCGTCCGCGATGTCGGTGTTCGAACCCTCGAGCGCGGAGCCGATGATCGTGCCGCTCGCGCCATAGGTCGGCGTGCCGGATTCGTCGGTCGCCTCGAAAGCGCCGCCGTCGATGCGCTTGAGGAAATCCGCGCCGGTGAAATTCGCGAGCGTGATCTCCGCGAGATCGATGGTCCGACCGTTCGAGTAGGAACCGACGATGCGGCCCTTTTCGCTGATCGAGATGGTCTGCAGTTCGCCCGCTGCGTAGCCGTTCTGCTTGAGCAGATTGACCTGCGCATTGCCGTTCGGATCGGCGAACTGGGTGATGCCGCCCGCGCCGTGATTGACCTGGATATTGCCAAGGCTGATCCCGTCGATCGTCACGTTGTTGAGCTGCAGCGTCGACACCAGCGGACTCATCTGGCCGTTGGGGCCGAAGGTGTAGTTCACGCCCGCGTTCATCCAGGCGACGTCGGTGCCGGTGGCGTTCGAATCGACCTGATAGAACAGGTTCCAGGTGTCGGTTCCGCCGTTCTGCTGGGAGGCGACCTTCGCCCAGCGCAGCTGGATGTTCACGGCCGTTCCCGAAACGTCGTAGGCGGTGATGGCGCCGCCGCCGAGCGAGGCATCGAGGAAGGCGCGCTCGTCGTTGCCGATCACGGTGCCGTTCGAGGGCCGGCCGGTCAGCGTCTGGATGCCGAAGATCGAGTGCGTGACGGTGCCGCCCATCTCGATCGTGTTGGTCATGCTCGCAGCCGTCACCGTGATATTGCCGGCATTGGCGCCGCCGGTAACGACGCTGGCCGTGCCGCCGGTGAGGCCGCCCAGCGCGGCGGAGAGTTCAGCGAGCGTCGACACCTCACCTACACCCGTACCGAAGGTGATGGTCAGGGCCGGGTTGCCGCCAACCTGAATCGTCATGGTCTGGCCGGCGCCAACCGCATTCTGCGTCAGAAGGTTGGTCGCATTGGTCGTGCCGACATTCAGCCCGAGTTCACCCAGCAGCGAAATTGTCGAGGCGCCTCCGATCTCGATATGGGTGTCTGCATTTGCGCCGGTCAGAACCAGCCGGCCTCCGTTCAGCGATGCGGTCACACCGGTATTGCCGGTCTCGGCATTGATTGCGGCCAGAACGTCGGTCGCGTCGTCACCGCTGGCGATGGCGATCGACTGGCCGTTGATTTCCAGCGTCCCACCGGCCGATGTCAGCGCGGAAAGATCGACCGTACCGGTCGCGACAGCGACGGCATCCGGTGACAGGTGTGCACCCGAGCCGAGGATCTTCGCCGGCGCCGGCGGTCCGTAGACCGGATTGGCCGAGAAGTTCGCCGGGTTGAGCAGCTCCGATCCCGGCATGTCGGCGTCGTAGTTGTTGGTCCTCGGCGTCGCGGCGAGGTTGGCGCGATAGTCGACCGTGGTGGTCTGCTGCGCCGGGAGGAAGTCGTTCTGGAATTGCAGCAGTTGCGGCACGCTGCCGGTCGGGTTGCCCGTTGCCGGATCGATCGGCAGGCCCATGAGGTAATAGCCCGCGCCGTTGACGAGGTAGCCGTTCTTGTCCGGCTGGAAGTCGCCGCGGCGGGTGTAATAGTCGGAGCCGCCGAAGATCGGCGAATTGTCCTGAACCGACGTAGGCTTCTGCACGACGAAGAAGCCGTCTCCGTTGATCGCCATGAAGGTGCCGACGGAGGAGCCCTGGATATCGCCCTGGACCGTATTGGTCATCCGCGCGCTCGCGATCACGCCGCCGGCGAGCTGCTTGGAGGGAATGTTGTCCGGGATCAGGTCCTGGAAGGAGGTATCGACCCGCTTGAAGGCGGTGGTTTGCGAGTTCGCGATGTTGCCGGACACGTTTTCAAGCGCGTAAGACTGCGCGCGCATGCCGGTGACCGCGGTGTTAAGTGCGCCGAAGATACCCATTACTTGATCCTCCAGAACAGCGGGGCGGCAGCTCGACAGGCGACCGCAAATGTTGCGACACAAGGCATCGCAAGTGCCGTGCCACGGAGAAACTCACGTAAAATCAATATCTTGGTGTAAAACCAAGGCTGCCGGACACGGCCAGCTTTGCCGGGCCCCGGCAAATTTTTCCGGGAGCGGTTTGCACCCGCGAGATCAGGCACTAGTGTCCGCGCGAATTCGCCAGACTGACTGAAGCAAAGGACGTTGCATGCGTTTCGAAGGCACCAAAGGTTACGTCGCGACCGACGATCTCAAGGTCGCGGTGAATGCGGCAATCACGCTGCAGCGGCCGCTTCTGGTGAAGGGCGAGCCCGGCACCGGCAAGACCGTGCTGGCGCACGAGATCGCCAAGGCGGTCGGCACCGAGCTGCTGGAATGGCATGTGAAGTCCACCACCAAGGCGCAGCAGGGCCTGTACGAGTACGATGCGGTGTCGCGGCTGCGCGACAGCCAGCTCGGCGACGAGCGCGTCAAGGACATCCGCAACTACATCAAGCGCGGCAAGCTGTGGGAAGCCTTCGTCCGCGAGAAGCGCCCTGTCCTCTTGATCGACGAAATCGACAAGGCCGACATCGAATTCCCGAACGATCTCCTGCAGGAGCTCGATCGCATGGAGTTCTTCGTCTACGAGACCGGCGAGGTCATCAAAGCGCAGCAGCGCCCGATCGTGGTCATCACCTCGAACAACGAGAAGGAGCTGCCGGACGCGTTTCTGCGCCGCTGTTTCTTTCACTACATCCGCTTTCCCGACAACGAGACGATGCGGGCGATTGTCGATGTGCACTTTCCGGGCATCAAGCAGAGGCTGGTCGCCGAAGCGCTCAAGCTGTTTTACGAGATCCGCGAGGTCCCGGGCCTCAAGAAGAAGCCCTCGACGTCCGAACTGCTCGACTGGCTCAAGCTGCTGATGGTCGAGGACATCGGCCCGGAAACGTTGCGCGAACGCGATCCGAAACGGCTGATCCCGCCGCTGCACGGCGCGCTCCTGAAGAACGAGCAGGACGTGCATCTGTTCGAGCGGCTGGCATTCATGGCGCGCAGGGAAGGCCGCTGACGCGATTTGTGAACGGCGGGACCGCGCTGAACGGTCCCGCCGGTCTGAACCTGTTCGACGCTCCGGCCGACTAAAGGCCAGATGGAGGTCGCAACATGCTCGACTTGTTGCAAATCGTCATGATCACGATGACCGGGCTGTTCCTCGCCTACTGCCTGTGGCGGCAGAGGCAACGCTCCGGCCGTGGCGGCGACAAATAGTCAGCCGCGTCGTCCGCCATCAGGATTGGACGTGTCGCCGGTCGTTTCGGCGATGACACGCGCAGCATTTTCGGCCACCCGCTCCGCGTTCTCATGCGCGGCCTTGAGCCGTTCAGCATCCGCCTGTTCGGCGGCCCGCCGCTCGGCCGCGATACGCTCGGCTTCCGCGCGCTCTGCCGCCAGCCGCTCCGCCTCGCGCCGCTTGGCTTCAGCTTTCTGCGCGGCCAGCCTTTCCTTTTCCGCGCGTGCGGCAGCGCGCTTTTCTTCCCTCAACAGCGCCGCTTTCGCCTTCGCTGCGGCCTTCTCCTCCGCCCGGATGCGCTTGGCTTCGGCTTTTTCGGCGGCGATCCGCTCGCGTTCGATGCGCCGGATTTCCGCCTGCTCCGCCTCGACCTTCTCGCGTTCGATCCGCGCGGCTTCCGCCACCGCGGCTTCTTCCGCGCGTATGCGCGCGCGCTCGGCGGCTTCCTCCGCTTCCCGCTTCAGGCGCGGCTCGTTTTCGATCAGCCAGACCTCGTGCCGGCGCGCCCGCCGGGACGCCCAATCCTCGTATCGCCGGTAGATGGAATAGAAGTGCCTGGCGACGAAGCGGCCCATGCGGCCGCCCGCCCAGACGAGTTCGAACGGCTCGAACAGGCGATAGCGATCATCGCCGTCAATGATCGCTCCGGTGATCAGCGTGGACGCCATGGCGGTGGTGTTGAGGCCATGTCCGCCGAAGCCGCTCGCCAGCCAGACACCCGGCCCGAGTTTTCCGATCTGCGGCATGCCGTGCACGGTGTGGCCGATCGCGCCGCCCCATGCGTGGTCGATCTCAACCTGCCCAAGCTGCGGGAAACGCTTCTTCAGATCGCCGCGCAGCTTGCGGCCATAGCGACGCGGGTTTGCATCTCGCGCCGCGACCCGGCCCGCAAACAGCAGCCGGTCTGCGTCGACGATGCGATAATGATGATCGGCGAAATCGCTGTCGCTGACGGCGCCCTGATATTCGATTGCGGTGGACAGCGCCTCGCCGAGCGGCTTCGTCACCACCGCGAAGGTGTGAAGCGGAATGAGCGTGTCGGCCACCTCACGCATCATCGCGCCAAGATGGACATTGCCCGCGAAGACGATATTGCCGGCGCGCACGCGCCCCTGCGCAGTCGCGATGCGCTTGCGCACGCCCTCCGGATCAATCGATGTCGCCGCCGTGTTCTCGAAGATGCGCGCGCCTGCGGCTTCCGCGAGCTGCGCCAGGCCCACCGCATAATTGTAGGGATGCACCGAGAACGCAGTCGGGAAATGGATCGCCTGGAAGTAATAAGGCGATTTCACTTTGCTGCGGACGAGGTCCTTCGGCCAGAATTCGATATCGGCGCCGAAACCGCGCAGCAATTCGGCTTCGTCGGACATTTCCTGCGCGCGATCCGTCTTCGACACATGCAGCCAGCCTTCGCCCTGCATAATATCGCGCAAGGCCTTGTCGCCGGCCATCCGCCGCACGTGATCGACGCCATCCTGCGACAGCGACCACAATTCACGCGCATGATCCGGGCCGACGCGTGCGATCACCTGCTCGACCGGCGACGCAAAACCGGGGCGCACGAAACCGGCATTGCGGCTCGATGCATTCCAGGCCACACGCCGCTGCTCCAGCACGGCCACCGACCAGCCACGACGCGCCAGGTCGAGCGCAATTGTCAGTCCCGCAATACCGCCGCCAATGATGCAGACATCGACGTCGATGTCATGCGTCAGCGGCGCGCGCGGCGGCGCGGCATGTCCGGTCGCGGTGAACCAGGTCTCACCATAGGCAGCATCGACAGCTGGAGCAGCTTCGTCCGCAACCGGGGTCGTTCCAGCGACGAAGGGTGCGACTTCGGTTTGCATCTCGCCGGGTGGCGGGCTCGTGTTAGGCTCGTGCACGGATCATCCCCTGCCCGTCGGACTGACATCCATGCGCCGTCTGATGCTTCTCCGTCACGCCAAATCCGACTGGTCGCTGTCCGGACGGGCGGACCATGAACGCGAACTGGCGCCGCGCGGTCGCGCCGCCGCTCCCTTGATCGGGCGCTACATGGCCGAACACGGTATGCAACCGGATCACGCGATTGTCTCCACGGCGACGCGGACACGCGAAACCTGGCAGCTCGTGGCCGACATGCTCCCGCGCAAACCCTCTGTCGAATTTGAAGACCGCATCTATGAAGCCTCGCCGCGCCACATTCTGACAGCGATTGCGGACGCGCCCGCCGCGGCCCGCTCGCTGCTGGTTGTAGGACATAATCCGGGATTGCAGGACACGGCAAATCTTCTGGTCGAAACCGGGAACAAGCGGATGCTCGGGAAGCTCGCGGAGAAATTTCCGACCGGCGCCCTGGCTGTGATCGATCTCGACATCGCCGACTGGGCGGACATCAGGCCCGGCTGCGGCAGGCTCGAAAGCTTCATCACGCCGCGTGCGATCGGTGCCGCAAGCGACTAGACTGACGAGCAAAACTGGGAGGGACCAATCATGTTCAAGAAAATTTTGGTGCCTGTGGACCTGGCGGAACCGGAGCTTGCGCGTCCGGCCATCGATACCGCATGCGCCTTGGCGCGCACCTCGACCGGCACGATCCGGATCGTGCATGTGTTGCCGATGACGCCGGTCATGCTCGCGGAATATGTGCCGCCGGATTTCGATACCCAGCAACGCAAGTCCGCGGAAGACGCCATGAAGGAATTGACCGGCACATGCGGGCTCGGAACCGACCGCGTCTCCGGCGTCGTGCGGCAGGGCGGCATCTATCACGAGGTGATCGAAGAAGCCAAAGCGATGAACGCCGATCTCATCGTGATGACATCGCATCGGCCCGACATGCGCAGCTATTTCCTGGGTTCGAACGCGGGACATGTCGTGCGCTACGCGAATTGTTCCGTGCTGGTGTTGCGGGATTAGACCGCGGTCCCGGGCCGCCTCGCGGTACCGCGGTCCGCCTTCGGGAGAACGTCGGCCGGAATGTCCGTCAGCGTGTAGCGCCGCGGCAGATTGCGCTTGAAGAACGTACCCATCTGCCACAGCAGCCAGAAGAACATCGCGATCAGCGCAAGAAGCGCCGCGATCTGCGTCCAGTCCAGTGGCTGACCGAACGCGCGTTCGCCGAGATCGATCGAGCGCACCGCGAGCGACAAACCCATCACGAGGAGCCCGGCGAAAACGAGGACACCCGGCCAGTAGAGAAAGGCCACGGAACCGGCTCTCAGATCCGGCCGGCCTCCGGCGGCGGCGATCTTCTCGTGCAGCGCGCGAATGAAGCGTGCGTAGCCCTCGTCCTGCCGCTCCTGCTCCATCATGGATTTCCACGACGCCGAGGCGATCGGAATTTTCGGTCCCTTGTCGGACCAGATTTCCGCAAGGAAGCGCATGGACTGCATAGTGACCGGGCGAAAGCTCAGGCGAATACGCCGGATGCTGCTGTAGGGAACCGTGCCGGACGCGGCGCCCATCGCCCAATGCAGCGCGTCAGGTCCAAGGCGCAGAACCCAGCCCCCACCCATCAGTGACGCCTTGTAGGCATACTGGATATCTGCGGCATCGCCGTCCGGTTGATCCATGGTCCTCCCCCTCGCGCGGACCTCCTAGCACGAAGCCGCGGATGGATGGATATCGCTCCTCCTGGAACAGCTTCAGGCCCCATCCGTTGGGAAACAGAGCAGAATCCAGGGAGAAGAGATCATGGCAGGACTGTCCAGGGGCGTTCTCGCTGTCGGGTTCGCCGCGCTCCTTGCGGCCTCCGCGCACGCGCAGACGGGGGGCTCGCCGACGGGAACCGGTACGGCCCCGACGCAGCCCGGGGGTGCTCCGGCGCCCGGCATCGCACCGGCAACGCCGGGCATTTCCGGCACCACCGGATCGGGATCGGGATTGCCCAGTTCCGGCACCGCGCCATCGGTCACACAGCCCGGCATTCCCGGTGCAGTCAGTCCGGGAAATCCGAATGCAGGCTGGCGGCCCGGCGTCCCGAATATCAGCGGCTCGCCGATCATCACCCAGCCGGGCCAGAGCACGTGCATCACGTCGGGCACTGGCGCCTGCTAGCGTATGCGACAGATCGAACAGAACAGAGCGCCGGATCGAGATCCAGCGCTCTGTTTTCTCGAACATTAGACTCTCGGTCAGCTTGCGGCTTTGCGATTCACCTTGCTCTCGGCGACCACGGTCAGCTTCTTGTCCGCAGCCTTCTCCTCTTCAAGCGTCTTCTGCAGGATCGCGGCCGCGTCGTCCCGGCCGAGCTGATGCGCCCAGGCGACTAGCGTGCCGTAGCGGGTGATCTCATAGTGTTCCACCGCCTGCGCGGACGCGATGATCGCGGCGTCGAGCACTTCCTTATCCTCGACTTCTCCGGACACGTCCTCAGCTTCGTCGATGATGCCGTCGATTGCGGGGCAATCGACCGCTTTCGGCTTGAGATCGTGAAGCTTGAAGACCTGTTCCAGCCGCGCGACGTGGTTTTCGGTTTCCTGCAAATGCTTCTGCAATCCAGTTTTCAGATCGCGATCGGTGGCCTTGCCGATCATGTCCGGCAGCGACTTCAGGATCTGCTTCTCGGCGTAATAGATATCCTGGAGCTGGTGCACATAGAGATCATTCATGGTCTTGATGTCAGCGGAAAACAGGCCCATCTGCGGCTCCCTTGTTTCTGATGATGCGATTGACGGGACGGCGACGCGTCCTGTCGGGTCCAACGGGACAGGAGGGCCGATGTTCCTGACGGATTCGTTATTCCGGCGTGAAGGAACTCCGCAGGCCGGGCTGCATTTGTTCATTTAACGAAAAGCCCACGAATTGCGGGACCACGCCTCCTCGAGACCGTTATGAGAGACCCCGAAACGACAGAGCAGCCGCAGGAACGGCCCAACCGATACGAACGCAGGCAGCAGCGCGCGCCATTCGACATCTCCGACCTCGACAACATTCCACGAACGAACGACGACGATCCGCCTTACCGGAACTGGTGGGTGGTGACGGAGCCCGAAAACCGCTGACGCCTCTCGGGAACCCGGTTCGTCTCACGGACTTGAGACAACGTTCCCGCTCAAGGAGGATTGTCATGGCCCGCAGCGCTAAATCATCGACCTCACAGGACCTGATCGGCCGCATCAGCGACACCATCGCGGATCATCCACGCGTCAGCGCCGCCGCAGCGTTCCAGATGGGCGTATTGCTCGGCCAGGCGATGCAGCATTCCGGCGCATTGAAGGATATAGGACGCAAGATGGCGGCGGCGCCGGGCGCACTCGCGTCAAGCATTCCGACCTTTGGCCTATTCGAATCGAGCCCGCAGAAGAAAGAGCCTGCATCCATGCGCGGCCGGCACGCGCGTGCCTCGACACGTCGAAGCCCGTCAAAGCGTGGCCAACGCAAGGCGCGCGTTTGATCGGCATGCAAGTCAACGCGATCGCGTGATAAGACCGCGCCAGGATGATAGGATCGCGGAATCGCACAGGTCACGCCGGGAGGCCCCACGAATGAAAGCCTTTCATCTCGTCGCAGCCGCCGCGATAGGCCTTGCCATGATCGCGACGCCGGAACGGTCGCAAGCCGCGCAGACGGAAGTCTCGCCGGAGCAGCACACCGAGTTGTCGGCGCGCAAGAGGAAGCGTCAACAGGTCTACGTGCGGCGCAACGTCTATGTCACGGATTCCCGCTCGCCCTATTATCTGCGTCCCGGCGTCAGGCCGTCGTTCGGGTATATCGGACCTCCCGGCTATGCCGGTGAATACGCCTGGCGCAAGTCGATCGGACAATGCGTCGAGGATCTCGGATATGGGCGCTGGTCGCCCTGCGGTACACGATAATGAATCTGAGCAAGCTTACAGCGGCCGCGTTGGCCGCCGCCTTGATACTGCCCTACGGGCTCGCGTCAGTGGCTGAGGCCGCACCTGCAAAGAAACGCAAGACGGTCCGCGTTCACAAGCCGGCGCCCGCACCGCAACCCTATCGCTGGCGTCCGGCCGACCCATCGTTCGATCAAAATGGACGTCGCTACCAGCCGCCGCCCGGTCTGCCCTGCCCGGTTGATCTCGGCTACGGCCGCTGGGCGTCTTGTCTCTGGGACGACTGACGCGCCCTCTGCAGGCAAAGAAAAAGAAAAAGCCGGCCACGAAGGCCGGCTTTTCGTTGTCTGAAGACCGCTGCGCGATCAGCGCCTGGCAGCGCGCTTCGGCTTGTCCCAGCCGTAATAGTCGAACCAGTAGTTCATCCACCATCCGCCGAGGACGGGAACGACGCAGTTCGCGGTCGAAACGAACACTTCGCGCTGGGTCAGCTCGCGCTGCGCCACGATGGTGCCGACGATCGGCGAGACGGCGGCGCAAGCGGCAGTCGTCGCAATAAAAGCGCCGCTAGCGCTGTGAATACCGTGGCCGCCCTTGCCACTCAGCCAGCTGCCGGTGTGATGGCCGGACCGCAGAGCAAAGTAAGCGCCGGTCGCACCGGCACCGACGGCGAAATTCGATGCCGCGAGGCGCGGATCGCGGACGGTCCACGGCTGCTGCGCCCAGTAGCCCCACCACGGCGCATACCAGGGAGCCGGAGTCACGACGACCTTCGCACGCTTCTGCTTTGCTTCGGCGCTTCCGCCGGTGAACAGCACCGCTGCGGCCAACGCCGCCAGAACAAGCCCAATCTTTCGCATAAGACACCCCCAAATGGCCGCCGGACTTGTTTTGATGTCCCGGTCAGTCGAACGAATCCCGGTGGGCGATTCCACCGCCAGATTCGCAACTAGATGGTATCCGTGAGCCGAAGTCGAGATCGCGGCGCTGGTTTTTCCCAAGCGGTGCGGGTTTTTCCAAAGTGTTGCGTTCAAAACACGCGCTTGCGATCGCCGGGCGTCTGTTATGAACGGTGTTGTGGGCGCACTTACGTCACGGCGTAACCTGCCCGCTTCAGGCGCACGATTGCGAGGTCCAAGGCAGACAGGAAGGACGAGCGGTCCCTCGCGGTGAACGGCGCCGGACCGCGGGTGGTGGCGCCCGACGACCGCAGATCATCCATCAGGTTACGCGTGGCCAAAGCCGCACCGATCGAATCGTCGTCGAACATCCGACCATTGGGC
>Ga0180218_1001605_pt1 | contig 13246 bp, 8 predicted proteins | sample eDN3rd37CKraftBY_FD_151334 | JGI IMG/M metagenome (GOLD analysis project Ga0180218, IMG submission 151334) | Enriched backyard soil microbial communities from Emeryville, California, USA - eDNA 3rd pass 37_C Kraft BY (version 2) (version 2) | ecosystem: Environmental > Terrestrial > Soil >... | reverse complement strand
CTCAACCGTGCGCGACTACTTCGATCACGTACTGCTGCTCAATATCCGTAAGATAGCGGCCGGGCCCGTCACGACGACCTTCACCGCGGAGAACCTGCAGGCCACCTATGGCGGCCGCCTCGCCGCAACGCAGGTCGAAGCGCTTGCGCCTTCGGCAGGCTCATCGGCAGCCACGCACTAGTGTGATTCAGATCGAGGTCTTGCGAACTTCGGCATCGGGACATTAGTGCCAAACGGCCATGAATACCTTTCTCAGCGCCCTCTTCCTTCAGACCGGCTACAACACCGCGCTCGTCGCCGTGGGCGCGGCCCTGCTCGGCGCGAGTGCCGGAGCGATCGGGACGTTCGTGCTCCTGCGCAAGCGGTCGCTCGTCAGTGATGCAATCAGCCACGCGACACTGCCCGGCCTCTGCCTCGCGTTCATCCTGATGGCGCTGGCCACGGGCGACGGACGCTGGATTGCCGGCCTCATGATCGGCGCGGCGGCCAGTGCCGGCCTTGGTCTCATTCTCGTCGAATGGGTGACTCGGCGCACGCGCTTGACGGAAGACGCGGCCATCGGCGCCGTGCTCTCCGTGTTCTTCGGCCTCGGCATCGTGCTCCTCACCGTCATACAATCGCTGGAGACCGGGCGGCAGGCGGGTATCGCCGGCTATCTCGTCGGCTCGACCGCGGGAATGCTGCGCAGCGAAGCCGAGACGATCGCCATTGCCGCGCTCATTTCGGGCATGGCGATCTTCGCTCTCCGCCGCCCCTTCACGCTCGTCTGCTTCGATCAGGAGTATGCCGCCGTCCGCGGCATCAGCATCAGGGCAACGGATCTCGCGATGATGGGCCTGCTGCTTGCCACGACCGTCATCGGGCTCAAAGTCGCCGGCCTCGTGCTGATCGTCGCGCTGACGATCATTCCGCCCGTCGCCGCGCGCTTCTGGACGGACCGCCCCGAGCCCATGGTGATCATCGCATCCATGCTCGGCGCGATCGCCGCCTACATCGGCGCCGTCATATCCTCGCTCGATCGCGGGCTGCCGACCGGTGCCCTGATCGTGCTCGTCGCCTTCGGCCTGTTCGTCCTCTCGATGCTTCTTTCGCCGCGTCGCGGTCTGCTCGCCAGCGCCCTGAAGCAGCGCGCCTTCCAGATCGACGTGCACCAGCGGCAGGGCCTCATGGCTTTGGCCCGCGGCGAGGCGATCCATGATGCCTTCACGCTCAAGGTGCTGAAGCGCAGGGGCTTCATTCGCGCGGACGGCGTCGCCACGCTCGCCGGGCGCGGCGCCGTCGCCGAGGTCATGCGTGACGAAGCCCGCTGGTCGCTCTATCGCAAACTTTATCCCGATGATGCCGCGACCGCAGGGCTTGCGGGCGTCACGCCGATCACCGATGCGCTTCCGGATGACATCATAGCCGAGCTGGATCGGCATCTCACTCCGCACAAGGTGGCAACATGAGCAATGAGTTCATGCAGCTCTCGCTCGTGCCGCTACTGATCGGCATACTTTCGGCCGTCGCCTGCGCGCTCGTCGGCAATTTCCTTGTCCTGCGCCGGCAGAGCCTGATCGGAGATGCCGTATCGCACGTGGCCCTGCCCGGCATCGTGGGCGCATTCCTGATAACGGGCACCCTATCCGCCGGCCCGATGCTGATCGGCGCCGCCGTCGCGGCCATTGTTGCCGTCCTGCTCATTGAGCTCATTCGCAAGATCGGCAACGTGGAGCCTGGCGCGGCCATGGGTGTCGTCTTCACGACCCTGTTCGCGGCTGGCGTGCTGCTGCTCGAGCGCACGGACACGAGCAAGGTGCATCTCGATGTCGAGCACGCGCTTTACGGCAATCTCGAAAGCCTGATCTGGCTTGCCGGTGAGAGCTGGGGATCGCTGTTCGACCCCGCCGCGCTCGCGGAGCTTCCCCCCCAGCTCCCACGCCTTGCCATCGTCCTCATCGTCGTCGCGGCTTTCATCACGATCTTCTGGAAGGAGCTGGTCATTGGCACCTTCGATCCGGCATTCGCTGAAAGTATCGGCGCACGGCCGACGATCACGAGCTATGCGCTGATCATCATGGTGGCGATCGCGGCCGTCGCGGCTTTCGATGCCGTCGGCTCGATCATCGTCATCGCCATGTTCATCTGCCCGCCCGCCGCCGCCCGCCTCATGACCGACCGCATGGGACCGCAGATCGCCTGGAGCGTCGTCTTTGCCGTGCTCTCGGCTATCATCGGCTATGTCCTTGCGGGTTACGGTCCGCTGTGGCTCGGCGCGCGGTCGAGCGTCAGCGCCGCCGGCATGATCGCCACGGTATCCGGCCTCATCCTCTTTCTCTGCTGCCTCGTCGGGCCGCGTCGTCGCGGCGTCAAATTCGCCGCAAACCGTACGTGATGTCGAGCTTCAGGACCGCTTGGGATCGCCCGATGATGGCGGATCGCGTTCCAGTGCGGCTTTGATCCGCTCGGGATCGACGGCGATCTCCACATCGGCACGCTCGGTCTGCAGCTTCATGGCCGAACGCGAGTCCTGCCTCTCCCAGCCGCGCGTCATGGCCTCGACCATGTCGGCGTAGGCGAGATTGGAGAGGCGCATGGGCACGCCGAGCTCACGTCCGAGATCGGTCGCCAGCGTCATGTCCTTCATGGCGAGCTTGAGCGCGAAAGCCGGCGGCTCATACTTGTTCGGCAGGAACTGGTCGACGAGGCGATCGAACGTGCGGCTGCGGCCGACCGCGCCCGTGCGCACCGCCTCCCACAGGGCGAGCGGCTCGACACCGCCCTTGACGCCCATGGTCATCACTTCGGCGAGCGCTGTCTGAATGGCATAGCCTGCACAGTTGTGCACGAGCTTGGCCACCGAGCCGGCACCGATCGCGCCGATATAGCGCGCCTGATCCGAGAAGGCGTCGAGAAGCACTTTGTGTTCGTCGAACGTTGCCTTGTTACCGCCGACCCATATCGCGAGCCGGCCCGAGCGCGCACCTGCCGGCCCTCCGCTCACCGGTGCATCGAGGAAGTGGCAGCCCTTTTCGGCAAAGTGCGCCGCGATCTTACGCACCATGCTCGGCGCGTTCGTCGAGAGATCGAACACGGCGGCGCCGGACTTGAGCCCTGCGAGCAGGCCACTGTCGGCCGCCGTAGCGACAGCCTCGACTTCTTTCGGACCTGGGAGCGACAGAAAGACCACGTCGCACGCCTCGGCAAGCGCACGCGGGCTCGCGGCCCACTGCGCGCCTTTTGCCAGAAAGGGCTCGGCGGCCTCGCGACGGACGTCGTGCACCACGAGGCCGTGGTTGGAGCTCTCGAGATACTTCGACAGGTTGGCGGCCATATAGGCACCCATCGTGCCAAGGCCGATGAATCCGACTTTCATTTGTGTTTCCTCCCCGATGCTTGCGGCTGGGTAGGAGACAGCTAAGCACGCCTTGGACGACGGAGCGACTGCCAGCTCGCGCAAAAAAGGAGCCCTCGGCGGTGCCGGGGCTCCCTTCAGTGCGTCTGTGATGCCCGCCTAGCGGTCGCGGAACTCGCCGAGCAAGGGCGTGATCCGCCGCAGCGCGACACGCCGATTCTGTCTCTCGGCCGCCTCGGTCGGGATTTTCAGATACTGCTCGCCATAGCCCTGGGTGACCAGGTTCTCGACCGGAATGCCGAACTCGTAGACGAGGATATCGGCGACGGCCTCCGCACGGTGATCGGAGAGCGTCAGGTTGTCCTCGTCGTTGCCCACCGCGTCCGTGTGCCCTTCGATGAGGAACATCTCCGCCTCGTTGCGGTCGAGCATCCGCTGAATGATCCGCGCCAGGCGTGCGAGCTTCGGATACTGATCGCGCGCCACCTCGAACGAGCCGAATTCGAAGTTGACGGTATCGAGATCGATGCGGCGCATGTAGTCGCGAAGCGAAGCGCTATAGCGGATCTCATCGAGCGAGTAGCTGCGCTCCAGGCGGCCGACCGGCGGCGCGGACAGCGCCTCGTAGAGGTCATCGTCGGACGCATCCTCGTAGTCGACGATGTAGCGATTGCGCGGAATGGCGATCGGCGGCGGCGCGAGCGCGAGCCCGACTCCGATCCCCAGAGCGCCAACACCAATGCCAATGCCGACGTTTCGATAGAAGCGACGGTTGTCGATCAGCACGACCTCGCGCCCGCCGCGGTCGCGACGCCAGCGACGGAGAATTCGGCCGTTGCGGTCGACCTCCGTATAGACGCGCGTGCCATCGGGACGCTCGAACCACGTCTCGCGGCGCCCTTCGCCGAGATCGCGTGAACGCGCATTCGGGGCGAAGCGCTCGAACGCACGACCCTCGTCGCGGCGGATGACCATCCGGCCTTGATCGCGAATGATGAACCGATTGCCCGGCTCCTCGATCACGCGCCGGCCGCCCTCGACGCGTTCGACACGGCCCTTCTTGACATCCTCGAGACGCCGCGGACCGGTCCACTGCGGCCGCTCACGGGAAGCGCCGCCGATGCGCGGCGCATCGCCCGGCTGGCCGATACGGCCGCGATCAGGGCCACCATCACGCCGCTCAGTCTCTCGTGGCGGCTCGCCTCTCGATCCACCTGGCGGTGGTCCGCGTCCGAAGTCGGGGCGCGCGGGCGGCTGCATACGCGTGGGTGGCGCGACCTGGCGCTGATCGGGTTCACTTTTCGGCCCGCCGGGAGGTGGCCCACTGCGTCCAAAGTCCGGTCGCGCAGGCGGATCCGTCCGCGTCGGCGGCGCTACTTGCCGCTGCGGTGGCTCTGGTGGACGTTGGGGCGCGGCGCGCTCGCGGCGCTCGTCGCGATCAGGCCGTCCGCCGCGATCTGGCTGCGTCAAAGTACGCGGGGCTTCCTGCCGCTGCGGCGCCGCACGATCGCCAGGACGCCCCTGGTCTGATTGGCGTCCGCGATCGGCAGGACGCTCCTGAGGCCGCTCCGGGCGCTTTTGCTCGCGGCGGCGGCGATCCTGATCGTCCTGGTCCTTATCTCTTTCCTGAGAACGCTGGGCTTGCGCCTGCGAAGCGATGGGCCCCCCGGCGATGCCGACCCAGCTTGTGCCTGCCAGCGCAACCATCATCGCCAGTGGCAGGAGTTTCGATCCCTCGGTACGTCGTGTCATGGCCCTTCAGCTTTCTGCATGCGCCGAACATCGCAACAAACGGACGTTTCACGAGATCGGCATCCGTCGTCACGCGGCTAGGGGTAAAAAGTGTCGGAGACATGACTTTCCGATGTTGCGAGGTTCCAAACCTCGCATGTCATTGGAACAATTCCTTCGTCAGGAAAGCGGATTCTGAGGCTTGCTAGGCGCGGCCCAACCCCGATTCCAGTTTGACGCGCGCGCTTCCCTCGAACACGATCGAAATTGACAATCATTCAGGGGAAACGCAGCCATGGGCAGAACAAAGTTCGGCATCTTCAGCCTCAGTCAGATCCCGGACCTTTCGCGCGTCGTGGATGCCTTCGACGAGGACCTCGGTTTCTTCGAGCGTGCGGAAGAACTTGGCTTCGACAGCATCTGGATTGCCGAGCACCTTTTCTCGACCTACGGCCTCGTGACCTCGACCCAGGTCTATGCCGCCGCAATCGCCCAGCGCACGAAGCGCATTCGCATCGGCACGGCCGTCTGCGCCATCCCGTTCAATCATCCACTCCGCACCGCTTCGGACTTCGCGCTCGTCGACGTGCTTTCGCATGGCCGGCTCGATTTCGGCGTCGGCCGCGCCTATCAGCCCCACGAGTTCGTCGGCCTCGGCCTGCCGATGGACCAGAGCCGCGCGATGCTCGCCGAGGGCGTGGACATCGTGCTGAAGTCATGGACGCAGGAGAAAGTCGCCTACAACGGCAAGTACTGGACCATCCCCGAGCCGGTAGAGGTCCTACCGAAGCCCGTGCAGAAGCCGCATCCGCCCGTCTACCAGGCGACCATCAGCCCCGAAAGCTTCGAGCAGGCGGCGCGCGGCGGCTTCAATCTCCAGATGGCCTCGCCGTTCACCTACCGCACGTATCGCGAGACGTGGATGGATGAGCTCGAGAAGAGCTGCCAGCGCTACGACGCCGTCTGCCGCGAACTCGGCAAGGACCCGGCGAAGGCCGAGCGCATGATCCTGCTGCCGTTCTTCGTGCACGAGGACGCCGCCAAGGCACGCGAGATCTACAAGCCGCACGTCGAATGGTTCTACGCCAAGGTGACCGCCAACCAGCTCGCCGGCGCGCCGCAGGCCGGCGAGGTCAAGGGCTACGAGCTGACCATGCGCGAGGGCAAGCGCACGCGCGAGATGGGCTATCTCTCGTTCGACAAGCTCATTGAGTATGGCGCAGCTATCGCCGACGATCCTGCCGGCTGCATCGTCAAGCTCAAGGACATGAAGCGCCGCTTCGGCATTACCGAGTTCGCCCTCTGGCTCAATATCGGCGGCATCGACAAGGCGCACGTCGATCGAGCCATGAAGCTCATCGCCGAGGAGGTCATGCCGCACGTGTGATGGCGGCGAGCGCAGCGCAATGACCGCTGCGCCCGCACGGACTTAATGGCCGGCAATGCTCTTGCCGTAGACGTAGAACGCGGCCGCCGCGACCACCACAGGGATGATGAGAATATGCGAGATGCCAAGCGTCCCGCGCATCCATTTTCGTGTCTCCACGAACGGATTGATCCTCAGGATGGTGATCGCGATCATGATGCTCACCATCAGATAGTCGAAGAGGAAAATCCGATCGGAAAGCGTCGCGCGATCGGCCTCGATTTTGGGCAGCGATATGTAGAGGGCAACCGCAGACAGCAGCGCCGTGACCTGGATCGCAACGATCGAGTCGAAACGCGAGAGCGGGATGAAATAGGCGAGATAGGCCACGCACAGAATGAAGGCCAATGGCACCACGACGCGCAGGAAGTAGTCCGTCGTCTCGCGCCGCATCTGCCAGACGAAGCTGGCGCTGTAGAACGGCGCAATGCTTGCCTGATGCGTGAATGAATCGACGAGCGGAACGAACTCTTCGGAAAAACCCACATACTGATCGATCGTCTCCCACCCATCGGTAATCACGCGCTTGTCGCGCAGCTCTGCAGGTGGTGGCTGAACAATGAAAGCCGTCGAGCCGTTCTTGGGCTGAATATCGATTGAGAACGTCTGCGTATCGAACGGGTACTCGGCGAGCCTGGGATCGAACAGGAAACGTCCGACGATCTTGTAGATTCTCATGCCAGGAGGGAACATGCCGTTGCGGCCGCCGCCGTGCACCGTCTCCACCGAAATCTGCCGCCCGCCCGAACTCGGATCGACGAAGGCATTCGCGAACTCGATCTTTTCGATGCTGAGATCCGCATTGTCCCGCATCGCGAGATAGAACTCCGCAGCGAACGACTTGGCGCTGTCGTCGACGCGATGGGCCTTTATCAGATCGACATCTGCATAAAGCGTCGAGATCGGGTCGAAACCGCCGTCCCTGGCCCGGCGGAACTGGATTGGTGCAAGCTGCAGCCGGCCGAGATTCTGCGGAAGTATGAGGACGAACGGAGTCCGCGCGGCAGTTCGCATGTAGGGATCGAACGACCAGTTCTCGAATATGCCGCTGAAGGCACCTTTTCCGACGGCATAATCCGCCGCTAGGGCCGCGGTGACGCGGTCGCGCAGGGTTCTGATCCCGGTATCGCGCGGCATACGCCGGACCGTGCGCGCGATCAATTCCATCATGTCGACATACCGCGCGGCGGTACCGATGGCGCGAAGGTTCGCGGGATCGAACGGATTGCGCACCTGACCGTCGCGCTCCTTGCACTCTCCTTTGGCCCACCCCGGGGCCTCCTTGATCTTCTTGCCTTCGAATACCCAGTTGGCATTCGGGTATTGAGCCATGATGTCGCGCATGCGGCTGTTGTAAACGTCCGGCAGATTGTCCCACGCGACCTGATAGAGCGGCGCGGGATACTCCGAGGTCACCTCGCGCGGCAGCGTGTCGAGACGGCCGGTGACGAAGAGCGGCGGCGCGATGCCGGCGGTCTTGAGACGCTCCATGAGTGCCGGCAGGCCTCGACTTCCGACCGCCGCATAGACGATGTCGGGCGTGTTTGCGGACATATCCTCGACCACGCGCGCGAGGGCGGCATCATCCAGCTTTCCGTCCGTCCCATTGATCCGATGATACGAAATGAGCGAACCGTCGCTGTGCAGCTTCTTGAGGCCGTCGCCGAGCGCATCGCTAAAGACCGAGTTGGTTCCGACGAACGCCGGTTTCTTGAAGCCCATACTGCGCACGAAGGCGGCCATGACCGGCGCCCGCTCCTCGTCCTGCGAGGGGCGCGTCGTGTAGACATTCTTGTAGCGCTCGAAGATCGACCCAACGGACACGTCCGCGAGGAATGGGATGCCGCTTTTCCCGATCTCCTCGCCGACGGCATCGAAGACGGCCTTGGCACGCGCGGAGTTGCTGAGACCGACTAAGCCAATGGTATTCCGCTCGGCCAGCGCCTCGCGCATGTTGGCGATGGCCTTCGCATCATTGCGCTCATCATCGAAGATACGGAACTGAACCGGGCGGCCTGCGACGCCGCCGCGCAGATTTATCTGACGCTGCTGATAGGCGGCGAACCGCTTGATCGCCGAAATGTCGCCGGGATCGAAACAGAGATCCTTACGCGAGCTGACGAAGAGCGCGATGTGGACCGGCGGGCCTTGAGCGGCCTCGGCTTTCTCGACCGCACTGGCGGCGCCACCGACCGTTATCAACGACAGCGCGCAGGCGACACTCGCCCACACGCACCTCAGCCATGTGCCGCGACGTCCCATCTGCCACCCCCACCGCCCACTTGAACGAATGCCGCTACTCATCTCCATAGAGGCGACGGCCTCAAGAACGCCACGCCCGAGTTCGACCGCCACGTCTGGTCCTGACCAATCTGGAGATGCTTCAGATGATCCCCGTACCTCAAGCGGATACGGGCCCGCCCTGTTCTTCGAGGGCGGCGCCGCCGCCTTCGCGGCGGCACCTTAGCCCAGCTCCGATCTGCAATGAAAGGTGGGGCGGCATGAAGGCATGTACGGCGTTCGCGGTTTGAACCCCTCCCCGGTTCGTCATACAGTCGCGCGGTTGCCCGCCGGCCGAAGCGCCTTGCCGGGCGTTTTCATGCGATGGGAGCATATCGGGCCGATGTCGAGCGAGATGAACGGGGCTGAAAGCCTGGTGCGAACACTGATTGCGGGCGACGTGACCGTCTGCTTCACCAATCCGGGCACATCGGAGATGCATTTCGTCGCAGCCCTCGACAAGGTGCCGGGCATGCGGTGCGTGCTCGGACTCTTCGAAGGCGTCGTGACCGGTGCGGCGGACGGCTACTACCGCATGCTGGACAAGCCGGCATCGACCTTGCTGCACCTCGGCCCCGGCCTCGCAAATGGCCTCGCCAATCTCCACAATGCCAAGAAAGCGAGCTCCGGCATCGTCAACATCGTCGGCGAACACGCGACCTATCACATCGCCCACGATGCGCCCCTCACGTCCGATATCGAGGGCGTGGCGCGGCCCATGTCGCACTGGGTGAAGACCTCGCCGACCTCCGCAGGCATCGCTGCCGATGGTGCGCTCGCCATCGAAGCGGCACGCCAGACGCCGGGCCAGATCGCGACGTTGATATTGCCGGCCGACACCGCATGGGGACCCGCGAACGGCATCGCCGAAACGGCGCCGCGCACGGCACCGCCCAAGGTCTCGGCCGATGCCGTCAAGGCTGCCGCCGAGATGCTGCGCAAGAGCCCCAAGGCCACGTTGCTTATGGGCGGCGCGGCGCTGCGCGCGCGTCCGCTCGAGCTTGCCGGCCGCATTGCTGCGAAGACCGGTTGCGGCATTCTCACCGAGGGCGCCAACACGCGCCTCGAGCGCGGCGCGGGCCGTGTTCAGGTCAACCGCATTCCTTATGTCGTCGATCAGGCCCTCAAGGTGATGGAGGCCGCTGGCAATCTCGTGCTCGTCGGCGCGCGCGAGCCCGTCGCCTTCTTCGCCTATCCGAACAAGCCGAGCCTGCTCATGCCCAAGGATGCGCGCTCGACAAAGCTCGCCGGCATCGAGGACGACATGGAGGCCGCACTCGAGGCGCTGGCCATTGAGCTCGACGCCATCAACATGCCGCCGGCCGGCGTCGCGGCGCCGCGCCGTCCGGCGCTGCCGACAGGGCCAATCGGGCCGGGGCCAATCGCCTCGATTCTCGGCGCGAAAATTCCCGAGAACGCGATCGTTGTCGACGAGAGCGTGACCACGGGGCGGGAGTTCTTTCCGGGGACGGCGGGCGCGCCACCCCATAGCTGGATCAACAATCGCGGCGGCTCGATCGGCTATGCCTTGCCGGTGGCCATCGGCGCCGCTGTTGCCTGCCCTGACCGCAAAGTGATGGCGCTGGTCGGCGACGGCAGCGCCATGTACACAATCCAGTCGCTCTGGACGATGGCACGCGAAGGCCTCGATGTGACGGTGCTCATCTTCGCCAACGGCACCTACAATATCCTGCGCGGCGAGCTGACCAACGTCGGCGTGCGCAATCCCGGGCCACGCGCTGTGAACATGCTGACGATCGGCAATCCCGCCATCGATTGGGTGCATATGGCGCGTAGCATGGGTGTCGAGGCGTCCCGTGCCAAGGATTGCACCGAGCTCGCGAAGTCGCTCGACGCCGGCCTTGCCTCGAAGGGGCCGTACCTGATCGAGGTGGCGCTGTAAGAGCGACGGCACTCCGCAAGCACCGCCGGTCGTCCAGACGCTCCAGGTCTGGACGGCCGGATCGTTTCCACGAAGTGAATGGGCAGATCGGAAAGGAGTGATCGGGGCCGCCGGCGCATACTTAACGATTCCATACGCGAATTTGGCTGTCATACTTCGGTAAATATGCCCCAGTTTTTATTCAATCTTAGCATCCTGCCTTCTAGCTTCGATCTTGCGGGCCATGGCGTCCCCTGAGGGAGGGGATGCCCCCCGCTTCCGTTGGGGCACCGGGTATGCGCGTCATCTCCTGCATTCTCACCGAGCACGACCTGCGTCTGGTGCTTCTCGCTGGATTTGTTCTCGCCATCGGCGGCTGGGTCGCCTTGGGGCTCTTTTGCCGGGCCGGCGAGAAGACAGGTACACAGCGTCACGGCTGGACCTTCCTTGCGGCTGTCGCCGCCGGTGCCTCGGTCTGGTGCGCACACTTCATCGCCATGCTGGCGTTTGACGCAAAGGCGCCCGTTGCATTCGCGCCGCTGCTGACCATGGCATCGCTCATGATCGCGATTGCGGGCTGCGGCGCCGGCTTTCACGTGGCGCTTCGCCGGCGCGATGCGCACTTTGCCGAAGCCGGTGGCATCATTGTCGGGCTGGCCATGGCCGCGATGCACTACACAGGCATGTTCGCATTCCGGATCGACGGCCTAGTGGAATGGAGCGCGGTGTACATTGCCGCTTCCGTCGCGATGTCGGCTGTGTTTGGGGCCATGGCGCTGCATCACGCCACCCACCGCCCCTCGGTGTACTCGCACCACGCAGCGCTCGCACTCTATGGTCTCTCTGCCTTGTCGCTGCACTTCACCGGCATGACGGCGCTCTCCGTGACGCCGCTCCACACTGGTACACCGCTCGCCAATCCGGAGATCTTTGCGACGATGGCCATTGCGGTCGCCGGCGTCAGCCTGATCATCGCGGGTACGGGCGTCGCCGCCTACATCATAGATACCAAGGCGACCGAGGACATGACGGAGCGCCTGCAGCACATGGCGCACAACGACGCGTTGACGGGTCTGCCGAACCGCGCCGGCTTCTCGGAGCATCTCGGCCGCGAGATCGAGCGTGCCAAGGCCGACGGCAGCCGCGTGGCGATCGTCAGCATCGATCTCGATCGCTTCAAGGAGATCAACGATCTGCGCGGCCTCGAGGCCGGCGATGCCGCCCTGAGGCTCATTGGGCAAAGGCTGCGCGAGCTTCTGCGCGAAGGGGAGTTCGTCGCGCGCGCCGGCGGCGACGAGTTCGCCACCGTCAAGCGCTTCACGGAGCAGAGCGATCTGCAGGACTTTGTGGCGCGTCTGGAGGGCGCCCTCTTCACGCCGATCCACATTGGCAACTTCGCAACCGTGACCGGGGCAAGCCTCGGCGTCGCCGTGTATCCGGAAGATGGCGATACGCAAGAGCGGCTCGTGAGCAACGCTGAGCTCGCCATGTATCGCGCAATCTCCGACGTCACGCGCGCTACTTGCTTCTACGAAGCGCCGATGGACGAGGCCTCCCGCACGCGTCGCACGCTCGCGCAGGACCTCCGAAATGCCATCGAGCTCAATCAGCTCGAGCTCCACTACCAAGTGCAGACATCGGTCGCGAGCGGAGAAATCTGCGGTTACGAGGCCCTGCTCAGGTGGCGTCATCCTGTCCACGGCATGGTCTCCCCGGCGGAGTTCATCCCCATTGCGGAGGAGACGGGCACGATCATCCCGATCGGCGAGTGGGTGCTGCGGACTGCGTGCCGCGATGCTGCCGGCTGGAGCGTTCCGCACAAGATCGCCGTCAATCTTTCGCCGGTCCAGTTCGCTAACGCCGACCTCGCGCGTCTCGTCCATGAAGTGCTGCTCCAGACCGACCTTTCGCCGAGCCGCCTCGAGCTCGAGCTGACCGAATCGACGATCATCGCCGACAAGGCGCGCACGTTGCACATCCTGCGCCAGCTCAAGACGCTCGGCGTCACCATCGCGATCGACGATTTCGGGACGGGTTACTCATCACTCGCGACACTGCGCGCATTCCCCTTCGACAAGATCAAGCTCGATCGCTCTTTCATGAATGAGGTGGAGAACAGCCAGCAGGCCAAGGCGGTGGTTCGCGCGGTGCTGAGCCTCGGCAAGACACTCGAGATCAAGGTGCTTGCGGAGGGCGTCGAAACAGACCAGCAGCTTTCGATCCTGCGCTCGGAGGGCTGCGACGAGGCACAAGGCTACCTGCTCGGCAAGCCTCAGCCTCTGGCTCAGATCATTCGGGCACTCGCAAACGTCGGCAACAGCAATACCGTCGAGGCTCGTCCCATCGAACTGACGGCCCCTCGCCGCAAGAAGCAGCGGAAGGCAGGCTGATCGCGCCAGCTTGAGCCCCGCTCAACCACTCAATCGCGTGCATCGCTCGTGTAGGGATCGAGAGATACCACGCCCTCGCCCCTGATCATCGGCAGGCAGCTCGCCGGGAATTCCTGACGGAAGGTGGCACCGCGGTCCTCGGCCGCCGCAATGAAGCGATCGAGATGCGCCATCGCGCCCGTCGGCAGGTCGTGGAGGACGAG
>Ga0180218_1001603_pt1 | contig 13254 bp, 13 predicted proteins | sample eDN3rd37CKraftBY_FD_151334 | JGI IMG/M metagenome (GOLD analysis project Ga0180218, IMG submission 151334) | Enriched backyard soil microbial communities from Emeryville, California, USA - eDNA 3rd pass 37_C Kraft BY (version 2) (version 2) | ecosystem: Environmental > Terrestrial > Soil >... | reverse complement strand
CTTCAACCGGGTGGAAGGCGCGTTCGCCTTCTGCATCAGCTCCTATCCCAAGATCGCGGAGTGGAAGGCGATGGTCGACCGTCTCGCCGGCTTCGAGGATGCCATGGTGATGGTCGACGAAAGCCGGGCCGAGACCAAAGGCACGATTGTGGTGCGGCGTGACAGCGATGGTGACGTGCGGCTCACAGGTCTCACCATCCGCCTGCCGGATGGTTCGGAGATTTCGGGTTTGCCGGCGATGGCGCTGCGGCGTGGCGAGCGTCTGATGATCACGGGTCCCTCGGGGTCGGGCAAATCCACCTTGTTCCGGGCACTCGCGGGGCTGTGGCCGGCGGGTGCAGGGCGGGCCGATTTCCCGAAGGACAGCGAAGTCCTGGTGATGCCGCAGCGGCCCTATTTCCCGCTCGGCACGCTGCGCACCGCGGTCGCCTATCCGAGGCCGGACGACACCGTTCCCGAGACGGAGATCATCTCGGCGCTTCAGACCGTCGGGCTGTCACATCTCGTGAACCGTCTCGATGAGGAGGCCGACTGGAGCGTGCTTCTGTCAGGCGGCGAGCAACAGCGGGTCGGCATTGCCCGCGCGCTGATCCGAAAGCCGGCCGTGCTTTTGTTCGACGAGCCGGTGGCGGCGCTTTCGGATGTCTCGGGGCGCGAACTCTACAAGATCCTGCTCGACAAGCTTCCCGGAGCGGTGGTGCTGACCATCGACCGGCGAGAGGTGCTGCGCGAGTATCATCCGAAGGCGGTGGAGTTGATCCGGGACGAAGCCGGCGCCGTGCGCCCAAGCGCGGCGCTCGCAACCCTGCCGGCATGAATTTGGCGGAAACCGAATAGTCAGCGGGGTGATGTCGACATGGATGAAGCGACGATCGCAGCGAACAAGCGGATTGGCCGACTGGTCCTTGAGGACATGTGGGGCAAGGGACGGCTGGACATCGCGGACGCGTATTATGCGCCGGATTACGTCGATCACGTCGGCAAGGGGCCGGAGGCTGGCGAGGTGCGGGGCGCCGCCGGCATCAAGCAGGCGGTCACAATGTTCCGGACCGCATTCCCCGACCTGACTTACACCGTCGAAGACGAGATCGCGGAGGGCGATCTGGTGATGGCCAGATTCTCCGCCCGCGGCACCCATCTCGGCACATTCCTTGGCGTGGCTCCCACCGGGCGCAGCATCACCTATACCGGCATCGATGTGAACCGGATCCGGGACGGACGGATCGTGCAGTCCTGGGTTCAATACGACGCGCTTGGGCTGCTGCAGCAATTGGGCGTGGTCGGAGCGATACCGGGGATGTGAGCTCCTTAAAGGTTGCCGCCGAAGCTCCATACTTTCGCGCATGATCCGGCTTTCGCGCATGATCTGGGCACCGTATGCTATCGTGCCGCCACGCGGTTTCGCCTGATTGTTGAAATGCCTTGCGCGTCGCGCTTTGCCTTGTTCCGGAGGGTCTATGACTGCCAGCCTAGCGATGAATTACTGGACCGATAAATGGGACCTGCACGAGGATGTGTGTCCCTGCGACGTCCATTTCAATGAATGGGTCGCGGACCAGGGCCTGAAGAACAAGACCATTTTCCATTTCGGCACCGGCACGCACCATGTCGTCGGCATCGAGCAGTCGCGCAACGGCTCGAAGAATTCCGTGCTCGCGATCACGGCCTCGATCGAGGAATACGAAGCCTATATCAAGCTGGTCTCGACCAACTCGGCGGTTGCGAAATCATACATCGCCTATTTCGGCGACATCTATCTCACGAACCCGCGCCTCTTGCCCGAATTCGACATCGTGACAATGGTGCATCTGTGCGAGTTCTTCTTCCCGAACACCGCCAGCCCCGAATATGGCGGCATGACCGATCGTCAGGTGCTGGACCTGTTCACCGACAAGACGCGCGCGGGCGGTTACCTGATCTTCTACAGAAATTCGATGGGCAGCGAGCGCACCGCCGAAATCCTTCCCGTGTGGGAGAAGGAGAAGCCGGTCGAGCGCGTCGCCGATTTCAAGACGCTGATCGTTTACAAAAAGAAGTAACCGCGGTCATGCGCGGGCGCGACCCGCGCATCCACCCCTTTTCGTTTGATGGATTGCCGGGTCAAGCCCGGCAATGACGGCAAGCGCCGTCACTTCACGTCGAGCGGCGTCGTGCCCTTGGCCTTGCCGTCGGCGCCGATCGTGATCTTTTCGACGCGCGCTTCCGCGGCCTTCAGCAATTCTTCGCAGCGGCGCTTCAGGGCTTCGCCGCGCTCGTAGATCTCGACCGATTCCGCAAGCGGCACCTTGCCTTCCTCGAGACGCTTGATGATCGATTCCAGTTCATCGATCGCCCGCTCGAAGGGCATGCTTGAGACGTCGGAATGGTTGTTCTCGGCCATGTCGGTCCTGATTTCGAATCTGCCTTACTATAGTCATTCCGGGGCGCTTGCCGAAGGCAAGCGAGCCAGGAATCCATAACCTCCGCGTGTATGGATTCCGGGTTCCGCCGCGGCGCGGCTCGCCCGGAAAGGCGGGGGAATTTACCCCCGCATCAGCGCCGTCACATGCGCATCGACCGAATTGGCGAGGCCCTGCAGGTCATAGCCGCCCTCGAGGACCGAAATGACCCGCCCGCCGGCCTTGCGGTCGGCGAGGTCCATCAGCTTCTTGGTCGCCCAGGCAAAGTCCGCTTCGAGGAAGTTCAGGCTGGCCAGCGGGTCGCGGATATGGGCATCGAAGCCCGACGAGATGATGACGAGATCCGGCCCGAAGGCCTCGAGCCGCGGCAGGATCGTGCTCTCCATCGCCTCTCGAAACTGCTCGCCGGTGTCCCCGGCGCGCAGCGGCGCATTGACGATGGTGTCGTGATCGCCGCGTTCGGATTTCGCACCGGTGCCGGGATAGAGCGGCATCTGATGCGTCGAACAATACATCACCGTCGGGTCGCTCCAGAAAATCTCCTGGGTGCCATTGCCATGATGCACGTCGAAATCGACGATGCCGACGCGCGTGACGCTATGCTTCTTCTGCGCGTAACGCGCGGCGATGGCGACATTGTTGAACAGGCAGAAGCCCATCGGCCGCACGCTTTCGGCATGATGCCCGGGGGGACGCGTCGCGACGAAGGCATTCGCGCATTTCTTGGCCATCACCTCATCGACTGCGAGCACGGCGCCGCCCGCGGCGCGCAAAGCGGCTTCGAAGGAGCCGCTCGACATCGACGTGTCGCCGTCGAGCGCGACCATGCCCTCGCGCGGTGCCGCCTCGCGGATCGCCTCGACATAGTCGCGGGGATGCGCCAGCGCGATCGTCTCCAGCTCCGCCATCGGCGCCTTTTCGCGCGCGAGATTGGCAAACTTCTCGTTTTCGAGCGCGCGGTCGATCGCCCGCAGCCGGTCCGGCCGTTCCGGATGGCCGGGCGGCGTCAGGTGATCGAGGCAAGCCGGGTGACTGATCAGCAGCGTCGTCATTTCAGGTGACAATTCCAAAGGTCAGGATTTGGCGCGCGAGCCTTCAAGGTCACGGATATCGCGCCTTGCGTCAATGACAACGCCGGGAGGCGGGGGCGGTTCGCTCGGTGTGAAGAACACCTCGGCCAAGGGTTGTGTCGGATCGATACGGTAATGCTCGAAATCGCGCACGCCCTCGGCATACAGGAAGTTGTCGTCGATCAGGAAGTGGCCGGTAAAATCCGCGGCCTTCTTGTTGAAGATCGCATAGGCGGCGTCCGCCATGATCTCCGGCTTTCGCGACATCCGCATCACCATGTCGCCGCCGAGAAGGTTCTGGATCGCGCTGGTCGCGATGGTCGCGCGCGGCCATAGCGCATTCACCGCGATGCCCTTGGGGCGCAGCTCGCCGGCAAGGCCGAGCACCACCATGCTCATGCCGAACTTCGCCATGGTGTAGGCGGTATGCGGCGCGAACCATTTCTCCTTCATGTCGAGCGGGGGAGAATTCATCAGGATGTGCGGATTGTCCGCCTTTTCCAGATAGGGAATGGCGAATTTCGACACCATGAAGGTTCCGCGGGCATTGACCCCGTTCATCAGGTCGTAGCGCTTCATGTCGGTCTGTTCGACCGGAGTCAGCTGCACGGCGCTCGCATTGTTCACCACGATATCGATGCCGCCGAATGTCTCCGCGGTGCGGGCGAGCGCGGATCTCACCTGCTCCTCGTCGCGCACATCGACCACGAGCGGCAGCGCCTTCCCGCCCGCCTTCACGACCTCGGCCGCGGCGGTATGGATCGTGCCGGGCAGCTTCGGGTGAGGCTGGTCGGTCTTTGCGGCAATCGCGATATTGGCGCCATCGCGCGCGGCGCGAAGCGCGATGGCGAGGCCGATGCCGCGCGATGCGCCGGTGATGAAGAGAGTCTTGCCCTTGAGTGACATGCCGGTTCTCCGCTTGCCGCGATGGGACAGCCTGCCGCCTGCCAAGTCAACGTGGGCGCGGGGGCGAGCCGGGGGTTTCCTTTTCGGTCCGCGCGCTTATGTGTGATGCCGCCAAGCGGCGGGCGCGTTTCCTCGAACGCCCGCACCGGACCTTGCGAGGGCGTCATGCAACTGACAGGCATTCACCATCTCACCGCGGTCTCGGCCGATGCGCCGGGCAACCTGCGCTTCTATACGCAGGTGATGGGGATGCGGCTGATCAAGAAGACGGTCAATCAGGATGACGTCTCGGCCTATCACCTGTTCTATGGCGACGGCATCGCGTCGCCCGGCAGCGACCTGACCTTCTTCGATTTCCGGGTCGGACCGGAGCGCCGCGGCAATCAGACGATCACGCGCACGGCCTTGCGGGTCGCCGGACACGACGCCCTGCAATGGTGGCATCGCCACCTGACCAATGCCGGCGTGAGGGTCGGTGACATCGGCGAGCGCGACGGCCGCTTCACGCTCGATTTCGAGGATCCGGAAGGCCAGCGGCTGTCGCTCATCGACGACGGCGGTGCGGGCGAGGCGCATCCATGGGCGAAAAGTCCGGTGCCCGCCGCGTGTCAGATCCGCGGGCTTGGCCCGATTACCATGTCGGTCCCGGACGCTATGCATACCGATATCGTGCTGCGCGAGGCGATGCTGATGCGTCATGTGCGCGATTACCCGGTCCCGGATTCCGATTCCGACATCGTGCATGTCTACGAGATGGGCGAGGGCGGACCGGCCGCGGAGTTGCATGTCGCGGTGCGTCCGAACCTGCCGCCGGCACGGCCGGGCGCGGGCGGTGTGCATCACGTCGCCTTCCGCACGCCGAACCGCGCCGAATATGATCAATGGGCAGATCGGCTGCTCAAGCTGCGCATCCCGAACAGCGGCAAGGTCGACCGATACTATTTTGAATCGCTGTATTTCCGCGAACCGAATGGCGTCCTGTTCGAGATCGCGACCGACGGTCCGGGCTTTGCCTCCGACGAGCCGATGGAGACGCTCGGCGAGAAGCTGGCGCTGCCGCCGTTCCTTGAGAAGCGGCGCGCGCAGATCGAGGCGGGACTGAAGCCGCTGGCGGCGTGACCCGATCGTCACCCTGTCATCGCCCGCGAAACCCCTGTCATCGCCCGCGAAAGCGGGCGATCAGCAGGCAATCAATCGGAACGTGAAAGCTGAAAAATAAAAACGGGGGAGGGACGACCAAGGACCTCCCCCGTTTGACATCGGCCCTGCTGACATCAGGGCCGAGCCGGGACTGTTGACGAACGCGCAACGCGTGAGCGTTGCGCGCCGCCGCTTTTGATCAGGCCGCAGCCGCCTTGGCGCCGGTCGGCACTTCGGAGATCGTCTTCAGGATCTGCGAAGCGATCTGGTAGGGGTCGCCCTGCGAGTTCGGACGGCGATCTTCCAGATAGCCCTTGTAGCCGTTGTTCACGAAGGAGTGCGGGACGCGGATCGAGGCACCACGGTCCGCGACGCCGTAGGAGAACTTGTTCCACGGCGCGGTTTCGTGCTTGCCGGTCAGGCGCATGTGGTTGTCCGGACCGTAGACCGCGATGTGCTCTTCGAGGTTCTTTTCGAACTGCTTCATCAGCGCTTCGAAATACTCCTTGCCGCCGACTTCGCGCATGTACTTTGTCGAGAAGTTCGAGTGCATGCCCGAGCCGTTCCAGTCGGTGTCGCCCAGCGGCTTGCAATGCCACTCGATGTCGATCTCGTACTGCTCGCACAGGCGCATCATCAGGTAGCGGGCGATCCACATCTGGTCAGCCGCGGTCCGCGAGCCCTTGCCGAAGATCTGGAATTCCCACTGGCCCTTGGCGACTTCCGCGTTGATGCCTTCGTGGTTGATGCCGGCGGCGAGGCAGAGCTCGAGATGCTCTTCCACGATCTTGCGGGCGACCGAGCCGACATTCTTGTAGCCGACGCCGGTATAATAGGGCCCCTGGGGAGCGGGGTAGCCTTCCGTCGGGAAGCCGAGCGGGCGGCCGTTCTTGTAGAAGAAATATTCCTGCTCGAAGCCGAACCAGGCATCCGGGTCGTCGAGAATGGTGGCGCGCTTGTTGGAGGGGTGCGGGGTGACGCCATCCGGCATCATGACTTCGCACATGACCAGCGCCCCGTTCTTGCGGGCGGCATCGGGATAGATCGCGACCGGCTTCAATACGCAATCGGATGAATGGCCTTCCGCCTGCATCGTCGAGGAGCCGTCGAAGCCCCAGAGCGGGAGCTGATCGAGGGTCGGGAAATACTCGAATTCCTTGATCTGGGTCTTGCCCCGCAGGTTCGGAACCGGGGTGTAACCGTCGAGCCAAATATACTCGAGCTTGAACTTTGGCATTGGTCTCTCTTGATCTTGTCGACGCGGAGAAGAAGGCCCGATCGGGGATCGGGTGCCGGCTCGCGCCCGGCTACCGGCAATGCCCCGATCTGAAGCATTTTGCATGCCAATCCGGGGGCTCACGCCCGATCGCGCGCCATTGCTGCGGCACAGCAACTTGCGGCACTCGCCCGGATGACGGCTCAGACGGCAAATGCCCTGGGCGCACAATTTATAAGCATGCGGTGATTTGATGTGAGGCATGACGGGCATTCGGCGGCCGTCGGGGCTATATGGAAACCAGTCAGATTGAATCGCGTTGACGGCACAACGATCAGAGGACCGATACGATGAGCACCCAGATCACTGGGTCCGCCAAGATCATCGCCTTCCCGCTGCGCGGCCGTTTTGCGGCCGCAAGCCCTGCGGCCGATCCCGCGGACCTGCGCGTTACGACGGCTGTCGCCAAAGTCGCCAGCGGCGGCGCCTGGTATCACGAAGAGGCCATCCGCGAAGAGCGGAAGAAGAACTAGGCGGACCAACCGATCGGCCGGCCTGGCCGGTCCACTCAGAATGCACAGCGCCGGGTCTGTGCGAGGGGCGCGCGTTCTTTGGGACGCGCGCTCCTTTTTTATCCGGCAAAGACCGACCAGCCCATGCGGTGCGTGAGCTTCTCCAGCGCGATGCGACCGAGATGCGAATTGCCGCTCGGATCGAGGCCGGGCGACCACACGGCGATCGACGCCTTGCCCGGCGCGATCGCGAGAATCCCGCCGCCGACGCCGCTCTTGCCGGGCAGGCCGACGCGATAGGCGAATTCACCCGAGCCGTCATAATGCCCGCAGGTCAGCATGATGGCGTTGATGCGCCGCGCCCGCTCCGGATTGACCACGGCAAAGCCGGTCGAGGGATTGCGGCCCTGATGCATGAGAAAGCGGCCCGCCAGTGCAAGCTGGCGGCACGACATCGCGATTGCGCAGTGATGGAAATAGACGCCGAGCGTGTAATCGACCGGGTTCTCGATGACGCCGAAGGCCTTCATGTAATTCGCCAGCGCGACATTGCGAAAGCCGGTGCGCTGTTCTGAGGCCGCCACCGCCTCGTCGATCGTGATCGAATTGTCGTCGGCCAGAAATTGCAGGAAGCGCAGGATATCGCCGAGCACCTCGCGCGGCTTGTGTCCGGACAGGATCGCATCGGTGACCGCGATCGCCCCGGCATTGATGAAGGGATTGCGCGGGATGCCCTTCTCGTATTCGAGCTGGACGATGGAGTTGAAAGTGCTGCCGGACGGCTCGCGCCCGACCCTGCGCCACAGCCGGTCGCCGATCCGGCCGAGCGCCAGCGTGAGGGTGAACACCTTGGAGATGCTCTGGATCGAAAACGGCTCGTCGGCATCGCCCCCGCTCGCGACCCGGCCCTGCGCGTCGATCACCGCGAGGCCGAATTTCGACGGATCGGCCCGCGCCAGCTCGGGAATATAGGTCGCGACATCACCGCGATCGGGGCGCTTGCGCATCTCCTCAGCGATTTCGGTGACGACCTGTTGGAGGTCGGGGGCGTAGGTCATGTCAGGCGAGACCATCCGGCGCACAGGCTGGTGCGGACTATAAGCAGCTCTCACAAACTCCGCTCATGTCCCGCGAGCGGCAATCCAGCCTTCCGGAGCCGGGTCCCCGCCTTCGCGGGGACGAGCGGGCGAAGTCGGCGTGATCGTTATCAATATCGTGCGTCGTGTTGCAAGGTCGTGTTGCAAGATCGCGCGTTGCAAGCGATGCGCCAGGCGCCTGACGCCGCGTCCGGCGTCATTCCGGGGCGCGCCGAAGGCGCGAACCCGGAATCCAGAGCGGCAAGCCTGGTGTGTCCGTTGCCCTGGATTCCGGGGTCCCTCCCTTCGGGCGCTCCCGGAATGACGGCGAACGGACCAGCCGCCTGAGCTCTCTATGCAGGGGCGCGATTTGCGACGGACAACCTGCACAATTCATCAACCGTTGGGAGGTTGTCGTAAGCATAGCGTATCAACCTGACCCCGTTCTTGGCAGCGCTAATGTCACGCACTGCGTCGCGATAGGCTCGCTGCCAGTCTCGCCAAATCGGATGGGTGTCAGCGCATTTTGTTCTTCGGCATTTTTCGATCCAAACCTCAGCATCAAAATAGAGCCTTACCTTGTCTCGATAAGCTTCCAGAGACGCGGCGCGCTCCAAGGTAAAGTGCTGACGCTCATCGTATTCAAAAGCGAGGTTGAGATCGGGAACGAAGAAATCAAACTCCAGCTTAGGGCGTGGCGGGTTGGTCAGCTTGAGTGCAAGCAGCTCGGGCGAGCATTCACGCTTTTTTTTGTTCATCTGTGTGGCCTGTGTCGAACGGCAATGCTCGATCAGCGCCTGTCGGGTTTCCGCTTCAATTTCCATGGCCTCGTCGCCGCGAGGCAGAGCAAGCCACGGAAAGCGTCGCTCGCATTGCACGCCGTCAAAAACCGTTTGAAGCAATTTCCACATGGGGACAGCCGCTTTGCCCTTAGGTTTCGGTGAAGTCCTGTCAATCATCGAATGTATGCCTCTCGGTACTCGTAATTTTCGTGCTGACGAGGATCGGGCGACTGTACTACCTCGCAGCCGTCGATAAACACGGTATGCAAGGTCCGGGACGTCCTCTTTTGTTTTCGGGGTTTCCCCGTGTTCCAGTTGGAAGCAGACAAATAACTCCGTCCGCCCTGACTGACCCATTTGCGTTTAGCAATCACCGTGCCGGCGTTGCCCATCAGATCATGAGTGGGATTGACAATGACGTCGAGCGAGCGCAGCCAGGATTCGATTTTCGGAGTTAGGGCGCTGACGTTATTGCGTCCTTGCAGGGCATTGATTTCGCCACAGATCAGCCCGCCGAAGCGTCGTCCACGAAACTCGATCACGCGCTGCGGGAGGTTTCTTTCAAATGCGGCTACCAAAGTGTCCAAACTCGCGCGTGCTTGGTCACTCGTGGCAAAATATTGTCTCCCCATTCGTTTCCATCCGCTGGCGCATGTCCACGCGAAGAGGCAATGGGAGGATAGAGACAGGTCACCATCGGTGACGCGTGGCAGATCGCTCTCATAATGTTTGACCTCAATGAACAAGAGGCCGTCCCAGCGCGACGCCTTCAGTCGATCCTCCAATAGCGCGAGGTCGGTTTCATTGTTCAGTGAATAGCCAGCAGTCAGCAAAACATCCGGTTGGTAGGCCTCCAGCGCGTCCATGATCGCGTTGACGCTGGCTGCATTCCTTTCCAAACGCATTTCGTTGAGATAGATCTCCGACGACATCGTACCGACCCGCAGCCGAGACCCGTCTTCTGAAAACGCCGCAAACTGCGCGAGGCTTTCCGGCTGCGCGTCGCCATCCTCAATCGATACCGACTGCCAGTCCTTCGGAAAGTCGCTGGGGTCCACTGACTTGACGGTGATGACGCTGTGGTGAGCATTAACGTACTTGATCGCTTCGATACGTTTGGCGTGCTCGTCGAAAGAGATGAAGCGCAGGGTGCCTTTCGAGAACGCGCGGATCATCTGATTCAGAAGATCGCGTTCGATGTATCTGTCAGGCATCTTGGCGATCGGGTTGTCAAATTTCACAGATAATTTTATCCGCGACTTTTTGCGCTCGTCGGATGTGAACAAGAGATACTCGGGAACGAGTAGCATGGATGTCTCCCCTCAGCGCGCCGGCAGCCAATTCTGATGACGCTCGCGCGCACGAAAGGGCAGTTCGCCGTTGCTGTCCGCAGTTTAGCGAGAGCGGATGTGCAACGCTAGGTTGACAAGACGAAGGGCTCTACTTTTTCCTGTTGAAGAACGCCTCGAAAGCCGCCTTCGCCTCGGGCGATTGCAGCCGCTCGCGGAAGAAATCCGCCTCGAGATCGATACGCTCGGCGAGTTCTTCCGGCTCGCCGCGGATCATGCGCCGAGATGCAAGGACCGCCTCGGGCGGCAAGGCCGCGATGCGCCGTGCGGCGGCGAGCGCCTGCGTCTCCACATCGCTGCCGTCTGCGACGGTATTGACGAGACCGATGTCGCGCGCGCGCATGGCATCGAGCGGTTCGCCCATCACCAGCATCGCGAAGGCGCGGCGCGGCCCCATCAGGCGCGGCGCGAGCAGCGTCGAGGCCGCTTCCGGCACAAGGCCAAGGCCGACGAACGGCGTCGCGAAGCGCGCGGTGGTCGAGGCGACGACGTAATCGCAGTGAAGCAGCATGGTGGTGCCGACGCCGACGGCGATGCCATCGACCGCGGCCACCAGCGGCCGCTCGCAATAGGCGAGCGCATGCAGAAAGCGCAGCACGCCGTCGCCAAGGCCTTCGCCCTCGGCCGCAGCCTGCCGGAATTCGTCGAGATCGTTGCCGGCGCAGAATGCGCCCGGCGCGCCGGCAAACAATACGCAGCGGATCGACTGATCGGACTTCGTGGCGGTGAGCGCCGCGGCCATGGCGTCATACATGGCGCCGGTCAGCGCGTTCTTCTTGTCGGGCCGGTTCATCCGGACGATCCGGATGCCGCCGTCGTCCTTCACATCAACAAGTGTGGTCATGTCAGGCGGCTTCGTCGGGCAGTGGCGCGGCGGTGACCGACTCGGCGGCTTCCGTCACCGTCATTTCGAGGCCGGCGCTCTGCACGGCAATGTTCTCGGCGAAGAACCGCGTCGTCGCGATGCGATCGGCGCTGTTGCCGGCGCCGAGCCGGATGGCGGCCAGCGCTTCGTTCGCGAGCAGGGCGCCGCCCGCCGCATTGCCGAACAGCCGCAGATACGGCGTTGCGCCGGCGAGGGCTGTGCGGGTGTCCGACGACAGCCGCGCGAGCAGCCATTGCGTGGCGCGCTCCAGCGCGTCGATGGATTGCGTCAGTCGCAATGCGGTGGCGCCGAAGGCCGCATCGTTGATGGCCTGCACGCGCTCTGTGATGGCGCGCAATTCGGCGATGAAGGCTTTCACCGTCGCGCCGTCATTGAGCGGGACCTTGCGGGTGACGAGATCGATCGCCTGGATGCCGTTGGTGCCCTCATAGATCGCGGCGATCCGCGCGTCGCGATAATGCTGCGCGGCGCCGGTCTCCTCGATATAGCCCATGCCGCCATGCACCTGCACGCCGAGCGAGGCGACCTCAATGCCGATGTCGGTCGAGAAGGCTTTCGCCACCGGCGTCAGCAAGGCGGCGCGATCGCGCGCGGTCCTTGCCGCGCTTTGGTCCTTGTCGAGATGCGAGCGGTCGAGCGCGACCGCGGTGGCGTAGCAGATCGCGCGTGCGGCTTGCGTCAGCGCGCGCATCGTGAAGAGCATGCGCCGGACATCGGCATGCTCGACGATGGCGACGGAGGAGGGGCCGCCCGGCGCGTCGCTGCGGCCCTGCTTGCGCTCGCGTGCATAATGCAGCGCCTGCTGCATCGCGCGCTCCGCGATCGCGACACCCTGCAGCCCGACCGCGAGGCGCGCCTCGTTCATCATCGTGAACATGCAGGCCATGCCCGCATGTTCCTTTCCGATCAGGTAGCCGACCGCGCCGCCTTCGTCGCCATAGACCATGGTGCAGGTCGGTGAGCCGTGAATCCCCATCTTGTGTTCGACGGAATGCGCCCGGACATCGTTTCTCTTGCCGGGCTTGCCATCGTCATCGAGCAGAAATTTCGGGACGAGGAACAGCGAGATGCCTTTGGTCCCCGGCGGCGCATCGGGCAGCCTCGCCAGCACGAAATGGATGATGTTGTCGGTCATCCCGTGCTCGCCATAGGTGATGAAGATCTTCTGCCCGAAGATGCGATAGGTGCCGTCGCCGGCGCGCTCGGCGCGCGCGCGCAAGGCGCCGACATCCGAGCCGGCCTGCGGTTCGGTGAGCTGCATCGTGCCCATCCATTCGCCGCTGATCAGCTTCGGCAGAAAGGCCTTTTTCAGGGTCTCGTCGCCGTGCAAGGCGAGCGCATCGATACCGGCCATGGTCAGGACGGGGCCGATGCCGAAGGCCATCGAGGCGGCATTCCACATCTCGATGCAGGCCGCATTCAGCGCCCGCGGCAGGCCCTGTCCGCCCCATTGCGCGGGGGCGGCGAGGCCGTTCCAGCCGGCAGCGGCCCAGTCGCGATAGGCTTCCGTCCAGCCGGGCGGCATCGTCACCGTGCCGTTCTTGAAGGGTGTTCCGAACTGATCGCCGACCCGGTTCAGCGGCGCGATGACGTCCGTTGCGAACCGCCCCGCCTCGGCGAGGACCGCGTCGATGTCGTCCGACGACAGATCGCCGTAAAGGCCGGAGCCGAGCGCCTCATCCATGCCCGCGCCCTGTTTCAACGCGAAGGCGATGTCGGCAACCGGCACGCGATAGGACATGTTCCCTCCAGCCGCGGTCTTACGGCATTGTCCCACGGCTAGTCCAGCGGGCGCGGGGCGTCAATGCGGCGTCGGCTGGCGGGCGGGCGAGGGATGCCGGTCAACGAGGATGCGGGTCGACGAGGGGGCTGGAGCGCCGAGGGTGCGGTCACGCCCCGTGTGCCGTAGCGACATTTG
>Ga0180218_1001602_pt1 | contig 13254 bp, 12 predicted proteins | sample eDN3rd37CKraftBY_FD_151334 | JGI IMG/M metagenome (GOLD analysis project Ga0180218, IMG submission 151334) | Enriched backyard soil microbial communities from Emeryville, California, USA - eDNA 3rd pass 37_C Kraft BY (version 2) (version 2) | ecosystem: Environmental > Terrestrial > Soil >... | reverse complement strand
ACAACCTGGCGAACGGCGCGCTGCTGCAGGACTACGGCGTCTCCATGGCGGGCGCGCTGTTCGCGTCGCTGCCCACGCTGCTCGTGTACGTGCTGCTGGGCCGGTACTTCATGGGCGGGCTGATGTCCGGGTCGGTGAAGGGCTGAACCGGCCGCGCGGGCCTGTGGACGACGGGCCTCGCGTGTCGGCAGGACCGGGCAGGCTGGGGGCATGACGACGACCACCACCGCCGCCCGGTGCTTCGGCGACGGCGACCCCCTGTACGAGGAGTACCACGACACCGAGTGGGGCGTGCCCGTGCACGGCGAGGCCGCGCTGCTGGAGCGGATCGCGCTGGAGGGGTTCCAGTCCGGGCTGTCGTGGATCACCGTGCTGCGCAAGCGCCCTGCGTTCCGGGAGGTGTTCGCCGGGTTCGAGCCGGAGAAGGTGGCGGCGCTCGGGCCCGACGACGTCGAGCGGCTGCTCGGCGACGCCCGGATCATCCGCAACCGGCAGAAGATCGAGGCCACGATCGGCAACGCCCGGGCCGTGCTCGCCCTGCACGACGCCGGCCGCACGCTCGACGAGCTGTTCTGGTCGTTCGCTCCCCCGCCCCGCGAGCGCCGGCTGGGCGCCTGGGACACCGTGCCCGCCACGACCCCCGAGTCGGTGGCCCTCGCCAAGGCGCTCAAGAAGGAGGGCTTTCGCTTCTTCGGCCCGACGACGGCGTACGCGGCCATGCAGGCCTGCGGGCTGGTGGACGACCATCTCGCCACGTGCCCGGTGGTCACCGGCGCGACGGGCTGAGCTCCGAGTCGTCGTCCACGATCTCGGCGAGCACCCGGTCCCGGGCGTGCGCGAGGTGCTCCGTCAGCTCCGTGCGCGCAGCGTCCTCGTCACCCGCCTCGATCGCGGCCATGATCGCCTGGTGCTCGGCGACGACGTCCGACGGCGAGGTCCGCCGGTGCGCGGAGTACTGGCCCATCGTCAGGTGGATCTCGCCGGACACCATCTCGTACATCCGCGAGAGCCGCTCGCTGCCGAGACCCTGGACCAGGCTCCAGTGGAACCGGATGTCGGCCTGGACCTGCTCGGCGAAGTCCTTCGCCCGGGCGGCGCGGGTCATGGCCTCCTGGGCGCGGCCGGCCTCCTCGGGCAGCAGCCGGCGGCGGGCGAGGTTGACGACCGCGGCCGACTCGAAGGTCTCTCGGCTGAAGAAGAGGTCCTCGATCTCGGCGCGGTCCAGCCGAGGCACCACGGCCGACTTGTGCGCCGTCCGACGCAGCAGCCCCAGGCTGGTCAGTCGCTCGAGGCACGACTTCGCCGTGGGCCGCGCGACGCCGTACTCGTCGGCGACCCGTTGCTCGGTCACCCGCTCGCCGGGGGCGATGTCGCCGTTGATGATCCGGGCGCGCAGCGACTCGAACAGCGCCTCCGTCAGCGAGGCCGGGCCGAGCTTGTACTGGCTCGCATTCGTGGGCACGCGCACTCCTTTGCTCCTACCGCCGGGCCCCGAGGGGCGCGAGCGGATCGGCGACGACCTGTCTGTCCGGAATTCCCGACAGACATCATGACAGTCGCACCGCCGTCTCGGGCCCTGGGCCGAGCCACGACAAGGTGGAACGCGTCTCGGCGGTCGGCCGGTACTCCGCGGCCACGGTGCCGCGATACCCCGTGCTCCGCAGCGCGTCGCCGATCGCGTCCCAGTCGAGGGTCCCCGAGCCGGGCTCTCCGCGGCCCGGGGCGTCGGCGAGCTGCACGTGCCCGATCGCGTCCCGGGTCTCCACGACCACGGCCGGCACGTCCAGCCCGTTGCTGCCCAGGTGGAAGGTGTCGAGCAGGAAGCGCACGTGCGCGGAGCCGACCTCGTCGACCAGGCGGAGGGCGTCGTGGTGGGTGGTCAACGGGTACGCGCCGTTCGCCCCGTCGGCCAGCGGCTCGACGAGCACGGTGCCGCCGATCTCCCCGACGGCCTCGGCGGCGCGCCGGTAGGCGGCGACGGCGGCGACCCGGTGGGTGGCGACGGTCTCGCCCTCCCGGAGCTGCCCGTAGAGGAGGTTGAACCCGCGGCAGCCGGTCGCCGACGCCACGCGGAGCACCGCCTCGACGTTCGCCTCCAGCTCGTGCGCCCGCTCCGGCCGGCACGCGACGCCGCGCTCGCCCGCGGGCATGTCCCCGGCGAAGAAGTTCAGCCCCGTGAGGCGCACTCCCGCCTCCCGGACGAGCCCGACGAGCTCGTCGAGGCGCGCGTCGCCCGGGTGGGCCTCGGCGAACGGCCACCAGCTCTCGACCGCGTCGAAGCCCGCGTCGGCGGCCGCGCGGAAGCGCTGTTCGTACGGGACCTCGGTGAAGAGCAGGGACACGTTGGCGCTCACGTCATGGTCGCTCCATCGCATGAGACACATGCTGGCACAATTCTGAGAGACATGTCATCCTGTCTGACAATCAACGACGATGGGAGTTGCCGTGACCTTCACGGATACCCGGCCCGAGGCCGTCGACGGCCTGCGGACGCCGGACTGGTTCCGCACCGCGACCCGGTGGACCCAGCTGACCTTCACCGACGACGACCCCGCCGTGCTCGACGTCGACTTCTGGGTGGACGTGATGCGCCGGTCCCGCTCGAACGCGTTGTGCCTCAGCGCGGGCGGGTACATGGCCTTCTACCCGACCCGCATCCCGTACCACCACCGCAGCCGCCACCTCGGGGGCACCGACCCCTTCGGCGCGCTCGTCGAGGGCGCCCGGAGCCTCGGCATGCACGTCATGGCGCGGGTCGACCCGCACGCCGTCCACGACGACGCCGCGGCCGCCCACCCGGAGTGGCTCGCCCGGGACGCCGAGGGGAACCCGATCCCGCACGCGTCCATGCCGGGCCTGTGGTGGACCGACCCGTTCAGCACGTACCACCGGGAGTTCATGACCGACGTCGCCCTCGAGATCGTCCGCGACTACGACGTCGACGCCGTGTTCGCGAACCGCTGGGAGGGTCACGGCGGCGTCTCCTACGCCGAGGGCACGGCGCGCCAGTTCCACGCCGACACGGGCCTCGCCCTGCCGCGCGAGGGGAACTCGGACGACCCGGCCTGGCCGGCGTACGACGCGTGGCGCAGCCGCCGGCTCAGCGAGCTGGTCGTGCTGTGGGACGACGCGGTCCGCGCCGTCCGACCGCACGTGCGGTTCATCCCCAACCGCGGCGCCAACCTCACGCGGGACCTCGTCCGGGAGCTGGTGGACGACCGCTACCCCATGTTCTTCGTCGACAAGCAGGGACGCTCCGGTCGGGAGGCCGCCTGGGAGCCCGGTCGGATCGCGAAGCGGGCGCGCGGCCTCTACCCGGAGCGCCCGGTCGCCCTCATCACGTCGGTCGGGCCCGAGGACCACCAGCTGCGCTGGAAGGACTCCGTCGCCGACCCGGAGGAGACCGTCGGGCTCGTGGTCGACGGGTTCGCCCACGGCGCGCTCCCCTGGTTCACCAAGTTCAAGGCCGAGTGCTTCGACACCCGCTGGGTGGCACCGATCGTCGAGGCGTTCCGCCTGCACGAGACCTGCGAGCCCGTGCTCGGCCGGCTGGAGCACACCGCCGAGGTCGCGCTCCTCGACAGCCGCGAGCCCGCGTCCAACCGGGCGCACGAGGACGGCGTCTACCAGGCCCTGCTCGAGGCGCGCGTGCCGTTCACCTACATCGCCGACGAGTCCCTCGGCGCCGACCGGCTCCAGGGCGTCCGGGTGCTGGTCCTGCCCTCCTGCCCCTCGCTGTCCGCCGACCAGGTCCGGGTGATCAAGGACTACGTGGCCGGCGGCGGCAGCGTCGTCGCGGCGTTCGACTCGAGCCTCACGGAGGACGGCGAGGAGCTCGCGCTCGGCGACGTCCTCGGCGTCCGCCTCGTGCAGGGCGTGCGCGGCCCGCTCAAGAACAAGTACATGACGATCGAGGAGCCGCACCCCGTGACCGCCGGGTACGGCGACGCGAAGCGGATCGTGGCCGGAGCGCGCGTGCTGGAGGTGGAGACGGTGGGCGAGGCGCGCGCGGTCTTCCGGTTCGTCCCCGACTACCCCGACCTGCCGATGGAGGAGGTCTACCCCCGCCCCGGCGTCGCGACGCCGGCCGTCGTGACGCGCGAGCACGCCGGCGGCGGGCGCACCGTGTACCTCGCGTCCGACATCGGCGAGGCGTACTGGGAGTCGTTGCAGTCCGACCACGGCAGGCTGCTGGCGAACGCCGTCCGCTGGGCGATGGGCGACGAGGAGCCCCGGGTCCGGGTCGAGGGCCGCGGGCTCGTCGACGTCGCCGTGCTCGAGGGCGAGGGCGAGCTCGGCGTCGCGCTGGTCAACCTCAACAACCCCATGGCGATGCGCGGCCAGCGCCACGAGCTCCAGCCCCTCGGGCCGCAGGACGTCCAGGTGCGGCTCCCCGAGGGCGTCGACGACGTCCGGGCGCACCTCGTCGTCGCCGACCGGACCGTGCCCGTGGCGGTCGACGACGACGGCACCGTCCACGTGCTCGTGGACCAGGTCGACCGCCTCGAGGTGGTGCACCTGACCTGGTCCCTGCCCCGCCCCTGATCGCCGCTCCGCTCCCCTCGTTCACCGTCCTCAGGAGGACTTCGTGCGCATCGGATTCATCGGCCTGGGCGTCATGGGCGTCCCCATGGCCCGCAACCTGCTCGCCGCCGGGCACGACCTGACGGTCCACCGGGTCAAGGAACGCTCTCAGGCCCTGGTCGACGAGGGCGCCGTCGCGGCGGACTCGGCGCGGGAGGTCGCGGCCGCCTCCGACGTCGTCGTGCTGATGCTGCCGGACACGCCCGACGTCGAGGAGGTCCTGCGGAGCGACGACGGCGTGCTGGCGGGCCTGCGCCCCGGCTCGCTCGTCGTCGACATGAGCTCGATCTCGCCGGTGGTCACGGTCGAGCTCGCGGCCCTGGTGCGCGAGGCCGGGAGCGAGTACGTCGACGCGCCGGTCTCCGGGGGCGAGGTGGGCGCCCGCGACGGCACCCTGACGATCTTCGTGGGCGGCGAGGAGGCCGCCGTCCGCCGGGCGGCGCCGGTCCTGGAGGTCCTGGGCCGGACGGTCACCCGGATGGGGCCGGTCGGGGCCGGGCAGGCCACCAAGGTGGTCAACCAGGTGGTCGTCGCCCTGACGATCGAGGCCGTCGCCGAGGGGCTCGCGCTCGCCGAGGCCTCCGGGATCGACGCCGGCGCCGTCCGCGAGGCGCTGGCCGGCGGCTTCGCCTCGTCCCGGGCGCTCGACCTGCACGGGTCGCGCATGGTGGCCCGGGAGTTCGACCCCGGCTTCCGGCTGCGGCTGCACCGCAAGGACCTCGGGCTCGCGCTGGCGGCGGCCGAGCACCACGGCGCCGCGGTGCCCGCGACACGGGTGGTCGCGGCGCAGATGGACGAGGCGCTCGCCCGCGGGTGGCAGGAGCTGGACCACTCCGCCCTGTTCCGCGTCGTCGCGGAGGACCGTCGATGAGCGGGCACTGGTGGGACGCGCCCTTCCGCACCTTCCAGACCAACCTCCGCGAGATCGACGCCGGGCTCGACGTCGACGCGACCCTCGACGCGATCGAGGAGTACGGCGCCGACACCTGGCTGCTGAGCGTCGGCGGCATCGTCGCGAACTATCCCAGCGCGCTGCGCTCCCAGACGGTCAACCCGGCCCTGACGGCGCGGGCGTCCGGTGACCTCGTCGGCGACGCCGTGGCCGCGGCGCGCCGACGCGGGATCCGGGTGCTCGGGCGCATGGACTTCTCCAAGATCGACGCCCGGCGCGCCGAGGAGCACCCCGAGTGGTGCTTCGTCGACCCGGACGGCGCCCCGCAGCTCTACCACGGCTACCGCAGCGTCTGCCCGAGCGGGGGCTACTACCAGCGGGAGATGTTCTCGGTCGTCTCCGAGGTCCTCGAGCGCTACGACGTGTCGGGGTTCTTCTTCAACTGGATGTCGTTCAACGAGCGGGACTACAGCCGCCGGTACTGGGGAGTCTGCCGCTGCGAGGCGTGCCTCGTGGCGTTCCGCGCGCACTCCCCCGGCGTCGAGCCCCCGACCGGTCCGGACTCGCCCGGGTACCCGCGGTGGCAGTCCTTCGCCGCGGGCGTGCTGGACGACCTGCACGCCCGGATGCGCGACCACATCCGGGCGATCCGACCCGACGTGGCGCTCATCCTCGGCGACCGCGCGGACATCACGTTCCACGAGGCCAACAACGCCGTCGGCCGGCCGCTGTGGCACCACCGCACCGCGGAGGCGGTGAGCGCGGCCCGGTCCGGCGACGCGAGCCGGCCCGTCTTCGTCAACGCCGTCGGGTTCGTGGACATGCCGTACCGCTGGGCCGGCGAGGACCCGCACCACTTCGCCCAGTACCTGCTCCAGGCAATCGCGCACGGCGCACAGCCCTCCACCTACGTGATGGGCACGCCCGCCGACAGCCCCTACGAGGCGCTCCGCGTCGGCGGCGAGATCACGCGGTTCCACCGTGACAACGCCGACCTCTACGACGGGCTGGCCTCGGACGCCCGGGTCGCGCTCGTCCGGGCGACGGGCGCCGCGGACTCCGACGACGGACGGAGCACGGCCGAGTTCCAGGGCTGGTACCTCGCCCTGACGGAGAAGCACGTGCCCTTCGACGTCGTGCGCCAGGACCGCCTCGGGGACGTCGGCCCGGACCGCTGGTCCCTGCTGATCCTCCCCGACGTCGGCGCCCTCGGGCCCGAGGGCGCCGCGGCCGTGGAGGCCGCCCTCGCTGGCGGCGGGACCGTGGTGGCGACCGGCGGGTCCCTCTGGTCGTCGGGAGCGCTCCAGGTCGGCGACGAGCCGCTCGCGCGGCAGCAGGCGGTCTTCGCCACGGAGGAGTCGGTGCGCTCCCTGCACCTGCCGCTCGGCCCAGGCGGCGACCTGGCGCCGGTCGTGGGCGGCTTCCGGGTCCTGGACCCGGGCCCGGCCGCGGAGGTCGCGTGGCCGGCCCTCGGGCGGTCCCTCTACGGGCCGCCGGAGAAGTGCTACGGGCACGAACCCACCACCCATCCGGGCTGGGTGGCCGGCGACGTCGCCGGCGGACGGCTCGCGCTCGTCCCCTGGCTCCCGGGCCTGGTCTACCGGGAGCTGGGGCTGAGCCGCGTGCGAGACGCGGTGGTGGACCGGGTGCTGGCGCTGGCTTCCGCGCCGCTGCGGCTGGGGACCGACCTGCCAGCGGCGCTCCAGCTCGTGCCCGGACGGACAGCCACGAGCACCGTCGTCCACCTTCTGAACCGCTCCGGCGACGCCGCCGGCCGGTTCGTGGCCCCGCTGGAGATCTCGCCGGGCACGCTGCGCCTCCCGGCGCACGGCACGCCCGTGAGCGTGCGGGCCCGCGTGGCCGGCACGGAGCTCCCCTGGGAGCTCGACGGCACGGACGTCGTCGTCCGCACCCCCGCTGTGCGCCGGTTCGAGGTCGTCCAGTTGCAGTGGCATAACAAGTAGACCGGCAAGGTTGACAGACAATCTTGCCTCCGCAAGGGTGGAGCGATCCGGGCTTCACCCGACCACCTTCCAATGACGGGAGAGTCACCATGCGTGAACTGAGTCGACGGAACTTCCTGGTCGCGGCCGGCATCGCCGCCGGCGCCGGGATCCTCGCGGGCTGTTCGGGTGTCGCCGGGGGGACCGGCAGCGCCACCGGCACGCGGACCCTGCGATACGCGTTCTGGGGCAACACCGTGCGCCAGCAGAACTTCCAGAAGGCCTTCGAGCAGATGAAGGAGGCGCTCGACATCACGCTGAAGGTCGAGTTCGCCGACTACGACGCCTACCAGGAGCGGATGACCACGCAGATGGCGGCGGGCAACGTCGCCGACATCTTCTGGGTCCCGTCCCCGCACGTGATGACCTACGAGGCCAACGGCCTCTACCGCCCCCTCTCCGAGATCTCCTCGCTCGACCTCTCCGACTACTCGGACGCGGACCTCAAGGACTTCGAGCTGGCCGGTTCGCTCAACACCATGCCGTTCGGCATCTTCGTCCCGGTCGTGCGCAGCAACCAGACGCTCGCGCAGGAGGACGGCGTCGAGATCCCGGACGACTGGGACTGGGACTGGCTGACCGACTTCGCGATCGACTATTCGAAGAACGCCGGCGGCGACCGCAAGGCGCTGTCGTACGGGGCCGACCACGACCTCTCGTTCGAGGCCTGGCTGCGCCAGCACGGCGAGCAGCTGTGGACCGAGGACGGGAAGGTCGGGTTCACCGAGGACGGCCTGGGCGGCTGGATCGAGTGGTGGGAGAAGCTCCGCAAGGCCGGTGCGACGACGTCGATCAGCGAGCAGGACGGCGTCTCCCCCAGCTGGGAGGACGTCGGCGACCGATGCCTGCTGTGGTTCGGCAACTCCAACCACATCGTCGACGACGCGGCGATGTACCCCGAGATGGACTTCCAGCTCCACCAGCCGCCGGCCGGGACGGACGCGAGCGCGGGGCACCACTACCTCTACTTCCCGCGGATGGCGGTGTACCAGGAGACCGACGACGAGCGCGCCGAGCTCGCCGGGAAGGTCCTGCAGTACAGCACCTCGGACGTCGAGATGCCGAAGGTCGTGGGCCTGACGATGGGAGTGCCGCCGAACCCGCGCGTGGCCGAGGAGTACGCGGAGTTCGCGACGCCCGACGAGCAGGAGATGCTCCGCATCACCGCCCAGGCCCGCGACGCCGACCGGCGCCCCCGCTACGAGGCCCCGCCCGGCACCAGCGCCTGGCGGACGACCTTCACCCGGGTCCTCGAGGAGGTCACCGTGGGCAAGGCGAGCGTCTCCGACGCCGCCGCGACGATGATCACGGAGATCGACCGCGGCATCAGCCGGGCCGCGGACTGAGGCGCGGCACCTCATGACACTCACCCGCACCCCCGTGAGCTCGCCACCGGCCCCACCCGCACCCGGGCGCCCCGCGAAGCGGCGCGCGAGGCTCGGCCGTCAGGACGGCGCCGCGCACGTGTTCATGGCGCCGTGGCTCGTCGGGCTCGTGGTCATCACGCTGATCCCGATGATCGCGTCGCTGTACCTGTCGTTCACCGACTACAACATCCTCAGCGCCCCGACGTTCGTCGGGACGGAGAACTACGAGCGGATGCTCGACGACTCCCGGTTCTGGTCGTCGGCCCGCGTCACCCTCGTCTACGTCCTGGTGTCCGTGCCGCTCCAGCTCGCGTTCGCCCTCGCGCTCGCGCTGGTGCTCGACAAGGGACTGCGGGGCCTCGCGATCTACCGCAGCGCGTACTACCTGCCGTCGCTGCTCGGCACCAGCGTGGCCGTCGCGGTGCTGTGGCGGCAGATCTTCGGGCACGACGGCCTCGTCAACCATGCGCTCGGATTCTTCGGGATCGAGGGCACGAACTGGCTGCAGAACCCGTCGACGGCGCTGAGCACCCTCATCGTGCTCAACGTCTGGACGTTCGGGTCGCCCATGGTGATCTTCCTGGCCGGCCTCCGGCAGCTCCCCGAGGAGCTCTACGAGGCCGCCCGCGTCGACGGCGCGTCCGTCCTCCGGCAGTTCATGAGCATCACGGTGCCGCTGCTCACCCCGATCATCTTCTTCAACCTCATCCTGCAGACGATCGGGTCGTTCCAGGCCTTCACCCAGGCCCACGTGGTCAGCGGTGGGACCGGCGGGCCCGTCGACTCGACCCTCTTCTACACCCTCTACGTCTACCAGCAGGCGTTCGTGAACTTCGACATGGGCTACGCGTCCGCGCTGGCCTGGGTGCTGCTCGCCGTCATCGCGGTGATCACCGCGGGCCACTTCCTGCTGTCCAGGTACTGGGTGTTCTACGGAGACTCCGATGACTGACCAGACGCTCGCCCGCCCAGGGTCGCCCACCACCTCCGAGCGGGCTGGGGACCGCACCGCGCCGTCGTCGGCGGCCCGGTCGCGGCGCCGGAACGAGATCCTGCGCCACACCGGACTCATCGTGTTCGGGCTGGTCATGCTCTACCCGCTCATCTGGATGGCGGTGAGCGCGTTCAAGCCCTCCCACCTCGTCCTGACCGACCCCGGCATCATCCCGACGGAGCTGACCCTCGAGAACTTCCGCCAGGGCTGGTACGTGGCCGGGTACCCGTTCGTCGTCTTCTTCGGCAACTCGCTGGTGCTCGCGCTCAGCAGCATCGTCGGGAACCTGATCTCCTGCTCCCTCACGGCCTACGCGCTCGCGCGCCTCAACTTCCGGGCCCGCAAGCTGTACTTCGGCATCGTGCTGGTGTCGGTGATGCTGCCGATGCACGCGACGCTGATCCCGCAGTACATCGTGTTCTCGGAGCTCGACCTGGTGAACACGTTCGTCCCGCTGGTCCTGCCGAAGTTCCTCGCCACCGACGCGTTCTTCGTCTTCCTGATGATCCAGTTCATCCGCGGCATCCCGCGGGAGCTCGACCAGGCCGCGTGGCTCGACGGTGCCGGCCCGTTCCGCGTGTTCTGGTACGTCATCCTGCCGCTCATGCGCCCCGCGCTGGTGACCACGACGATCTTCACGTTCATCTGGACGTGGAACGACTTCTTCGGGCAGCTGATCTACCTCACCGAGGCGCCGGTCTTCACCGTGCCGGTGGCGCTCAACGCCCTCGTCGACTCCCAGTCGTCGCAGGGCACCGGCACGCTGCTGGCGATGTCCCTCCTGTCGCTGCTGCCGATCCTCTGCTTCTTCGCCTTCGCCCAGAAGCACCTGATCCGCGGCATCTCCACGACGGGGCTCAAGTGACCGGCACCGGCGGCGCGCTCGTCGCCGCCCCCGGCTGCGGCCTCAGCCTGGACGAGCTGCAGGCCGCGGCGCCCGGGCTCGCCGTGCACGCGGTGCAGGAGCTCAGCCTGGCGGCGTGCGAGGGGGCCGGCGTCGGGCTCGAGGACGTGGGGGCCGTGCTCGGCGCGTCCCCGCGCGACGACCTGGCGTTCCTGCCGGCGTTGCGGTGGGTGCACAGCGCGGCCGCGGGCGTGGACGGCTGGTTGGAGTCGGGGTCCGTGCCCGACGGCGCCGTCCTCACGTCCGCCGTGGGCAACGGCGCGATCCCCCTGGCCGAGCACGCGCTGATGCTCATGCTGATGCTCAGCCGCGAAGCCCCGCGCTGGGCGCGGGCGCAGCAGCGTCACGAGTGGGACCGGTTCACCCACGGGGAGCTCGCCGGCTCCACCCTCGGGATCGTCGGGTACGGGAACAGCGGGCAGGACCTCGCCCGGAAGGCCGCGGCGTGCCACATGTGGGTCCAGGCCCTGCGGCACACGCCCTCGGGCCCGAGCGACGGCGACGTGCGACTGCTGTACGGGCCCGACGGTCTGCGTGAGCTGCTCGCCACGAGCGACCACGTCGTCGTCACCGCCCCGCTCACCCCCGAGACCCGGGGCCTGATCGGCGCGGACGAGCTCGCTCTCCTCCAGCCGGGCGCGTTCCTCGTGGTGATCTCGCGGGGCGGCATCGTCGACGAGGACGCGCTCGTCGACGCCCTGCGTAGCGGGCGCCTCGCCGGCGCAGGCCTGGACGCGCACGCGCACGAGCCGCTGGCTCCGGGCAGCCCTCTCTGGGAGCTCCCGAACGTCGTGGTCACGCCGCACAACGGCGCGACCACCCGGGAGACGGCGCAGCGCGGCCGAGAGATCGCGCTCGACAACGTCGCGCGGTGGGCACAGGGGCGACCGCTGCGCAACGTCGTCGACCCCCGGCGGGGGTACTGACCGGCTCGGCGAGCGCGCCCCCGCCATGCCTGGTCGACTGTCCCCGTGACCGGGTTCTGGTGGGGCCTGCTGGGCAGCTCGTCGCTGCTGATCGGTGCCGCGCTGGTGCTGTGGCGGACGCCGAGCCGTCGGCTGACCGGCCTCATCATGGCGTTCGGCGCGGGGGTGCTCATCAGCGCCGTCGCGTACGACCTGGTGGAGGACGCCTCGCGGTCGGCGAGCGGCTGGGTGCTGCTCGCGGGGCTGGCCGCCGGCGCGCTGACGTTCTTCGTCGGCGACCTGCTCATCGACCGGCGCGGAGGACGCGATCGCAAGCGGTCCACCGGGGCGCAGTCGGAGGGGTCGGGCGGCGCGATCGCGCTGGGCACGGTGCTGGACGGCATCCCCGAGTCGGTGGTGCTGGGCTCCACGCTGGTGGGCGGCGGCGGGGTGAGCGTCGCGGTGCTCGCCGCCGTGTTCATCTCCAACCTGCCCGAGGCGATGTCCGCCACGGTCGGGCTCCGCCAGGCCGGCGCGTCGACCGCGCGGCTGGCGCTGCTGTGGGGCGGCACCACCCTGGTCTCCGCCGTCGCTGCCGGGGTGGGATACGCCGCGCTGGGGTCCGCGGACCCGGCGACCATCGCCGTCGTGCAGGCCTTCGCCGCGGGCGCCCTGCTCACCATGCTGGTCGACACGATGATCCCCGAGGCCACCGAGTTCGGCGGCCCGGTCACCGGGCTCGTCACCGTGCTCGGTTTCGCCACCGCCTTCGGGCTGTCGGCGCTGAGCTAGGCGCCTGCCCTAGGCTCGGCGGTGATGATCACCCTCGCCGCGCACCGCCCGGAGTTCGCCGACGAGTTCCGCACCGAGGCCGGGCGGCTCCGGGCGGCCCTGGGCGACCGGGTGACGACGGTCGAGCACATCGGCAGCACCGCGGTGCCCGGGCTGGTCGCCAAGCCGATCCTCGACCTGGCCGCCCGGGCGGCGCCCGGCGTCGACCCGTTCGGGCTGGCGGGCGACGTCGCGCCGCTCGCCTACCGGCGGATCGCGCACGGGCCGAAGAACCACGGCGTCTACGTGCGGGAGCACGACGGCGCGCGCACCCACATCCTGCACGTCTTCGCCGACGGCGTCTGGGACACCTGCCCCCAGCGGTTGTTCCGCGACAAGCTGCTCCGCGACGCGACCGCGCGGCGCCGGTACGGCGACCTCAAGACCCGGCTCGCGGCCGAGCTCACCGACGGGCGGGAGTACACGGCCGGCAAGCGGGCGCTCGTCGAGGAGCTGCTCAACGAGGAGCGGGCGTCGCGCGGCCTGCCGCCGACGACGGCCTGGGACAAGTAGCCCCGGCCGCCGCCGCGGCGACGGCGTCAGACCGCCGAACGGTCGGCTTCCTCGACGGCGGCGACCTGCTGCTGCACCTCCCGGACGCGCGCGACGTCGAGCTTCTCGGACCGGTCGAAGCGGTACACGCCGTTCTGCTCCTGGAACACGTCGGTGAGCTGCGTGTAGCAGTAGCCGAACATCAGCGGGTCGCCGAGCAGCACCTCGGTGAGGCCGCGGAACCGGGCGTGGAACTCCTCCTCGTCCGCGACGCGCTGGCCG
>Ga0180218_1001601_pt1 | contig 13272 bp, 14 predicted proteins | sample eDN3rd37CKraftBY_FD_151334 | JGI IMG/M metagenome (GOLD analysis project Ga0180218, IMG submission 151334) | Enriched backyard soil microbial communities from Emeryville, California, USA - eDNA 3rd pass 37_C Kraft BY (version 2) (version 2) | ecosystem: Environmental > Terrestrial > Soil >... | reverse complement strand
CGTTCCAGTTCTTCGAGGGTCGCGTAATTCCGGCTGTGGCTAGCATAATGAGCTGGTTGGAGCCGTACTCGAATGGCTCCGGCTGGGGCGAAGTCGAGTGGTGGCTGTCGCCGCATTCACTGCTTGATGGAAAGTCCCCGGCTGACATCTTCCAGGTCGAACCCGCACGAGTACTGATGATCGCAGAGCAAGAGTTTTCCGAAGGTCCTGATGCGTTCTGGTGAGAAGAATCGGCTTGAAGAAACTAATTGACTGTCAAGATTCCGCGAGACCGTGCTTCCCGATAAGCCAGTGGTGTTGGGTGGTTAAGGCCTGCTCTAAGTGGTAGCGGCTGTTCAATTCACTGGCAAAGTCAAAGAAGGTTTATAGGAACGGTCCTGTCCACCGTCGAAGTCGTACTCGTATAAGCGCACACGTCCCATCACTAGCTGTTGCTGCCCTAGGTAGAAGGTCAGTGCATTCGGTCCCGCAACAAAGAGATGGGTCGTCTCGCCGGACGCAGCACTGCCTTGCGACTTGACCTTGGCGGCGAGAGAACGTGCCAACTCGAAGGCATGTCGTCCATTAACGATTGCGTTTGGGCTCGTGCCGGCTAAGGGGCAGGCCACTAATAGTCGTCCGACTTGGGGAAGGGAGCGCTCGATGTAGGATCTCACGTCCGAGACAATGTCATGTGTGATTGCGACTGCAACGGCCATTTCCTGGCGCGCCGCGTCGATGATGATTTCCGTCAGTTCCAGATCAGGCCAGGCTGGATTCCATTCGGAGTCGTCCGCTGCCCAGATCTGGCGTACGGGCGAGCGCTGCTCGAGTTCTACGATACGGCCAATTTTTGTGTTGAGTACTGAGCCGGCCGCAAAGGCAAGCGTGGTGTGTGCATCAAGCGCGAGCCGCGGGCGCTCGCTGTCTTGTGCCGCCTGAAGCAGGAACGTCTTAAGCGATGGATAGAGGGTTCTTGTCCACTCAGTTTCGTCGCGGATGTAGCGCTCATCAAACTCGGGAACGAAATCCAAGACTCTCGCACACCTGTCTTCAAGGCGATCGACAGCATGGGTGAAGGATTTGACGCCGTACACAATTGGACGCGGCTTTCCCTCGGCGAGAAGACCCTCCTGCGCACAGATGCGTCGGAAGCTCGCTCGATCGAACTCCAGCCGGCCCTGGCCTAACCACTTATAGACGACGTCGTCATACGGAAACGAACTTTCATGCGGAGGAATGCGGCGCAGACCGACATATGCGAACAACATGTCAAGTTGCTCACGATAGCTGTCCAACGAATCAGTGGCCGCGCCGAAAGCCAAGGTTCCAACGAACTGCCTCAGACCCGCATCGTCTATGGCCAGATGCTCGCGCCACTCCTTACGGATCGTGCCGGTCTTGCTCTTGTCCGTCTTCGTGTCGAACAACCGGTCCACACGGATGGCGCCAGATCGAGTTCCCATGACCATCCGCAAAGGATCGGCGCGGTCTGGGTGCCAGTTCGTCAGCAATGTGAATTGGACAGGCTCACCGGCCGCTGCATGCGTCAGATGCGCGCTGCGTGCACGCTGCAACAAAGACTGCTTGTCTGCGTTGATGAAAGCGGGATCTATCAGTTCGCGATACCCGTAACTACCGGGACTGACGTGCCACTTGCATTGGACGTGTTCACGAGACAGGGTTCGTCCATCCAGCGTCCGTGGGCCGCGCCCCGATTCGTACTCGACCCAAATATCATCGTAGCTTCGAGGGCCGGATTCGAACCCCACGCGCAATATTGGGCTCTCGGCATCCAACAAACGACCCGCGCGCAACCAAAACTGGCGCGCCTGGAAGTCGTCACCCTCACGTCGCGCAGTGTTCGCCTGCGTCATGACTTCACCTCAAACCTGATCTCGAAACGCCGGCGTTTCCACCATCTGCTGGGCAATCTGGATGGCCCGCTCGCCCTCTACAGCTCGACCAGGATAGGCATCTAGGACTATCGACGGGATCAGGCGTTGGGTGAGATCGGAGAATGTGAAACCTGCATCGTGACCGTTGCGTGCCCCGGTGGCGTTGACGAGGCCGTCCAACTGGGTCTTGGTCAATCCCAGCGGCTCGAGCCGTTGCTGCAGAACATGACGACGTTGCGCCGGATCAGGGCGGGTGAAGGTCAGGATGTCAGCCGCACGACGGCGCACTGCTGGATCCAGCGCGCTCAAGCGGTTGGTGCACATGATGACGGCTGCTGGCACCTTCGCTTGGGCAAGCCGATCTATTCCCCGGATGAAAGCATTGACGCCTGCGCGATCCTCGTGGTGCATTTGTGCCGATTCGCGCGACTGAGCCAGTGCGTCGGCCTCATCAACTAGAAGAATGATGCCACCGTTGCTCTTGCCGCGGCTACCCTGCAGCTTCTTCGCTTCAGTCAATGTGTAATCGATCGCCGTAGTCAGAAGCTGCGTCATTTCGCCGACCTGGCCCTTACCGCGCGTGGCCAGGCTCAGGGGGAAGAGAGTGACATCGATTTTTTCCTGGCGCGCTACAGCATCGCCGATGGTTTCTGCCAATTCAGTCTTGCCCGACCCTACATCGCCGGCGAGGATGACCAAAGGGGGGCGCCGCAGGACGGTATCCAGCAATACAGCAGCCCCAGGGTGATGTTCGTTGGCCCACGCTTCGAGTCCCGCCGGGTGGACCAGTAGCCCAAGAATCTTCGCTAGCCGCGACTTCTGTTCGTCCAGCCCGATCAATCGTTCGAGCCGCGTCCGTGAGTCAATGTCGGGGTAGGTATGACGTTGGTCAAACAATTCGTCGAGGGAAGGCTTGGTGCTCATTAGTAGCTCCTAACGCTAAAACGATCGAGCGCCTTGCCGCCCGCGGAGTAAGTACGATCAGGCATGAGGTACCCGCTGATGCCGGGCTCGGCGGCACCGGTACGCTGAAATGGCAGACCCTTCTTGAAGGATTCCCGCTGATCGGGAGTGAGGGCAAACCACGCTGACGAGTAAGTCAGATAGTTGTAAAAGCTCGCGCCAGAGATGTCCGCATTTGGCCTCACCTTGCCCGGATCGTCGTCGTTACCGCTGGAGCCAGCGAGATCCTTGGCCGTATAGCGCAGCGTTGGCTCGATCCATTTGTCGCTGCGCTTGTAGCCGTAAGTCACAGTATCCAGGTAGCCAGCCTTCAAGAGCTCGACTACCTCTGTTTCGTAATCAGCAATATCCGCATCGCTCGGGGCGCCATAGAAGCGTTGCATGCGCTTGAGATCGGCCGCGACCTTGGCCGCCATGTGGCGAGCGTGGGTAATGGTGAAGGTGTTGGTTGTCGAAACCGTGTAGCTGCTCATGGGGTCCTCACGCCTGGAAGGAGGAGCCGAAGACCTTTTGCCAGTAGCGCACGGTCTCCTGCTTTGTGGGCGCACGAAGCGCGGCATCGATTGCGTCGCCTGCATCCAGTGCTGCATCCACGATCGCGTCAGCTTGGCCGCGGGTGTACAGCTTCGACACGTTGTTTTCCACATTGACTGGATCGATGATCTGCACTGGTTCCGAGAAGGAGCCAACGGCCGATAGCGGGTAGTAGTCTTGGAAGGCGATTCGCTCGCGCAGATCACTGCGCGCCAGGTAGGTGAAGAAATGTTGCAGGGCCTCGGGATAGTCCGAGAAATTCAGGCCGTCATCGGACAGCTTGGCCAGCACCATCTCGATCATGAAAGACTTGAAACGAAATCCGGGATTCTCGGCCTTCATGCGCTTAGCCCAGTACTTGACAAGCCGCACCACTTGCGCGAAGTGCGTTTGCTGGGCCTGTTTGCGCTTTTTTGCAAACTCAAGGTGCCGCGGGATGCTGGTGCACAGGAAGGAACCATCGTCCTGGCTGACCAGGTTCCCGTACCAATCAGGATCTCCGTCGTAAAGGATCGGCACGACATCGACGTCCAATCCAGAACCTTGGAAAGAGACCGTGACGGAATAGGTCTGTGGCTTGACTTGTTCCGGCTTGAAGTTGGGGTACGCTTTGCGTAGCCGCTCGGCCAAGTAGTCCAACAACTTGCTTACATCCTGAGGTGCATCAGCGCCGCTGATGTAACACGCAACGTCGATGTCATTGAGGGACCGCAATGCAGTGCCCTTGGCCAAGCTGCCGGAGAGCAGCATCTTCTTCAACGTAAAGTCGGGGTGCTCCGAGAGGTAGGTTTCCAGCCGCTCGCGTAGCCCGCGAGCCTGGGCGCGCAGTTCGTTCGCCATATCGCGTGGGAGGTTGACTCGGTCCTCGGCAAAGGTCGCGATTTCCTTGTGCCCTACATGCTGCTGCCCCATTCATCTCTCCTACGTGGCCGACTGAGCCGACCGGCTTTGGTTAGGTTTCTATGCAGCCTGCCGCCAGACCGTCGCAGCTGCTGCGGTCCAACAACTTCCCTCAAGCTGGCGACGATCCGCCCTCTGAACCTCAAATAAAACAATTACTTACAACTTTCACGGCGCGTCCATTGCGTCTTGTAGTGCATTGGTTAGAATCGCTATGGCCGGACTAAAAATCCGGTTCGAGATGGACATTACACGCAAAATCACGCCACAGCAATACTCGGAGTGCGGCTTGAGCGAACACCTTACTTTCGGATCTCGGCTTAAGGCTGCCCGTAACAAGGCGGGCCTGAATCAGGAGGCACTGGCCCAGCGCGTTGGATCTTCTAAGGGCTATATCTCAGAGCTCGAGACGAATCCCGATATCCGGCCTTCGGCAGAGCTGGTCATGAAGCTCGCCGAGGAAGTCGGGACTACGGTGGAGTTCCTGATGCGAGGAGATGGAGAGAAGGCCCCCATTGATGCGGCCTTCTTTCGCTCCTATCAGAGCCTTGATGACAGCACCAAAACGAAGCTCCAAGGCATTCTGAAATTGCTGAAGGATCAATAGGTGCGACCGAGGGCTGCCGCGAATCAGATCACCAAGGTACTTCGGGCGGCTTTGCCGCCCGACCAATGGTTTCCAGTGGACCCTTTGGCAATTGCGCGCGAGTTCGGCGTCCAGGTGCATGAAGATGACCTGGGCACAGGCATCGAAGGAGCCATGCTGAGCTCTGGAAAGAAGAGTGCAATCGTAATCAATTCCAGGATTCGGGAACCTGGTCGCCGTTCATTTACCGCGGCACACGAGTTGGGCCACTACTCCTTACATCGTGATCGCCCCGAGCTGCGCTGCTCCTTTGACGATCTGGTAGACACCGCCCCTCATCCCGCCAACATTGAGCAAGAAGCGAACGAGTTCGCGATGACCTTGTTGATGCCCATGGATGACGTCAGGGAACAAACAGGGAAAGGCGTACCCACGATCTCCATGGTCAAGCGTCTAGCGGCGAGATATGGCACCTCATTAACCGCCGCAGCTCTCCGGCTCCGAGAGTCCTCTGCGAAATCGTTTGCCTTGGCCTACGTGGTTTCAGGACAAGTCCGATGGTGGTGGCCGACAAACGAATTTCGTTGGCGAATGAAGCGAGGACAGGCATGGCCCTTCTCGCTAATCCCTTCTGATGATCCTTCGTCGTGCGACACCGAAGCGTTGTTCGGTGTTGAGGCGAAGGCGCGGCTCGGCGGGGTTTTGCGCATCTCCGGAGCGGATATGCCCAGCTACGATGCTGGCCTATGGGTCGTCGAGACGCCAGACAACAGGCGCCCCTGGGAGTGGGACAAGATTGACGACTAGGAACGCATGCATGAATTGCAGACCCAGTAGCAATCTGAGATTGCAGGGGATCAGATTGTCATGAATGTTGATGATCATCATGCATTACAACTGATTCGAGGTTTCGCTCGCATCGAGTTTGCGCTGAAGACACTGCCCGAGTTCGTGAAGGGCAAGCCGGGTGATACGCCAGAGACCCAATGGACTGCCTATTACCCGATCGCGCGTCAGGCTATCGGAGAGGCCACTTCAAAGGAGGCGCGAGATGTGCTCTTGGGGACGCATGCGAATGACCCTCCGCCGAAAAAGATGGTGATCACAGCCATCGGCGAAGTGGATTTTGAGGACTGTCCGCTACAAGGCCCGATCGGAGATAAATTGATGGATGCGGCCCGCCGGGTGCGAAATAACTTGGTGCATGGAGGGAAAGAGCATGCATTCCAAGAGCGATATCCCGGCCATGATCAACGCTTGGTAGTCGCGGCGCTCGAGGTTATTCATATTGCAGCCGCAGCGGATGCGCGTGTAGCTAGGCTGTTCTTCTGACGTGATGGCACCGTTCGCTTCCTAAGATTCGCGCCAGTTGTGTGACTCCAGTGCCGACTGGAGCGCGTCTTCTGCCGTCCGATGGGCCTGCTTCATTTCGATCTCATCAAAGGCGCCTCGAGCAGGACATACGGCGGACCGCAGCACCATGCCTCGCCGAGATCCGGAGGCAATTCGATGGCCAGGATCGATCGCTGGCCGACGTCGGTACAGCGCCGGCGCTGCCCCATACGAGTTCCAAACTCGGTCCCGAAGGTGAAGTTGGCATGTCGCATTAGATAAAGCCAGCCAGTTGGGCACTGCCGCCAAATAAACTGGGCAGTAGCGCCAACTGAACTGGACAGTGCCGCCAAGGAGTTCGGCAATGCCCCGTGAACGCCTTGTCGAGAACCCAGACGCAGAAGGGCGGACACTAGTGATTCCCAAAGGCCAGCAGCAGAACTCGTTAAACCTCTGCTCCGATGAACCGATACGCTCAGCGCAACAACAAAACGGGTATCCGACAGGTTCGCAGTACGCTCGTTGTAGTGCTGCCAACAATCAGTTGCCGGATGCGCGAGTGGCCATAAGCCCCCATTACCAGCAGGTCAACGGACTCTTCATTCACTCGTCGTGAAATGACCTCTTCGGGATCACCGGCCACCACGAGTCCGCGGCTGCCCAAGCCGGCATGTGTCAGCGTCGACAGTGCCCACTCAAGGCCCTGGCTTGCTGCGTCACTTTCCTTGCCGACGGTAAGTACGTCCACGTGCATGCCGCGGAACAGTGGACTGCCCGCTATCATCTCAATGCCTTTCCGAGTGGTTGGGCTGCCATCGAACGCAACAAGTATCTTGGAGACCTCCGTGTACGCTCTGGAAACCACAAGCAGCGGGCGGTGAACCGCACGGACAGCTCGCTCGACTTGGCCGCCGAGATGCCCCTTTGCGAAATCCGCGTGCTCCCCGCGCTTGCCCAAGACAAACAGGCGGACGTCCGCTTCCTGCTGGGTCAACTCGTCAACTAGGGCGCCATGACGGAGCTTTGTCTCGGCCTCGACACCGTGAAATGCCTGTGCGATGGCCTGCGCATGCTTGAGCAAGAGTCGGCCACGCTCCTGACCGAGCTTGCTCTTGGACTCATCCAGCGATGCCAGTTCCTTCATCAAGGCATCTTGTGCGCCGAGAGCGAGGCTGCCACTCAGATCCTTGCTTTCCGCGTGTTCCGGGTGACGATCCAGTACATGGAGATACTCCAAGGGAGCGGCTAGCCGGTGCGCCGCCCAAGCTGCGTAGTGGGCCACACTCTCGCTATAGACGGATGGATCGATGGCGGCAAGGACCTTGCCGCCGATGTTCAGATGCGCCTGCCCGATCAGTTGTTCCGACATCAATTTGCTCCTCAGTGACCCATAAGCCGTTCAACGGCATCAGGCTTGTCGTGCACACCCAGGCGATCTACCAGCGTTGCGCTGGCTTCGTTCATACCCAGGATCTCCACCTCCGTGCCCTCGCGCCGGAATTTCACTACGACCGTATCCAGGGCGCCAACCGCGCTTAGATCCCAGAAGTGGGCGCGACCGACATCGATCCGTACGCGCTCAAGCGCCTCGCGGAAATCGAAGCCGGCAATGAACTGGTCTGCCGATGCGAAGAACACTTGGCCGGTTACGGTGTAGTGTCGCGCTCGACCATCCTCGTGAGAGGTCGAACCAACATGAAGCACCTGACCCACCTTGCGGGCGAAAAACAACCCGGACAGTAGTACCCCGGTCAGGACGCCCTTGGCCAGGTCGTGGGTGAACACCGTTACGACGACCGTGGCAACCATCACTACGCTTGATGTCTTAGGGTTGGTCTTCAGTGCCGCGAGCGATCCCCAACTGAATGTGCCAATGGAAACCATGATCATCACGGCAACCAGCGCCGCCATGGGGATCTGTTTCACCCACGGGCCGGCGAAGACCACCAGCATCAGTAACACGACGCCTGCGGTGAGGGCGGAGAGGCGGCCGCGGCCTCCCGATTTCACGTTGATGACCGATTGGCCGATCATGGCGCAACCCGCCATGCCGCCGATGAAACCGGACGCGATGTTGGCGACGCCTTGGCCCATGGCTTCTCGATTCTTGTCGCTAGGCGTGTCAGTCAGGTCGTCGACGATCTTGGCGGTAAGCAGCGATTCCAGTAGTCCCACGACGGCCAGCGTGGCGGATACGGGGAGGATGATCCTCAACGTTTCGAGGTTCAGCGGAACATCCGGCAGCAGGAATACGGGCAGGCTGTCCGGCAACTCGCCCATGTCGCCAACTGTGCGGATGTCGAGCTTGAGAAGGATGGCGACGACGGTCAGTACCACGATGGCGACAAGAGGAGAAGGAACTACCTTCGTCAGGCGTGGGAACAGATAGATGATGGCCAAGCCCGCAGCGGTCATTGCATACACGGCCCAGGGAACATTGGTCAGCTCAGGCAACTGCGCCATGAAGATCAGGATTGCGAGCGCATTGACGAAGCCTGTGACCACGGATCGCGATATGAACCGCATCACTGACCCTAGCTTCAGCGCGCCGGCAATGATCTGAAGAACGCCGGTCAACAACGTGGCTGCAAGGAGATACTGAAGACCATGCTCTTTGACGAGCCCGATCATGAGTAGCGCCATTGCACCGGTCGCTGCAGAGATCATTCCTGGCCGACCACCGGTGAAGGAAATGACGACTGCGATGCAAAAGGATGCGTAGAGGCCGACTTTGGGATCGACCCCCGCAATGATGGAGAACGCGATGGCTTCGGGAATAAGTGCGAGGGCGACGACAACCCCGGCCAACAGATCGCCGCGAACATTCCCGAGCCAATCTTGGCGCAGGGTAGAGAGCTTATTCAAGGGAATAGTCCAATACGCTTCGGCATGTGCCGAAGGAACACTGTGAATGGATACAGCAGCGCCAGCCCGCAATGGCGGGCAGTCTCTTTTACCGAGATTTAGGGCGGCGTCATCACAGGGAAATTGGACTTAAATGGCGCGAAGATCGCTGCGGGAGATGTACGAGCTTAACATGGCGCGCTGCGGCGCACCATGACGCATGGCACGCGGGCGGGTCGATGCCTCAACCCGAAGGCCAGCGAGGCGGGAGAGTTACGCCGACGGGCTCTTATGCGACAGAATAATCACGTCCGCTGATGCTGTTGCACACGCTTGCGGATGCGTTGGGGCCAGATGAAGACGTCATTGCTGAGATTCATGCCAAACAACAGTATCAAGTTCAGCAGCACGATGCCTGCGATACCCGTCCCACTGATTCTTTGGGCTGACGCAGCCGCTAGAACGCTAAGCGTCATCAGCAGGAGACTCAGTAAGATCTGAATGTAGCCCCAGACTGCGATCAGGGTGGGCGCCATGACCGTGAGTTTGCCTTTCTGGAAAGCCAGGCTGCCGCTGCTCCTTAGGATCTTAATCTCTTTGTCCGTCAGGTCAGCCTCGTGCTTGAGTGAAATGATTTGCTCGCGTTGCTGGCGGTTGACCACGAAGCCGAAGCGCTTTCGAAACACCTGCTCATCGCATATTGCCAACTGATCCTGATGGTCCGGCGACCACTCCGCTTCCTTGATAGCGGTGTCGATCGCCACCAGCACCTCCTGCATTGCATCGATGTGGCCAGATTGTGCCTCGATACGATCCGTTCTTGCGGCAGCAGGAAACGCAACGATCTTGGCGCCAGCCGAATGCGGTGACCTATCGTCCACGGGCCACCGCCACGGCCACCACATCGGCCACGATCTCCGGGCTGATTCGTCCCTGTTCCACGCCCATTTGATAGAGCGCCTTCATGACGCGAGCGCGGTGCTCCGGGCGCATTCTGCGTCCCACCTTGGCCAGCTCACGATCCAGGGCCGCCACTACCTTGTCCACCAGTTGAAAATCGATGCCAGCTTGGCGTGCCTTCTGCGGTGTTTCGTCCGTCCCGGACATCAGCCAGACAGGATCGATGCCGTGCAGGTCATACAAGGCTTTTACCAGCCCTGTGGGCAATTCACGCTCGCCGCGTTCGTAGTGGATGTAGGAGCGCTTGGATAGCCCGACCTGTTCGGCCAACGCGGCTTGGCTCAGGCCCAGTTCGGCACGAACCGCCGCCAGCCGGCGAGCGATCATGTCCTTGTCGAGGGGGCTGGTAGATGATCCCATTTGTGCACTATATTGGCGCAATAATGCGCCAAGACTACCGTGATGACGGGTACAAGAGAACAACACGAGCTCATCAAGATGCGCCTGCGCCTGGCGGGCTCTTCATTGGCCTGCATCGCGCGCGAACTGGGTATCCAGCCCACGACCGTCACGGCGACCTCGCAGGGCAAGCGCCGCTCGCGCCGGATCGAGCTGGCCATCGCGCGCAAGCTCGGATGCACCCCTCAGTCCCTATGGCCAGCCCGCTACGACGAGGCAGCTCCAGAGGAGGGATTGCAATGAGCTAGGCCCCTTTCCAAACCACTACCGTGGTGCGGAAATGCAAAAGCCCCCGAACGCGCCAACGTTCGAGGGCTTGGAATGCAGAGAAGCAAGCTCTTGCGCTGCATTCTGCGTAACCGCCTCCCCATCGTCAAGCCTCCCGGCCGGCCAATGAGCCCGGCTGAACGGGTGGCGTTTGCCCGACTCCCACGGACGGTATCGGGCAGGATCGCGAGTGCCTTCATGCAGAGACTGAAAGACATCTGTCGCTGGATCCTGCGAACAGACAAATCAGACCGTGCCATCGGACGGTCACTGGGCGTGTCATACAGCACCGTCAGCCGCTATCGGAAGATCGTGGCCGGACAGGGACTGGACTGGACCGGCATCGAACCCTTAGATGAGTTGGAACTGGACCGCCGACTCAATCCGGGCCGACACGCGGCGAAGAAGCCCTTCGCCGAACCCGACTGGTCGCATGTCCATGCCGAGTATGAGCGCCCCGGGGTCACGCTGACGCTGCTCCACGAGGAGTACGCGCTGGAGGCTGGCGAGGCCGGCATGTCGGAGACTGAGTTCCGCCGACGCTACCAGCGCTACGCCCGCACACGCGGGTTGGTCATGCGTCAGATCCACTATCCCGGGCAGGAGCTGTTCCTGGACTTCTCGGGCATGCGTCCCTGGATCACCGATCCCAAGAGCGGGACCAGGCGGCGGGTCGAGCTTTTCGTGGCCGTCTTGGGCGCCAGCCGGAAGACGTTCGCCCATGCGGTGGAGAGCCAGAAGATCCCGGACTGGATCGAGTGCAATACCCGCGCGATGGCCTACTTTGGTGGCGTCACGCGCTATCAGGTGCCCGACAATCTCAAAGCGGCTGTCATCCGACGCACGCGCGAGGAGGGGGCACTGATCAATGCCACCTATGCCGAGTTCGCCGCGCACTACGACACCGACATCATGCCGGCCGGGCCACGTAAGCCCAAGCACAAGGCGGCGGTGGAGATCGGGGTCAAGCTAGCCCAGCGCTGGATTCTGGCTAGGCTGCGCAATCGCGTTTTCCATAGCCTCGAAGAACTGAACCAAGCTATGGCGCCCCTGCTGGAACGGCTCAATGACAAGCCGATGCGGGGTGTCGGCAACAAGAGCCGCAACACGCTGTTCGCCGAACTGGATGCACCGGCGTTGAAGCCGCTGCCCGACACGCCGTATGAGTTTGCCGAGTGGAAGGTGGGCATCACGGTAGGGCAGGACTACCACGTGGTGTGGAACGAGCACTACTACTCGGTCCATCACAGCATCGTTGGCAGGAAGGTCAACCTGCGGGCATCGGCAGACCATGTATCGGTCTTCATTCACGGCAAGCGCGTGGCAATCCACCCGCGCGACGACACGCCAGGCGGGCTCAGCACGCTGCCTGAGCACATGCCCCCGGCACACCGCGCGCACGGACTGGACAGCTACGACACCGTGGCTACCTGGACACAGCAGCAAGGCGGCGCGATTGCTGCGTTCTTCGATCAGCACCTCAAGCACCACGCCAATGCCGCCCAATCCCTGCAGGCTGGCCGTGGACTGCGCACGCTGGCGAGGGACTACGGGACGGAACGCCTGCAGGCGGCCTGCGCCCGCGCTCTGGCCATGCATGCCCGCAGCATCAGCTCAGTGAAATCCATGCTCCAGCGCGGTATCGAGGCCACCCCGATCCAGGGCGGTGACGCGGCAAACGATGACCCCATCGCCCACGAGAACGTGCGTGGCGCGGACTACTACCAGAACACCTAAGGAGAGATAGCATGACCCTTCAATCCACCCAAGAACGCATGCGTGAGCTCCGCCTTCACGGAATGCTCGAAGCCCTCTCGCATCAGCAATCGCAGGCCTCCTACAGCAGTCTCGGTTTTGAGCAGCGCCTGGCGCACCTTGTCGACGCAGAACAAAGTCATCGCGATACGCAGCGACTGCAGCGCCTTCTCAAGAGCGCTAAGCTCAAGTACAGCGCCAGCCCGGAAGCGATCGACTATCGCCACTCTCGTGGCCTCGATCGCGGTCTGGTCGCAGACCTGCTCGCCTGTGGCTGGATCGAACGCCAGCAGAATGCGCTGATCACAGGTCCTACCGGCACCGGCAAGACGTGGTTGGCCTGTGCGTTGGGTACGCAAGCCGCTCGTCAGGGGCATAGCGTGCTCTACAGGCGCACCGGTCGCCTGCTGGAAGAGATGGACGTAGCCCACAAGGATGGCTCGCTGGCCAAGCTGCGAGGGCAACTGGGCAAGATGAAACTGTTGATCCTGGACGATTTTGGCCTGACAGGCCTTAACGCCCGAGGCCGCAGCGATCTGCTTGAAATCCTGGATGATCGCGTCGGCACCGGCTCGACGATCATGCTGGGCCAGATGCCGGTCAAGGACTGGCATGCCTTCATCAACGATCCGGCACTGGCCGATGCCATCCTAGATCGCTTGATCCACAGTAGCCATAAGCTGGAACTGAAAGGCGACTCGATGCGCAAGCGCAAGTCGGCTTCTGCCAAGTAGCCTCTAGGTGCCCAACAGGCTGGCGGCGGTGTCCAATTCATTTGGCGCCGCTGCCCAGAATGTTTGGCGGAAGTGTCCAGTTTGTTTGGCGATCAGTGCCCAGCTGCTTGGCGTTTAGCAG
>Ga0180218_1001600_pt1 | contig 13275 bp, 13 predicted proteins | sample eDN3rd37CKraftBY_FD_151334 | JGI IMG/M metagenome (GOLD analysis project Ga0180218, IMG submission 151334) | Enriched backyard soil microbial communities from Emeryville, California, USA - eDNA 3rd pass 37_C Kraft BY (version 2) (version 2) | ecosystem: Environmental > Terrestrial > Soil >... | reverse complement strand
GCACCGAACACACCACTTTCGACGGCCTGGCCGGAGACATCGACTGTGCCATAGACTGGCCCGAGGGCCCGCCGACCGGCTGGGCGCTCGTGCTGCATCCACATCCCCTGCACGGCGGCGCGCGCGACAACAAGGTGGTCACCACCATCGCCCGCTGCTGCGTGCAGCACGGCCTTGCCGCGCTGCGGCCGAACTTTCGCGGTGTCGGGGCGTCCAATGGCGAGTTCGACAATGCAAAGGGCGAAACAGCCGACATGCAGGCACTGGTCGAGCAGTTCGCCCTGCGCCATCCCGATGTCGCCGCCGGCCCCTGGGTGCTGGGCGGCTTCTCGTTCGGCACGGCGGTCGCAGCGCAGCTGTATTCGGGCCTGCAAGGGCATCGTCCACGGGCCGTCATCCTGGCCGGCACGGCGGCGCAGCGCTTCACCTTCCGCGACATCGCATTGCCGGACGACACGCTGCTCATCCACGGCGAAACCGACGAAGTCGTACCGCTGGACGAAGCCATGGGTTTCGCCCGGCAGCACCAATTGCCCATGGTGGTCATTCCAGACGCCTCCCATTTTTTCCATGGCAAGCTTCTGGTATTGCGCCGGCTCGTGCAGCAACGGCTGTCCGTCCCATGACGATGGGCCCCCAGGGGCGGCCGAAAGGGTTCCGGGACACCGGCTCCTGCCTATAATGGAGCGCGATGCGCAATCCCGGTTTGACAAATATTTTCATGGCACACGACTATCAATGACTTTTTCCCCGCTACGTCCATTGACCGCAGTTTCCCGAAACCTGGCCCTCAGCATCGCACTGGCCTGCGCCCCCGCGCTCGCGTCGGCCCAGGCAGATTCGGCGCCGGCGCCGGCAACCGCTTCCGCAGCTGAACAGGTCGTCGCGGTCAGCGAACTGTCCTCCATACCGGCGCCTACTGTGCCGGCAAAGGCCTGGCTTACCCTGGACGTCAACAGCGGGCAGATCGTCGGCGCCAACAATCCCGACCAGCAGGTCGAGCCGGCTTCCCTCACCAAGCTCATGTCGGCCTATGTGGTCTTCGAGGCCATCAAGGCCGGCCGGCTGTCGCTCGACCAGGAAGTCACCGTCTCCGAAAAAGCATGGCGCACCGAAGGCTCGCGCATGTTCATCAACGTCAATTCGCGCGTCTCGGTCGACGAATTGCTGCAGGGCCTTATCGTGCAGTCGGGCAACGACGCCACGGTGGCGCTGGCCGAGGCCGTGGCGGGCAGCGAGGCCGCTTTCGTCGCCCTCATGAACGAAGAAGCGCAACGCCAGGGGCTGGCCAACACGCACTACACCAACTCGCCGGGCCTGCCCGATCCGCAGCACATGACCACCGTGCGCGACCTGGCCACCCTGGCCGCCAACCTGGTCGCCGACTTTCCCGAGTTCCTGCATTACTACAGCCAGAAAGAATTCACCTACAACAAGATCAAGCAGCCCAACCGCAACCGGCTGCTCTGGGCAGATCCCACGGTCGACGGGCTGAAGACAGGCCACACGTCGTCGGCCGGCTACTGCCTGGTCTCCACCGCGCTGCGCGACGGCCGCCGCGTCGTCTCGGTGCTGGTGGGCGCCGACAGCGATGCGGCCCGCACCGAAGCCAGCCTGAAGCTGCTCAACTGGAGCTACCAGAACTTCGACACGATCAAGCTGTTCGACCAGGGCCAGCCGGCCGTGCAGGCGCGCGTCTGGGAAGGCGAGGCCGAAACCGTCGACCTCGGCCAGACCACCCCCATCTGGATCACGGTGCCGCGCGGCAAGGGCCCCGAAGTCAAGCCCATCGCCCGCTACACCCAGCCCCTCATCGCCCCCCTCGCCAAGGGCAGCGAAGTGGGAACGGTGTCGCTCTCGCTCGATGGCAAGGTGCTGCGCGAAGAACCCCTGGCCGTCATGAACGACGTGGCCCAGGCCGGCTTCTTCGGCCGCATGTACGACAAGATCCGCCTCATGCTGCAGTAAGCGGCCAAGGCAATACGCAACCCCTTCCGCGCCCAGGGCTAACACCATGATTCCCGACGTCGACGGCGACAGCGTCGTCTACCTGAATGGCCAATATCTGCGTCTGGCCGACGCAAAAGTATCCGTGCTCGACCGCGGCTTCATCTTTGGCGACGGCATCTATGAAGTCGTGCCTTTCTACCAGGGCAAGCCCTTTCGCATGGAAGAGCATCTGGACCGGCTGGAACGCAGCCTGGCCAGCATCGGCATCGATCCGGGCTACAGCCGCGACGACTGGCGCGCCCTGGTGCGCGACATGGCCTCACGCAGCCCTCACAGCCATTTCACCGTCTACCTGCAGATAACCCGGGGGCCGGCCAAGCGCGACCACGCCTTTCCCAAGGACGCGCAACCCACGGTGTTCTGCATGATCTCGCCGTTTTCGCGCCCCGATGCAAGGCTGCGCGAACAGGGCCTTACCGCCATCTCCGCGCCGGACATCCGCTGGCTGCGCTGCGAGATCAAGTCGGTTTCGCTTCTGGGCAATGTGCTGGCCAAGCAGCAGGCCGTCCAGGCCGGCGTCGACGAAGTGCTGCAGTTTCGCGACGGCTTTCTTACCGAAGGCGCGTCCTGCAATGTGTGGATCGCCCGCGACGGCGTGCTGCTGGCGCCCCCGCTGGACAACCTCATCCTCGAGGGCATACGCTATCGTTTCCTGGAAGAGCTCGCCGCCCAGGCCGGCATTCCGTTCGAAGCGCGCCGCATCTCCCAGTCCGAAGTGGCCCAGGCCGATGAAATCATGCTTTCGTCGGCCACCAAAGAGGTGCTGCCCGTCGTCCAGTACAACGGGGAACCCGTCGGAAACGGCAAGCCCGGGCCCATCTACACGGCGCTGCGCGCCGCCTACGACCAGATACTGGGTTGAAACGACATGGCCACCACACCGCCCCCCATTCCGCCCGAAGACTCGCTTATCGAGTATCCCAGCGACTTTCCCATCAAGGTCATGGGCAAGAGCCACCCCGAGCTGGCCCAGCGCCTGACCGAAGTGGTGCTGCGCTTCGACCCCGGCTTCGACCCCGCCACGGTCGAGATGCGTGCCAGCAAACAGGGCAACTACATAGGCCTTACGTTCACGGTGCGCGCCACCTCGCGCGAGCAGCTCGACGATCTGTACCGCGCCCTGCACGGCCATCCGATGGTTTCGATAGTGCTGTAATGATCGCCGTAAAATGGCTGCCCCGCCCGGCGCCCTATCCCGAGGTGTGGCAGGCCATGCAGGACTACACCGAAGGCCGGGGTCCCGACACGCCGGACGAGATCTGGCTGGTCGAGCACGAAGCCGTCTATACCCTGGGCCAAGCCGGCAAGCCCGAACACATACTCAATAGCGGCGCCATCCCCGTGGTCCGCTCCAACCGGGGCGGCCAGGTCACTTACCATGGGCCGGGCCAGGTGGTGGCCTACTGCCTGGTCGACCTGCGCCGCGCCGGCATGTATGTCAAGGAATACGTCGCCCTGCTCGAGGACGTGGTCATCGGGCTGCTGCGCGACCTTGGCCTGGCGGGCGCCTGCCGCAAGCCCGGCGCGCCGGGGGTCTACGTGCCGGTGGGCAAGGCCGCCCATTCCGGCGAAGCCGATGCCGGCGAATTGGCCAAGATCGCAGCCCTGGGCATCAAGGTGCGCAATGGCTGCGCCTATCATGGCATCGCGCTGAACGTCGACATGGACCTCTCCCCCTTCCTGGGCATCAATCCCTGCGGCTACGAGGGCCTGCGCACCACCGACCTGGCCGAACAGGGCGTGGCCGCCACCGTGCAGGAAGTCGGCGAAGAGCTGGCCCGGCGCCTGGCCAACAGCCTGCCGCAGGCCCGGCGCGACTGATCGGGAAGCGAACTCAGAAGGGATAAGCGATGGGCTGATCCATGACGCTTACCCACTGGCTCTGCGTGAATTCGTGCACATTGGCCGGACCTCCAAAACGGCCGCCATTGCCCGACGCGCCCATGCCGCCGAAGGGCACGTGAAACTCATTGTTGACCGGTCAGATCCAGCGGCGCACCTTCGTCATGTACGTGGCATAGGGTTCGCCGAAGCGCTCGACCAGGCGGCTCTCGTCGCGCCGGATGCGGGCGTTGAAACGCAGCACCGTCACTACCGCCAGCGCCGCCGCCAGCCAGGAATGCAGTGCCAGGGCCAGGCCTGCCAGGAAGATGATGTGGCCCATGTACATGGGGTTGCGGCTGAAGGCGAAGGGCCCCGATGTAACCAGGCGGTCGGGCGGAGTGTCCATGCCCGGCCCGCCGCCCCCGAGCCGGATGCGGTAGCGCCCGCACAGGCGGTATTGCGCGTAGCCCCAGATCATCAGAAACAGGTACCAGGGGCTGAATTCGGGCCGCCCGCCGTGCAGCGCCAGCTCGAAAGCCAGCACCGCCACGGGATAGACCAGAAAGGTCAGGGTAGAGCTGCCCGTGCAGCGACGCAGCAGCGACGCCTGCTTGCTCATCAGGCCACCGCGCCCCGGCCGCGCTCGGGCACCGGCACGAAGAAGATGAACAGGTTGGCCACCACGATGGTGAAGGCCAGGAAGGTGAAGGTGGCCATCAGCCCATAGGTGTCGGCGATTAGGCCGCCCAGAACCGGTCCTATGGAGGAGCCCACCGCCTGGGTGCCGAAAAGAAAGCCGATGCTGGTGCCGCCCATGTTCTTGGGCGTGGCGTCGAGCAGCCAGGCCTGCAGCACGGGCCGTATCGCATACAGGAAGAAGCCCAGCAGTGCGATGAAGAAGATGAACAGGTTCGACTGGCCGGCCAGCACCATGAAGATCAGCACCACCGCCGTCATGCCCATGCTGCTCATGACGATGCGGCGGCGGCCCATTTTGTCGGACAGGTGCCCCGCCACCGGCGCGGCCAGGAAGCCGGCGGCCTGCAGCGTGAACAGGCAGGCGCCCACCCAGAAGGGCGAATAGCCCATCTGGTGCGCCAGGTAGACGGGCAGGAAGGTAAGCAGGGTGGTCTGGGTCATGGAGCGGAAGGCCGAGCTGACCGCAAGCAGGATCATGATGCGATTGCGCACCAGGCTCTTGAAGCCCGAGCCGTACTCCTTGAGGCTTTGGCTGGATTCTTCGGGAACCGCGCGCGCCTTCTTGCGCGAACCCATGCGCAGGGCACCCATGCTGGCCAGGATGAGCACCGCCATGATGGCGCCCGGAATCACGTTCATCACCACGATCTCGCGCCAGCTGAAGGTGACCAGCAGGGCGCCGATGACCAGCGGCGCGATGGCGTCGCCCGCGTTTCCGCCCATGCCGTGCAGCGACAGCACCAGGCCCTTCTTCTCGGGATAGCGCTGGGCCAGCGTGGGAATGGCGGTGGGATGCCAAAGATTGTTGCCTATGCCGACCATGGAAATGCAGATCAGCAGCATGAGGTAGCTGTGGGCAAAGCCCATGAGCAGGTAGGGCACGCCCACCCACATCAGGGCCAGGCCCATCAGCAGGCCCTTCTTGCCCACCGTGTCGACCAGCATCCCGCCCGGCACATTGGACAACGCGCCGGCGATGTACTGGCAGGTCATGATGAAGCCGATCTGGCCGTAGCTGAGACCCAGCTCGACGCCGATCAGAGGCAAGATCAGGTAGAAAGTGGCCGGGTACCAGTGGGTCAACGCGTGGCCCACGGTAATGAGCCATACGTCCCTGAATGATTTTTCGGGTGGCGCTTCGGGTGTGATGGCGGCAGTGTTCATGGCGTTTCCTTGCAGGGAAGTTGTGTCTCTATACCGCGCGGGGCTCCGGTCCGGCGGCCCCGAAGCCTGCGTGCTTCCTTCATCGGCGCCCCTGGCTCACGATGACCTGGTCATACAGCTGGCTCCATTTTGCCATGCCGCTCAGCGATACTTCGGGATCGATCAGCGTAAGCTCCATGCCCTTCAGGGGTGACTCGACCTGGGTGTTGGACGGCACGTAGCTCAGTGAAGCCAGGATGCGCTGCGCGTCCTGGGAGAGCATGTAGTCGTAGAACAGCAGCGCGGCATTGGGGTGCTTGGCGTTGCGGGTAATGCCTATGCCATTGGCGCGGGCCACGACCGGATCGATCGTGAACCAGTCTATGGGAGCGCCGCGCTTCTTGGCGGCCTCGGGCATGTAGTTGTACACGGTAAGCCCCAGGGGCACTTCACCCGCAACCACCATATTGGTCAGCAACGAGTGCCCCTTGCGCACCGAAATGCCGTTGGTGGCCACGATGTCGCGAAACAGCTGCACGCCTTTTTCTTCGCCCAGGGCGGTGACCACGGCGGCGAACCAGTCGAAGTCCTCGGTCTCGATGCCCAGCTTGCCCTTCCATTTGGGGTCTTTCAGGTCTTCAAAGCTTTGGGGCAGATCTTCTTTCTTGATGCGGTCGGTGTTGTAGGCCTGTACGAACACCGTCAGCATGGTGGCCGCCCATTCGCGATGGTCGGGCACGGCCTTGGGCAGCAATTGTTCAAACAAGGGAGACTTGACGGGCTGCAGCACTTTTTCCTGGCTCAGGGCCTCCATTTCGGGCGCACTGATATGGATGGCGTCGACGTCGTGCCGGCCGGCCTGGGCCTCGGTAAGGGTGCGCTGCAAGACCTTGTCGGTGCCCGCGCGCCATATCTTGATCTTGATGCCGTACTTTTCTTCGAACGGCTTGATCAGCGGAGGAATGTCTTTTTCGGCGATGGACGTGTACAGGGTGAGTTCGCCTTCTTCCTTGGCCGCCTGGACGATTTTTTCGCTGCGGTCGGCTCCCTGGTATTCAAGCAAGGGCTGGGCAAAAGCCGGCGCGGCCAGCGCCACCGACATCAGCGCGGCGGCCAGACAGCGTGTAAAACCGAAACTGCTCATGTCTGCTCCTTCTCGTATCCGCTGGCGGGCCAGACCCGCGGGCCGGGGCGTGCCGTCGACGCGACGGCACGGCGCCTGAAGACCCGCGCGCTTCGGGCGTGTCTGCCCGTCCGCTGGCTACGATTATTGTTCTGTTATAAAGAACAATGTTCTTTATATTGGATAAATTAGCACGAAAGGCCCGAGCTTGCCAGCCCCTCGCGCGCTGCGCGCCGGCCCGCCGGAGGCGGGCTCGACGGCCCCCGATGCCCTGCCGCGGCCTACGCGGTCTGGGTGGATTTCTTCTTCATGTACTGCTCGACCAGCTCGGCCGTCAGCACCACCCCGGGTTCGTACTCCGGCGCATCCTCGATCTGCTCAAGATCGTTCAGCCCGAACTTCTCGTAAATACGGTTGATCGCCGAAATCAGCCGCACCGGACGGTCCGGGTCGGCATTGAAGTGCTGGTGGATCGTATTGGGCGGAATGTAGATCACGTCCCCAGCCTCCCACTCGTAGCGCTTGACCTCGTCCTGCGCCTTCCAGTGATACGTGTCCGTGATCTCAACGTCGCAGTCCTGGTGCAGGTCGTAGCCACGGCCCTCGAGCACGTACACGCACTCTTCGGCCAGGTGACGGTGCTTGCCCGAGCGGCTGCCCGGCGGAATCAGCTGCATGTACGCGTCCACCGACTCCATGCGCGTGTTCATCTTCTCGTTCAACAGATGCTTGAGCAGGCCCTGGCGCGACATCTCCCAGGGCATCTCCTCCGGATGCACCACCTTCTTGCGCTTGGACTGCAGCCCAGGCAACTGCGCCGCGTCTTCAAGCAAATCTTGATAAAGACCCTGGTTCAGCTCTCCGGCCAACCAGGCCTTGGATTCTCCCCATGCCATGCGTTTACTCCTTTAATGTGATCTGAGCGGTTCGAAGAAAGCCCCGGAATCAGTCCGGATGGTTGTAGTTTTCGTCGAAGTGGCGCGGCTCGAAGCCCTCGGCGCCGGGGGCCGGCTCGGTGGGGCGGGGAATTACCTGTTTCTGGAAGAGCAGGTTCATGAACATCATCATGGGCTTGGGCTTCATGACCAGGGCGCGGGCCGGCTTTTCGGGGTCGGCATTGAAATGCTGGTGCACGCAATTGTTGTGCACGATGGCCACGTCGCCCGCCTTCCAGTCGTAGCGGATGCCGTCGTGGATCTCGTAGCCCACGCCATCGAGAATGTAGAAGGCCGCCTCGTTCACGTGGCCGTGCTTCTGGGTGCGGCCGCCCGGTGCATATTCTTCAAGGTGGATATGCAGCGTCTGGGTCAAGCCGTCTTCCGGTTCCACAAAATGCTTGCTGTACGATTGCGGGCCGTCGTTGAACAGCAGCTCTTTGCCCTTGATCACGCGGGGCATGGCACGCAGCCGGTCCAGTTCGTCCTTCAGGTTGTAGGGGCCGGCAATGGCGCGCAGGAACACGCGATCACGCTTGCTGTTGTAATGAGATTCCTTTCCCATGGTGCTTCCTTATAAAAAAACTTGGCTCACTTGGATTGCCGAGTGAAGATTTCCTCGTACAGGCCGGTCCACTTCTGGTTCTCGTCCAGAATCACGCTCGGATCGACGAACTTGATGGGCATCTTGTTCAGGTTGGTCTCGACCTTGGTGCTGGTGGGCACGAAGTCGCGCTTGAGCAGGATCTCTTGCGCATCGCTCAGCATGAAGTCGAAGAACAGTGCCGCGGCATGCGGATGGGGAGCCTTCTTGGTCATGGCCACGCCGTTGGGGCGCGCGATGGCCGGGTTGAAGGTGAACCACTCGAGCGGGGCACCCTTGTTCTTGAGCTGCTCGGCCTTGTAGTTGTATACCGTCAGCGCCATGGGCACTTCGCCCGAAGCCACCAGGTTGGTCAGCAGGGTATGGCCCTTGCGCACCGAGATGCCGTTCTTTTCAACAATGTCGCGGAACAGTTGCAGGCCTTTCTCTTCGCCCATGTTCTTGACCACACCGGCGAACCAGTCGGCGTCTTCGGCCTCGATGCCCAGTTTGCCCTTCCATTTGGGGTCGAGCAGCTCTTCATACGAGCCGGGCACGTCCTCTTTCTTGATGAGATTGGTGTTGTAGGCGGCCGCAAAGATGTTGAGGCGGGTGCTGATCCACTCCTTGTGCGGCAGAATCGCCTCGGGGATGAGGTCGGCCAGGTAGGGCGACTTCACTTCTTGCAGCAGGCCTTCGCGATGCAGGGCTTCGAGCTCGGGGCCGTTCGTTTCCACGATATCGACATCGAAGCGCCCGGCGTGGCCTTCGGTCACGGTACGCTGCAGCACTTTCTCGGAGCCCGCGCGCCACATCCGCACCTTTACGCCGTACTTCTCTTCGAAAGCCTTGGCCAAGGCGGCCATGTCGTCGACAGGCGCCGAGGTGTAGATCATCAGTTGGCCTTCTTCTTTGGCGCCCTTGGCCAGGAACTGCTCGCGATCCGGACCCGTATGGCCCGCTATCGCCGCCTGGGGCGATTCCTGCGCCCAGGCTCCCCCGGCCCCCATCGATAAAGCGGTGCCCAGCAGCAGCGAGGCCGAGAGGGCCTTCAGGGCATGCCGCCGGCCGGCGCCGGCCGCGGGTCGCGAGTATGTGAGGGGAGTCGATTTCATGATCATGATGTCTTCCAACAAATTAAAAGTTTTATCTAGACCGCTTGGTGAAGATTTCGTCGTAAAGCTTGGCCCACTTCGCGTTCTCGTCCAGTACCACCGCGGGGTCCACGAACTTCATGGGCATCTGGTTCAGCTTGGACTGGGCCTTCTTGCTGGTGGTGACGAAATTGCGCTCCAGAAGTATGCGCTGGCCGTCGGTAAGCAGGAAGTCGAAGAACAGCAGCGCGGCGTTCGGGTGAGGTGCACCCTTGGCCAGCGCGACCCCGTTGGCCCGGACAATGGCCGGGTCGATGGTGAACCAGTCCAGTGGCGCACCCTTGTTCTTGAGCTGCTCCGCCTTGTAGTTGTACACCGTCAGGGCCAGGGGCACTTCACCGGAGGCGACCAGATTGGTCAACAAGGTGTGGCCCTTGCGCACCGAAATGCCGTTCTTCTCGACGATGTCGCGGAACAGCCGCAGGCCTTTTTCCTCGCCCAGCTCGCCCACCACCGTGGCGAACCAGTCCAGGTCTTCGGCCTCGATGCCCAGCCTGCCCTTCCAGCGCGGGTCGAGCAGGTCTTCGTATGTCTTGGGCAGCTCTTCCTTCTTGACGAGGTCGGTGTTGTAGGCCATGGCGAAGACGTTCAGGCGGGTGGCGGTCCAATCGCCGTGCGGACGCACCGCCCCCTCCATCAGGTCGGCCTGGTACGGCGACTTGACCGGCTGCAGGGCGCCCTCGCGATGCAGGGCCTCCAGCTCTATGCCGTCGGTTTCGAGAATGTCCACTTCATTGCGGCCGGCGCGCGCCTCGGTCAGCGTGCGCTGGGTGACCTTCTCTCCGCCGGCCCGCCACAGCCTCGCCTTGATGCCGTACTTCTTCTCGAAGGCGTCGATCAGCACCGTCATGTCCTCGACGGTGGCCGAGGTGTAGATCAGCAGCTCGCCCTCCTTGCGGGCCGCTTCTTCCAGTTTCTGCTGTCGATCGGGGCCGGAATAATCGGCCATCGACGCGATGCCGGCCGATTGAGCCATGGCGGCTGGCGCCGCGCCCAGGCCCGCCGCCAGCATCGCCACCGACAATACTGTTCTCAGGAACCCGCGGCGGGCGCCCCGCCGCCGGCTCGTGCTACCGGATTGATGGTCCATGGCTCATCCTTCCTATAGATATCGGTTAGAAGCGCCGGCCGGTCAGAAGCTGTGCGCCAGGCCCACGGCCACCTGGGTGATGTCCGCTCCCGGGCTGATGTCGCCATCCAGGCTCAGGGTGTTGAAGCGCGCGGATTCGCCGTTGATCAGCTTCGAGGCGATGGCATACACGAAGGTGCGCTTGGACAGCGCATACGAAGCACCGATGTTGAACTGGCGACCCTGCAGGCCCGAGGTGCTGCACTCGACATCGCCCACCAGGGTGCACGAGCCGGCCGTTGCCTGGGCGTAGGAAGCCTGCAGCGTGGCTGCGCCTATCTTGTGCTGGATGTTCAGCGACCAGGTGTTGTGCCGGTAGCTCTCGAAGTCGCCGACCGGCCCGCCCGATTCCTTCAGCCGAAGGTGGGCGAAGTTGGCTTCGGCCCGGGTGCTCTTGGTAAAGCGGTAGCCCGCCGTCACGCGCACCGCCGAGTCCTTGGCCTCTTTGCCGGTGAGGTCGCGCTGGGCGGACGTGGGCATGTTGCGCGAACCGCCGTACAGGTTCTTGTGGTATTCATAAGCCAGCGCCAGGTACAAGGGCCCCTGCTCGTAGAGTACGCCTGTCGAGAACACCCAGGGCTTGGGGTCGTCGGCCGTGAAATCGGGCGTGTTCTTGGAGTACTGCGCCAGGAACTGGAAGCCGTTGACCTTGGGCGATTCGTAGGTAATGGCGTTGCTGCGCCGCAAGTGGAAGCTGGACGCCGAGCTGGTGCCGAATCCGTGCTTGGACAAGATGGTGCTGTTGGCCACGAAGTTGCCGCTCGACACGCCCAGGAAGCTCAGGCTGTCGCCCAATTCCTTGTACGGCGTGTCCATCTGGCCGAACTTGATGGTACCCAGGTCGCCCTGCAGGCCCACAAAGGTATTGCGGTTCCACATCGACGAGCTCGACCCGCCGCTGCCGTCATTGACACCGACGTTCATCTCGAGCTGGAAGATGGCCTTCAGGTTGCCCCCCAGGTCTTCCGAGCCCTTGAGGCCGAACTTGGAGTTGCTGGACGCCATGCCCGTGCCGCTGTAGCTGGCGTTGTCCAGGCGGGCCTGATTGCTGAGCGAACTGGTGCCCGCATCGCTGGCGCCGCTTACCTTGCCATAGACGATTTGCGGATACAGCTTGCCGTACATGGTGACGCTGGTTTCCGCCTGGGCGGCCCATGGCAGTCCGAAAGCCGCGACGACCGCGACCAATCCTGCCTTCTTCACGTGCTTCATTTTTATCTCCCCCTGAATTGTAGAGTTGAATCGATGTCCGCCAGACGCCAATGAAATAGTCTCTTTATGCGGAACATCGGTCCACTTAAATTCACGCAAAAAAAAGAACCGAAAAGCTCGGTGGTTCTTTTTTTGCGTGAATACGTCGGGCCGGCTCAGACCTTTTCAGGCAAGTCGGCCAATTCTGCTTCGTACACGGATTCCATGCGCGGTTCGAGCCCGATTTCGGACAGCGCGTCCTTGAACATGGAGCGCACCACGGGGCTTTCGTCCGCGTAGTCGATCTGGTCTCCGCCCACGCGCTTGCTGATCCACGCCTTGGGTACGCCCTGCGCATTGCGGATGGACACCACCTCGTGCTTGAACGCCAGGTAGCGGGCGGGCGCCGCGCCGGTGTTGAAATGCTGGTGGTACCACATATTGGGCGGCACGATCATGGTGCCGTCGCCCCAATCGTATCGGCGCGGCTCTTCGCCCTCTTGCCACATCAGGCTGTAGCCCGTGCCCGACATCATGATGACGTGTGCGCCGGGACCATGGCAGTGGGCCTTTTTGTACGTGCCCACCGGGAACTGCGAGATATGGCTGTTCATCGAGCCCTTGGCCATGTTGAAGCGGATATGGCCGCCGCCCGCGCCACGCTCTTTGGCCTGGATGAGCGGCAGGTTGATCGCGTCCGCCACGAAGTTGGTCTCAAGCAGCAGACCCTTCTGCTCGCCCTTGTTGTCGAAGTAGTCGGGTTCGCCCGAGAAACGATTCTTGAAGTCGTACTGGGTGCCGAAGACGAAATCGATGTCTTCGTACAGGTTGATGATGCCGGGGCCGTTGGTGACGGCGACGAAACGGGCGGCGTCCTTGCCCGAGCCGTTGAAGTGCTGGCAGAAGGCATTGAGCGGAATGGCGAACAGCGAACCGGCCTGCCATTCGAAGGTGATGCGCTTGCCGGCGTCGTTCCAGACCGTGGTCGAACCACGGCCGTCAAGCACATAGATCATTTCCTCGAACAGCTGGCGCTGGGGCTCGAGCTGCTTGCCGGGGGGAATCTCGCAGACATAGCAATCGTTGGACGTGCGCGACGCTTCATGGTTGATGTATACGCCTTTGCCGCCGCGGCGCGCCCAGGGCTTCAGGTCGACCGTATGCAGGTTGGGAATGTAGTGGGCGCTGATGATGTCCAGGCCCTCGTTGGCGACCCAACGCGTATACGGGGTTTCTTTTTCTGTAGCGAACTTGCTCGCCAGCTCTTCGGTTACTAGAGCGTTCTTGGTCATGCAAAACTCCTGCTTGTGTGATGATTGATCGTTGCCGGGCGCACCCCCGCTTGCGCAAGGCCGCCCGGCCCGCCGCGGCCTACGCGGTCTGGGTGGATTTCTTCTTCATGTACTGCTCGACCAGCTCGGCCGTCAGCACCACCCCGGGTTCGTACTCCGGCGCATCCTCGATCTGCTCAAGATCGTTCAGCC
>Ga0180218_1001598_pt1 | contig 13281 bp, 16 predicted proteins | sample eDN3rd37CKraftBY_FD_151334 | JGI IMG/M metagenome (GOLD analysis project Ga0180218, IMG submission 151334) | Enriched backyard soil microbial communities from Emeryville, California, USA - eDNA 3rd pass 37_C Kraft BY (version 2) (version 2) | ecosystem: Environmental > Terrestrial > Soil >... | reverse complement strand
GCGGCGATCGTCGCGGGTCCGCGCTTGCCGTCGACGACGAGGTCGTAGCCGAGGCGGTTGAGCTTGGCCTGCTGGGTGGAGATCCACGCGGTGGAGTAGCCGCGGTTGTCCCACCCGGGATCGGCCGGCGCGGGGACGGGCTTGCCGCCGCCGAGCGCGTCGAGGTGCTTGCTGACCAGGCCGAGGAAGTAGGTCCAGGGGAAGTTGGGGCCCGGGTCCCAGTGGCTCGACTTCTTGTACACGCGGTTCACGTCGACGTGGCCGGCGAACCCCTTCGCCTTCGACCGGATCTGCGCGTCGGTCAGGCGACGGACGGGGATGTCGTACTTCTTGCACCACTCCGCGGCGCACAGGGCCGCGATGTTCAGCGCCTTGAGGGAGAACGCGTCGGCCCAGTCCGCGGCCGTCTGGCGCGCGTACCCGGCGATCTCGATGTTGAGGGAGCGCGCGTTCGCGCCCGGCAGCGTCCACGCCGTGTCCTCGTCTGCGACGACCCGCACACGCGAGTCGTCGTCGACCGTCCACTGCGACGACGCGTCCACCCGCTGGAAGTACGCGGCGACGTTCTCCGCCGTCTGCGACCCCTCCGGCGCCTCCATCGTGTGGATGCCGATCAGGCTCACGGCCTCGGCACGACCCCGGTAGCGGCGGGTCGTCAGGTTCGTTCTCGTGGTGACCACGATCTGGTGCCTCCTCGGGCATGACGAAGCCCCCGGGCCGACGGCTCCGGGGGCTCGTGGGTGGGGTGGGTCAGGGCTGCGGGCTGAGCCGTTCGATGCGGCGCACGAGCGCCTCGTGCTCGCGCCGCGACTCGGCGGTGTGCCCGTCGAGGCGGCGCGTCACGGTTTCGACGGCGTCGCGGTCTTGGCGGATGTCCTTGCGCACGCCCTGGATCTCGGCGTCGTGGCGCTTCTGGGCGTCCTTCACGTCGCCGAGCTCGTCGAGGACGGCCTCGAACTTCTCGGCGACGGCGGCGAGCACGGCCTCGTGCTTCTTGTCGAGGTCGTCGCGCAGGTTGATCGCGTGGCTGTTCTTCACCTCGTGGCGGGCGCGTCGCGACTCGCGCCAGCCCTGCACCGCCGGCCAAGCGATCAGCACGAGCGCGGTGACGATCGCCCACGCCCACCACGGAGTGCCGGAAGGCGGCGGCGTCATCCGATCAGTACCGCGGACAGGCGCGGGTAGGACTGCGTGTGCGTGTTCGCGGCCGCGCCCGACGACTGGTACTGGTTCACCGAGATGTAGTCGCCGGCGGCCAGTCGCACGGGGAAGCTGTAGACCTCGGACGTTGCACCGGCGAGCAGGTTCGGCGCGAACGACCGCAGCGTGTTGCCGTTCTTCCTGGCGACGATGATGCGCGACCCCGTGTTGGCGGCGGGCCCGAACGAGCTGGTGTACGACACCTGGTAGACGCCGGGTACCGTCGCGGTGATGCGCCCCGGCGCGCCGGAGTTCCACATCCCGCCGACGTTCTCGAGCGCGGCCGAGTAGGTCATCTCGGTCTCGGCGCCGTTCGTCATCGACTGCACGGCCGTGGCCTGCACGTCCACGAACGGGCGTGTCCCGCGAACGGCAGCGACCCACGCCCCGCCGGACCGCATGTACAGGGTGGAGTCCGCGGCGACCCAGGCGAGCTGCCCGTTCGCGGGTGAGGAGAGCTCGGCGTCTCGGTCGGCGATCGTGTTGTACCGGGGCACGGCCCGGGATCCGAGGAAGTCGAACAGGTTCTTGAGGTACGTGGCGATGTTCGCCGGGTCGGTGTAGTCCGGGAGACCCGTGAAACCCTGCCACTGGTCGGTCAGCATGTCAGACGCCCTCCGGGGTCTCGGGTGCCGGCTCGGTGTCCGGCTCGGGGTTGGGGTCGGGGTCGTGCTCGGTCGGCGGGTAGAGGGCGCTGATGCCGAGCAGCCCGGCGCGGGTGATGACGACGGCCTGCACGTCGTCCGGGGAGAACCCGAGGCCGGCCATGATGCTCGGCGGGTCGTTCCGGTCGACCGTGACGGGGTCGGGCGGGAGCGGCTCCTGCTCGCCGTCGGGCACCAGCTCGCCGACGCCGTCGGCCGGGGTATCGGGCGGGGTGTCGGTCACAGGGTCACCTCCGTGGGTGCGGTGTAGATGAGGCGCAGGCTGGCGTGCCGGTCCAGCTCTGTCGCGGACGACGCCGAGAACGCGTCCGTGGGGGACGTGGACGAGAACGCGATGCCGGTCAGCACGCCGGTCGCGAGCGCAACCACCCAGGTGGACGGCAAGGTCCACGTCACGGTCTGCCCCAGCTGGAACGGGGCCAGAGTGAGAGGGCCGTACCCGGACACCCAGGACGGCGACCCCTCCGGGGGCGGGCTCGCCGTCGTGTACTTGTGCCCGAACATGCGCGGCGCCGCCTGCGGGTTCGACAGCGTGTCCGAACGAGTCATGGACAGGGTGACCAGGTGCACGGTGCCGGCCGCGGCGGCGATGGCGTCCAGGGCCGCGCGCGCGCCGTGGTAAAGCAGGTGCGTGACGTCGTCGGCGGGGCGCACGACCGGCTCGCTGCCGTCGCCGGCACCGCCGCCCTGGAACGGCCACCGGCCCTGCATGACCGTCCCGTGTGTACGCGCGTCCCAGTTGGTGACGTAGTCGTACAGCCACCAGGCGCCTGTGCCTGTGTTCTGCTCGAGATGCCAGTTGTTCACCAGCGGCAGTTCGAGCGTCCGGTACACCGGCGGCGACGACGGCGCGGTCACGACGCCGGCAAGGACCCACCGCCCCGCCACGGGCAGGATGAGCGCCCGGGCGCCGACGGAGGGCAGCGCCGCCTGGCCGAGGACGTCGGGCTGGAACGTGTCGCCACCCTCGATGAACCGCACCGTCACCGCGACGGGCGGGCCCGCGGACACCGCCGTCACGATCGCGTACCGGCCCTGCGCGGGCAGCTCGCGGCGGATCATGTCCAGCACCGCGGACGGGGACGTCACGAGACCACCGCCCGCAGATCACGCGTGCTCACGGGGAAGTCGCCTCCTGGTGTCAGGGGAAGGGAGAAGGAGTCGATGACGTGCCGGCGCACCGTCTTCGTCCGCCCGGACACGCTCGTGGGCACGACGACGTCGACGACGTCCCACGCCTCGAGGCCCGCGTGCGGCACCGCCGATAGGTTCAGCCCCGCCTGGGAGCCGACCCGCTTCGCTCCCTCGGCGGCCGCCACCGCCCGGCACTGCGCGAGCGTGGTCAACGACGGCTGCGACAGGATGTCCGTCGCCTTGCCCCACGCGCCGGCGTCGGGGTCGCCCCACCTGGTGGGGCTGCTGGGGTCCTCGTCACGCCAGACACCCACGATCGGGTCCGTGGCACCCTCGGGCGTGGCGCCCTGCACGACCATCTGGTTGACGACGCCCGCGCGGGTCTCCGACCGGCGGGAGTCCAACAGCGTGCGCCCCTCCCCCGGCGCGAACGTCCACACCGCCGGCGACGACGTCGTCGGCGCGTCCGTGATGACGAACTGTCCCAGCGGGTCCGCGTACACCTGCGCGCCGATCGAGCGCGCCAGGGTGAGGATCAGCCCCCACCTGTCGGTGTCCTCCGTCAGCGCCTGCACCGGAGCGTCCCGGGTGGCTGTGGCGATGACGACCGCCTGCGGCAGACTTTCGCGGATCAGCACGCCGATCAACGCGGCCGCCGACGGGCCAGCGACGGTGCGCGGCGAGGAGAACGTGTCGTCCGCGACGTAGGCCTCGCGGGACACGCCCGTGAGCGAGACCTCAGTGCGGCCGAGGTCCGACCCGTCCAGGTTGTCGATCCGGAACCGCCCCACGGGGAGCGTGAGCGGGCGGCCGTCCGACGCGATGAGCGAGTGCTTGATCCGCACCTCGTGCCCGCGCGTCGCGAGCACCGGGGCCTGCACCAGAGGGTCCGGCAGCGCCGGCGTCTCCGCGTACAGCGACGTCGGCAGGAACGGCGGGAGGGTCAGGTTGCAGCTGCGGCGAGTCGTCGAGTTCGCGTCGACCGAGATGTCCCCGCCAGCGACAGGCAGGTTCGAGTACAGGCGCACGCCCGCCTTCCACACGTCCGCCACCACGGACAGCCCGTTCGACCCGGTGACGACCTCGCCGTACCCCTCGGGCAACGGCCACATCTACGACCACGCTCCCGTCGCGAGATCCAGCAACGTCAGCTCCGCATCGACGATCGCCTGCAGCGTCGGGAACGCGTCGCGCACGTCGCCGAGGGTCGTGCCCGTCCACCCGGACGCCGGGCCTGCGGGAACCGCCGCCTCCTTGAGGGTCAGCGTCGTCACCCGCAGCGGCTGCAGGTCCGAGCGCCGTCCGGCCGGGTTCGACGTCGACATCGACTGCACCTGGTAGTACCCCGAGGGCAGTTCCTCCGGCTGCCCCGTCTGGATCAGCACCACCTGACCCGGCGCCTGCCGGACCGCACGCTGGAGCGCCGCCAGATCCCCCGGGCTGTACGTCGACAGCTCGAGCGTTGTCGTCAGCGCACCTATGCCCGCCGACTGCGCCAGCGCGCCCGCGCCCGACTGCGCGATCGTCGGACCACCCGGGATGTCCCACGACCCGCCCAACGTCTCGCGCGCCATGTCCCCGACCGTCCGCACCTTCGCGCGCACCGTCATCTCCGGGCGGCCCGGGACCTTCACCCACGCGCCCCACAGACGATCCGGCAGGAGCGTCTGCACCGTGCTGGTGGTCGCCCACAGGCTCGCGCCGGCGTCGTTCATCGCCACCGCGGTGTACTTCACCGACGCATCGGTCGGAGCCTCGTTGTCCGACCAGACGACGGAGCCGCCCGGCGCGGTCACGTCCTCCAGGCCCCGCACCGGGACGGTGAGCTCGTCCCCCGCCTTGCGGGTGATCCGTACCCGCGTGACGCCCGCGGGCCACCAGTTCGACCCGTCCACCACGAGGACGACGAGGCAGCGTTCCGGGTCCCACGTCGCCGTCAGCGCGGGCGGTAGGTAGGTCTCCGTCGAGGTGGAGGCGTTCGCCGCGGCGGTCCAGTCGTACCGCAGCGTGGCGGTGTCCGGGGTCGAGCCGTCGAAGAAGCCCTGCACCGCCGCGCGTGCCTCGGCCTCGGTGTCTGCAACCGCGATGACGGCCTTGCGGAATCTGAACCCGTTGTTCGGGGACGCGACGGGGGTCGGCCAGGCGAACAGGCGGAGGTATCCGCCGGCGCTGCGCGTCTCGACCTGCGCCGCGTGGACGATCCGAGTGAACCCCGTGGTCGTCACAGGCGTAGCGGCGGAGCGCTGGCTGGCGTAGACGACCGTCCCGCCGTCGCCGTACCCGTTGATCACCACGCGCATGTTGGCCGCAGTGCTCGTGTCGAGCGCCTTGACGTCCAACCCGAAAGCGACCCACTGACCGATGGCGGGGTTCGGGCGCGCCTCGGTGGCGGAAGCCTCGGCGTACACGCCCCCGCCACCGGCCGCGTCGAGCGCCTCGATGCACGGCTCACCACCGTCGTTCGCGACGAACGTGATGCTCTCTCCGGACGACACGGCCCAGCCGGCGGTGCTGCCGGCCGGGCGCGGGTTCGTGACGAGGTTCGTGCGCAGAAGTGTCGCCACCTCAGACCCTCCTGTTCATCGCTGGTAGCGGGACTGCGAGTCCTGGGCGGCCCCCGTCGCTGCGACTACCCGGGCCGCGGTGTTCTGCGACGCCCGGATGATGTAGTCGCCCAACGCCTGGATGTCCTGCGGAGACATCGGCGTCACCTGCACCTGCGTCGCCGCGAGCGCCGGGGGGTTCACGTTCCCGATGGGCAGTTGGTAGGCCGCGGCGGGCAGGCGGGAGGGGATGTCGAGCAGGTTGGACGCCGCCTGGGTGACGTCGGGTTCGACGTCCTTGAGCCCGAGGACTGCGCCCTGCCCCACGTAGGTCATGAGGCCGCGGAACACGCGGGACGGGGACTTGATCCCGAGGGCCCGCTTGAGGGCGTTGACCATGCCGGTGGCCGTCGAGTTGATCTGCTTCTCGACGTCGGCCTGGGAGTCCTTGAGGCCGGAGACGAGGCCCTTCGCCGCGTTCAGGCCGCCCTCGTAGAACCCTTCGGTGACGACGTTGCCAGCCCGGCCGGCCCACGTGTCGATCGACGCGTAGGCGTCGTTCAGGCTCTTCGCGTCGGCCTTCGACAGCTGCAGCAGGGCATCCGCGGCCGGCTGGCCGGCCTCGATGCCCATGGTGGCGATCTCCTGCATGATGACGCCGGAGAACCCCTTCTCCTGCAGCTTGCGCATGGTCAGGGCGAACTTCTTCGCCTTGGCCTGGTACGCCTTCGCCGAGGCGAGCAGCGACTTGCCCGACGGCGTGCTCGCCGGGGTCGTCTTCTGCGTGTACCAGACCTCGCCGCGCGCGTTCGTGTGCCGAACCTGCTCGGTCTTCGCCTCGGTCGACAGGTCGGAGAACGCGCCGCCGAGGCTGTATCCGCCGGTGATCGCCGACCGGACACCCGACTTCACGTCCTCGAGCTCGGCGACCTTGTCCTGCGCCTTCTCGAGCTGCTTCGTCAGGTCCTCGGCGTCCTTGTACAGGTTCCGCAGGCGGGTCTCGGCCCGGTTCGCGGTCCCCATCAGCGACTTCGACTGCTTCTTGGTCAGGTCGCCGGACCGGGCGAGGTCGCGCATCTCGTCGACGACGCCGTAGGCGCCCGACAGGCCGCCCGTGACCGACTCGCGGATGTTCCCGCGACGGATGTCGGTCCGGACCTCGGTGCGCTGCTCCCGCAGCCGCGAGAGCCGGTCGCGCTGCGCCTCGACCTTGTCGCGTCGCCGGTCGAGCTCCTTCTCGAGGCGGTCGAGCTTCTTCTCCGCCTCCCGAACCCGTCGGGCTGCCGCCTTGTCGTCGGCGTCGCCCTTCGACTTCTTCGCCTCGCGCTCCGCTTTCTCCGCTGCCTTGACCGCCGCCCGCTGGTTGCGGACACGCGCCGACATCGCGGAAGCAGCGCGCTGCGCCGACTCCAGCGACCGCTCCGCCGAGCCGACGCCGCCACCAGCGGCGTACCCACCGAGGCCGAGCGCGGCGGCGCCGCGAGCGTTGAGCGCGCCGAGCAGGCCCGGCGCGGCCCGCTCGATCGAGCGAGACGAGTCCTGGTTGATGACCCACTCGCCCTTGTGGACGATGCCCGCGGGCTCGTACTTCCCGCCGGGGCCGGTGAACCCGCCGTCGTCGAACGTCTGCCCGCCCGTGCGGTTACCCGGGCCGGCGTTCTGCACGATCTGGGTGTTCGTCCGGATGGTGATCGTCTTCGAACTGGGCAGGTTCAGGATCTGCCGACGGACGGCGTCGATCTCCGCTGCCGCGTTCCCGCTCTGGACGTCGACCTTCGCCGTGTACGTGCCCGGGATCAGCCCGAGCTCGTTCGCGAGCGCCTCAGCCTTCTTCGTGGGCATGCCCATCGACTCGGCCGTCTTCACGAACGAGTCGCGGGCGCCCTGCATCTTTTTCTGCAGGGTCTCCGTGCTGGCGCCGGTCTCCCGCAGCGAGTCGACCAGGTCGAGGCCCGAGGACGCGATGTTGTCCAGGGCGTCCTGGTTGGCGCGCCCCTCCTCGGTGTTGAGGTCGAGCGTCTTCCCGTTCCTCTCGAGGGCCTCGCTCGCGGCGTCCACGGCGTCCTTGTAGGACCGCTGCGCCTCACGCGCGGAGAGAGTGCCCTGGTACAGCTTCTGCTGCGCGTCGTACTGCTCCTCGGCGGCCTCCGCGGCCGCGAGGTAGGCGTCCGCGGTGTTCTGGGCGCCGTCGGCGGCGTCGTCCATCACGGGCTTGATCTGGCCCGTGGCGATCTGCAGCAGGGTCTGGTCGTCGGTCGCGAGCCCGGCGGCGTCCGCGATCCCGATGAGGGCGTCACGGAAGCCGGGCATGACCGTGAGCAGGTCCTCGTTCACGCCGCGGTAGTTGCCCGCCGCGTTGCCCATCGCCTGGAACGCCTCGACGGCGGCCGGCATGTCGGCCTGCGCGAGCTGGCCCAGGCCGTCCCCGACCTGGAGCATGCGGTCCCGCAGCTCGGAGGACTTGACCGACGCGTCACCGAAGACACGGGTGACGGAGACTCCGAGGTCGGATGCGTGGCCGCCGATGGTGTCCCACGCGGACGGGTCCGCCATCGTTTCGAGGAAGTGCGCGAAGTCCCGGCCCCGGGCGAGGTCGGAGTCCTTCGGGAGCATGTCGCCGAACAGGTCCTTGACGACGTCGCCCGACGAAGCGAGGCCCTTGATCTTGGCGTCGACCTCGTTCGTCCCCAGGGCGGCCCGGTCCGTGACGCTGTTGAGCGCCTCGAGCGCGGACACGGCGGCCGTGATCCCGACGGCCCACTTGCCAACGTTCTTGCCGATGCCGACCGTCTTCTTCGCGGTCTCGTCGGACATGATGCCGAGGTCGACGACGGCCTTCACCGTGTCGCCGACGGCGCCGCGAAGCTTGCCCATGGCGGCGACGCCGAGCAGCCCGAGGCCTGCACCGCCGGCGATGAGCAGGATGCCCTGCTGCACCGGGTCCGGCAGGCGGGTGAACGCCGACACCAGCTCCGTCGCCTGCTGGGTGAGCAGGCGCAGCGGACCGTCCGCGCCGGAGCCGGCACCAATCATGGCCGTCTCGAGCGCGCCGGTGAACTCCTCGATGTCGCCGCGGAGGTTGTCCATCTTGGTGGCCGCGGTCTCGGCCGCGTACCCCTGGTCGTCGACCTGGGAGATCCAGTCCGCGATGCCGGCGGCGCCCTCGGAGTACAGGACGTTCGCGGTGCGCAGCGCGTCCGTGCCGAAGATCGTTGCGAGCGCCGCGTTTCGGGTTGCGTCCGACTGCCCCTTGAACGCCGTCTCCAGCTGGCCGGCAAGGGACGTCATGCCGACGAACTGGCCGTTCGCGTCGTAGGCGGCGATGCCGAACTCGTCCATGGCCTTCGCGGCCTGCGAAGACGGGTTGGACAGCGCGATCAGGGCGGTCTTGAGAGAGGTCCCCGCGTCCGAGCCGAGGAGGCCCTGCTGGGCCATCGCCGCGAGCGCCCCGGTCGTCTCCTCGATCGACAGGCCCATCTGCGAGGCGATGAGGCCGCCCTGGTTGAGCGCGGCGCCCATGTCAGCCACGCCGCCCATGGCCTTGCCGGCGCCGGCAGCAAGCAGGTCGGCGACGTGGGACGCGTCGCTTCCGGCCAGGTTGAACTGCTGCATGGCCGTGGCGGCGTAGGACGCGGCGTCCGCGAGCTCGAGGTTGTCGGAGGCGGCGAGGGCGAGGGTGCCGTCGAGCGCGCCGCCGAGGATGTCGGATGTCGAGAGACCTGCCTTCGCGAGCTCCTCGATGGCGTTCGCTGCCTCGGTGGCGGAGAACGCGGTCTCGGCGCCGGCGGTGATCGCGGCCTCGCGGAGGGCGTCGATCGAGTTGCGGGCGTCCTCGCCGGTGGCGGCGACGTTCGACATGGCCTGGTCGAAGTCCATGAAGGACTTCACGGCGAGGCCGGCGACGGCGGTGAGCCCGGCGCCCATCAGTCCGAGGGTGTTCCGCAGGTGCTCGGCGCCCTGCTCCGCGGCCTGGAGCTGGTCCTCGAGATCCTTGAGCCGGGCCTTGTCGGAGATCTCTCCCGTGGCCTTGGCGGCCTCGTCCATCTTCCGCTTGAAATCGGCGACGTCGGCGCGGAGGCGGACGATGATGGCGCGTTCGGCCACGGCTTCACCCCCTGGGATCTGTGACGGTCTGAGAGGATGTGCGGCATGGGACCCAGCGCCGCGCACACCGCCCTCGGTTTCTTCGTGTTCCTGCTGGTCGTCGCGGTCGTCGTGACCGTGGTCGTGCTGGTCGTCCGGGCGGTTCGACGGTCACGGGCGGAGCGTGAGCGTCGACACCAGGAGGTGCTTGAGGCGATGCGGCGGCGGGACTCCTGATCCCGTGAGCGAGCGAGAGGGACCGCGCGACGGCGACTGGTTGCCGTGGTTCAGCGCCGTGGGTGGTGGGGTCGCGGTCTTCGGTGTGATCGGCGCGGTGACCAGCCATGACCCCGGTCCTGTTCCGCTGCTGGTCGCGGTGTTCGGCGCCGTGGTGTTCGTCGTCGGGGTTCTCTGGCGCGCGAGGCAGCGCCGCAGCTAGTCCTTTCCGCGCGTGTCGACGATTCGCGGCACCGTTCCCGGGACACGGCTCTTCGTGTCCTTCTGCCACCGTTCGAGCGCGGCCTCGGTGTGGTCGACGAGGGAGTCGTCCACCTCGAACCAGCCGTCAAGGTCGGGGTCGGTGGCGAGCCGCCACGGGATCCCGTGACGGTTCAGCGAGTCCTCGTAGAAGGTGAGCCCCTCGGCGAGGAGGCGGTCCTTGTGCGTCCACGGTGCACCCGGCTGCGAGCGGCCCAGGTACACGAGAGGCGGCGCGCTCCACGAGCGCGCCGCCTTCAACGACAGGACGAGTCGGGGGCTCCGCTCAAGCCCCTGCGCGATGAGGGGCGGCGATCTGGACCTCCTCGAGCGTGATCCGCTCAAGCGCGGCCGTGAGGTCGCGGATGTGCCGGCGGCCGCCGGGCCGGGCCTTCACGCGGCGGAGGCCGTCGAGAGAAGGTGCGGGCTTCGCCTCGCCGGCGACCTCCACGCTCTGCACCGCGCGGGCGAGCCCGCGCAGGTCGATCTCCTCCTTGGCCTTCCTGATGTCCTCGACGTGCTTCTCGACGCGGCGCATGTACGCCTTCTGCTGCGCGGCCGTCGCGCCCGATCGCAGCGGATCCGGCGTCTCGGGAATCCCAACCTCGTCGGCGATCTCGCGGATCTCGTCCTGGTCGAGCGCCCGGATGTGCCACACCTCGCGGTTCGCCTCGTACCGCGCGTACAGCTCCTCCGCCTCGCCGACCAGCTCGGCCAGGCGGGCGCGAGCGTCCGCGAGCGCCTGCGGTACCTGCTCCGTCTCGCCGAGCGAGGACTCGGCGCCGGATGCGGCGGCCTCCCCACCGAGCGCAGCGCCGTCGCCAAGAGTGGCGTCGTCCGGCTTCTCGGGGGCGTGCTCGGCCTCGAGCTCGGCGACGAGCGCGTCGGCCTCGTCGATCTTCTCGAGCAGCGGTTCGTACTCGGCGTACATCGCGGGGTCGCGGAAGATCGTGACCTTCGTCTGCACGTAGGAAACGCCGTCGATCCAGTCCTCGACGGCGACGTCCACGCGATCGGTGGTGTCCATGCTCAAGGGGTCCTCCACGGGTGCTTACGGGTCACGGTTGGTACCTGCCGGGCCCCGACCCGTGAACGGGGCCCGGCAGGTGGTCGTGCAGGTCAGGCGAGGCCGTGCACGGCGAGCACGCGCTGCACGCGCGCCGCGTCGGCTCCGGCCGGGTTGACCTTCCAGGACGCGAGCGCGGTGCGGGCGTCCTCGCCGGTGATGCCGTGCTCGGCGAGCACGGCCAGGGCATCGTCGTCCGTCACGTCAGGCCCCGGCGGCGACGGCGCCCTTGTAGCGCCGCTGAACGCCGAGCGGGATGACCTTCTTGATGAACCCGCCGGTGTCGCTCGGGTCCTGGGGCTCGTCGGTGATGACGTGCCAGAGGGTGTACTCGTCCGTCGCGACCCACGGGTCGTCGTGCGGCTTGCCCTCCCGGACCGCGAGGTACAGGTGGGTGCCCTTCTCCTTCGCGAGCGCCCACACGAAGTCCTCGGTGGTGTCGGGCACGCCGGTCTCGTCGTAGTACCGGAACGGCGTCATGTTGCCCTCGAAGTTCGAGGCCCCGTAGGCGACCGCGTTGGAGTCCGAGCAGAGCTCGGTGTCCGGGACGGTGTCCGACGCGACGGCGGACAGCCGGAAGTCGGACTTCAGGACGTTGCACTGGATGTCCTTGCCGGCGGTCAGCTCGGTGACCGTGGCGGCCTCCGGGTCGGCCGGCAGGTTGGTCAGCGACGTGACCTTCTTCTTCGCGTCAGCGAGGGTCTTCGGCACAGGGGATCACTCCTTCTTGTCGTCCCCGGTGGCCGGGGCCTCGTTGGGTGCCGCCTCGGCGGCCTTGCGCCCCGACGCTTTCGCGCGGGGAGTGCGGGACAGGAAGCGGCCGATCACCGGGTGGTCGATGTGGTGCTCGGGGACGAAGTGGGGCAGCTTCTTGCCGGTGCGGGTGTCATACGCCGGGACGAATTTCGCCATGGCGCACCTCCTCATCAGGTCGAGGTCGGGACGGACTCGATGCGGTACTGGTCGGCCTGGAACGCCGGGTGCCGGCTCGAGCTGGGCAGGGTGACGTCGCGGTCGACGTCGGCGGACGCGAACCGTTCCCAGCGGATCGACGCCGCACGGTCGGGCACGGCGAGCGGGATCGGTCCGCGCGGCCCGAGGGTGCGCATCGCGTTCCGCGCGAGCACGCCCGCCTGTTCGGGGTTCACGCCGACGGACGTGACGCCGACGAGGAAGGACGTGTGCTCGTTCGTCTCGCACAGCGCGACGTCGGGCCCAGGCGCGCCGGCCGACGGCCACACGAGGTAGTAGGGGTAGACGAGCGGCGCCTCGGCGCCGTTGACGTACCCAACGGCGTCGACGAGGTAGACGTCGCGCCCCAGCGACTCGAGCGCCGTCTTCACGGCCTGCAGGTGCGCGAGCATCTACAGTCGCCCGGCCACGTCGGCGAGAGCCTTGAGGAACCCTGGCGCCTCGGCCTCGAGCGCGCCCTCGGGGTCAGGGACGGTGCCCCCGCCGCGTGACGTACCGAAGTAGGCGATGTTCGCGAGCGAGCCGGGCGAGCCCTTGCGGGGCCCGATCTGGGCCTCGATCACACCACCGCCGGGGCCCATGCCCGACTTCATCGAGTAGTCGATCGACCGGGCGGCACCGCGGAAATGCCGTGAGGCGGACATCTCTGAGCGCATCTGGCGCTTGATGTTGTTCGCCCCGCGGTGCACGACCGGACGGACGTCCTGCGCGAGACGCTCTCCCGCCTTGCGGAGGTCCGCGCCGAGCGCGCGCAGCTCCGTGCTGTCGAGCTCGATCACGTAGGCACCTCCTCGACGCCGAGCCGGTACGCGGTCGCGAGGCTCTTGTGGAGCAGCGCAACCACCCGGAACTTCCGGCCGGTCAGGTTCGGGTCCATCAGGGCCGTGGTGACCGTGACGACGTCGCCCACCGCCGGGGCGTAGGCGCCGACCGGGAGGTGCACGGCGTACCGCTGGACGGTGTACGTGTGGCCGCCGGCTGCCGGTGTGGCCTCCTGCGCCTCGTAGGTCTGCACCTTCGCCTTGCCGGCGTAGACCTCGACCTCGGGCTGCACGAGGTCGCCCGTGATCGGGTCGACCACCAGCGCGCCGAGCCGCGCCACCCGGACGGCGTCGACCATGAGCTTCGCGGCGGACCGGCG
>Ga0180218_1001597_pt1 | contig 13281 bp, 11 predicted proteins | sample eDN3rd37CKraftBY_FD_151334 | JGI IMG/M metagenome (GOLD analysis project Ga0180218, IMG submission 151334) | Enriched backyard soil microbial communities from Emeryville, California, USA - eDNA 3rd pass 37_C Kraft BY (version 2) (version 2) | ecosystem: Environmental > Terrestrial > Soil >... | reverse complement strand
CAAGACGGAGCTGATCCGTCAGCGCGGCCCCTGGCGCACCGTCGAGCAGGTCGAACTCGCGACCCTCGAATGGGTGTGGTGGCGGAACAACTCCCGCCTCCACGGCGAACTCGACATGCGCACCCCGATCGAGGTCGAGAACGCGTACTACGCTGACCTGGAATCAGCCCAGCCGGTCTCTGCCGGACAAAGCTCCCGATAGGAACGAAAGTCAGGCCGATTCAAAGGTCCCATTTGCTCTCACTCTGACATGGGCGAACTGCCGACGCCCCCGCGAAAACCTCGCGTCGCGTCTCTTTCGGTCCATCTGCTCGGGCGGAGATATCTCAGTCGGTGATCGCTCCGGGTCGGACCGGACAGACGTTCAGTGGATGAGGACTTTGAGGGCGTTATGCTGTGCGGCGTTGCTGAACACGTCGTACGCCTCGAGCATCTGGTCGAACGAGAACTCGTGGGTGACGAACTTGTCGACCGGAAGCCGATGCTGGGCGACGAGCTTGAGCAGCATGGCCGCCGTGTTGGTGTTGACGAGTCCCATCGAGATGTCGATGTTGCGGATCCACAGTTCGTTCAGCGCGAGCTCGACCGACCTGCCGTGCACCCCGATGTTCGCGACATGCCCGCCAGGCCGGACGAGGTCGACAGCCATCGTGAAGGTCTGCGGGATGCCGACCGCCTCGACCGCGACGTCCACACCGTCACCGTCGGTGAGGGCGAGCACCCGCTCCCTCCAGTCCGCCGCACCGGAGTTGACCGTGTCGCTTGCGCCGAAGTCCCTGGCGCGGGCCAGGCGGGCATCGTCGAGGTCGATCGCGATGACCCGGGACGGCCCGTAGAGCTGGGACGTCATGACGGCGGACAGACCGACCGGTCCGGCCCCGACGACGGCAACGACGTCCCCGGGCTTGACCTGACCGTACTGCACGCCGATCTCGAACCCGGTGGGAAGGATGTCCGAGACAAGCACCCCTTCCGCGTCAGTCACGCCCTCCGGGACCTTGTAGACGGAGTTCTCCGCAAACGGTACGCGCACATACTCTGCCTGGGTGCCATCGATCATGTAGCCGAAGATCCATCCGATGCCGGCCTTGCCTTCAGGGTTGAGGCAGTGACTGTACAACTGCTGATGACAGTTCACGCACGACCCGCACGCGCTCACACACGACAGGATGACCCGGTCGCCGGCCTTCAACTGCGTCACGCCGGTCCCGACCTCCGTGATCACGCCGATTCCCTCATGACCCAAGACTCGACCGGGCACGACCTCGGGGGTGTCTCCCTTAAGTATGTGCAGGTCGGTGCCGCAGATGGTCGTGGCTTCCATCTTCACGATCACATCGGTCGGATGTTGGATGACGGGGTCCGGAACTTCGTCCCAGCTCTTCTGGCCCGGACCGTGGTAGACAAGTGCCTTCATCGTGACTCCTCTGATCATCGCCGACCTGAGGGGTCGGTTAGTGTGCTTCTCTGGCTCAAGTCAATGACCGCATGAGGATCTCAGGAAGGACCGAAAGTCCCATCCTGGCGCTCATCGCCCTCCCGCCGGTTCTCAATCACCCTGAGCTCAGGGTCGGCGTGATCTGGGTGCCGACAGTGCCGTCGAGGACATCCTGGGCGTGTTCGAGCGCCCCAATCGCGGCGCGCTTGCCGGTGGCCTCCACGAAGCCGCAGGCGGCGTCGACTTTCGGCCCCATCGACCCCTCTGGGAATGGCAGGGCGCGCAGCAGCGCCGGGGTGGTGGCGGCGATGACCGTGGCGGTGGGGGTGTCGTAGTCGGCGATCGCTCCCGGCACGTCGGTGAGGATGACCAGGGCGTCAGCATCCAGGGTGCGGGCCAGAAGGGCGGCGGTGTGATCCTTGTCAATGACGGCCTCGACAGGGCGGTAGCCGCCCGCGTCAGTGATCGGGATCCCGCCACCGCCGCCCATGATCACGGTGCACCCGGCACTAAGCAGCGTGCCGGCGGCGGGGAGCTCGACGATCCGCAGCGGCAGAGGTGAGGGCACGACGCGTCGCCACCCGTCGCCATCGGGGGCGATGTCCCAGCCGTGGTCGTCGGCGAGGCGGCGGGCGTGGCGGTAGTCGTAGACCGCGCCGATGAACTTCGTCGGCGTCTGCAAGGCCGCATCGCCCGAGTCCACGACCGTGTGGGTGATCACGGTCACCGCCTCCCCCAGGTAGCCGGCGTTGCGCAAGGCCTGGGTGAGCAGCGAGCCGATCAGTCCCTGCGTCTCCGCGCCGAGCGCACTCAACGGGTACGGGGCGGTCAGAGTCTCATCTTCCGTGGACTCACGGGCCAGCAACCCCACCTGGGGGCCGTTGCCGTGCACGAACACGACCTGGTGGGCGGCGGCGATCCGCGCCAGAGCGGGGGCTGCCAGGGCCAGCCGGGCGACCTGGGTGGCCGCTTCGGGTGCTTCGTCGCGGTGCAGCAACGCATTGCCGCCCAGAGCGATCACGACCCGCACGTCATACCTCGTCCGAGTGCGGGTCAGGGGCGGTGAGGCTTGTCACCATCACGGCCTTGATGGTGTGCATCCTGTTCTCGGCCTGGTCGAACACGATCGACTGCGGCGAGTCGAACACGTCATCGGACACCTCCGCCCCCTCCAGCCCATACCCGGATGTCAGTTCCCTGCCCAGTTGCGAGTTGCGGTCGTGGATGGCGGGCAGGCAGTGCAGGAACTTCACGCCCGGGTTGCCGGTGCGCTCGAGCATCGCCCTGTCGATGCGGTAGGGGCGCAGCAGCGGTATGCGCTCGGCCCACGCCTCCCGCGGCTCCCCCATGCTCACCCATACGTCGGTGTACAAGAAGTCCGCACCCCGCACCGCCTCGTCGACGTCCGTGGTCACCAGCACCCGGCCGCCGGAAGAGACGGCGATCTTCTCCGCCGTGCGGACGATGTCCGGGTCGGGACGGAACCGGTCGGGGCAGGCGATCCGCACGTCCATCCCGGCGATCGCGCCGCTGGTGAGCAGACTGTGGGCGACGTTGTCGCGGGCGTCGCCGAGGAAGCACACCGACGTCTGCGTCAACGGTGTGGTGGCGTGTTCCCGCATGGTGAGCAGGTCGGCGAGAGCCTGGGTGGGGTGCCACCGGTCGGTGAGCCCGTTCCACACCGGCACCCCCGCATACCGCGCGAGGATCTCCACGTCGGCGTGCGCGAACCCGCGGAACGCGATCCCGTCGTAGAGGCGGCCCAGCACGATCGCGGTGTCCTCGATCGACTCCGTGACCCCGACATGGCTGCTGGCCGGGTCGATGTAGGTGCAGTGACCGCCTTGCTCGTAGATCGCGACCTCGAACGCGCTGCGGGTCCGGGTGGAGGGTTTCTCAAACAGGACCGCGATCGTCCTGCCCACCAGTGTCGGATGTTCCGTGCGCGAGGCGCGGGCGGCTTTCAGGCGGGCGGCGGTATCCAGCAGGTGTTCCAGCTGGGTGCGGGTCAGGTCGTCGTCTTTGAGCAGGTGCGGCAGACGCGACACCGGTGCAGTCGCAGTGGTCATCGGTTCAGGCGGGGTCGCGTTGGATGGGGCAGGACATGCAGCGGGATCCGCCGCGGCCTCTTCCGAGCTCGCTGCCGGAGATGGTGATGACCTCGATGCCCTGTTTGCGGAGCATGGTGTTGGTGGCGACGTTGCGGTCGTACCCGATTACCACGCCGGGGGCGATGGTGAGGAAGTTGTTCGCGTCATCCCACTGCTCCCGGGCTGCGGCCCGCGGGTCCTCCGTGGTGGTCAGCATCCGGATGCTGTCGGTGTCCAGAGTTTCCTCCAGCAGGGGGACGAGGTCGCGGGGTGGGGTGATGGTGAGACCGTCGGGGTCGTCGCTGGGGGTGATCAGGTGCGCGCGCAGCGCGGTGTGCCGCAGCGAAGGGGACAGGATGAAGTTGTGCGGGTCGAGCATGGTCATCAGGGTGTCCAGGTGCATCATCGCGTGCGAGCGGGGCAGCGGGATCGCGATCACCCGGCCGGCCTGCCCGGTGCGGAACAGCTGCTGCGCGAGGGTCTCCACCGCCATCGGGGTGGTGCGCTCGCCCATCCCGACCAGGACCGTGTCGCGGCCGAGGATGTGGATGTCGCCGCCTTCGATCGCGGACACCTGCCGGGTCTGGTCGGGGTTGTACCGGTCGATGCGGGCGCCGGCGAACAGCGGGTGGTGGTCGTAGATGACGCGAACGTTGACCGTCTCCCGCACCCGGGCGGGCTTGGCCATCACGTTCACGTTCACCCCGCCGTAGATCCACGCGGAACTGTCCCGGGGGAACAGGGTGTTCGGCAACGGCGGGAGCAGGAACCCGAGCGGATCGGCAGTGTGCCACAGCAGGCTGTCGGTCGCGGGGGTGCCGAACTCGTCGACGGTGATCCCGCCGATCAGCGCCTCCGTCAGCTGCTCCGGGGTGCGGTCATCGAGCATGCTGCGCAGCAACGGGGCGAGCACCGGCCCGTACTGGTCAGCGGTGCACACCCGGTCCAGGACGAACGTCCGCGCCTCCGGGAGGGCGAGGGTCTCGGTGAGCAGGTCGGTGAAGTAATGCACGACGATGTCGTGGGAGCGGAGCACCTCGACGAACCCGTCGTGCTCGGCGCGGGCCTTCGCCGACCAGAGCACGTCGTCGAACAGCAGCTCCTCGCAGTTGTCCGGGGTGAGCCGGTCCAGCTCGATCCCCGGGCGGTGCACGATCACCTGCCGCAGCGTTCCCACCTCGGAGTGCACCCCGAGGTTCTCCAGCTGTCCTACGATCGGCGTGCTCGCCGAGGTGGTCTGCTCTGTCGTGGTCATGATCGGGTGCCTTTCCCGGCGATGGCCGGTTCGCTGATCGGTTCGGAGGGGGTCACCAGCGCCGCCGCGGTGTCCGGGACGACGCTCGCGTCCCAGGGGGTGGGGCTGGGGATGCCGTGGCGGCGGTTGGAGGCTTTCATCCACACGTACAGCGGCACGCCGAGCAGGAAGGCGACAGCGCCGTAGAAGGTGGCCTCGGCGCCAGTGCCCAGCAGCGCCCAGAAGGAGAACACCAGCGCGAGGATCGACACGGTGACATCCCGTGCGAGGTGCGGCCACGAGGTGGCGCGGGCGCGGGTGACCAGCCAGTAGATCTGCGCAGCGGCGGAGAACAGGTACGGCACGACAGCGGTGAACACGGTGAGCAGCACCACCATCGTGAACACCTGCTCGAAGCTGGTGTAGGCGAGGATCGTCAGCAGGGTGGCCAGGACCGTGGAACTGATGATGCCGACCAGCGGCATCCCGCGGTGCTCCTTCGCGAACACGCGTGGGAACATGCCGTCCTTCGCGGCGGCGTGCGGCATCTCCCCGACGATGAACGTCCACCCGACCAGGCACCCCAGCCCGGAGATCACGGCGACGACGGCGATGGTCTGCCCGGCCCAGGTGCCGGAGAAAATCGCGTTCGCGGCGTCGCTGAACGGGGCGGTCGAGGTGCGCAGGTCGCTGTTGCTGACCGTGCCGAACACGGCGAGGGTGCCGAGGATATACACGAGGCCGCAGGCGAGGGTGCCGTAAATGGTGGCGCGCGGCACATTCTTGCCCGGGTCGCGGACCCGACCGGCAGCCACCGACGCGGTCTCGATGCCGAGGTAGGCGAACAGGGCCACCGCGCCGGCGCCGGCAAGGGCCGTCCAGGCGTCGGTGCCGGAGGAGTTGAAGGGACCAAGGTTGGCCGGGTTGAGGAAGAACAGCCCGAGGATCGCGATGAGGGCCAGCGGCACGATCTTCAGGACTGTGAACACGACCTGCGCGCCGCCCATGCTCCGCAGCCCGAGCACGTTGATGAGCACCGGGATCCACAGGCACGCCACGGCGATCACGATCGACCACACCACATTGTGGTCGGTGTTGATGAACACCTCCACATACCCGGTGAGGGCGACGACGATGGCCGCGTTACCTGCCCAGGCGGTCAGCCAGTACGACCAGGCGTTGAGGAATCCGGCGAACTCCCCGAACGCGTCCCTCGCGTACAGGTACGGTCCTCCGGAACCGGAGACGCGTTTGGTGAGCTGCCCGAACACGATCGCCAGCGCGAGGGCGCCGATGGTGACCAGGAGGAACGCGACCAGGCTGATCGGGCCGAACGAGGCCAGCGCGGACGGGAGCCCGAACACACCGGTGCCGATCACGGACCCGACGACGAGGGCGGATGCTGCGGGGAGCCCGAGCTGCTTGGCCCGGGACGGCGTTGTTGTGGTCATGACCGTCATGCTGGCCGCGCCCGGCGGTGACCGTGAGGGTCGAAGGTCCTACCGGCCCGCCCGTCGCGGACACTGCGGGACCCGAACAGCGACGGCTTCATCACGGGGGTCGGCGTCGGGCTTCGGTGGGGAAGGCGGTGCCCCCGACATCTGCACTTGACGGTCGGTGCTGCAGTGCCGGGCACGATCCCGATTCCGCACCGGCCGCTTCCCGACGCGCATCCGGCAGCAACCTCTCGTGTCCTGCAGTGGTCACGTCTCCGCGAGCTGGATCGCGAGCTTCTCTCCCCAGGCGCGGGCACGGTCCAGCTCGCCCTCGACGAGGGGTCCCTCGTAGCCTTCGACGAGAAAGCTCTCCGGTTCGGTGACGGTAAACCCGAGCCGGCGTGCGATACGGGTGGCGCTGCGGGACGCCGCTCCGGGCAGCAGCGGCAGATCGACACGGGTGTCGAAGCCGACGAACGCCTGCGGGTGACCTCCCTGCGGCAATCCCTCGAGCCAGTCACGGATTCCCCCTCCCAGATCCGTGCCGGCCGCGCCGCGCTGCACCGCATCCCGGCGGGTGGATGCCCGCGACATGGAGAACACGTGTGTGGGGCCGCCGACCACGACCACATCCACCTGCGGCGGCACCTCGGCGGGCGCGTCCACGACATCCGTGACCGTCACGTGCGCGCCGGCGGCGAACCCGTCGGCGATCGCCCGGGCGACGCGCGCCGTGTTGCCGAACATGGTCTCGAAGATCACCAGCACCTCCATGAGTGCCCTCCCTCGCCGCCAGAACGTCTCGTATCGACTTCACCCTCGCGTACCCGGGGTGTCACCGGGAAGGGTCGTTGGTCCTGTCGACGACCGCAAGAGCGTCTGGCAGAGGACCAACGAAAGAGGGACCGAAGGTCCTATCGCGAGAGAGAAGGATGCGGTGAACTAGACGAGCCGATCCGCGCGACTGGAAGGAGTCTCTAGCTCTCATGTTGACCACGACTCCGCATCCTGGGGAACCACACACTGCGGGCATCGCCGGACGATTGAACTGGCTGCGTGCTGGGGTGCTCGGCGCGAACGACGGGATCGTGTCGGTCGCGGCGATCGTCGTCGGTGTCGCCGGCGCCACCAACCAGCTGCCCCCGATCCTCACCGCTGGGACGGCTGCGCTGGTCGGCGGGGCGATCTCGATGGCGCTGGGCGAGTACGTGTCGGTGAGCAGTCAGAGCGACAGCGAGAAGGCGCTGATCGCGAAAGAGCGCCGCGAGCTGGCCGAGATGCCCGGGCAGGAGCTGGACGAGCTCACCGGCCTCTACCAGGCGAAAGGGATCTCCCCGGAGACCGCCCGGAAGGTCGCCGAGGAGCTCACCGCACACGATGCCCTCGCCGCGCATCTGTCGGCGGAGTTGAACATCGACCGGGAGGACCTGGTCAGCCCGTGGCGTGCGGCTCTCGCCTCCGCGGTCGCGTTCACCGTCGGCGGGATCATCCCGTTCGCCGCGATGCTGCTGCCTCCTGCCGTGCGGATCCCGGCGACATTCGTCGTGGTGCTCCTCGCCCTCGCCGTCACCGGTGCGCTCGGGGCGCGGCTGGGCGGCAGCCCGATGCTGCGACCGACGATCCGGGTCGTGGTCGGCGGGGCGATCGCGCTCGGTGCGACGTTCGTGATCGGCACCCTTCTGGGCACGACCGGGATCGCATAGACCACCCATGCCCGCCCGTGACGATGACGTGGCGACACGCTGGACGACGACCATGAACGAGCGGACGACCGCGCCTACGACGCCCACGTTGACGGTGCGGGACGCGGCGGTGCGCGAGAGCGCAGACGTGCTCACGATGCTGTCCTCCACCCCGGCGGGGCTGACGTCGGCGCAGGCGACCGCCCGCAGAGACGCACTGGGGCCGAACGTGCTGCGTGAGCATCGGGCGCGGCCATGGCGGGTGCTGGGCCGGCAGCTGAAGAGCCCTATCCTGATCCTGCTGTTCGTCACCGCTGTGGTGTCGATGTTCCTCGGCGAGGCCGCGAACGCGGTGATCATCGGGATCATCCTCGCCGCGAGCATCGGTCTGGGGTTCGTCAACGAGTATCGGGCGGAGCGCACCGCCGATGCCCTGCACGACCGGATCCGACACACCGTCGTCGTCCACCGGGACGGCAACCCCGAAGAGGTCGATGTCACCGATCTCGTCCCCGGCGACATCGTCCAGCTGAACACCGGCACCGTGGTGCCCGCGGACATGCGCCTTCTGGACGCCCACAACCTCGCCTGCGACGAGAGCATCGTCACCGGGGAGTCCCTGCCCACCGCCAAGACCCCGCAACCCGTCGCGCAGGGAGCGGGCATCGGGGATCTCACCTCGTGCATGCTGATGGGCTCCGTGGTGCAGTCCGGCACCGGCACCGCGGTGGTCGTGGCGACCGGCACCCGGACCGAGTTCGGCCGGATCGCCGGAGGGCTTGCCACCGAGCAGCCGCAGACCGAGTTCCAGCGCGGGCTCGGCAGATTCTCCGTGTTGCTGCTCGAGGTCGCGCTCATCCTGACCACGGTGATCTTCGTCGCGAACGTCCTCCTGCACCGCCCGATCCTGGACGCGCTGCTGTTCTCCCTGGCGATCGCGGTGGGGATCACTCCGCAGCTGCTGCCCGCCGTGGTCAGCACCAGCCTCGCCGCCGGATCCCGCGCACTCACCAGACGCCGCGTGCTCGTGAAACGGCTGGTGTGCATCGAGGACCTCGGCGATATGGACGTCCTCGTCACCGACAAGACCGGCACCCTCACCGAGGGACGCATCAGCTTCACCACCGCCCTGCCCGCCGACCCCGCCACCGACCCCAGCCGGCTGCAGCTGCTGGGCCTGCTCGCCACCGAAGCCGACTACGCCGCACCGCCGGACGTCGCCGTCGGGCTGAACCCGCTCGACGCCGCACTCTGGGCGGCCGCTCGGCCCGAGAGCGTAGACCCGGAGGAGTATCGGCGAGTCGATCTGCTCGCGTTCGACCATGAACGGCGCCGCACCACCGTGCTCGTCGACACCCCTGCCGGAGACCGCTTGGTCGTGACGAAGGGCTCGCCGGAGGAAGTGATGAGGATCAGCGCTCACGTCCCCGTCGACGCCGCGGGCGTCCTGGACCGCGAGTATGCGGCCGGCGGGCGGGTCGTCGCGGTCGCCACCAAACCCGCCGCCGGCCTGCAGGCTCTCACCCCTGGTGACGAAACCGGGCTCACACTGGTGGGGTTCCTGGTGTTCCTCGACCGCCCGAAGCCCGACGCGCGGGCATCGCTGGATCAGCTCGCGCGTCTCGGCATCACGGTGAAGATCGCCACCGGCGACAACGCCGTCGTCGCCGAGAAGGTCCTCCGAGACCTCGGGATCGCCTCCGGCGGCACACTGACAGGCTCCGATGTCGACGCGCTCAGCGACGACGCGCTGCGCCAGTCGGCGGCCGCGGCGACGATCTTCGCCCGGGTCTCCCCCGAGCAGAAGGCGCGGATCATCCGGGTGCTGCGCCGTTCTGGCCGCGGTGTCGGGTTCCTCGGCGACGGGGTCAACGACGCCCTCGCCCTGCACCAGGCCGACATCGGCATCTCCGTGGAGACCGCCGCCGACGTCGCCAAGGACGCCGCCGACGTGCTGCTGCTCGACAAGGACCTGGGTGTGCTCGCGGACGGGGTCACCGAGGGCAGGCGGATCTTCGCGAACACGATCAAGTACGTGCTGATGGGCACCTCCAGCAACTTCGGGAACATGTTCAGCGCCTCCGTCGCCTCCGTGGTGCTCCCGTTCCTGCCGATGCTGCCCGGGCAGATCCTGCTGAACAACCTGCTCTACGACACCGGGCAGCTCGCGATCCCCGGCGACCGGGTCGACCCGGAGCAGCTGCAGGCCCCGTCGCACTGGGACATCGGGTTCATCCGCCGGTTCATGCTGCTGTTCGGGCCGATCAGCTCCCTGTTCGACTTCGCCACGTTCGCGTTGATGATGCTCGTCTTCCACGCCGCCGAAGGCGAGTTCCAAGCCGGGTGGTTCATCGAGTCCATCGCCACCCAGACCCTGATCATCTTCGCGATCCGCACCCGCCGCGTCCCGTTCTTCCGCAGCCGGCCCTCCGCAGGACTCACCGTCGCCTCGCTGGCCGTCGTCGCCGCCGGTGTGTGGCTGCCCTACTCTCCCGTCGCCGGACTGCTCGGGTTCCAGCCGCTCCCCGCGCCTTTCTTCCTCGCGCTGGTCGGCATGGTCGTGGCGTACCTGGTCTGTGTCGAGCTCGCCAAGAGCTGGTTCTTCACCCGCCCCGCCCAGCAGCCCGCACCGCAACCCCCGGTCGTGGCACGGATGCGCCGCTATCAGCGCCGCGTGCATCGCCGCTCTGCGCGGTTCAGCCCCCGGACCCCCTCCCAGAGCCGCTGACCGGAGCGCGTGATCGGCCGTCTGGTCGCTTCGTGCGGGACGCACCGCACCGTCAGGCCGGCCGCGAACAGTCAACCGGCCGTTAGCGTGAACCATGAGGACCTCCGTGCGGTCGCAGAGACGTCAGATATCTCCACTAAGCCCAGAGGTACTCCCCTTTCACCGGAGGCGCGGGCACCAAAGTCATAACCAGGTACAGCTAGGCACTCTGCTGCAATGTAGTACGGTTCGTCGCGACGACGCCGCGCTGTTCGGGGAGCCAGTCCCGGTCGGCGGGGGTGCCGCGTGTCAGGCGGATGGCGAGGGCACTCGCCTCGGACTGGTATCTTGCTACTGCTCGCGCCGCGGGTCGTCCCGAGCGGCGTCGGATATCGGCGCGCCAGCGTCGGCGTGCTCGCAGGCTGCTCAGGGGCGTCGCTTCCTCGGGTGCGATGTCCCCGCTTCGGACGAGGATCGCTGCTCCTTCGGTAATCATCCGTCCTTGCCTGCAGCGGAGCACAAGCGCGACGACGAACATCGCGAGGAAGACCGGGACCATGACCGCGCCGTATACCTTGAAGATCAGGTACTGGTCGCTGCTGGCAAGGCCCGCCCAGTCCCAGATCCCGTGGAGCACGATCGCGGCCAACAATCCAAGGAGCACGGGCAGCACTCTGGCGACGCTTCCGCGACGGTTTGCCGCGATGCCGATGCCGACCGCTGTTATGGCGACCATGAGGGAGTGGAAGAAGGGCACCATGGCGATGCGCATGAACAGCGTCACGCCGAGCGCTGCGACCGCCCCCGCGTCCGCCCCGCCGGACTGGACAACCTCCATCAGCGGACGTCCGAAGTACAGACTGTTCTCGATGAAGGAGAACCCAATACCGGCGAGCCCCGCGTAGATGATCGCGTCGAGCACGCCCGTGATCTCGCGGCGCCGGTAGATCAGCAGCCAGAGCAGGAAGAGAGCCTTGAGGACTTCCTCCGTCACGGGTGTGATCATGAGCGGGCGCACCCACTCCCTGAATCGGCCTGACTTTCGTTCCGTTCTTCAAGCAAGGATGGAACTCGATGAACAGGAAGTACTCGCCGGAGATGCGTGAGCGTGCGTTGCGGATGCTCGCGGAGGCGCGGCCGTCGCACCCGAACATGATGAGCGCGGTGCGGCATGTGGCTGGTCTGCTCGGGATGAGCCCGGAGACGCTGCGACTGTGGCAACGCCGGTATGAGGTCGACGCCGGAGTGAAGCCCGGGCTCACGACCGATGCGGCGGCGCGGATCAAGGAGTTGGAGAAGGAGGTCTCGGAGTTGCGGAAAGCGAACGAGATCCTCAAGGCTGCGAGGGTGAACTCAACCCGTCAGCGCAACAGTGCTTGGAGCCTATCGGCTGGGGTGTCGAAGTCGAGCGTCTTCCGAGGCCTCGAGTTCAGGCGGGCGGCAACGGCGTCGAGGTCGGCCTGGGTGAGGTCCTTCATGCTGAAGCCCTTGGGGAAGTACTGACGCAGCAGCCGATTCGTGTTCTCGTTTGTGCCGCGTTGCCAGGGGCTGCGCGGGTCGGCGAAGTAAACGTCGAGACCGGTGTTCGTCGTGACGGTCTTGTGGCCGGCGAGTTCCATCCCGCGGTCCCACGTCAGTGAGCGACGCAACTGCTCCGGCAGCAGATTCATCTCACGTGAGAGCCCCGCGGTGACGGACTCCATGTCACGGCCATCGACCTGGACCAGGACCGTGAACCGCGTCGCGCGTTCGACGACTGTCGCGATCTGCGTCCAATGACGACCGAGCAGGAGGTCTCCCTCCCAATGGCCCGGGATCGCGCGATCCTCAGCCTCGGCGGGGCGCTCGGAGATGGAGACGGCATCCTTGATCTGGGATCGCCATTGTCCGGTGACGTTGTTGTGGACGCTGCGCCGGATCGGCCGCCCGGATCGCAGATGCTTCTGCAGCTCTTTCGCCAGAACACCGCGGGACTGCACGAACAGGGACTTGTAGATCGTCTCGTGTGACACCCGCATCCCGCTCCCCGCCGGGTGGCGCTTCCGCAACGCGCCGGCGATCTGCTCGGGCGACCAGTCTTCCCGAAGGCGAGCGGCGACGTAACCACGCAGCACCGGGTTGCGGGCGAGCTTGCACTTCTGCGGACGCCGCGCACGTCGCCATGCACGATCGTCGGCATCGACGGCGCGATACCGGCGCGGACCCTTGTTCTTTGCGACCTCCCGACTGATCGTCGACGCTGGCCGGCCAAGCCGACGACCGATCGCCCGATACGACTCACCAGCCGCGAGGCCCCGGGAGATCTCCTCGCGCTCGACCAGGGTCAGCGTCCCGGGCCTACGCCGCTGCGGCGCCTGATAGAACCCGCCGAACGGCAACAGGATCGAGAAGATTGATCCCGGCGGGGACCCCACCGTTCGGGAGATCTCGCTGAGCGACGCTCCCGACTTCCACAACTCCCAAACCTGCTGCCTCCGATCCGAGGGCAACCCCGGCCTCCCGATCTTCGCCACACCACACCTCCGAGATGATCATCGACGGTGTTGCGCTGACGGGTTGAGTTCACCAGTGTGTTTTTCGCGAAGGAGCTCGACCGCCCCTGACCGAGATGATCCGGTTCATCAACGAACATCGGGATCGTTTCGGGGTCGAGCTCATCTGCCGTGTCCTCCGACCGGCAGTGCAGGGCTTCCT
>Ga0180218_1001596_pt1 | contig 13285 bp, 13 predicted proteins | sample eDN3rd37CKraftBY_FD_151334 | JGI IMG/M metagenome (GOLD analysis project Ga0180218, IMG submission 151334) | Enriched backyard soil microbial communities from Emeryville, California, USA - eDNA 3rd pass 37_C Kraft BY (version 2) (version 2) | ecosystem: Environmental > Terrestrial > Soil >... | reverse complement strand
TCCTGATTGATCTCCTTCAGGAGCGCGGCGGTCTGCATGGTTTCGGCGTCGGTCATGCCGGCCACCGGCTCGTCGACAAGCATCAGCTTTGGTTCCTGCGCGAGCAACATGCCGATCTCCAGCCATTGCTTCTGGCCGTGCGACAGCGAACCGGCGAGCCGCCAGCGTGCGTGGTTCAGTCTGATGGTATCGAGGATCTTGTCGATGCGGCTCGTGTCGCCCGCATTCGCGCGCCAGCGGATGCCCGCCCGCGCGCTCTTGTCCATGCTGAGTGCCAGCAGGATGTTGTCTTCTACCGTGTGCATCTCGAACACGGTGGGCTTCTGGAATTTCCGTCCGATCCCCCGCCGCGCAATCTCGGTCTCGTCGAGCGCGGTGAGATCGGCTTCACCCTCGAATAAGGCGGAGCCCTCGTCCGGCCGGGTCTTGCCAGTGATGACGTCCATCATCGTAGTCTTGCCGGCGCCATTCGGCCCGATAATCGCGCGCATTTCCCCGGGGTCGATCGTCAGCGACAGATTGTTCAGCGCCTTGAAACCATCGAAAGACACCGAGATGCCGTTGAGATACAGAAGCGCGGAAGTTGTCTTGGTGTCCATCGGCGTCACTCCGCAGGCTTCGGTGAAGCGGCGGCGATGGGCTCACCGCCCCCCGCGGCCGCGCGCCGCTCCTGCCGCGCGCCCCACCAATGCGAGATGGTTCCCACGATCCCCCGCGGCAGAAATAGCGTGACGATCACAAAGAGCCCGCCCAGGAGGAACAGCCAGTACGGTGCGAGCGCGCCCGTGGTGAAGGTTGTCTTCGCATAGTTGACCAGCAATGCGCCGAGCACAGCGCCGGTCAGCGTTCCCCGCCCTCCGACCGCGACCCACAGCACCGCCTCTATCGAGTTGGCTGGCGCGAACTCGCTCGGATTGATGATCCCGACCTGCGGCACATAGAGCGCGCCCGCAAGACCGGCCATGCAGGCCGAGACGGTCCACACGAACAGCTTGTAATTCTCGACGCGGTAACCGAGGAACCGCGTCCGCGATTCCGCATCGCGGATCGCAACCAGCACCTTGCCGAATTTCGAGGTCACGAGCTTGCGGCAAATGATGAAGCAGATGCCCAGCGAGGCGCATGAGATCGCGAACAGCGCCGCCCGCGTCGATTGTGCCTGGACGTTGAAGCCAAGGATGTCCTTGAAGTCCGTCAGACCGTTATTGCCGCCAAAGCCGAAATTGTTGCGGAAGAAGGCCAGCATCAACGCAAAGGTCAGTGCCTGCGTGATGATCGAGAGATAAACGCCCGTGACGCGCGAGCGGAATGCGAACCATCCGAACAGGAAGGCCAGCGCACCGGGCGCGAGGAACACCATCAGCAAGGCATAGGGGAATGACTGGAAGCCGTACCAGAAGAACGGCAGTTCCTTCCAGTTCAGGAACACCATGAAGTCCGGCAGGATCGGATTGGCATAGACGCCCCGATCTCCGATCTGCCGCATCAGATACATTCCCATCGCATAGCCGCCGAGCGCGAAGAACGCACCGTGACCGAGCGAGAGGATGCCGCAATAGCCCCAGATCAGATCGATCGAGAGCGCGAGCAATGCGTAGCAGATGTATTTCCCGAACAGCGCCACCGCATATGTCGGGACGTGCAGCGGATGCGTAGCCGGCAGCAAAAGGTTGGACAGCGGCACGAGGATTGCGACCGCGGACAGGATGGTGAGGAACACGATCGACTGGCGGTCGAGTGTCCGGATGATGGGACCGCCGTTCATCGGTGAACCCCGGCGCTTCGACAATTGGTCATCACGCCTCCACCGCCCGGCCCTTCAGCGCGAACAGGCCGCGCGGGCGCTTTTGGATGAACAGGATTATGAGCACGAGGATCGCGATCTTCGCGACCACCGCACCCGCATAAGGCTCGAGGAACTTGTTGGCGATACCGAGCGAGAAGGCTCCTACCAGCGTTCCCCAGAGATTTCCGACGCCGCCGAACACCACGACCATGAACGAGTCGATGATGTATCCCTGTCCGAGATTGGGCGAGACGTTGTCGATCTGCGACAGCGCCACGCCGGCGAGACCGGCGATGCCTGAACCGAGCCCGAAGGTCAGCATGTCGACATTGGCGGTTTTGATGCCCATCGACGCCGCCATGCGACGGTTCTGCGTCACGGCGCGCATCTCGAGGCCGATGCGGGTGAAGCGCAGGATGCCCAGAAGGCCGAAGAACACCGCAAGCGTGAACACGATGATCCACATGCGGTTATAGGTGATGGTGAGTTGGCCGAGTTCGAACGCTCCGCTCATCCAGGACGGATTGCCAACTTCCCGGTTGGTCGGGCCGAAGATCGTTCGCGTCGCCTGCTGCAGGATCAGCGATATGCCCCATGTCGCGAGTAGCGTGTCGAGCGCGCGGCCATAGAGCCACTGGATCACGGTCCGCTCGATCACAATACCGACGGCGCCAGCCAGCAGAAATGCGAGGGGAATTGCTATCGCGAGCGAGTAATCGAACAGCGCCGGATTGTGGACGCGGATCAGCTCCTGCACCACGAACGTGACATAGGCTCCGATCATCACCATCTCGCCGTGCGCCATGTTGATGACGCCCATCACTCCAAAGGTGATGGCAAGGCCGATGGCGGCAAGCAGCAGGACCGAACCGAGCGAGAGTCCGTACCAGGCATTCTGGAGGACATCCCAAAACGCGAGCTGGCTCTGGATTGATGCGATCGCGTCTTGCGCCATGGTCTTCACGCTGCCGGGCGTGTTCGCAGGCAGACCGGACAGCAAAGCGAGCGCGTCCTGATCTCCGCGCGCACGGACCACGCCGACAGCGTCAATCTTCTCGGCTTCGGACGCGTCGTCCTTGAAAAGAATGATGGCTGCGCGCGCTTCTGTCATCACGCGCTTGATGTGCGAACCGGTTTCCTTGGCGATCGCAGCGTCGAGCGCGGGCAGCGCGGCTGCCTCGCGCGACTTGAACACCGCTTGCGCCGACGCCAGCCGCTGGCGCGGGTCCGGCGACATGAGCGTGAGGCTGCCGAGCGCCGCATCGATGGCGCGGCGGATGCGATTGATAACGCGCACTTCGGTAAGGTTGGAAGGCGCCGGATCGACGGCAGCGCCGGTCGCAGCATCCACGACACCAGCGCCCTGCCGAATAAAGACTTTCTTGCTCGCCGGATCGAAGAAAAGCCGTCCGGACTGCAGGGCTTCGATGATTGCAATCGCGCGCGGCGATCCCGACGCGGCGACGCCGGCGATCCCCTCTTCCGTCTGACCGAAAGAGCCCGCGGCAAATTTCGCAAGCGCATCGTCGAGTGTCTGGCTGAACGCGGGCTGCGCTGCGAGCAGAAGCGCAAGCGCCAGCACGCCCGCGACCAGACAAGTGCGCGTCTTTGCGCAGAATGATGTCATCTCACATGGTCCCGGCATGGAGGTGATACGTGAGGAGGCGGCGCCGACATGCGCCGCCTCCAGTGTTGTCAGACGCTGGAGATCAGGAACCCTGACCGCCGCACTTCTTGGTGACCTTGTTGTAGTTGCCGCACTTCAGCGTCACCCAGTCGGCTTCGAGATCCTTCGAGCCTTCCAGATGCGGCGACCAGGCGGCGCCGGGGACGAGACCATCGGTCTTCCACACCACGTCGAACTGGCCGTCGGCCTTTACTTCGCCGATGAACACGGGCTTGGTGATGTGGTGGTTCGGGAGCATCTCGGAGATGCCGCCAGTGAGGTTCGGAGCCTTGGTGCCCGGCAGCGCGTCGATCACCTTGTCAGGATCGGTGGTGCCGGCCTTCTTCACGGCCTCGACCCACATCGCGAAGCCAACGACGTGAGCTTCCATCGGGTCATTGGAGACGCGCTTCGGATTCTTCGTGAAGGCTTTCCACTTCGCGATGAATTCCTTGTTCGCCGGCGTGTCGATCGATTCGAAGTAGTTCCAGGCGGCGAGATGGCCGACCAGCGGCTTGGTGTCGATACCGGCGAGTTCTTCTTCACCGACCGAGAACGCGACGACCGGAATGTCCTTCGCCTTCACGCCGCGATTGCCGAGCTCCTTGTAGAACGGAACGTTGGCGTCTCCGTTGATGGTGGACACCACGGCGGTCTTCTTGCCGGCGGAGCCGAACTTCACGATGTCGGCCACTCGGGTCTGCCAGTCGGAGTGACCGAACGGCGTGTAGTTGATCGAGATGTCCTCGTCCTTGACGCCCTTGGACTTCAGATAGGCCTCGAGGATCTTGTTGGTGGTGCGCGGATAAACGTAGTCGGTGCCTTCCAGCACCCAGCGCTGCACCTTCTCTTCCTTCATCAGGTAATCGACGGCCGGAATCGCCTGCTGGTTGGGAGCAGCACCGGTGTAGAACACGTTGCGCTCGCTCTCCTCGCCCTCGTACTGCACGGGGTAGAACAGGATCGAGTTCAGCTCCTTGAAGACCGGCAGCACGGACTTGCGCGACACCGAGGTCCAGCAGCCAAACACCGCGGCAACCTTTTCCTTGGTGATCAGCTCGCGCGCCTTTTCGGCGAACAGCGGCCAGTTGGACGCCGGGTCCACAACCACCGCTTCAAGCTTCTTGCCGAGCAGACCGCCCTTCTTGTTCTGCTCCTCGATCAACATCAGCATCACGTCTTTCAGCGTGGTCTCGCTGATCGCCATGGTGCCCGAGAGCGAATGCAAAATGCCGACTTTGATCGTTTCCTGCGCCTTGACGGGCAATGCGGCCGCCAAGGACAGCGCGAGGCCCGCGGCCGAGGCCAAAAGCCAGCGGCGGGCAATCGGTCGCGGAGCGACCGCACGAGTGGGATGAATCATGTTGTTTCCTCTGCTTCACGCGCACGCCAGGGAGCCCGGCATCCCGCGCCGCAGCAGAGATCGCAAAGGGCGTGCCAATCTCTGAAACTGGTTCAAGACATTGAGTCAGAACCGGAAAAGACCGCTTTTGCCGCCTTGAAAATGAGCAGAGTTGCGGTCCGTGACTAGAAACTGGATTTATTGCCTAACTTTTAGACAATCGCGGCGCCGTTTCGGCGGAGTTTCTGATGCGAGGTCCGCCGCCGCGGGATAAGACCGCTGCCGGAACGACGAAAGACAACCTGATGCCTGAGCGACCGATCCTCCGATTGGCGGCCTGCGTCGCCGCGATGATGATTGCCGCAGCACCCGCCGCTGCGCAAAATGCCTCCGACCCGGTCGTCATGATGAGCCGCGCGGCGGAGCTCTCGCAGTCGGGAAAGGCTGCGGAAGCGCTTCCGATCGCTCAGCAGGCGCTTGCGCTCCTTGAGAAGCAGCGCGGGCCCGACCATCCGGACGTCGGATCGGCGCTGACCTATGTCGGCCTCCTGAACCAGCAGCTTGGCCGTACGAAAGAAGCGGAGGCACTCTATCTGCGCGCGCTCGCAATCCGGCAAAAGGCGCTCGGCGCCGATCATGCCGACGTCGCGGTCACGGCCGAGAACCTCGCCATCCTCTATCGGGCGACGGGTCGCAGGGACGAAGCCGAACTCCTGTTCAAACGCGCGCTCGCGATCAACGAAAAGGCGCACGGAGCGGACCACCCGGCGGTCGCCGCAACCGCCGGCGGTCTCGCCGCGCTCTATCAGGAAGCCGGACGTCAGCGTGACGCAGAGCCGCTTTATCAGCGCGCGCTCGCAATCCGCGAAAAGGCCTACGGACCCGGCCATCCACACGTGGCAATCACGCTCGTCACGCTCGGCGAATTGTACCGGACCACCGGGCGACTCACCGAAGCCGAACCGCTGTTCAAGCGCGCGCAGACGATCAGCGAGAAGGCGTTCGGCCCCGACCATCCGGACGTCGCGACGGCGCTGCAGGAACTGGCGATGACCTATTGGGTGCAGAACCGCATCGACGAGGTCGAGCCGCTGTTTCAACGCTCGCTTGCAATTCGCGAGAAGGCATTCGGCCAGGATCATCCGGCTGTCGCGCAGACGCTCAATACGATTGCCGCGTTCTATCGCGACCAGGGCCGGCACAGCGATTCCGAGCCATATTTCAAACGCGTGCTCGCGATGTATGAGAAGGCGCTCGGGCCGGACCATCCGGGCGTCGCGACATCGCTCAACAATCTGGCCGTGCTCTATCAAGAGATGGGAAGGCCGGTCGACGCCGAGCCGCTGGCAAAACGCGCCCTTGCAATCCGGGAAAAGTCCTTCGGGCCGAACAACCCGCAACTCATCAATACGATGCACAACCTTGCAGAGCTTTACCGTACGCTCGGCCGTGATGCAGAAGCCGACGCACTGGCAAAGCGCGCCGAAGCGATCAAGCAGAAGAACAGATAGAGCCTTCCAAGTCAGGCTTGAATCCTCGCTGCGGATGTTGCAAATCCGCCGCGGATTTGACCGCCGGAGAAATACGCATGGCCCAGAAGACCGGACTCGTGATTACTGCTCACCCGGGCGATTTTGTTTGGCGCGCGGGCGGCGCGATCGCGCACCATGCGAAGCTGGGCTATCGCATGAAGATCGTCTGCATGAGCTTCGGCGAGCGCGGCGAGAGCCAGTTTGCGTGGAAGGAAGCAGGCGCGACGCTGGAAAGCGTGAAGGCCGGCCGCAAGGACGAGGCCGAGCGCGCAGCCGCCCTGCTCGGCGCCGAAATCGAATTCTTCGATTGCGGCGACTATCCGCTCAAGCTGACGGAAGCGCATTTCGACCGCATGGTCGACATCTACCGCGAAACCAATCCGGCTTTCGTGCTCACGCACGCACTGAAAGACCCCTACAATTTCGACCATCCGAATGCCGCACACTTTGCGCAGGAGACCCGCGTGGTCGCGCAGGCGATGGGCCACAAGCCGGGCGCCAAGTACCAATATTCCGCGCCGCCGGTTTACCTGTTCGAGCCGCATCAGCCCGAACAATGCGACTTCAAGCCGGATCTGATTCTCAAGATCGATGACGTCTGGGAGACCAAGTACAAGGCGTTCCAGATCCTCGCGGCACAGAAGCACCTTTGGCACTATTACGAGCGCGTGGCGCTCAACCGCGGCATCCAGGGCTCGCGCAACACCGGCATCCCGATGACCTACGGCGAGGCCTATCAGACGCTGTTCCCGCGCGTCGTCACCGATACGCTCGGCTGAGCCAAGGAAGCATCGACATGAAGACTGTGGTCGTTCGCAACATTCAGCGCGCTGATGCCGATGCTTGCAGGATTCTCGCGGGCCTTGGCGTATCGACCTCGCACGAAGCGCTTGGCCGTTCCGGCCTGATGAAGCCCTACATGCGGCCGATCTGGCCGGGCGCCGCAATCTGCGGCCCCGCCGTCACCATCATGGCGCAGCCGGGCGATAACTGGATGATCCATGTCGCAATCGAGCAGTGCAAACCGGGTGATGTCCTGGTGGTTGGTTGCACCGCCGACAACACCGACGGCATGTTCGGCGACCTGCTCGCGACCTCGGCAAAGGCTCGCGGCGTTCAGGGGCTCATCATCGATGCCGGCTGCCGCGACGTCGCGACGCTGAAGGAGATGGGCTTCCCGGTCTGGTCGAAGGCGATCTCGGCCAAGGGCACGGTCAAGGCGACGCTCGGTGCGGTCAACATTCCGGTGGTCTGCGCCGGCGTGAATGTGACGCCGGGCGATGCGATCGTTGCCGATGACGATGGCGTGGTGGTGATCCCGCGCAAGCTCGCGGGCGAAGTCGCCGCCAAGGGCCAGAAGCGCGAAGCCGACGAAATCGCCAAGCGCGAAAAGCTCGCGTCCGGCATTCTTGGCCTCGACATGTACCACATGCGCCCCGCGCTCGAGAAAGCCGGGCTGGTCTACGTCGACAATCCGGAAGACGCGTAGCACGCTTCGCGTTTTCCGCAGGCTCTTTCCTCGCGCTACATTCCCCAATAGCGTCCGGTCGAACCGACCAGCACGGTAACGACACCGAGCACCAGGTTGATCGCGACCAGCTTGCGGATCATCGCGAGCTGCTTGCCTGCGTTCGGCCAGTCGGCCGCCTGAACGAATCTCTGCAGACGCCCCCACGGCGCAAAGAACAGGTGCAGATAGATCAGCATCATCAAGATGCCGGTACCCTGCATGACGTGGACGAAGAGCGGCGCACGGAAGCCGCCATAGACCATGAACATCAAGGCATAGCCTGAGATCAGCAGCGCCACGATCGAGACGCCAACCCATGGCAGAAAGCGACCGAATACATCGCGCCACAGCGTGAGGCGCGCGGGCGCATCGAGGGCGCCGGCGGCAGGACGCAGGATCATATAGGCGAAGGCCATCCCGCCGACCCAGAACATGGCGGCGAGAATATGCGCGGCCAGAAGAACGATCGGCATACTGGATGGTTCCTGTTGCAACCGGTTGGGACTCTATTTGATCCAGCCAGCCTGGAATGTCTACAAATAGGACCCATGAGCGTCAGCCCGTCACAGAATCCGATCGACCCCATCGCGGTAGGCGATCTTCGTCTCGACGCGCCGTCATTTCATCGTAACTGGGAGCCGATCTGGGCCGAGCTGTCCGGCTATCTGAAAGATCGCCAGGGCAATGTCCTCGAAGTCGGAAGCGGCTCCGGCCAGCATGTGATCGAGTTCGCGAAACGGTCGCCTCACCTCATCTGGTGGCCGACCGATTACGACGAGCGCAATCTCACAAGCATCGACGCCTGGCGGCAGCATGCGCATGTCCAGAATGTCGAAGAAGCGCGGCGGCTCGACCTGTGCGCGCTGGAATGGGGGCTGAACGAGGCCGATTCAGCGACGCTGAGCGACCTCACCGCAATCTTCTGCGCCAACGTGCTGCACATCTCGCCGTGGCGGACGACGCGCGGCCTGATGTGGGGTGCATCGCAGCGACTGCATCCGGGCGGGCTCCTGTTTATCTACGGACCGTTCAAGCAGGACGGCCAGCATACCGCGCCGACCAACGAGGCGTTCGACGCCTCACTGCGCGCCCGCAACCCGGACTGGGGCGTGCGCGACATCGCCGACATTCAGGCAGCAGGACACGAACACGGTCTCCTGCTCGCGGAGATCGAGCCCATGCCGGCGAACAATATGCTGTTGGTTTTCGAACGGCGCGCGCACTAGCCGCGCTACACGCTGATAACGCCGTCCCGGTTCACAAAGACGCGGCTTTCGTCGATTGCGTTGGGCAGCAGGGCCGCAACGTGCTTGCGCAACTTCGCATCCGGCTGATCGTCGGCCGACCAGACGGTGACATAGATGTCGTTATCCCAGACCGAAAGATCGAAGTCCGCGATCATGCCCGAAGCCATCATGATCGCCAGCGCACCCCCGGCTGCCTTGAGGTAGATCACCATAAGCACCCTCCTCAACCGATAACGGCTCTAAAACGAAACGGCCGTCGTTCCGTTCGCAGGCGGCGTGTAGGGGAATCACACGACGTCACAGTGTCGAGACAATGTCAGAAGCGCGACTTTGCTCACGCGTGTGTGAGTCGCGAAAAATTTGCGGTGTGCACTGTCCGCGAAGCGTCACGAGGTCGTCACGCGAGTGTCGAGAGATCACACATTTGCAACGTACTCGGGATGCCACGGCCTGGGCGCAATCGCCGTCGTCCAGCGGGAGCATCCGGCGCCCGTCTCGTCCATCCGGGATCCCAATAAGGCCGGTGGCATCGAGTTCGTGCTGCTGAAGGCCGTGCACTTCTTGAAGGCAAAGTCGTCCGGCAATCGCCTGTATCGGTCCGGCCTCCGAAAGACCGCGCCAGCGGCGTCTCGAACCATAAGGCCAGCCCCTTCGGCGGCCTTCATTTCCGTTATCGACGCGCGGCGCCCCGCATGTTAGGTCGCTGGCCGAAATCTGAACGCCTGCGAGCCTGAAATGATCAAAGAGCCTATTCTCGACATCGCCCACCTTGCCCACCTCGAACTGCTGACTCCCAAGTTCGAGGAGAGCCGCGATTTCTTCATCAACGTGTTGGGCATGACGCAAGCGGCCGAGAAAGGCGACAGCGTCTATCTGCGCGCGTGGGACGATTACGAGCTCTATTCACTGAAGCTGACGGCGTCGAAGACCTCGGGGCTGAAGCACGTCGCCTATCGCTGCCGCTCGCCGCAGGCGCTGGAGCGCCGCGCCGCCGCGCTGAAGGGTTCCGGGTTTGACATCGGCTGGACCGACGGCGATGTCGGCCACGGCAAGACCTTTGTCTGCAAGGACCCCGACGATCACGTCGTCGAGCTGTATTACGAGACCGAGTGGTACCAGGCGCCGCCGGACAAGAAGCCGGCGCTGAAGAACCAGGCCCAGCGATTCCCCGCGCGCGGCTGCAACGTGCGCCGTCTCGACCACTGGAATGGCCTCGCTGTCGACATCAAGGCGAACCGCGAATTCTACGAGAACTATCTCGGCTTCCGCCTGACCGAGACCATCATCCTGAATGACGGCACCGAAGCCGCGATCTGGTTGACCGCAACCAACAAGAGCTACGACTTCGCCTATACCCGCGACCACACGGGCACGAAGGGCCGCTTCCACCACATCACCTACGCGATCGACACGCGCGAGGAGATCCTGCGCGCCGCCGACATCTTCCTTGAGAACGGCGTGCATATCGAAACCGGACCGCACAAGCATGCGATCCAGCAGACGTTCTTCCTCTATGTCTACGAGCCGGGCGGCAATCGCGTTGAAGTCGCCAATGCCGGTGCGCGTCTGATCCTCGCTCCCGATTGGAAGCCGATCGTGTGGACCGAGGAGGAGCGCAAGAAGGGCCAGGCCTGGGGCCTCAAGACCATCGAGTCGTTCCATACCCACGGAACACCGCCGGTGGACGCGAAGGGGCACTAGGGCTTTTCGTGGCACTTCCGAATACAGCCCTTCCCTCCGGCGAGCCGATCCCGGTCTTCGGGCTCGGCACCTGGATGATGGGCGAGAGCGAGAAGGTGCGCGCCGACGAAGTCGCCGCCCTCAAGCTCGGCCTCGATCTCGGCGCAACGCTGATCGACACCGCCGAGATGTACGGTGACGGCGAGGCGGAAGAGATCGTGGGCGAGGCGATCGCCGGCCGCCGCGACGGGCTGTTCCTTGTCAGCAAAGTGCTGCCGGAAAACGCGTCGCGCAGGGACACGATCGCTGCCTGCGAGCGCAGCCTGAAGCGGCTGCGGACCGACCGGATCGACCTTTATCTGCTGCACTGGCGCGGCTCGACGCCGCTGCAGCATACGCTCGAGGCGTTCATCCAGCTTCAGCGCGAAGGCAAGATCCGCCACTGGGGCGTCAGCAATTTCGATACCGACGACATGGAAGAACTGGTCGGGCTGCCGGGCGGCGAAGCCTGCGCAACCAATCAGGTGCTGTACAATCTGAAGCGGCGGCGCATCGAATATGACCTCGTGCCATTCTGCCGCGCGCGCAACATTCCGATCATGGCGTATTCGCCGATCGAACAGGGCCGCCTTCTCGGCGTCGCCGCGCTGAAAGAAGTCGCGCAGCGGCACGGCGCGACGACGGCGCAGGTGGCGCTTGCCTGGCTACTCGGAGAGCCGGCGACAATCGTCATCCCGAAGGCGACAAATCCGGCGCATGTTCGCGAGAATTTCGCGGCGCTCGATCTACGTCTCACGGACGACGATCGCGCGATCATCGACCGCGCATTTCCGCCGCCGAACAAGAAATATGCACTGGAGATGCTGTAGCTCCGCCGCCTGTAAGCTGTCCGCAATTCGCGTATAAGACTAACAACAGGCGAAGGCGCACATGACCGATCTATCGAAACTTTCTATCGGCCTGAAAGGCGAGGCACACATCCGGGTCGGCGAGGAGCAGACTGCGCCGCGCGTCGGATCGGGCCGCGTGCGCGTTCTCGCCACGCCCGTCATGATCAACATGATGGAGGCGGCCGCGCTCGACGCGATCGAGAACCTGCTGCCGTCCGGACATCAGAGCCTCGGCACCCATCTCGATGTCGGCCATTATGCCGCGACGCCGGTCGGCATGACGTTGCGGGCAACGGCCGAAGTTACGAAGATCGACGGCCGCAACATCACGTTCCGGGTCGAAGCATTTGACGACAGGGAGCGCATCGGCGACGGCACCCACACCCGCGTGGTGGTAAATGTCGACCGCTTCGATGCGCGCATCCAGAAGAAACTCAAGGGCGAGTCATGAGTCCGCGCATTGCGTTCATCGGATTCGGCGAGGCCGGCCAGGCCATGGCAGCAGGTCTGCGCGAGGACGGTGTCGTAGACATTGCGGCTTGGGACATTCTGTTTCCGGATGCCGCCGGCGCAAAACTGATCGAGGCCGCGAAAGCGTCGGGCGTTCGGGTGGCGTCCTCCGCGGCGGACGCCGTACGCAACGCGGAAATCGTGATTGCAGCGGTCACCGCCGCGTCGAGTTCCAAGGCCGCGCAATCGGTCGCAGGCAAACTGGACGGCAAGCCCCTCTATCTCGACGTCAACTCGGTGTCGCCCGGCCGCAAGCAGGCAACTGCAAAGATCCTCGGCGACGGTGCCCGCTATGTCGATGTCGCGATCGTCTCCGCCATTCATCCGGCGCGGCACAAGTCGCCGATGATGCTTGCGGGGCCGCATGCCACGGAAGCCGAACCGGTGCTTGCTGCCCTCAGCATGAAAACGCAGGTCGTCGGCGACGCCGTCGGCGCGGCAGCCGCGATCAAGATGATCCGGAGCGTGATGATCAAGGGCATCGAGGCGCTGACGCTGGAGTGCTTCCTCGCCGCCGCGCGAGCCGGCGTCGATGTTGACGTCGTGGCCTCGCTCCGCAACAACTATCCGGGCATCGACTGGACGAAAATGTCCGAATACAACATTGAGCGGATGGCGAGCCACGGCATCCGGCGCGCTGCGGAAATGCGCGAAGTGGCCGATACGTTGCGCGAGCTTGGCGTCGAGCCGCTGATGACGGCCGGAACCATCGCGCGGCAGCAGCAACTGGGCGAGATCGGGCGCCTGCCGTATATAAGGGAAGCGGTCGCGAAAGGGCGAAGTGAAATGCTCGCCGCAATCGATGGCGCCTCTCCTGAGCGGCGCTGAAAGCGCTTCGCCCGACCGGACGGCGTCGACACAAACAAAAGCCCCGACTTCGCGTTGATCGAAGCCGGGGCCCTGATGTCAGTACCCGTGCACTCAGCGCGGCGGAATTTGCAGAAGTTCTGTGATCTGCTCCTTCGTCAACGGCTTATCGAGGAACTTCAGTTTCACGGCATCCGCGATCGCGCCATCAAGATCGGCCATCTGATCGGACTGCATCGCAGCCTTCGGATGGAATTGCGCGAGGGAATCCTGCAGCAACGCCTGATCTTCCATCTTGATCTTCTGTGCATACAT
>Ga0180218_1001594_pt1 | contig 13299 bp, 10 predicted proteins | sample eDN3rd37CKraftBY_FD_151334 | JGI IMG/M metagenome (GOLD analysis project Ga0180218, IMG submission 151334) | Enriched backyard soil microbial communities from Emeryville, California, USA - eDNA 3rd pass 37_C Kraft BY (version 2) (version 2) | ecosystem: Environmental > Terrestrial > Soil >... | reverse complement strand
GGCTGATACTTGCGCTGGCGCGCCAGATCCCGCGCGAAAACCGTTCGCTGCACGCCGGCGGTTGGGCGACGGTGGTCGGCCGGGCGCTCAAGGGGTCCACGCTCGGCATTCTGGGGCTGGGCCGGATGGGTATCCAAGTGGCGCGGCTCGCGCGCGCTTTCGAGATGCGGGTGGTGGCGTGGAGCAGCCATCTGACCGAGCAGCGCTGCGCCGAGGCCGATGTCGAGTTTGCCGGATCGAAGGAACGGCTGTTGCGAGAGGCCGATTTCGTCAGCATCCATCTGATGCTGGGCGAACGCTCACGCGGCACGATCGGCAGCGCCGAATTCGAACTCATGAAGCCGGGCGCCTACCTGATCAACACCGCGCGGGCGGAGATCGTCGATCAGGCGGCGCTGGTCGCGGCCTTGACGCACGGCCGGATCGCCGGCGCGGCCCTCGATGTCTACGACCACGAGCCGTTGCCGGCCGATCATCCCCTGCGCGGGCTCGATCGCGCGCTCCTGATGCCGCACCAGGGCTATGTGGTCGAACAGAATTACCGGATATTCTTTGAACATGCCGTCGGCAATGTCCTCGCCTGGCTGGACGGCACCATCCTCAATCAGGTGACCGACACAACCGGCCCGCAATCTCTCACGGCCGCGATGGATCATGCCCGATCCGCCGTCCCGGCCCGTGGATCGCTCGGAGCATAAAATGACGAATCGAACCGATACCGACGTGACCACGACCGACGTCAACGAGGTTATCGCCGAACTCGACCGGATGAACGTCGATGCGGCGAAAAAGCATCTCTGGATCCGCACCAAGTGGAACCTGCCCAATCAGAAGCCCTGGCACCTCGGACAGGCCGGCGCGCCATCGCGCGGCCCGAACAATCTGCCGCTCGAGCACGTTCGTCCGGTCCCGCACGTCTGGCGCTGGGCGGATATCGAGACATATCTGATGACGCTGGTGCGGCTGTGCCCGCTCGAACTCACCGAGCGCCAGTCGGTGCTGTTGGCCAACCCGGCCTATGGCACGCACGGTATCAAGGTGACCAACACCATCCGCATCGCGATCTCGATCTACAAGACCGGCGATGTCGCGCGCACGCACATGCATACCCCCAATGCCAGCCGGACCATCATTTCCGATGGTGGCGGCTACACCATGGTCGAGGGCGAGCGGATCAGCACGCGCCGGGGCGACCTGGTGTTCACGCCTAACGGGACATGGCACGGCCACGGCAATCCCGACGACGAACCGGTGATCTGGGCCGACACGCTCGATTGGCCGCTCATGGATTATCTGGGCTGCGTGGCGGTTCGCTATGACGGCAAGACCGCGGAAGGGGAGGTGAGCCCCGAAAACGATTTCTCGCAGCGCTTCTACGGGCGGGGGGGCATTCGCCCGATGGGCGCGCCGGTTCATCGCGGCGGCGGCAGGAACGTCACGCCGAAGTTTCTTTATAGCGGAGCCGATATCCGGGGGGCGCTCGCCGATATGGCGGGGTACGAAGGCGACCCTTACGAAGGGGTGCAGATCGAACTCGTCAATCCGATGACGGCGGGCCCGGTCTTCCCGACACTCAGCTACCGAGCGCAGCTGTTGCGGAGTGGGCAGACGACGGCGCCATTCCGTCACGCCGCCTCGCAGCTCTACTTTGTGCTCGAGGGCGAGGGCTATACCGAGGTCAATGGCGAACGCTTCGCCTGGGCCAAAAACGACTTCGTGATCGTGCCCGGGCACGACTGGCGCAGCCATACGGTCACGGGCGGCGGCGATGCGATTCTCTACAGCGTGACCGATGCGCCGGTGATGGAAGCGGTCGGCATGTACCGGGCGCAGGGCAAGCTCCCGGGCGGGCGGATCGTGGAGATCTGACGATGCCACACGCCACCATCGAATATTCGGCCAATCTCGAGCAGCGGCTCGATATCGCCGCGCTGTGTACGGCAACCCTCGAGGCGGCGTCATCGACGGGCGCGCTCGAACTGGCCGCGACACGCGTACGCGCCGTTCGGTGCGACCATTATGCGATCGCCGACCGGCATCGCGACAATGCCTTTGTCGACGTCTCGTTGCGCATCGGCCGGGGGCGATCGGAGGAGGCCAAGGCGGCGGCGGGCAAAGCGCTTTGGGAGGCGCTGCGCGCGCAGTGCGCGCCGTTGTTCGAGACCCCGTATTTCGCGCTTTCGCTCGAGCTGCGCGAGATCGATCCGGTGCTGAGCTGGAAAGAAAATGGGATCAAGCCGCGCCTCCGGGCGGCGCGGTGACCGCCGCCGGTTTGCCCGGGGAGGCGGCGACGGCGATGTCGCGTATCGGGTCTCGTGGCCGGTCGATCGGTTCGCGCGCCATGGCGGCGATCGCGGCGGGTTGAAGGGAGGAGAAGTGTGAGCATGGACCAAACCGATCTCGATACACTGATCGGCCATCTCGTTATCGCCAACCGCGTGCTGGCGCATGAAGACGTGGTCGATGCCTACGGGCATGTCAGCGTGCGCCATCCCCACAATCCCGATCGCTTTTTCATCGCGCGGTCGGTCGCGCCCGGGCTGGTGACGCGCGACGATATCGTCGAACTCGACATGAATGGCGATCCGGTCGCCGGCGACGGCCGTGCCCTGTATCTCGAACGCTTCATTCACGCGGGGGTTTATGCCGCGCGGCCTGACGTCAACGCCGTCGTCCACGCCCATGCCGAGGCGACATTGCCTTATTGCGTCACCACCGACGTGCCGCTGCGGCCGATCATCCATTCCGGCAGCTTCATTGGCGCGCATGTGCCGCTATGGGATATCGCCGACGAGTTCGGGGACACCACCAACCTGCTCGTCGCCGACATCGCGCAGGGCGACAGCCTCGCCAGAACGCTCGGGCCTAACAATGTCGTGCTGATGCGCGGCCACGGCTTCACCGCGGCATCGCGATCGCTGATCGAGGTGCTGCGGATCGCGGTGTACCTGCCCCGCAACGCGCGGGTCCAAACCGCCGCGCTCGGGCTGGGCGGCCGCATCCGCTGGCTGAGCAAAGGTGAGATCGCCGCGCGGGAGGCGAAGGATTACGATCCTAATTCTGTGGCAACGCAGCGCGCCTGGGAATATTGGGCGATACAATGCGGCTGTTCAGACATGCTACAATAGCAAAAAAATATGGATGTTTTTTAAATGTCCATAATAATAAATATTACCTAAACAGTATCCGTATTCTATCTATGCGGATAGATGCCATTTTGTTGTCTAAAATATGAACTTTGACTAATCAGTTATTTTGATTTAGATCAGATTCTATTGACATTATAATTTTTTTGGGCTCCCATCCTAATGGGTCCGCCTGACGCGTGAAGGCAACCCGCCAACCAGAAGATCGGAACGGAGAGACAAGTCGGGCCATGACTACCTTGAGCAAACATTCCAACCTGCTGGAACGTATGCGGCAAGGACGTATACCGTTGGGCTTGCGCTGGCGGGGTTCCGGGGATGCGCGTTCCCCGTTAGGTGCATTCCCGTGGCGCGGAGGCGCTCGAACGGAGAGGAGAATGGCCCGAATGGTGCACGCGGGGAAGGGGACAGGCGCGCATGACGCCGCCAGGAAGCGGTCGGGGCGCCGGCGGACGCAGGAAGAACGCAGCGCCGAGACCCGTGAAAGCCTGATCGCCGCCGCAATCGAGGTGCTTGCCGAGGTCGGCTATGTGTCGGGGACCACCGCCGCGATCGCCGAGCGGGCGTCGGTGTCTCGCGGCGCGATCCAATATCATTTCGAGTCAAAAGACGACCTGATCGTGGCGATCATGGAAACCATCGCCATCGAGCTCAATTTCCGGTTCGATGTCACCGAACTCGCGACCCGTCCGGTAGAGGTCAGGCTCGACCGGATGATCGAGCATTACTGGCGCGTCTTTCAGAGCCCGATGTTCCGCGCCGGACTCAGCATCTGGGTCGCGCTCGCCGGCGATGCCGCGCTTGCGGCCCGTGTCGAGGCCACTTTGAGGGGGCTGCGCGAGCACATCCTCGTGGTCTGGCGCGAATTGTTCCGCGACGTGCCCTGCGCGGAGCGGAAGCTCGACGCGATCCGCCACATCGTGATGGCTGCGCTGCGCGGCACGGCGATCGCGTTCATGGGCGGGCGTGGCTCGACGAACTTTATCGAGGAGCGCCGTGTGCTGCGGGAGATGGCGCTGCACGCTCTTCAGACCACGGGTGGGGAGGGTACGTAATGCGTTTGGCTAGCTATCTTCACGAAGGGCGGCCCGGCTGGGGTGCGATCGACGGAGAACGGATCAAGCCGCTCGATGCGGCGTGGCCGGACCTGCGCAGCGCGCTTGCCGCCGGGATCGCTGACATCGCGGCGCGCGCCGCCGAGGCCGAGGCGACGATCGCGCTCGACGCGGTGACGTTGCTTCCACCCGTTCCGAACCCCGAAAAAATTCTGGCGATCGGCGTCAACTATCGTAGCCACAGCGCGGAAACCGGGCGTGCGATCGCCGAACATCCGGCGATATTCGTGCGCTTTCCCGATGCGCAGGTGGGTTCGGGCCAGCCGATCGTTCGCCCCTTCCTGTCCGAAAAGTTCGATTTCGAGGCGGAGCTGGCGGTCGTTATGGGCCGCGCCGGGCGGCATATCCGCGTCGAGGATGCTCTCGGTCATGTCGCCGGCTATGCGTGCTTCGCCGATAATGCCCTGCGCGATTTCCAGCGGCACACCAACCAGGCGACGCCGGGCAAGAACTTCGATGCAAGCGGCGCGTTCGGGCCGTGGCTGGTGACCGCCGACGAGATCGGCGATCCCGCCCGGCTGACCCTGACCGGCCGGTTGAACGGCGAGCAGGTCCAGCACAGCCCGGTCGACAACCTGATCTTCTCAGTGCCGGAACTGATCGCCTATATAAGCAGCTTCACCACGCTGAAGCCGGGCGACGTGATCGCCACCGGTACGCCGAGCGGGGTCGGCATGAAGCGCACGCCGCCGCTGTTCATGCGCGCGGGCGATGTCTTCGAAGTGGAAATTTCCGGGATCGGCATCCTGCGCAACCAGGTGATCGACGAACCGATACCGACGGATGCGGCCGCATCGCCCGCGATAGCGGGGGCCGAATAATGCTCTGGATTTCCGAACCCGAAGTTGCCGAAATGGTCGATCTCGAGGATGCGATCGTCGCCGAGGAGGCGATGCTCGTCCGCGAGGCGGCGGGCGAGGCGCGCAACATGACCAAGGCGCTGGGCCAATATGGCGAGCGTAACGCGATGCACGCGCTCGGGTCGATGGCGCCGGCAACCGGCTATGTCGGGTTCAAGACGTGGAACCACACCCGCCACGGCGCGGGCACGATCTTCTCGCTGTTCGACGCGGAGCGCGGGACGGTGCTCGCGGTCATCGAGGCGGCGGTCCTCAGCCAGCTTCGCACCGCGGCGATTTCCGGCGTCGCGACGCGTCGGATGGCGCGCGAGGATGCCGACACCATGGCATTGATCGGCAGCGGCAAGCAGGCGCTGCTTCAGGTCGCCGCCGTGGCTGCGGTGCGGCCCCTGAAGCGGCTGACAGTGTACAGCCCGACCGAAAGCCGTCGCCGCGATTTCGTGGCGCGCGCGTCCGAGGCCTTTTCGTTCGCGGTCGAGGAGGCGCCGACCATCGCCGATGCGACACGCGACGCTGGAATCGTCACTGTGGTGACGCGTGCCCGTGAACCGTTCTTTTCCGGGCGCGATCTCGCGCCGGGCGCCCACGTCAATGCGGTCGGCGCGATCCTGCGCGGGTTCGCCGAGTTCCATCAGGACGTGTTCGATCGCGCGGAGATGGTTGTCGTCGACAATGTCGCCAATGTGCGCGCGATCTCCGCGGAGTTCATCGAGCATTACGAGAGCGGCCCCGGTGATTGGGCGCAGGTCCGCCCGCTATGCGAGATCGTCGCTGCCGGGCATCCGCGCCCGGATGGGATCGACATATCGCTGTTCAAAGCGCTCGGCATGGGAATCGCCGATCTGGCGCTGGCCACAATGATCTACCAACGCGCCCGCGAACGCGGACTCGGAAGAGACATTCCCAGCATGGGAAAATCAAAGGCGCGATGGAGATCGGCAAGGCCGACGAACGCGTAAAAAGCATCCGTAGCACACGGATGCGCATTGGAGGGGAGAAGACATGAAACGGCATACGAACGCGCGCGTGACAAGGCTCGGTTACGGGTCGCGTGCCACGGCGGTATCAATACTGCCGCTTATCCTCGCGACGCCCGCCGCCTGGGCCCAGGCGGCGGTGGATACGGCCGACGAAGCGGCCGTCCAGTCCGCGCAGAACGAAATCGTCGTCACCGGCACGCGGATTCAGTCGGCAGGCTTCGCTCAGCCGACACCGGTCACCTCCGTAACGGCGGACCAATTGATGCTGAACGCCCCCGGATCGCTGAGTGAAAGCCTCGCGCCGCTGCCGGGATTGCGCCTCTCCACAAACCCGCAAGGCGGGCAGGGCGCGTCGGCCAATATGGGCGGAATCTCACAGCTCAATCTGCGCGGCCTGGGCCCGAACCGGACGCTCGTCCTGCTCAACGGGCATCGGCTGACACCCGCGAGCACCGGGAGCGCGCCCGACATCAACATGCTGCCGCAGCAACTCATGAAGCGCGTCGATCTCGTCACGGGGGGTGCGTCGGCGGCCTATGGATCCGATGCCGTGGCCGGCGTCGTCAACTTCATCCTCGACGAGGATTTCCGCGGCTTTAAGGGCGAAATTCAACGCGGCATCACCAGCCGCGGCGACGGTGAGAGCTTCAAGGTCGGTGGAGCGATCGGTCTCCATCTACTCGACAATCGGCTGCATATCATCGCCAGCGCGGAATATTATGATCGCAAGGGCGTGCGCCCGACCGGGGACCGCGCGTGGACGCAGGGCCATTATCTGCCGCTGACCAACCCTGCCGTCAGCGCGAGCAATCCGGCGTCGCTCAGCAACCCGAATTTCATCATCGCGCCTGACGCGACGATCGCAAACCAGACGGCGGGCGGCCTGATCGCGAGCGGCCCGCTCGCCGGGACCCAGTTCGTCAACGGGCAGCCGGTTCCGTTCGCCTATGGCGCGCTCCGGACAGGGGCGTTCATGCAGGGCGGCGACGGCCTTTGGCCGGGCGACATCGTCTCGCTCGCGCTGCCGCTGCGGCGCCACAACGTATTCGTCCAGACGACGTTCGACGTAACCGACCAGGTGCATGTCTATGCGTCGTTCTCGAACGGCCGCCAGCAAGGCCGGTCGCTGTCGCAGGTGCCCAACGATACCTTTACGATCTTTAGCGAAAATCCATTCATTCCGGCAGGACTGTCGGTAGGCACGCTGGCGTCGTTTCCGCTCAGCAAGTTCTTCTACGATCTCGGCGGGTCGAAGCTGCGCGACCGTGGTACCAATGTCGAGTTCACCGGCGGGGTGAAGGGCGCGTTCAACGTCGGCGACAAGGCCTGGAACTGGGACGTTTCGTACCAGACCGGCAAATCGCGCTATCGGCGCGATCTGTTCAACAACGTCAACCGCGTGAACATTTACAATGCGACCGACTCGGTGGTTGTCACCGCGGCCAATCAGGGAGCGTCGGGCCTGCCGATCGGATCGGTGGTGTGCCGCACCACGCTGGCCATGCCCGGTAACGGCTGCGTGCCGATCAACCCGTTCATCCCGCTGTCGGAAAATTCGCAGGCGGCGCTCGACTATATCCTGTTCCACGCCTGGTTCGAGCAGGAGATCAAGCAGGAGTCGGTGCAGGGCAGCATTTCGGGCGACCTGTTCGACGGCTGGGCGGGGCCGATCTCGTTCGCGACCGGCGCCGAATATCGCAAGGTCAGCACGAACGTCACCTCGGACCCGAACTCGCAGATCTTTCCATCGGACTATATCGCGGACACCGCGGCCGGGATCCGCGGCTTACCGGGATCGGTCGCGAACGCGCCCAACCCGGGGATCGGGCGGTTCGGCAACTTCCAGCCGCTCGCGGGCAGCTTCGACGTGACCGAGGCGTTCGTCGAATTCAACGTCCCGGTGCTGCGTGATGTACCTCTGGCTCGGATGGTGGAACTCAATGGCGCCTATCGCTACACCGACTACAGCACGAGCGGCGGTGTCAGCACATGGAAACTCGGGCTGGTCTGGGATCTGACCGAGCAGATCCGGTTCCGCGGCACGCGTTCGCGCGATATCCGTGCGCCGAACATCGTCGAGCTCAATTCGCCGTCCAAGCTGAAGGGCACGACGATCACCGATCCGACGATGAACAACGCCGCGTTCGTCATCAGCGACTTCGAGCAGGGCAACGCCGCCCTGACCCCGGAAATCGCCGACACCGTGACGCTGGGACTGGTGTTCCGGCCGACCGCGTCGAGCGGGCTGCGGGCGTCGGTCGACGCCTATGACATCAAGATCAAGGATGCCATCATCATCCCCGGCGCGCAGGATATCGTCGATGGATGTGTCGCGGGGATCGACGCATATTGCGACCTTATCACGCGTGATCCTGGCCCGTCTGGCGCGATCACCACCATCAACACGAGCTATTTTAACGGCCAGCAGATCCGTCAGCGAGGAATTGATTTCGAGCTTTCATACACCACCCCGGCCGATCGCCTTTTCAAGGGGGCGGACGGGGCGCTGATGCTGCGGGCGCTCGTCAACTATGTCGACGAATATTCGTTGTCGCAGGCGCCGGGCCTGCCCGACGTCGACAAGGCCGGCGAGGTCGGCGCCCCGGGCAGCGGCAGCACCGGTGTGTTCGGCGTCCCCCACTGGAGCGGCACGGTGAGCGCGGGCTATTCGACCAGTTCGTTCACCGCGTTCCTGCAGGGCCGATATGTCGGCGGCGGTAAGTATGACAACACGTTCAACACCGACAAATATAACGCGCCGGGCCAGCCGATCACCTATATCAACGACAATGACGTGAATGGCCGCTTCTACACCGACCTCACGCTGCGCTGGAATTTCGGCGGGGCCGACAAATTGTATGAACTGGCGGCATCGGTGACGAACCTGTTCGACGTCGATCCGCCAATCGTGCCGACGCGCGCGTCGGTTTATCCGTCGCAAACCAACGGATTGTTGTACGATACGCTGGGACGTCGTTTCACGGTTTCCTTCCGCCTTAAACTCTGACGGGTAAGGAAACCTGGTGAGCACGAGCAACATCGCCATCGATCGTGAGGGTGCGGGAGCAGGAGATCGCCCGGAAACCGAGGTCTCCGGGCCGTCTTCCACGAATTGGCGCATGGTGTTCGTGCTCACGGCGATCTTCTCGCTGAGCAGCATCGACCGCGGCATCATTCCGCTTCTCGTCGAGCCGATCCGTGCCGATCTCGGATTGACGGACGTGCAGATAAGCCTGCTGCTGGGCTTTTCTTTCGTCCTGCTGTTCAGCCTGTGTGCGTTACCGGCGGGCTATCTCGCCGATGTGATGAGCCGAAGGCTGCTCATCGCGCTATCGACCGTCTTCTGGTCGGTGATGGGTATATTGTGCGGATTCGCCAATACCTTCTGGCATCTGTTCTTCGGCAGGCTGGGGCTCGGCGCGGGCGAAGCCGGCCTGCCGCCGGCAGCGTTCTCGCTGCTGCGCGACGGGGTGCATCCCCGGCATCGCGCGCGCGCGTTCAGCGTCTATCATATGTCACCGATCATCGGGAAAGGCGTCGCGAACTGGGGCGGCGCCATCCTGCTGACACTGGCGGCCGCCGGCGCCTTCCGGGCGTGGCCGATAATCGGCAACCTCCAGCCCTGGCAGGTCGCGATCATCATGCCGGGCCTGCTCGGCCTGCCGATGGCGCTGCTGCTGTTCACGTTCCGGGAGCCGAAACGCTCGCGCGCCGCCACGACGCCCGAACATGATAAGGACGCGCCGACCTTCGGAGAACTGATCCGGCACATCCACACTTATCGTCGGGCCTATATTCCGATCTACGTCGCGATGTTCCTGTCGGGGGTGGGGAACGGGTTCTCGGCATGGTTGCCGGCCGCAATCGGGCGGACCTGGCTGTTGACGCCGTCGGAAATCGGCAAGGTATTGGGGCCGGTGGGTCTGCTGACCGGCCCGATCACGCTGCTCGCCTTCGGCTATCTCATGGATCGTTTCGGCAGGAAATCGTCGGGGGCAGCGATGCGGGTCGCCTTTTTCGGAACCGCGCTCCATCTGCCGCCCAGCCTGTTCATCTTCCTGGCGCCGAGCATCCCGCTGATGTGGACCAGCGTCGGGTTCTCGATGCTGTTCGATTATGCGACGTTGCTCGCGACCAGCGTGGCGCTGTCATTCGTCACACCGACCCGGCTGATGGGCAAAGCGACGGCCTTCTACGCGATCGCCGCCAATTCGGGCTCGGCGATCGGGCCGACCTTCTTCGCGCTGATCGCCAAATTCTTCTTTATGGGCGACGAGGCGTTATCGGACGGGCTGTTGTTTGGGTATCCGCTGGTCCTGGTCCTGTGCATGGTCATGCTGTGGATCGGCGGGCGCGAGATCGCCAGAGCGACGGCGCAGAAGCGGGTGGATGCGTCGCCCGCCGGATAGCGACAGGATCGCTGGCGGCGGCCGGATCGAGAGGTCACGTATGAAAATAGGCCAAGGAAGCCGCCGTGTCCGGGGCCGGCCCTTGACTCCTTGCGGATCATATAACATTCTAACGTGAATGAATGTAACTAAGGCGACTGCAATGACCGAATTGTCTCCGATCTTTTTGGACCGAACGGGTGAAACGCCGGAGGGCCCTCAAATCTGGTCGGCGATGGTCGTCCCCCGCACCTCGATCGAGCGTGAGATCGAACGGCTGGCGGATCTGCCGCCCCCCGGCAATGGCCGGCGGGCAACCGCGATCGTCCATCCGGCCGCGGTCGCGCCGGGGCTGGGGTTCGCCCCGGGAACCGATGTCACGATCAGTGTGCTCAAGCCCGGTGAAGAAACGACTCCGATCCGCCGCAATGCCAACCAGCTCGAAATGTGCATTGCCGGTTCGGGCACGGTCGAGGTCAGCGGCGAGACGATCCATCTCGAAAAATGGGACATCGCCAATATCCCGTCGATGCAGGTCTATCGTCACCGTAATACCGGCACCGGCCTGTTCGTGCGGATCACCTATACGAACACGCCGCTGCTCGAAAAACTCGGCGTCCACTATGTCGAGGAAGACCCGTCGATCACGAGCACGCGCAAGCGCGCCCAGGAGTGGCAACCGCAACCCTCGGCGCTCGATCTCGATCTGGGCACCGGCGGCGCGCGGATGCGCAGCTACGAATATCTTGTCGATATCGATGTCGTCGAATCGCGCGCGCTGCATTGGCCCTGGGAGGCGGTGAAGAACAACCTGCCGTTCGCGCCGCGTACCAACAATCGCGGGATCATGCTGCTCTACAATCCCGCCACCGAACGGCGTAACGGCACCACCCACAGCTTCTTCGCCACTGTTTCGGGCGGCACCCGCAGCAATCCGCCGCCGCCGGTATTGCGCGGCCATCGCCACAGCTCGGCCTCGATCAACTATTATTTCATCGGCAATGGCGGCAAGAGCGTGGTCGAGGGGCAGGTCTATGAGTGGGGCGTGGGCGATCTGATGCTGTCCGCGCCGGGCTGGGCGGAGCACGCCCATTATATGGGCTCGCTCGACGGCAATCCGGTCGATCAGGCGACGCTGACCGTCCAGGATCACCCGATGCACATCGCGATGGAATCGTTGATCTGGCAGGAGGAACTGGACGGCGCGATCCACGCGCTGGGTTCTGAGCCCGGCGTGAAGAACTATATCGGGCCACGCCGCAAGCTGGGGGCGTAACCGCCCGGCGTCCGGAGCTCGGCTCGCAGCGTTTTACGCCCGCCTTGGTGCCCGCGCGTCGTTGGCGCGGGCACGGCGCGCCGGGGTTACGGCTTCAGCGTTCCCAGAAAAGCGTAGATCGCGCGCAGCTCCGCGTCGGGCAACACCTTGTGCGTATAGGCCGGCATGGCGTTGATGGGGTCGCGGACCTGTTGATCGAAGGCGTCGAACGGCAGCGGGTTTACGATCAGCGCCGGGCCGGCCGATCCGCCCTGGCCGACGCCGCCATGGCACGCCGCGCATCCGATGCGTTGGTAAAGCGTGGCGCCGATCGCGATCCTCTCCGGCGCGGAGGCTGGCGGGGGCGGGGACGCGGGCGCGGCCTCCTGCGCGTGTCCTGCGGGGGCCAACAGCCCGGCCGCGATGAGGACGGGGGCCAGCTTGAGGCTGCGGAGCGTGAGCTTGGAATGGGTCATCGTCATCGCACCTGGGTTATCACGTCGACCAAAGCCGGCTTGCCGGACTTGACGACGGCGAGCGCTCGTCGCAGCGATCCGGCAAGGTCGGCCGGCTGATCGATCGGGCCTTCCGCCCAAATGCCGAATCCGCGGGCAAGGCTGGCGAAGTCGACGTCGGGATTTGCGATCACCGTGCCGATGTCGGCGCGGTCGATGCCGCGCTCCAGCCGGTTGGCCATGCGCTGGATGTGCATCGTCTCCTGATGATAAGCACGGTTGTTGTGCATCACGTTGAGGATCGGGATGCCGTGATGCGCCGCTGTCCACAGCGCGCCCGGCGCATACAGCAGATCGCCGTCGGTCTGGATGTTTACGACGATGCGCTTGTGGGCGCGATGCCCCAACGCCAACCCCACCGCGATGCCGATGCCGGTACCGATGGCAGCGGCGCCGCCGCCACGGACCAGCCGATAGGGCTTGTCGATCGGCCAGAGACGCTGCGGCCAGTTGCTGATGGCGTTGGTGGCGCCGCACAGCACCCAATCTTCCTCCTTGATGACGTCCCATAATTCGCTGCACAGCCGTCCGGTGGTGATCGGGCTGGCGTCCCAGCCCAGCCGCGCCGCGTTTCGGGTACGGGCGAGGGTTGCGGCATGCACCTCAGCGAGGCGCGCCGCTCGCTCGGCGGCTTTGCGGCGGTGGGCATGGGTCATACCGCGCCGCACGCTTGCGGTGAGGGCGGGGAGCGTCGCCTCCGCCTCCCCGGCGAGCCAGGTGTCGACGCCGACATAGCGCTGGAATTCCTGATAATTGGCATGGACCAGCATGTCCCCGACACCGATCGCGGCTATTTTCTGCCCCGGCGGCGCAAGCGATCGCGTGGTTCGGACGAGCTGATCGCTCATGACGTTGAGCGCGCCCCAGAGGTCGACCGGTTCGAGCGCGAGAACGAAATCGGCTTGCGCGACCATCTGCCGATGGCTCTCGCTCTGATTGAGGGGATGGTTGGTCGGAAAGTTGAACCGCGCGCCCAACATGTCGACGACCGGGGCTCCCAGTAATTCGGCGAACTCCACCAGGGCCGCCATCGCGGTTTC
>Ga0180218_1001593_pt1 | contig 13310 bp, 10 predicted proteins | sample eDN3rd37CKraftBY_FD_151334 | JGI IMG/M metagenome (GOLD analysis project Ga0180218, IMG submission 151334) | Enriched backyard soil microbial communities from Emeryville, California, USA - eDNA 3rd pass 37_C Kraft BY (version 2) (version 2) | ecosystem: Environmental > Terrestrial > Soil >... | reverse complement strand
GACAGGCGCCCGTCCGGATGCCTCCGGCGACTGGGCCACGGGAGAGGACGGCGCGGGCGTCTTCACCGCGTTGTCCGGATTGATCTTTGCCTGCTCGGCTTCGGCCCCGAGCAACGGAAGATTGCGATTGGCCTTGGCCTGAATGAGATCGGGCCGCAATTCCTTCTCGACGAAGTGCGCGAGCTTGCGATTGCCGGCGTCGGTGAAATTGACGCCATCCCTCAGACGCAGCAACCGGATCGCGCCGCCGAGATCGGGCCCGTAAGGCGAGTAGGCGCCGTTTTCGTCCGTGAACCCCTGATAGGCGTCGATGTACTTGAAGCCGTTGAGGTAGGCCCGCTCGCGAATGACGTCGTTCATCTTCTGAGCGAGATCGTTGGCGTCCGGCCGGGCGACGTTGGGCAGCCCCACCCAGTAGACGCCCGCACTCTTGCTCTTGAACGCGCGCATCAGCCGGTCGATGCGACGGGTGTATTCCGCGGTCCAGGCCTCGCCTCCGGCCGGCAAACGCTTCCCGTCCGCCCCGCGAAACGAGAAGCGGTCGTCTTGCCCCACCATCACGATGGCGATGTTGAGCGGCTGCGTCGCAACCGTCTTCTCGAGGTTTGCAACCTTTGCATCGAAATCGTTGAGGCCAATGCCGGAGAACGGCGTCACCTGCCGCTGAATGTTCATCCGGACGTCGGAACCGAAAGCATCGAGAAGGCCGGCCAGCAAGCCGTCAGCAAAACGGTCGCCGTAAACGACGACCTGATAAACTTCATTATCCGGGAACGGCGTAAGGAATGTCAGGCCCTGGTCGTCGTCGCCTGCCTGAACAGGCGATCCGGGGACAGGCGCAAGCGCGGTGAAAATCACCGCCAGCCAGCAGCAGAGATGCCTGGAGAAAGCGCTCATCCGATCACGTGCCTTTCGCGAGCCGCCATGACTGCCGGAGGCTCGATTCCGAGGCTCTACCATACAGGCTCGAACGCCGACCTCAAACGTGGAAGCCCAGCCTCGCGAGCGTTCCTACCGCTTGGCCTGCGTGCTGGCGTGGGCGAGGACGCCGTCCGACGGCCAGCAATCGATCTTCAGCCCGTTTGCCTTCTGGTAGAGGCCGATCTGCTTGCGCGTATTGGAGCCGATTTTCCCATCGATCTTGTCCATCGGGTAGCCCAAATCCTTGAGCTTGGCTTGCAGATCGTGAACGGTCTGCGTCTTGGGCTGCGCAAATGACTTCCACGGCGTCACGAAGTCCCCCTCGCCCCGAATGCGGTCGGCGAGGTTGCCCACGAAAAGCGCGTAGAGGTCAGACGTGTTGTAGAGCCTGATGACGCGAAAGTTCTGTGCCGCCAGGAAAGCCGGACCATGGCCGCCGGCGGGCATCATCAGGTAGGCATCGTCCGCGAGCTGAGCTTGCGTGAACGGCACTCCGCTCGCCTTGCGGAATCCCATTTTCAGCCACTCGCCGATCGGGCGCGCGTCGGGCGGTCCTTCGAGCGAGCAATCGGCCGTCGCGGGCGCGATGACCTCGTAGCCCCAGCGCGCGCCGCGAACCCAGCCCTTGCCTTCGAGCTGCCGCGCCGTGAAGGCCAGCGCATCGGCGACCGAGCGCCAGATGTCGATCTTGCCGTCGCCGTCGCCATCGACCGCGTATTTCAGGTACTCCGTCGGCATCGCTTGCGTGAGGCCCAGCGCACCCGCCCATGACGACTTCATGTCGGACCGGGGCACGCCCTGCTGCAGCATCTGCAGCGCTGCGATCAGCTCTTCGCGAAAGCGCTCCTTGCGCTTGCCCGCATAGGCGAGCGTCGCAAGCATTCGAACGGCATCGTTCGGCGGGCTATAGCTGCCGTAAGCCGTTTCACGGCCCCAGATCGCAACAAGAGTATAGCGATCAACGCCCGTCATCTTCTCGATGCGCTCGAGATCCTTTTTATGTTCGCCGAGAAACTTACGGCCCTGAACGGCAAGGGATTCAAGATAGGGCTTTGACAGATAATCGACGGCCGTTTTCGTAAATTCCGCCTGCCCCGTATTATCCACTTTCGCGCGGCCGGGAATATCGAGATCTGGAATGCTGTAATCAGGCTCGATTCCTGCGAATGCCGCATCGAACGTCTTCCTGCTGACGCCAGCGGTCTGAGCTTCCGGCCATAAGCTCTCAATAAAGGCGCTGAATTCCGCCGTTGGTTTCGCTTGTGCACCGAGCGCCGCAAAAGCTATCGCCGCCGCGAGCGCGGCAGCTGACAGTAAATTCCATGTGCGTCGTCCAAATAGCATCGATCGCTGCCTTCCCTTGCGTAACGGCCGCCTAGCGGATGCGAGCGATTGCCCGTTTTTCAGGGCATTTTTGCGGCTTCACGCCCCAACGGTCCCGGCCTTCAGGGCATCGACCCGCGCTTCCCAGGCAAGCGCCTGCGCGACGATCTGTTCCAAATCGTCGTTCTCCGGCTGCCACCCCAGCTTCTCGCGGATTTTCGCAGACGCCGCGACAATTGCCGCCGGATCGCCAGCGCGCGGCGGCGACAGCAGCACCTTGAAGTCCACGCCCGAAACCTTCTTCACGGCCGTGATAACCTCGATGACCGAATAGCCCTTCGAGTAGCCGCAGTTGAAGATGTCGGATGCGCCGCCCCGTCGTAGATGATCGAGTGCCGCCGAGTGCGCCTTCGCAAGATCGCTGACATGAATGTAGTCGCGCACGCAGGTGCCGTCGGGCGTCGGATAATCGGTGCCGAAGATTTCCATCTGCGGCCGTTTGCCGAGAGCGGTCTCGCAGGCGACTTTGATCAAGTGTGTCGCGCGCGGCGTCGATTGTCCGGAACGGCCCTTAGGGTCGGCACCCGCAACATTGAAGTAGCGAAGTGCGACAAAACGGAAATCATGCGCGCGTGATGCATCCGACAGCATGATCTCGGTCATGAGCTTCGATGAGCCGTAGGGCGACATCGGGGCCGGGGGCGCGCTTTCCGAAACTGGGTTCTCCTCCGGGTTGCCGTAGACAGCCGCGGTCGAAGAGAAAATGAAATTCTTTACGCCGGTTTCCACAGCGTCGGCGATAAGGCCCCGCGATTTGACCGTATTGTTCAAATAATAGCCGAGAGGATCGGCAACCGAATCCGGCACGACAATCGATCCGGCGAAATGAATTATCGAATCTACGCCATGGCTATGGATCGTTTTCCTGACGAGATCGTTATCTGAGATGTCCCCCACCACGAGCGCCGCCCGGCGATCGACTGCCCACCGAAACCCCGTAGACAGATTATCGACGACGACGACTTCCTCGCCCCTGTCCAACAATTCGAGCACCATGTGGCTGCCGATGTAACCGGCTCCGCCGGTGACCAGTACGCTCATGGTTGCAATGGCCTCCCGAGTTCGATACCCAAAGACGTAAAGGAGACAGCGTTTCAGCGCAAATCACCCGCCACGCTCCCCTGAGATGATCCTCGATTGGGGAATAGACATAAATCGTTACCAAATGAACCTGGACCGCATTTCAAGACGCGTCCTTGGAGCAGATAATGAGCGTTGCAAAAGCACCCATCCGTAAAGCTGTCTTCCCCGTCGCCGGTCTCGGAACGCGATTTCTTCCCGCCACGAAGGCGGTGCCGAAGGAAATGCTCACCGTCGTCGACCGGCCTGTTCTGCAGCATGTCGTCGACGAGGCGCGAGCTGCCGGCATTGAGCATTTCATCTTCGTCACAGGCCGCAACAAGGGCGTCATCGAAGATCACTTCGACAAGCAGTTCGAACTGGAGTCGACCCTTTCGGCTCGCGGCAAGAATAAGGAACTCGAAGCTCTCGCGCGCGATCTTCCGCAGGCGGGACAAACAAGCTTCACACGCCAGCAGTCGCCGTTAGGTCTGGGGCACGCGGTGTGGTGCGCGCGCGAACTCGTAGGCGATGAGCCATTCGCTCTGCTTTTGCCCGACATGCTCCATCACGGCCGCTCGCCGTGTCTCGGCGACATGATCGAGGCCTATTCCGAAAAGGGCGGCAACCTCATCGCCGTCGCTCCCGTGCCCGACGATCAGACGCATCAATACGGCATCGTCGGCGTGAAGGACGTCAACGCCAAGGTCTCGCCCATCACCGGCATGGTCGAGAAGCCGAAGCCCGGCACCGCGCCGTCGAACCTTCACATCACTGGGCGCTATATTTTGCAGCCGGAAATCTTCGGTCTGCTCGAAAAGCAGGAGCGCGGCGCCGGCGGCGAAATTCAGATCACCGACTCGATGATCGCCCTGATGGAAGGCGCCAAGCAGCCGTTCCACGCCGTGCGCTTCGATGGCGAAATCTACGACTGCGGCTCGAAGCTCGGCTTCCTCACGGCCAACGTGGCGCTGGCCCTTGAGCGGCCCGATCTCGCCGACGACTTCCGCCGCGATCTCAACCGGCTGCTCTCGACGAACGCGTAAGCGCGATTGCGCTATTGGCGTAGGCGGACGCCCACGTGGACTTCATCGCCCACGTAATCGTTCGCCGCGCCGATGCCGTTGAAGTTCACGTGCTGGTACTTGCCATAGAGCACGGTATTGCGGTTGGCATAGTATTCGATGCCGGCCGTCTGGCTCCACAGCGTGTCGTCGATGACCCCGTCCTGCGAGTTCTGGTTCGAATAGACGAGCCCTGCCGTCGCGACGAGATAGCTTCTCAGCTGATGTCGGACTTCCAATCCGAGCGAGCGGTAGAACGCGCCGCCGACATACGCAGTCGTCGTCTCGGAAACGTCCGTGTTGGCGTTGAAGAGCACGGACGTCAGATCGCTCACTCGCCACGTCGCATTCGCATCGATCGTTAAGCCGTCGACCGAACGCAGGCGGGCGTCCTCGGGCGTCTGAACGCCGTATCCGAGACTGATGTCGCCACGCAGAATTTCACCCGTGTTGCCGAACGACACGCCAACCCGGTAGCGCTGGCCGTTTGACGTGCGATTGATGAGGTCGCTCTGCGCCGCCTCGGCATAGTCGCGATGATTGTACGCGAACTCCAGATATGGCGAGAACGACGGCTTGAACTCCCATGAGGTCCTGACCGTCTCTTCGTAGACCGTGTAATCGCGATCTCTGCCGGGCGTCGTCACGCCGCCATATTGGGTAGCGCCGAAGCTGTAATCCTGAACGCTCCCTCTGAGTTGGTACGACAGCCGGTTGAAGCGCTGGTTGTAGGCCGCTTCAGCGCGGTCGGTCCTAACGACCGAACGGGTGCCCACCGAACTCGCATCGAGCGCCGAGCGGTCTTCCAGGTATTGTTGCCGCGAAACGAGCGCCTGGAGATTGGATCGCTTCGTGATGTCGAGGCGTCCGCGTGCTTCAAGCGTGTAGTCGCGATCGTCTTCGGTCAGATACTCGTCAAAGAAGCTGAGCTGTCCGACACCCCTCAATTCCAGGGCATGCCTTCCCCAGTTCGACACAAGACGCGCCCCGGGGTTCACATCCAACGCCCAATCAGAGGGCGAACCGGGCGCATGAAAGATGTTCGAGTAGTAGGAGGTGCCGAACTCTACTTCCGGAAAGAGGACGAAGCTTCCAACCTTGATGCCGACCGGATCGTACGGCTCCTGCCGGAAGAGCCGCCGCGTCGTCCGGTTATCGGTATAGGGGTCGAGATCTTCGATCTGGAACAGCAACGGATCGTAACCGGCCGGCGGATTTTCGACGAGCATGGCATCGTCGTTGTCCGCAGGCGCGCCACGGCTCATCACGTCGCCATCCCAGGACTGCGCAGGCTCGCTCATCGTATCGATGCCGCCATCGACGATGCCTGATGGATCGGCGGAGAGACCCGCATCGCCGTCCAGCGGCTGTGTCTCGTCGAGACCATCCAGCCGGTCGGCCTTCAAAGCCTGACCGTCGCTCGCCTCGGCATCCTCGTCCTGATCGGATTGAAGGTTCGCCTGTTGCGACGATGCGTTGGGATAAGCTTCGCTGATTGTGCCAATGCCGCTCGGACCCATATTCTGGGCGCGGACCGGCTGCCCCAGTACGCTCACAAGCGCTACAGCAATTCCACTTATCAACCAGGCAGACAGCCGGTCGACCATTTCAGCGTCCCCATGAACGATATTCCACGCGAAACGCCACAAGTCACAAACCGACCGTATAAACGGTTGGTTAATGTCCGTTTAAGAAGAAGCGGGGGTTGCTTCTGCGCCCCTCAAAAGCGAAAGTATTAATGCCGTGCGGACCGAGTCACCCGAACCGGCCGAAATCGCGCACGTGGGGGAACTAAGCGGATGCAGAAGGTAATTCCATTCCAGCTGCCTGAGGGCGAGCGACGGGGAACTGCCGACGAATCCAGCGAGGCGACACCGATTTCGTCGGCGCTTCGCACGCTCACGCTCGGCGCCGAAGGCTTGGCCCAGCTTGCGAGCGAAGTCGCAGGCCCCATGGCTCCGGCGTTCGACGAGGCCGTGCGGCGCCTGAAGGCCGTGAAGGGCCGCGTCATCGTCACCGGTATGGGCAAGAGCGGTCACGTCGCGCAGAAGATCGCCGCCACCTTCGCATCGACCGGAACACCGGCATTCTTCGTCCATCCCGGCGAAGCCTCGCACGGCGACCTCGGGATGATTACGCAATCGGATCTGATCCTCGCGCTGTCCTGGTCGGGCGAGACCGTTGAACTCAAGCCGATCATTACCTACTCGCGCCGCTTCGCAGTCCCGCTGATCGCACTCACCTCACAGGCAAATTCCGCCCTCGGCGAACAGGCCGACGTTCTCTTGCTTTTGCCGCGCGTGAAGGAAGCCTGCCCGCACGGACTCGCGCCGACGACGTCAACGACCATTCAGCTGGCGATCGGCGATAGCCTCGCCATTGCGCTGCTCGATGCCCGCGGCTTCACCGCCCACGATTTCAAGATTTTCCATCCGGGCGGCTCGCTCGGCGCCAACCTGAAGTACGTCGCCGACGTCATGCACACTGCCGACAAGCTGCCGCTGATCGCCAGCGGCGCTCAGATGTCTGAGGCGCTCGTCGCCATGACCGAGAAAAGCTTCGGCTGCGTCGGTGTGACGGATGCCAAAGGCCGCCTGATGGGCGTGATCACCGACGGCGATTTGCGGCGGCACATGGGCACCAAGTTGCTCGAAGCGACCGTCGACGAGGTCATGACGGCGAAGCCCAAGACGATCGCGCCAACGATGCTGGCGTCAGCCGCCTTGGAGCTCATCAACTCCTCGCGGATCACGGCGCTGTTCGTGGTCGAGAAGCAGAAGCCCGTCGGCATCGTCCATGTGCACGATCTGCTGCGCGTCGGCGTGGCCTAAAGCCCTTACTACCGGCTCCCGCGCAGCGGAGTTAAGCCGCAATCGTCGCCGAGCCGCATCCGGCTCGGCTCATAGCGATCAGCGCGCTGCCCTCAAAGCCAGCCTTGCAGCTCGCGGCGCACTACGGCCTCGATCACGTCGATGCCTTCCGGACTGTCGTTGAGCGCTTTGAGATAGGCGAACTTCTCGCCGCCGTTCGACTCGAAGATACCCCGGTTCTCAACATCCAACTCTTCGAGCGTTTCGAGGCAGTCGGCTGAAAAGCCCGGCGCAACCAATGCCAGCTTCTTCACGCCCGATTTGGCCAGCGCCTCGACGGTCTTGTCTGTGTAAGGCTGCAGCCAGGGATCATTGCCGAACCGCGACTGGAATGTCGTCAGCCACCGGTCTTCCGCAATCCCGAGCTTCTCCCGGACGAGCCGCGACGTTTTCTGGCAATGGCAATGATAGGGATCGCCCGCCTCGAAATACTTCTGCGGCATGCCGTGGAACGTTGCGATGATCTTCTCCGGCTCGAAGTCGAGCGCATCCAATTCCTTGCGCATCGAGCGCGCCAGCGCGTCGATGTAGGCTGGATGATCGTGATAGCTGGGCGCCGTGCGCACGGCCGGCTGCCAGCGCATATTCATCAGCGCGCGGAACGCCTGATCGCACGCCGTAGCCGTCGTCGCGGCAGCATACTGCGGATAAAGCGGCACCAGCAGAATGCGATCGCAGCCCTGGTCTTTCAGCGCCTGTATCCGGCTTTCGGTGCTCGGATTGCCGTAACGCATCGCCCAATCGACGACGACGCGCGGATCGCCCGCAAACCGGCTGAGCAGTTGCTCGGCCTGGCTGCGCGTGATCGTCTTCAGCGGACCTTCATCACGCTCGTTATTCCAGATCGTCGCGTAGTCGCGGCCCTTGCGGCTCGGACGCACCGTTAGAATGATGAGGTTGAGGATCGGCCACCACTTCCACTTCGGCTCCTCGATGACGCGCTCGTCCGAGAGGAACTCCCTGAGATAGCGGCGCATCGGCCAATAGGTGGTGCCGTCGGGCGTACCAAGGTTGAGAAGAAGAACGCCGATACGGCCGAGCTTGGCCGGCGGATGCTCCGGCGGCAGCGCAACAGCTTCCGTCTCAAATCGGTTTTGTTTAGGAACTTCGTTCATCCGCTCTCCGAATTCACAAATCAGCGCGCGACCCTAGCGGATCAGGCCCGCCGTTGCGATGGGGCGGAAGCCAATGATTTCGCAGCGAGCCGCGGCTTTGATGCGGGCTGGACCTTGCTGGCCTTGGCCACCCCGTCATCTGCCCCGATCGGCGCCGCCTGATGACCGGCGTGATCATCGCTGGTATGCACCACAGATGGTGCTTCGACCAGCGGATCCAAGGCCCGGCCATAGTCCCAATATGCCCCAGCGCGCCGGATGAAGTCCCGCGTCTTCTCGCAATAGAGCCGCTTTACGCGGAATTCGGCCTGGGCACGGAGCACCTGCTGCTTACGCCGGCAAATGGCGATGGCTGCGTCCTTCTGTTCTTCGGAGAGATCGGGGGCGGCTGAAACGGCTGCGGCCAGCACCGCGAGATCGTGGTCATCGCCCAGCATCTGCGACAATTCTCGTGCCGCGTTCACCCTGACAGCAAATTCATCCGGCCATGCCCGGCCGAGCAGCGCCATCTGCCGCCAGTGCCACTGCACGGCTTTGCGCAACTCATGGAAGTTTTCGTCCGTGGGCTCTTCGTAAGCCCATCGGGCTGCCTTCCGGCCGCGCCGGTAACTCTCTTCAAGACCACCCGCGAGGGCGGCGAAACCATGCTTCTTGAATTTCAGCCCCGCGATCTTCTTCGCCTCGTCGATGAGAAGATCCCGCGCGCGACCGGCCGTTTCGGGATCAAGACGATCGTGCTCGCTTTCAGCGTTGCCGGCCAGATTGGCCCGGAACGGCGCGAGAGCCGCTGCGCCATCGGAATATTCATCCGCCAGCTTACTAATGGTCTCGAGCATGACGGTCTGATCACGCCGCGCTGAGAGAAGCCTTCCGATCTCGCCGAGTGCCTTCGTGCGCCGCCGCGCTTTCTTTGAGCCCGCCCCACCAGCGGCAAGACGCAACAGCGCGCGCAGCCGTTTGATCGACTTGCGGCACTCGTGCACGCACTTGGCAGTGGTTTCCGGACCCGACAATTCAGCGAGCGAACTGTCGAGCTGTTCGCGCGCAATACGGCGAAACCCCTTCTCGGCGGGCTCGTGGATTTTGAAGCGATACGGCATACGCGGGAACGGTTTTGAGCGAATAAAAGAATATGGTTACAAATCCGAACCACATAAATCTGTCACAAACAACGCCTGAACACCACGGCCACAAATCACACAGCCGTAGGTAGCGTTATCGAGACTCTAATTGCTGCAGCCACTGCTGAACCCGCGCTTCCGGATCGGACGCGGTAAAGAAATCGGTAATGACGGCAAGGCTGTCTGCGCCCGCATCCAGAGCACCTTGCGCCCGCTCGGGCGTCAGTCCGCCGATGGCGACGAGCGGCAGCCCACCAATCTTCTTTCGCCATTGCTGAAGTTTATCAAGCCCTTGCGGCGCCCACGGCATGGCCTTCAGCTTTGTCTCGTAAATCGGGCCGAGCGCCACATAATCGGGTTCAATAGCCAACGCAGTTTGCAGCTCGGCTTCATCGTGCGTTGAAACGCCGATCTTGACGCCAGCAAGCTTGATCGCCTCGAGATCAGCCGTACGCAGATCGTCTTGCCCGAGATGGATGTAATCAGCCCCAGTTTCGAGAGCGGCTTCCCAATAGTCGTTCAGAACGAGCTGGCAGTCATTCTCGCGGCAGACCGCGAGCGCGCGCTTCGTCTGTGCGGCAACGTCCGCTGGCGAAGCGTCTTTTATCCGAAGCTGCACGAGCTTCACGCCAAGCGGAACGATGCGTTCCAGCCAACCAATGTCGGGCACGATGGGATAGAAGCGGGCGAGCTTGGACTGTTGTGATGTCAAGGTGGATGCTCAATCGAGATCGAAGAAGGGCGTGCCAGCAACCGGAGTCGAAGGCACCGCCATATCGCGCGCGGGTATGATCCCCGCTTCGAAGCCATGACGGCCCGATTGAATAGCTGAGGCGAAAGCGCCCGCCATCTTCACGGGATCGGCCGCCTTCGCGACCGCCGTGTTGAGCAGCACGGCATCATAGCCAAGCTCCATCGCCAGCGCCGCATGGGACGGCGCACCGATACCGGCATCGATGACCAGCGTGACGTCGGGGAAATAGGCGCGCAGGCTCGTCAGCGCCGGTACGTTGGCGAGCCCCCGGCCGCTGCCGATCGGCGCGCCCCACGGCATGATGACCTGACATCCCGCGCGCTGTAACCGCTCGGCGACCGAGAGATCCTCAGTTGTATAAGGCAGCACCTTGAAGCCGTCGCGCATGAGTTCGCCCGCAGCCTCGACGAGCCCGAACACGTCGGGCTGCAGCGTGTCATCATTGGCGATGACTTCGAGCTTGATCCAATCGGTCTCGAACAGCTCGCGCGCCATCGCGGCGGTCGTAATGGCCTCGCGTGCCGTCCGGCATCCGGCCGTGTTCGGAAGCACGCGCACGCCCAGATCCTTGATGATCTCAAGGAACCGCTCGCCAACCTTCCCGCCCGCAGCCTCGCGCCGCAACGATACGGTCACGATTTCCGCGCCCGACGCTTTGACGGCCTCAGTCAGCACGGCCGGAGACGGGTAGCCCGCCGTTCCAAGCAGAAGCCGCGAAGAGAACGTCTCCCCGTAAACGGAGAGAGCGCGCGGCGCATGCAAACCCTGATCGCGAATGTTCATCTGAGAAGTATGAGCCCTGTTAGCCGCCCTGGCGGGCCGAAACGATCTCCACGCGGTCGCCGCGGCTCAGCGCCGTGGTAGCACGCTGCGAAGCCGGCACGAATTGCCCGTTGAGCGCAGTCGCGACCTTCGCCTCAGAAAGCCCGCGCTCGTCGACGAGGTCAGCGAGCGTCCGAGCTCCGCTGGCCGTTTTCTGCCCGTTGACGATCAAATCGTTAGTCGTTTCGTGTCGTAGCATCGCTCAAATGACCTGAAGCGGAAGATGGGCATCTTAATCCTGGTATACCAGAGCGTCTGCCTGATTTTTAAGGCATATGATCCAGATGGGTCAAAGCGACCCGCCAATCCGCCGCAATTACCATCTGAAGTTCCGGCATCGCAATGAGGGCAACCTGATGTTTTCACGCTTGATGTCGTCTCGCCGCTTCGCGCCGCTCTTCTGGAGCCAGCTCTTGGCGGCCCTGAACGACAACCTGCTGAAGAACGCACTGGCCATGCTGGTCGTCTACAAGTTGGCGATGGAAAACGGACCGGCGCTCGGAACGCTCGCCGGCGCCGCCCTCGTGCTCCCCTTTTTCGTATTCTCGGCGATTGCCGGACAGATCGCCGACAAGTTCGATAAGGCCAAGGTTGCAGCCCGGGTCCGCCTGCTCGAAATCCCGGTCGCCCTCATCGCAGGCGCCGGCTTTATTCTGCAAGCGGTGCCCCTGCTCTTTCTGGCGCTCGTCCTCACCGGCACATTGAGCGCCTTCTTCGGCCCCGTGAAATACGGCCTCCTCCCCTCGCATCTTGAAACCAAGGAACTGCCCGCCGGCAACGCGCTAATCGAGGGCGCCACCTTCATCGCCATCCTGATCGGCACCATTGGGGGCAATCTGGCCTCGGGCGGCGAGACGGAACTGATCATCGTCGCATGCGCCATCGTCGGGATCGCCGTGCTCGGCTGGCTGTTCGCGCGAGCCATTCCGCCGGCACCCTCGTCCGTGCCTGATCTCGTCATCGACCGCAACGTCATCACCTCGACAGCCACGCTGCTGAAGGACCTGCGCACCGATAAGCGCATATGGCAGGGCGCGCTCATCACGTCGTGGTTCTGGCTGGTCGGAGCCGCGGTTCTGGCGCTGCTTCAAAACCTCATTCCGCAAGTGCTGAATGGCGCGCCCTCCGTCTACACGCTCGCGCTCTTCACGTTCGCGGTGGCCGTTGGCTTGGGCTCGATGCTCGCCGCGCGCGCCAGCACCAACCGGCCCAATCTCGCGCTCGTTCCCATCGGTGCGCTGCTGATGGGCATCTTCCTGCTCGATCTGGCCTGGCTGGCGTCAGCCATCCAGCCAGCGCCTGCGCCGCTAGGAGCGCAAGACGTCCTGACGTCGATCGAAGGCCTGCACATGCTCGTCGATTTGGCTGGAATTGCCATCGCCGGTGGCCTCTTCATCGTGCCCTCGTTTGCCGCCGTACAGGCCTGGTCCCCTGTCGAGCGCCGCTCGCGCGTCATCGCCGGCTGTAACGTCCTCTCCGCCGCCTTCATGACGCTGGTCGGCATCGCGGTCGCGGCCCTGCAATTCGAAAAGGTCCCGGTCTCGATCCTCTTTGCCGGCCTCGGGGTCGCGAACCTCATCGTCGTCGCCCTCGTACTGAGAGCCTGGGGCGCCGAGGGTATCAAGGACGTCGTCGTCTTCCTGTTCAAAACGTGCTTCGGACTGGAAGTTCGCGGTCTCGAAAACCTGCCCAAGCCGGGCGAGCGCGCCATCATCGCGCCGAACCACGTCAGCCTGCTCGACGCCGGATTGCTGAACGGCCTTCTGCCCTCACACAGCGCCTACGCGGTCGATACCGGGATTGCCCAGACGTGGTGGGCGAAGCCGTTCCTGAAGCTCGCACAGTTCTACACCATCGATCCGACGCGTCCGCTCGGCATGCGTCACCTGATCCAGGCCGTCAAAGACGGAACCTCGCTCGTGATTTTTCCCGAAGGGCGTCTCACCGTCACCGGCGGGCTTATGAAAGTCTATGACGGGACCGCGATGATCGCCGACAAGGCGGACGCGCCCATCATTCCAGTTCGCATCGATGGCCTGGAGCGCTCGCACTTCGGCTACCTCAGCAAAGCGCAAACAAAGAAGGTCTGGTTTCCACAAACCACCGTGACCATTCTCCCGCCCGTCCGGTTGAAGATCGATCCCGCGCTGCGCGGCAAGGCCCGGCGGCAGGCGGCAGGCGCGGCACTGCAAGACATCATG
>Ga0180218_1001592_pt1 | contig 13312 bp, 10 predicted proteins | sample eDN3rd37CKraftBY_FD_151334 | JGI IMG/M metagenome (GOLD analysis project Ga0180218, IMG submission 151334) | Enriched backyard soil microbial communities from Emeryville, California, USA - eDNA 3rd pass 37_C Kraft BY (version 2) (version 2) | ecosystem: Environmental > Terrestrial > Soil >... | reverse complement strand
GGGGGCTTCATCGTGCGCACACAGGCCGAGGGAGCCACAGACGACGAGCTGGCGGCTGATATTTCCTACCTGCGCATACTATGGGGCAGCATCCAAGGCAAGGCCAAGACGCAACCCGCCCCCGCCCTGCTGCACAGCGACCTTACCCTTGCCCAGCGCGTATTGCGCGACATGGTCGGCCCCGAAACCGGCACCATCTTCGTCGACTCGCGCAGCACCACCCGCAAGCTCGAGGAATGGGCCGGCACCTATACTCCCTCGGTGGTCGATCGCATCAAGCACTACAGCGGCGAAAGACCCTTGTTCGACACCGCCAACGTCGATGAGGAAATCGCACGCGCCCTGTCGCGGAGGGTGGAACTGAAGTCGGGAGGCTACCTGATCATCGACCAGACCGAAGCCCTGACGACCGTGGACGTGAATACCGGCGGCTACGTCGGCGGACGCAATTTCGACGACACCATATTCAAGACCAACCTGGAAGCGGCCGTGGCCCTGGCCCGCCAGCTTCGGCTTCGCAATCTGGGCGGCATCATCATTCTTGATTTCATCGACATGGACGACGCCGAGCACCGCGAGGCCGTGCTGGGAGAACTGAACAAGGCGCTGCGCAAAGACCGCACACGCATGACCGTGAGCGGATTCAGCCAGCTGGGCCTGGTGGAAATGACCCGCAAACGCACCCGCGATTCGCTGGCCCACCAGCTGTGCGAGGTCTGCCCCACCTGCAATTCGCGCGGCGTCGTCAAGACCGCCCGCACCGTGTGCTACGAGATTCTGCGCGAGATTCTGCGCGAATCACGCCAGTTCAACCCCAAGGAATTCCGCATCCTGGCCTCCCAGGATGTGATCGACCTGTTTCTTGAAGAAGAAAGCGCCCACCTGGCCATGCTGGGAGACTTCGTCGGCAAGCCCATATCGCTCGAGCTGGAAGGCTCTTATTCGCAGGAGCAATACGATATTGTGCTGATCTGAGCCGAAGGCCGGCGCGCCGTTGGGAACTCGGGTGGCCGCATGGCATGAGGAGGGGGGCAAACTTGCCCCCCGCCACAATTAAACAGTTATCAATGATCGCCGGAATCCGCCTTGTCGTCCGGCTTTTCAGGCGGAGTTTCGCCGGGGCAAAGCTCGGGATGCAGAATCGCATCGAACAGGGCCTTGACCTGGTCCTTGCCGGGCGTGTAGTAGCTGTACAGCCGCGCCCGCGTTATGGCGTCGCCGCCCTCGCGCAGGGTAACCCCCAGCACCTTGGACTCTGATTGCTGCAGCAGCGTCAGGCCCAGCACCAGCAATTTGTCCCAGTCTTCGGGGCCGGCGCCCTCGGCCAGCGGCATGGTGACACGCGCGTAGCTGGGGTGCTGCTGGTCGACCTTGAACTGAAGATCCAGGCCGCAACGGGCCTGCTGCTTGAACACGGCGCGCTGGATCTGCACGAAATCCATGGGCAGCTTGCGCTCTGCGCGCAAATAAGGCGCCGTTTCAAGCTGGTAAAGGCCCACGCCCTGGTTCGGAGTCGCGCATCCGGCCAGCAGCAAGGCGGTAGCGATCGACAGGTAGGCTTTCTTCATGGCGCGGTTTTCCTTGCTGTGTGCTGAATGTCTTGATTGCGGTTGGAAGGGTGATTGTATCGGCGGCGCGGCATCAGTTCACGTCCCGGAACTGCATCCGGTACAGCGAAGCATACAGGCCGCCCTGAGAGAGCAGCTCGTCATGCCGGCCCTGCTCGACGATGCGCCCCGCGTCCAGGACGAGGATCTTGTCGGCCTTCTGCACCGTGGACAGGCGGTGGGCGATGACCAGCGTGGTGCGCCCGGCCATCAGGCGCTCGAGCGACGACTGCACCTGGTGCTCGGACTCGCTGTCCAGCGCCGAGGTGGCCTCGTCCAGGATAAGGACGGGGGCATTCTTGATAAGGGCCCGCGCAATGGCCAGGCGCTGGCGTTGCCCGCCCGACAGGGTATTGGCGTTTTCGCCCACTTGGGTGTCCATGCCCTCGGGCAGGCTGTCGACGAATTCGGACAGGTTCGCGTCCTGGAGGGCCTGGCGGATTTCTTCGCGGCTGGCTTCGTGCAAAGAACCGTAGCCCACGTTCTCGGCCACCGTGCCGTCGAACAGCACGACATCCTGACTGACCAGCGACAGCTGCGCGCGCAGGCTGCGCAGCGTGCATTGGTCGACAGGCATGCCGTCGATCAGAACCTGGCCGCTGGTGGGCGTGACAAAGCGCGGCAGCATGTTGACCAGCGTTGTCTTGCCGCTGCCCGAGCGCCCCACCAGCGCCACGGTCTGGCCCGGCTCGGCCACAAAGGACACGTTGGAAATCGTGTCCGCCTGCGCATCGGCAAAGCGGTGGACGATGTTGCGGAACTCTACCCTGCCCTGGGCCTGGCCGGTGAAATGATGGGTGCCGCGGTCTTCTTCGGGGTCGTAGTCGATCAGCGTAAAGACGCTTTCGGCCGACACCAGCATGCGCTGCATGGCGCCCGCGATGTTGGTCAGGCGCTTGAGCGGGTCGAAGATCTGGCCCAAAGCCGCCATGAAGGCCGCAAAGCTGCCCACTGTCAGGCCCTCGGTATTGGCCTGGTACAGGGCCACTGCGATCACGGCGGACACCGACAGGCCCACGAAGAACTGGGTAATGGGCGACATGGCCGCATCGGCCGAAACGGCCCGCATCGCGAAGCGCCGCAGGCGGCCGTTGACGTACTGGAAGCGGCTGGATTCGCGCTCGTAGCCGTCGAACAGCTTGATGACGCGCTGCCCGTCGATCGCCTCGCCCACGACCCGGGTAAGCTCGGCGTTCATGTTGATGGTGTCGCGGTTGATGCGGCGCAGGCGCTTGATGAAGATGCGCGACACATACACCGACAACGGCAGCACGACCAGCACGATCAGCGTCAATTGCCATGACATGTACAGCAGCACCGCCAGCAGCGCCACCACGATCATGGTTTCCCGGACTATGACGGTAATGACTTCGGTGGCCAGGTTGGTGACATTGCTGGCGTCGATGGTGAAACGGTTCAGCAGGCGCCCCGTGTCGCCGCGCTTGAACTCGGAATCGGGCAGGCCCAGCAGGCGCTCGAACATTTCGCGGCGTATGCCCAGCAGCATGTTGTTGGCAACCCAGGCCAGCACGTAGTTGCTGGCAAAGGTGCACAGGCCGCGTAACAGCATCAGGCCGATCACGGCCAGCGGTATCGCCCATATGTAATAAGGCTTGTCTCCGGTAAAGCCGTCGTCGAGCAGCGGCTTCATGATGACCGCCAGGGCGGGCTGCGTCGCGGCGCTGACGCTTACCAGCAAAGTGGCGACCAGCGCAGCCTTCCAGTATGGACCCAGGCGGGAATAGATGCGTCGCCACATTTCGAAACGCACGGGCGCCGCATGCGCGGGCTGAACGGAAGGGGTTGAGCTCAAGGACCGACTCGCTTTCTGTGTAGGGATAAGCCAAAGAACGTATCATTTTAACGTTCTTGAAAAACGGTTAATAATAGACGCCAATCCTCTTTGACGGCCCGCTCCATGCTCAATTATTCCGCCCTCTACGTGCGTCTGCCCAATTGGATAGGCGATGTATGCATGAGCCTGCCCTGCCTTCACGCCCTGCTTAACACCAAGCTGCCGGTCGTGGTGTGCGCTCGCCCCTGGGCCAAAGACCTGCTGTCGGCCTTCCAGTTGGCGGGCTTCATTGAAATGAGCGGTCGCTGGCGCGAAGACCGCGCCCACATCGCCAGCTTCCGCAAGAAGGCCCGGCATACGCATCCGCGCGGCCTGATCCTGCCCGACTCGCTTTCCAGCGCCCTGGTGTTCAAGTTCGCGGGCATTCCCGGCGCGGGGTACCGCGACGACGGACGCAGCCTGCTGCTGCGCTGGCCTGTTTCCAAGCCGGGCCCGGCCCTGCACGCCGCACAATCATGGTTTTATCTTGCAAGCCAGGCGCTCGAACGCTGGAAGCTGCCTGTAGTTCCGGCCACCCTGCCCACTACGCTGGGGCTGGAAACCACCGGCCGGCACGAAGAGCAGGCGCTCGAAGCCGTGCGGGCCGCGGGCCTGACCCCGGGCGGGTTCATCCTGATCGCGCCCACCGCCACGGGGCTGCATAAAGGGCGTGTCAAGGTCTGGCCGCATTTTGATGCGCTTGCGCGCCAGTTGCAAGAGCAGGGGCACGTCGTGGCCATGTGCCCGCCCGCCTCCGAGCGCGAGGCGGCGCTGCGGGCCGTCCCCACCGCGCTGTGCCTGCCGCCGCTGGGCCTGGGCGCTTTTGCTACACTGACCCGGCTGTCGGCCCTGGTCATCTGCAATGACTCGGGCGTCTCGCACCTGGCCGCCGCCGCCAATGCGCGCCAGCTTACGCTTTTCGGCGTCACCGACAAGCAGCGCACGGGGCCGTGGTCGCCCAATGCCACCTGCCTGGGTTCCTTCAACCACTGGCCCGGGCTTCCCGAAGTGCTGGACCATACGGCCCGGCTCACCACAGAATCCGTCCTGTAGAGCATGTCTTTTTCCAGCTTTCTCGCCAACCTGATCATCCCCCTGAACCTGTGCGTGACGCTGCTCGTCGTCGCAGTCGTCCTGTTGATGCTGGGGCGGCGGCGCATTGCGGCCGCATTGATCGGGCTCAGCGTGGCGTGGGGCCTGTTCTGGTCGCTGCCGGCCTCTTCGCTGTGGGCCGGAGGCAGGCTCGAGCAGCTCTACCCCTACACGGCGGCCGCCGACCTGCCCGCAGCCCAGGCCATCGTAGTGCTGGGCGGCAATACGGCCGGCGGACGCCTCAACTGGTTTCAACCCTACGACCGCGAAACCGCCCTTACCCGCACCGAGTCGGCAGCCATGCTGTTCAAGGCCGAGCGCGCGCCCTTGATCTTGCTGTCGGGAGCCGCGCTCGAGGGTTCGCAGAGCGAAGCCGAGTTCATGGCCAACACCCTACGCAAGGAAGGCATTCCGTCCGATGCGCTGCTGCTCGAGAAAAACAGCTTCAACACCTATGAAAACGCGCTGTATTCTGCCCGCATCCTGAAAGAGCGCGATATATCGCGCGTGCTGCTGGTTACGTCGGCCCTGCACATGCCTCGAGCCATGGCGGTATTCAGCCGGCAGGGTCTGACCCCCATCGCCGCACCCTCGGCGCCGCAAATCGTGGTGCCCGACGACCCCGATTTTTCTTTCTGGCTGCCCGACGAGCGTACTTTCTTCGCCTCCCGCTCCATCATCAAAGAGTACGTCGGCCTGCTGGTGTACTGGCTGCGGGGCTGGGTCTGAATGAAAATCCTGTATACGAACTTTCACGCCGGGCCGGGGCTGGGCGGCCACAACACGTATATTGCGAGCCTGGCGCAGGCCTTGCGCGCCCGGCATCAGATAGCCGTTGCGGTGCCCGCGTCCAGTTCGCTGTTCGCAACTGCGCAGGACATGCCCGGTGTTCAGGCCCATGCGCAAGACTACCCTACGCGCATCGGGCCCATGCTTGCGGCCCTGAGGTCCCTGAGCCGCCTGCTGCGCGAACAGCGATACGACATCGTGCACGTCAACGGCTCGTCCGACCATCGGCTGGTGGCGCTGGCCTGCCTGCTCATGAAGCGGCCGCCCAAGATTGTTTTCACCAAGCACAATGACATCCCCGTCAAACCTGTGGGGGCCGCAGTGCGCTCACGGCTGGGCACCCACCACGTCATTGCCGTGTGCGAGCACGTGGCCAGGCGGATCGGCGACAGCCCATACCGGCGCAACAGCATCAGCACCATACTCAACGGTGTGGACGTCGATTTCTATCGGCCTGTGAACGAAGAGCAACAGGCGGCGCTGCGCCTTGAGTATTTCGGCCCGCAAGCCCAGGGGAAAATCGTTCTGGGCAGCAACGCGGGCACCGACGACTACAAGGGCTGGATGGATATCGTGCGCGCACTGGCGCAGCTGCCGCGCGCCATGGCCGACCGCTTCCACGTCGCGCTGGCGGGTGGCGCACTCAGCGAAGCCCAAATGGCCGAAGTCGATGCCTTGGGGCTGGCCGGCCATCTGAGCTACGTGGGCCAGTTGCCCGACGTACGGCCTTTTCTGAACGCCATCGACGTGGGCTTCGTACTTTCATACCGGGTCGAGACCATATCATTTGCCTGCCGCGAAATGATGGCCAGCGGCAAACCGGTCATCGTCACCCGCTATGCGGGCCTGCCCGAGAACATCGACCCGGGGCGGGACGGCTGGGTGGTCCCCCCCCAGGATCCGGCCTCGCTGTCAGAGCTGCTGAAAGCCATCGCAGACGGCGCCCACGACATTGCCGCAATGGGGCGGGCCGCAAGAGAAAAAAGTGTCGGGCAATTTGGCCTGGACAAGTTCGTGTCGGCGACGGAACGCGCGTACCAGGCACTGCTGGCCTCTTGAGGCAGCCCATGCGGCGGTGCCCGCGGCCGGATCAAGCGGCTGGCCGTTCGGCCAGCACTTCTTGATACAAGGCTTCGAATTGGCCCGCTACGCGGGGCCAGCTGTGGCGAGCCACCACTTGCGCCCCGCCCCCGGCCAGCCTTTGACGCAACGCGGGCTCGCTATACAGGCGCTGAATGAAGGCGGCCAATTGCCCGGCGTCTTCGGGATGGTTCAGGACCAGGGCCTCGCTGCCTTCCTTCACATATTGCGCAAAGCCGCACCAGGGCGCGGGACTGAGCACCACCGGCAGGCCGAATGACATGGCCTCGAGAGGAGCCATGCCGAAGCTATCGTTCAAGGTGGGATGTACGTAGACATCGGCCGCTTGATAGTATTGCGCGACATGGGGCGTCTCGCCCAGGATACGCACCCTGGACATGAGGTCGTCGGCGTTGCGCTGCGCAACATGCTCGCGCGCGGCCGCGTTGCCGCCCACGATCAGCAGCTTGACGCTCTGCGGCAGTTGGTCAAGCGCCGCCAGCATGGTGGGCAGACCCTTGCGCAAGGGATTGCGCGCCACAAGCAGACAAACCAGGTCGTCGTCGGCATAGCCCAGGGCCTGGCGGGTGGCCGCCCTTTCGCCTTCCGGCCCCTGGACGGCAGGCGCCACGCCGGGCGGAATGATGGGTAGCACGGACAAAACGGGGTAGGCCTGGCGCAACTGCTCGGCGATCAGGCCCGACACCGCAACCGTACGATGGCCGCTGCGGGGCGCAACACGGCGCTGTTCAAGATGCAGATAGGTCTGGACACGGAGGCTGATGCGCGACAATGCGCGCTTAAGCCATGGCAAGGGACGCACGCGCCAGTTGTAGCGCACCGGCGTAACGTGTATGACCTCGACGTCGCCGCACCAGCCGTTCATGTGTGAATGAACAATATCAAAGCCGTTGCGCGTATGCCGCCGGGCGCGCAGGGCGAACAGCAGCACGCGCACCCAGCTTGGCCAGTGCTTCCAGCTGCGCAACGGAACATAGGGCAGGCGCAGGTCGCAGGCGTCGTCGTAGTCGCGGGCCAGAACAGTTATCTCGTGCCGCGACGAAAGCTCGCGCATCAGCTCGACGCCATAGGCCTCGGCGCCGCCGAAACGGCTGCCGAAGCGATCGACGACAAAGGCTATTCGAAGGCGGCGATCAGGCATGTCGCTTCTTGTCCTCGAGGCGGGTCAGGCATTTCTGCAAAAAGCGCACGATATGGGTGGAACGCGCCACCGTTACACGGGGCAAGCCGAAGAGATCATCGGCCGGGCCCGCCAGCCCGCCGCTAGTGGTGGTGGCGCTTATATAGCCCGCCCGCCTGACCATGTCGCGCAAGGCTGGCGTCTCGTGGCCATAGGGGTAGCAAAAGGCCGTCACTTCGGCATCAAGGGCCTGCTGCAGCTCTTGGCGCGAGCTGTGGATCTGCTCGAAGGCGGCTTCCGGAGCAAGGTCGGGCAGGTTCGGATGATCGAGGGTGTGCGAACCTGCCTCTTGGCCCCCGGCCACCCATTGGCGTGCCTGTTCGCGCGACATCAGCGGCGCGGAAGGCACGCCGTTGGCATGGTCCCATTCATTGGTGCCGCCGAAACGATGGGCGACGAAATAATTGGTGGACGTGAAGCCGAGTTCGCGCAACACCGGCAAGGCATTGGCCAGCACATTGACATAGCCGTCATCGAAGGTAATGCCGAATACCCTGCCCTGCTTCTGCCCCTGCAGATAGGGCATAAGGTCGCGCATCGACAGGCCCCGGTAGCCCAGCCGGCGCATCCACGCCATCTGGCGCCGGAAGCTGGCCGGATGCACGGTAAGGCCCCTGTAGGGTGTGCCCCGGGGCGACGGCTGGCCGATCTGGTGATACATGAGGATGGGAATCACGCTGGCATCCTTCATTTCTCACGGCCCAGGAAGTACAGCTTGGCATAGCGGAAGAAGCTGCCGGCCGATGCGGTGACAGCCAGGATGAAACCTTCGCGGCCGTCGAGAAAACCCTTTCGTATCAGGTAGATGCGTATGAACGTCCACATTGCGTGGCCCACCGCGCCGGGCACCGAGCTGCGCCGCCCCTTGGCATGCATCATGCGGGCGGCATCGCTGGAATAGCGGTTGATCTTGGCGACCAGGGCGTCCATGTCGGCATAGGGGTAATGCAGGAAATGGGCGTCTAGCGTGGCAACCGGCCCCTGGGCCTGCACGCGCTCATGCACGGCCGCATCGGTGAAGCGCGCGGTGCCCCGCTTGAACAACCTCAGTACATGATCGGGCCACCAGCCGCTGTGGCGTATCCACCTGCCGCAGAAATTGGACAGGCGGGCCATCTGGTAGGCCTGCGCCGCCGGCTGCGCCATGGCTTGGGCTATGGCCTGCGCCAGCTCGGGCGTAACCCGCTCGTCGGCATCCACCGACAGCACCCACTCTTGGGTGGCCAGGTCGAGCGCACGATTCTTTTGCGGGCCGAAACCGGGCCAGTCGGCGGTTTGTGCTACTCGGGCACCCTTCTCGCGGGCGATCTCGCAGGTTCGGTCGCTGCTTCCCGAATCAAGCACAATGATCTCATCCGCGAAGGCCACCGAGTCGATGCATGCGCCTATGTGCGCTTCTTCGTTCTTGGTGATGATGATGACCGAAAGCGTCATGCCCTTTGCCTGCGCGCCCGCTTCCACAACTTGAACCGGTTGAAGACCGGCGCAATGACCGGATGTGCGGCAACCTGTATGCGCCGCCCTACGGAGTCGCCCGTGGTGTTGCGCACGGCGAACCGATGGATGTGGGCGGGATTTGTGCCCGCCAGGTTCTGGCCGAAGGCGTGCGTGGTGTACAGGTATTTGAACCCTGCCTGCTGGGCCACGCGCACATAATCGGCGTCAAAATAGCCCTGCGGCCAACAGAAGTGCTCGGAGACCGAGCCCAGATTCTCGAGCAGCGCCTGGCGCGACTGCTGGAGCTCTTGCGCCATGAGCGCGTTTTTTTCGTGGGCGCGCTCGCTTTTGTCCCAGCGGGTATGCGTATGGGTATGGCTGTGGAATTCGACGAGGCCGCTTTCCTGCATGGCCTGGATCTCGCTCCAGCGCAGCATGACGCTGTCGGAATCGCCCTGGGCGATGCGCCGCTCGCATTCGTCGTGGCTGGGGGTATCGGGCAAGGGCGGCCCCTGGCCCACGATGGGCCGCGCAGGACCCTGGCCGACCCAATCCGTAACCAGGAAGATCACCGCCTTGTAGCCGTATTTCTTGAGCAGCGGAAAGGCATGGACCCAGTTGTCGAGATAGCCGTCGTCGAAGGTGATGAGTACGGACTTGTCGGGCACGGGCTCGCCGGCGAGGTGGGCCGCGAACTCGTCGGTGGTGAGCGAACCGTAGCCGTGGCTGGAAAGCCAGGCAAGCTGGTCTTCGAAATTCTTGGGCGAGGCCGTGATGGCACCCTCGGATGGCGAGACGTGGTGATACATCAGGACGGGAACCGAATGGGCTTTTTTCATTTTCGTTCGCTCAACCAGCGCTCGTAGCAGGACTCGACACTTTGTACCATGGCCTGGGGCGTGAAGCGCCCCTCTTCGAGCACCCGGCGCTTTCCGGCCGCGCCCATGCGGCGCCGCAGCCCGGGATCGTCGACAAGGGTGCGCAATGCCTCGGTAAGGGCCTGTTGATCATGAAGGGGAACCAGCAGGCCCGTCACGCCATTTTCCATCATTTCGGGGACACCGTCGACGTCGGTGCCCACCACTGCCAGCCCGGCCGCCGCGGCCTCGACGAACACGGTGCCCGACGCCTCTTGCTCGGTGGCCAGGGCAAAGAGGTCGAAGCCCGCCAGCAGATTGGGCACGTCATTGCGCCGCCCCAGCAAATGAACACGCCTGCCCAGGCCCTTCTCGGCGATGTAGGCCTGGGTCTCTTCGAACACGGGCGAGCCACCGCCCACGAACACCAGGTGCAGGTTGGGCCGGCTGCGGATCAGGGGCTCCATGGCGTCGACCAGCGCGCGATGGCCTTTCTTGGCCCGCATGACCGCCACGCATCCCACCATAATGTCGTTCTGCGCCAGTTTGAGTTCGTCCCGGAGCGTGGAGGGCTTGTCCCAGGGCTGCAGATTGACTACCGGATAGACCGTGGCCACGTGGGAAGGCAGCACGCCCCGCTCGATGAGATGGTTGCGTACGAAGTTGCTCGCGGTGGTGACCCTGTGAGGGATAATGGTGTACGACAGCAATGACCCCACCCGCTTGGCAAGATGGCGGGTGCGGACGATAAGCGGGGTGCCGGCCAGGCGAGCCGCCGTGCCGGCCAGTATGGTGTCGCGCCGGCTGTGCGTATTGAGCACGTCGAAGCGGCCCTCGCGCAACACCTTGCGCAGGCGCACCACCCCCTTCATGAAGTTGGCCGGCCCGTCCATCAGCAGAGTATGCACGGTAAAGCCGTCGTCGCGCAGGCGCTGGGCCAGGACGGCATGGGGCTGGCAGATGGCCTCGAGGTGGTGGCCGCGCTCGCGCATGGCCGTCATCATCTGGTAGATGTATTGCTCCTGGCCGCCGAAGCTGGTGGCGGCTTCAGAGTGGACGATGCGCAGCGGCTTCATTGATAGGCGATCTCCACGCTGTCTGTGGACACCCAGCCGTGCAGCTGTTCGAACATGTCGTCGGCCATGCGCACCCTCCAATCGTCGCCCAGGCGCAGCACACACTGATAATCGTCGCGCTCGAGGCAGACTTCTACCCGCACGCCGGCGGCATTGTCGTGGGACGCGGCGCGGAACGGATCGAGCACCTGCCTCAGGCGCTGCACGTCGGCGTTGCCATTGAGCGTGATGCGCAGGGCACGGGCACGCGCCTCGCGCGCAAGCTGCAGGTCATAGATTTCGTCGGCCGACACGCGCAGCCCGCCGGAATAGTCGTCGTTGCTGACCTTGCCATGGATGATGACCAGGCGGTCTTCCTTGAGGCGATTGCGGTGCTGTTCGTAAAGCTCGTTGAACACCGCTACCTCGACCTGGGCCGAACCGTCGTCAAGCACCGCATACAGCATCTTGCCGCGCCGGGTCATGCGCGGACGCACCGAGGCCAGGACACCGGCGAACCACTGCAGGCCACGCGCCGGCTCGAGGCGGGACAGGGGCTTGGGCGCAAAGCGCCGCACCTCGTCGCGCCAGGCGTCGAACAAATGGGCGCTGAAGAAAAAGCCCAGCGCCGCCTTTTCTTCGGTCAGCTTGGTTTGCAGGTCCCAGGGGGCCACCTTGGCCAGTTCGCCCTCGACGATGTCGTTGCTGTCGTCGTCGAACAGGGAAACCTGGTTGGCGCTGCGCTCGGCCTGCTCGGCCGCTTCGATCGCATTGCCCAGCGTGGCCAGCAGCGCGGCGCGGTTCTCGTCTATGCCGTCGAAGGCGCCGGCGCGAATAAGGGCCTCGATGGTGCGTCGATTGACCGCATGGCGGTCGATGCGGCGGCAGAAGTCGAACAGGCTGGCGTAGGGGCCGCCTTCCTGGCGGGCCCGGATGATCTCTTCGACCGCCGACTGGCCCGTGCCCTTCACTGCACCTAGGCCGTAGCGCATGGTGCGGGGCGGACGGCCCTCTTGCATGTGCCGGTCGAACACGGGCTCGAAGCGATAATTCGAGTGATTGACGTCGGGCGGCAGCACCTCGACCCCATTGGCCAGGGCGTCTTTCCAGAAAATCTGCACCTTGTCGGTGTCGTCCATGTCGGACGACAGGGTGGCGGCAAGGAACTCGGCCGGGTGGTACACCTTGAGCCAGGCCGTCTGGTAGGCGATAAGCGCATAGGCCGCCGAGTGGCTTTTATTGAAGCCGTAGCCCGCGAATTTCTCCATCAGATCGAACAGCTTCACGGCCAGGTCGGCGTCGTAGCCCTTTTCGACCGCGCCCTTCTCGAAAATGGCCCGGTGCTTGGCCATTTCTTCGGGCTTTTTCTTGCCCATGGCCCGGCGCAGCATGTCGGCGCCGCCCAGGGTGTAGCCGCCGATGATCTGCGAAATGAGCATCACCTGCTCTTGGTACACGATGACGCCGTAGGTGCTGCGCAGGACGGGTTCGAGGTCTGAATGGAAGTAGTCGACTTCGGCTCGGCCGTGCTTGCGGTTGACGAAATCGACCACCATGCCCGACTCGAGCGGCCCCGGACGGTACAGGGCCAGCATGGCGATCACGTCTTCGAAGGTGCTGGGGCGCAGGTTGCGCAGCAGCTCTTTCATGCCGCGCGATTCAAGCTGGAAGACCGCCGTGGTGTTGCCTTCGCTGAGCAGCTGATAAGTGCCCGGGTCGTCGAGCGGCAGCGCCATGATGTCGAAATCGCGCTTGTCTTCGTTGAACTGGCGCACATAGCGCACGGCCCAATCGAGAATGGTCAGGTTGCGCAGGCCCAGAAAGTCGAACTTGACCAGGCCCGCCGCCTCGACGTCGTCTTTGTCGAACTGCGACACGGCGTTGGTGTCGGTGCCCGGCTGGCAGTACAGCGGGCAGAAGTCGGTGAGCTTGCCCGGGGCGATAAGCACCCCTCCGGCGTGCATGCCGATGTTGCGTGTCAGGCCTTCAAGCGGCTTGGCCAGGTCGACCAGGGCCCGGACTTCTTCATCTTGGTCGTAGCGCTCTTTGAAGGCCGGTTCGTCCGACAAGGTGCGCTCGAGGCTCCAGGGGTCGGCCGGGTTGAAGGGAATGAGCTTGGACAGGCCGTCGCACAACATATAGGGCATTTCCAGCACCCGCCCCACGTCGCGCACCACCGCCTTGGCGCCCAGGGTGCCGAAGGTGGCGATCTGGCTGACGGCCGCCTTGCCGTACTTGTGCTTGACGTAGTCGATGACCCGCTCACGGTTATCCTGGCAGAAGTCGATATCGAAGTCGGGCATGGAAACCCGCTCGGGGTTCAGGAAGCGCTCGAACAGCAAGTCGTAGCGGATGGGATC
>Ga0180218_1001591_pt1 | contig 13314 bp, 13 predicted proteins | sample eDN3rd37CKraftBY_FD_151334 | JGI IMG/M metagenome (GOLD analysis project Ga0180218, IMG submission 151334) | Enriched backyard soil microbial communities from Emeryville, California, USA - eDNA 3rd pass 37_C Kraft BY (version 2) (version 2) | ecosystem: Environmental > Terrestrial > Soil >... | reverse complement strand
GCCGGTCGACGACAGCGGCCATGCGCTTCATCGTCTCCATCACCTGGTCTTCCGTCACCACGCCGTGGTGCAGCCAGTTGGCGATGTGCTGCGAGGAGATGCGCAGCGTCGCGCGGTCTTCCATCAGGCCGACGTCGTTGATGTCCGGCACCTTGGAGCAGCCAACGCCCTGGTCGATCCAGCGCACCACATAGCCCAGGATGCCCTGCGCGTTGTTGTCGAGCTCAGCCTTGATCTCTTCCGGCGACCAGTTCGGACGCGTCGCAACAGGGATCGACAGAATGTCGGCGAGCTTGGCGCGCGGACGCGACTTGATCTCGGCCTGCACGGCCTTCACGTCGACCGTGTGGTAGTGCGTTGAATGCAGCGTTGCAGCCGTGGGCGAAGGAACCCAGGCGGTGTTCGCGCCGGCCTTCGGATGACCGATCTTCTGCTCCAGCATTGCCGCCATCAGGTCCGGCATGGCCCACATGCCCTTGCCGATCTGCGCATGGCCGGAGAGGCCGCATTCGAGACCGATGTCGACGTTCCAGCTTTCGTAAGCCGAGATCCAGGCGGCCTGCTTCATGTCGCCCTTGCGGATCATCGGGCCAGCTTCCATGGAGGTATGGATCTCGTCGCCGGTACGGTCGAGGAAGCCGGTGTTGATGAACACCACGCGCTCACGCGCTGCGCGGATGCACTCCTTGAGATTGACCGTCGTGCGGCGCTCCTCGTCCATGATGCCCATCTTCATCGTGTTGGGCTTCATGCCGAGCGCGTCTTCCACGCGGCTGAACAACTCAACGGCGAAGGCCACTTCATCGGGGCCGTGCATCTTCGGCTTCACCACATACATGGAACCGGCGCGGCTGTTCTTGCGGCGGCCGTTCGGACCAATGTCATGCAGCGCGATAGCCGCAGTGAACATCGCATCCATGATGCCTTCCGGAACCTCGTTGCCGTCGCGGTCGAGGATCGCCGGGTTGGTCATCAGGTGACCGACGTTGCGGATGAGCATCAGCGAGCGGCCGGTGAGGGACGCGAAAGAGCCGTCAGCTGCCGTGAACGTCACGTCGTCCGAGAGCTTGCGGGTGACCGTCTTGCCGCCCTTCTCGAACGTGTCGACCAGGTCGCCCTTCATCAGGCCGAGCCAGTTGCCATAGGCGAGAACCTTGTCCTCGGCGTCAACCGCAGCAACGGAATCCTCGCAGTCCATGATCGTGGTGATCGCGGACTCAACGACCACATCGGCAATATGCGCCTTGTCATCGCGGCCGATCGGGTGGTCAGCCTTGACCACGATGCGGACATGCAGATTGTTCTTCTTGAGGAACACTTCGGTCGGAGCAGCGGCATCGCCGTTAAAACCGGCAAACTGGCCAGCATCCTTGAGCGCAACGGTGCCGTTGTCGGTCTTGACGACAAGCTTGCCGCCCTCGACGGAAAGGCCGGTGATATCCGACCAGCTTACGCCTTCAAGCGGTGCGCTCTGGTCGAGGAAGTTGCGCGCCCAGGCAATAACCTTTGTGCCACGCTTCGGGTTGTAGCCCGTGCCCTTCTCCGCGCCGTCAGCCTCGGAAATTGCATCCGTGCCATAAAGCGCGTCGTAGAGCGAGCCCCAGCGGGCGTTGGCAGCGTTCAGCGCATAGCGCGCGTTCATGACCGGCACGACGAGCTGCGGCCCGGCGATGTCGGCGATCTCAGCGTCCACGTCGGTCGTGCTGACCTGGAATTCCGGACCTTCTTCGCGAAGGTAGCCGATCTCGCGCAGGAAGGTCTCGTAGGCGGCCAGATCAGTCGGCGCGCCGTTTTCCTTGTGCCACGCATCGATTTTAGCCTGCAGATCATCTCGAACCTGCAGAAGCTCGCGGTTCTTGGGACCAAGCGCATGCACGATCTCGGAAAGCTTCAGCCAGAACGTCTCGGCGTCCACACCCGTGCCGGGCAGGGCCTCATTATTTGCAAAATCATAAAGCGTGTTATGAACCTGAACGCCGTGAACTTCGATGTAGCGCAAGTCGTTGTTCCCTCTTGTATTCATAGATCTTCGATGAGGCTCTAGCGGCACCCAGCATTTCCACCGCTCCGTAGCGGCTCCCAGCGAGGCTGGCGAACTGGGCTCCCTTGAGACTGCCCATGAAATTGACACCGGAATTCTCCGTGCCATGAAGAGGGTGCCGGCGACCCATCTACAGCACCATCTGGCGCAATCCGGTGCACACCCACCAGGAATTATCCGGGGTGTGCACCAAGACATCGCGAAGCCGCCCGGACAATGATCGGAGCGGCTAGTTTCTATAGCGTCCCTGCACTATACTGCGAGACGATCCCCTGGATCTCCTCAAGCTCCGCTTCACTCAGTCCGATCAGCGGGCCTCTTGGCAGGTAGTTTTCGATGATGCCCATCGACATCAGACCCGCCTTGATACGAGTGTGCATGTGCATTCGCACCTTGCTTCCGTAGATTGCACGGATCAACGGGTACAACTCCCGACTGGTTTCACGCATCGCGTCGAGATCACCGCTAACGGAATCGTTCCACAACTTGGCAAGAAGCCGCGGCGCAAGGCTTCCCAATCCTGACAAGATGCCATCAGCTCCAACAGCTAGCTGCGCGAGGAAGAAGTCGTAGCTAGATGGAAGTATGGCTACATCGGGATTAGCATCTCGGATTGCGTAGAAGTTGTCTTCGTAGGCAACGATTGTGTCGCTTCCTTCCTTTATCGCAACGATCGGGAAGTTCTTGACAAGCTTCACAAGCCCATCGGTCTTCATTCCAAGTCCACTACCAAGTGGCATCTGGAAGATGGAAAGAGGAAGCTTGGTGGAGGCCGTCACCTTCTCGAAAAAAGCCATCGGGACGGCATCGGACGCCATCGCGCCCTGTGCCATAGCGGGCGCCGGGAAGGGCACCACGACGTCAGCCCCGAGATCCTCAGCCATACGGGCTTCCTCGCACACTCCGTGCGTGCTCATCGACACGGCTCCGGCAAAGAGAGTCTGATGATCGAGGAGGCGATCCTTGGCGCGAGCGATTACCTGGCGACGTTCTTCGGCATTCAGCAGCGACGCGTCACCCGCGTGGCCGTTGACGAAAATTCCGGTGACACCACGTTCACCCGAAATATGGTCAATCATTCTATCGAACGACGCCCAGTCGATAGAACCATCCGCGTGGTAAGGTGTTACCGTAGCGACTACCAGTCCCTGAATCTTACTCATATATGTAGTTGCTCCTATTGCCTCAGCTCTTGCGTCCGCCCTGTGTGTACAGGACACCGCCATGAGCGACACAGTCCGGTCTCTGGTCATACTTGAAGGTCGACACGTGCTGATCGGATCCAACAAAGCGTTGCGCGATCTCGCGAAGCTCTGCAAACAGCGCTTTATCCGTTTCGGGCGTTCGCGGCAGACCGTATAGGACCATGCTCATGCCGTTCTGATCATTTGACATTTTTATCGTCCCCACCGGAACCGAGGTATTCGATTGGCTTTCCTGCATGGAAGGCGTCCTGCTTGCTCAGTGGTACAAAGAAAACCGAGACCATAGTTTCTGGAACCTGATAGTGCTTGGCGACCGACGCCGTTGCGTCCTTCGCCATAGCCGCTTTGGTTTCTTCCGGCATTTCGGCACCGTAAATCATTAGCAAAGGCATAGTTTCAGTTCCTTTCAAAAGTTTGCTGGATAGGTGGGCGAGCTAGAAGTGCTCAGCCCCTTCCTTCAGAAGCCCACGGGCGATCAGCATCCGATGGATTTCAGACGTGCCGTCGAAAATGCGGAGTACGCGCGTGTCGCGATAGAAGCGCTCAAGCGGCAGATCCTTACAGAAGCCCATGCCACCGAATATCTGTACGCCACGATCGGCGACACGTGTCGCCATTTCAGATGCGTATAGCTTCACCATGGAAATTTTGGTGCGGTTCTCGATGCCCTGATCCAGCTCGGCGGCAACATCATAGACCATCGCCCGCGTTGCAAAGATCTCCGTGGCTGAATCAGCCAGCATCTTCTGCACCATCTGGAAGTCACCGATCGGGCTGCCAAACTGGCACCGCTCCTTCGCATACTCAGTGCAGAGATCAAGAATGCGGGTCGCTACGCCAATGGCGCGCGCACCTATGTGACCAAGCCGGATACCGGCCACAGTGCTCATGATGATACGGAAGCCCTCGCCGACCGCGCCGAGCGTATTCTCAACTGGGATCCGGCAGTTGTCGAAAACCAGTTCAGCATGCCCGTAACCACGGTGACCCATCATCTTCTGAACGCGCGCGACTGAAAACCCTGGCGTATCACGATCCACGAGGAAGAGAGTCATACCACCACGAGCACCTTTCTCGCGGTCATTTACCGCGAGCAGGATGATGTAGTCGGCGATGTCACCGTCAGAAATGAAGTGCTTGGATCCATTCAGGACCCAGCTACCCCCATCAAGCGTTGCACTAGTGGTAACCGACGCCGCGTCAGATCCAGCGCCAGGTTCGGTGATCGCCATTGCGCAGATCTTATCTCCGCTCACCGTGGGAAGAAGATACTTCTCCACCTGATCGCCCTTACAGTTAAGCAGCATCGGGTAGACTTGTCCGAAAGTACGACGGATCAAGGAATCCATCGTCCTACCGAATTCTTCTTCAACATGACACATCTGGACGTGCGTGAGACCACCGCCACCACATTCCTCGGGCATGTTCAAAGCGAAGTATCCAAGCTTCTTAGCATCAGCCTTCAGTGAAGCGACTACTGCCGGGTCAATGCGTCCCGTTTCGTCGACTTCTTCTTCCAGCGGAATCAGCTTTTCATCAACAAACCTGCGAATATTGGTTCGCAGCATGCGAATATCTTCATCCATTACACGTGTCATATTAATTCTCTCAGAGAAGAATAGAAGGTAGGAAAAGTACGAGCTGCGGGAACAGCACGCAAAGTGCGATAACAATGATGCTTACACTTAAGAAAAGCATCGTCATTGGCAGCACCGTCAAAACACTGGCGTTTGAGATCCGCGAAGCGATAAGTAGACACACGCCAAAAGGTGGCGTTACCAGTCCTACAGCGCAAGTCAGAATGACGATGACCCCCATATGCGCCTGATCAATCCCATTGGCTGATGCGACTGCCTGCAGGATTGGCAAAAACATGATGATTGCTGGAAGTGTATCAATCACCATCCCTATGATCAGAAACGTTATGATTACAATCAGAAACGCTACATAAGGGCTGTTGGATATTCCCCCGACAATATTCGCCACTTCCGCAGGAGCATCATAGTAGGCGAACATCCACGCAAAACATGCAGCGGCGGCAGTCATGATCATTGGTAGAGCGACGAAGCGACCAGCCTCTTTGAAGAGCCGAACAAAGTCACCAAAGCTCATCGTCCTGAAGCAGACATGCAAGAGGAACACGTACAATAGGGCAATAGCTGCACTTTCCGTTGCTGTGAAAATACCCAAGACGATGCCACTCAGGATAACGATTGGCACACCCATCAGAAGCATCGCCTGGAAAAGGCTACGCCGGTTCATCTCCACTATACCTGTTATGCCGGAACTCTCGTCGAGTTCATATTTGCTGACGAGAAGTCTCCAAAGCAACATCTGCCCTACACCAAGCATAATACCCGGTATCACCCCACCGAGAAACAATGACGCGACAGATATATTACCAAAAGACCCATAGACAACAAGGAGGATGCTGGGAGGTATGATATTACCCATGGTTGACGAGCAAGCAGTGATTGCCACAGCAACAGGCACTGGGTACTTTTGCTTGACCATCTGCGGAATCATTACCGCGCCGATGGAGGCTGTGTCGGCCGCACTTGATCCCGATACGCCGCCAAAGAACATGCTGGCCATAATGTTCACGTAGCCCAGCGATCCTTTGACCTTACCAAAGAAGCGCATGCTAAGGGCGATCAGTGTATCGACCATCCCACCCTGGTTAGCAGCCATGCCCACAATATAGAAAAGTGGAATCGCCAGGATTGGGAAAGGCAGCAGACCTTCAACGATCATCTGACTGATGATCAGCGGCGACATTCCCTCCATGACGATCGCGAGCAGCGTAGCGCCGATCAGGGCGTACGCAATCGGAACCCCGATTACCACCATTACGAGGAAGCTTAAGAACATCAGAATCATTAGATTTTCCTCGCCCTACGCGCGACGATGAACAGAATGGACAGCGCACATGTGACCGGCACCCAAGCGTAAACAAACGCCATCTTGAAGCCCATCGACGGAGATATTCGTCCCAACCCTGCGATGGCATAGCGGTAACCGAACCACACCATGACCGCACAGACTGCGATGCAGATCAGATCGATCGTCAGTTTTAACAATCGCCCAACCAGCCCCGGCCCATCCGGCTCAACAATTGCCAGATGAGTGCGCTCCCAAAAGCCAGTCGCGCTCCCAAGAAAAACAGAAATCAGGAACAAGTACGTCGCCAGTTCGAAAGTCCACGACTGTGATGCATGGAGGAAATAGCGGGCAAACACTTCAAAGGAGATCAGCGCCACATAACCCGCAGTAAATGCGGCGCTGATCAGGATGATGGTGGCGTTTAAGAACGCAGCCGCGCTGTCGAGCGCTTTCGTTAATCGCTGCATAAAGATTGTCCCCTCTCAACTCCTGTCTACCGTATACGGTTGACGAAGGTGCGTCAATGTCTTACATTCGCCTTAACCTGGAGAGAGGGGAGGCATACCGTGAAGATCGAGAAGCAAGCTCTGGACACGCTTGTCCATCATCAGCTGCGTAATGAGATACTCTCGGGCGCTCTGGCTGCAGGTGCCCGACTCGTTCAGGAAGAGATCGCTTCCAGGTTTGGCGTGTCCCGCATTCCCGTCCGCGATGCATTGCGCCTTTTGGAGGGCGATGGACTCGTGGAACGTGGCGGAGTGGGCTACACCGTCGCTGAACTCGGCGAACAGGGACTCGCCGATATGTTCGGCCTGCGCCTTCGCATCGAGGGCTTTGCGGCGGCGTTATGCGCCCGTCGGGTCACCCCGGAGCTCATCACAGAATTAGAAGAAATTATCGGCCGCTGCGAGCAGGCCGTTACTGCAAATGATCTTGATGGCTTCACAAAGCTCGACAAGACATTTCATGAAGCAATCTATGCGGGAACAAACAGCGCCCAGGTGAAGAAGTGCGTATTTCTTCTGTGGAATGGAGGAGCACCCGTTGCAGCAATGCATGTGCATCCGCAGCGCCTAGTCGCAGCGCACAAAGAGCACCAAAGGATCTTCGAAGCCATCCGGATGGGTGACCATCTTAAGGCGGAGGAAGAAGCGCGCATCCATGTGGACCGCGCTCGCTCAGCAATCCTCAGCAAAGGGGCTGGGGCTTATGACTTATACAACAATAGGGGAGCTTAGATGTTCGATAGATTGAAAATTGGGGCGCTTGCCGCACTGATCTGCACCTCGATTAGCGCCACGCCGGCGATTTCCCAGACGGTTTTGCGCGTTGCGCACGATCAGCCTGAAGATGGTACCCTGCATGTGCTCTTTACTGAGTTTGCACGACTGGCAGAAGAAAAGACGCAAGGTCAGGTCAAAGTTCGTGTAACGTGCTGTGGCCAGCTCGGTGACAACGAGCGCACGACGGAAAGTGTGCGCCTCGGAACGCTGGACGGGACAGCAGCGGCTGCTGGCAATCTCGGCGGTTATCTGCCCGCTGTAGCATTGCTCAGCGCGCCTTACCTCATCGAAAGCCCGGAGCATCTCGCAAAAGTCGTTGATCAGAACGGACCGGTGTTCAACGAACTCCGCCGCATCACCGAGGAGCCGGGTGAGTTGACCCTTGGCGGCATCTTCGTCACCGGCGTCCGTAGTGTCTACAATTCCAAGAAGCCGATCGTTGTACCGGCAGACATGAATGGAATGCGTTTGCGCGTTGTATCAACCGACGTTCAGATGAAGGCATGGAGCGCGATTGGAGCTGCACCCACGAACCTCGCATTCAGCGAAGTATACACCGGCTTGATGACCGGCGTTGTGGACGCAGCTGAGAACTCGCCGATGTTCTACTACAATATGAAGCATTTTGAACACGCCGGGTATTTCTCGCTGACCAATCACCAGTACTCAACCGGTTTGGTGCTGTTTAACAAGAACTCGCTCGATCGCCTAACGCCTGAACTTCGCGCGAAAGTTCTTGAGGCCGCCTATGATGCCTCGGAGTTGTCTCGTGATTATGACGACAAGGCAAATGCTGAGTTCATGCAGAAGCTGCGGGAAGCCAATGTCCAAATCAATGAGACAAAGGTTGAGGATTTCGTAGCGCTTACGCGTCCCCTGCATGACCCAGTTGCAGCTGGCGTTGGCGCAGAAGAGCTTCTGAAGCTCGTCCGCGAAGCCGCTCAATAACTTCAAAGTTGGCGATGCTGAGGTTCCTCGGCATCGCCGCTCTACCGATAATCCCAGCGACACGCTGGCCCAACGATGGACGTTCACCTGATGACCGCTCAGACCATATACCCGTTCGCGACGGAACACGACACCGGCGCCACTTGCCGTCTCGGCAAGACGTTCACAGAGGTGGACAATTCACTGTTCTCAGGAATTACAGGAAATCTCTCCCCGCTGCACATGGATGCTCAGTACAGCCGTGCAAATGGAATGGACGAACGTATCCTGTTTGAATGTCTGATTGCCGGACTTGCCAGCTCAGCTGCAGCGGAACTGACCGGCGGAAAGTACCGCGTAGAAAAGATGTCCATGGATGTCCTGACCGCCCCTATACTTGGGATGACCTACCATGCTGAAGCAACCATGGGTGCCAAGACTGCCGGATCATGCGAAGTCTCGGCACGAGTCGTCAATCCGGACACCGGCGAAACTGTAGCGACTGTTGAGTTTCGGTTCAGGGGCTTCTGACATGTATGCCAAGAAGTCCTGGGACGAAATAATAGAAGGACAGTCCGTTGTTGTGACGCGGACTATCAGCGTAGCTGACCAAGTACTCTACGGAGGCGCCAGCGGCGACTTTGGGCCAGTACATTTTGATCGCCACTATACTTCCAATCTCGCCTTCAAAAGGCCCATCGCTTCGGGGATCATGCTGACGGGCATCTTCACTTCGGTTCTAACCAGCCATCTCGTAGGTGTTTATCCTGTTTCGATTGAGGATCGCTTTCGGTTCCCAGGGCCTGTTTACTTCGGCGATACCATTCGCTTCGAGGTAATGGTGGTTGAAAAGCGCCTCGAAGACCGGGTCATTGCGTGGACAGGAACAGCCACCAACGCAGCAGGCGAAGTTACTGTAAGCGCCGAAGCCTGGATGAAGTTCCCACGCCGCTACATGTCGTAAATCCAATATCAGGACTGCACCTATGAGTTCCAAGCAACTGTCGCCGGAGCAGATCGCGGCAACCGTAACAGATAATGCGGTTCTGGCCTTCACCTCAGATGCGAGCCTCTTGGTTTGCGACGCCATCTTTGCTGCCATCGAGGAACGGTTTCTGCGCACCGGGCATCCGCGGAATCTGACACTGATACAGCCATGCAATGGGTTTGTGGGCATCGGCACAGGCATCGACCGCTTCATGCATGAAGGGCTTGCGAAGACGCTCATCACCTCCATTCTTCCGCCGAACAAGGACTCGCGTACCCATCAACTCCACTCCAGCGGCCACCTTGAACTGATGCTGCTGCCAATGGGAATGCTCTATTCGTGGTTACGAGAGACCGCTGCAAACCGACCGGGACTCATAACCCGTATCGGCCTTGGAACATTCGTTGAGCAGTCCGTAGGCCGCGAAATAACCATAGGGGGCCGACAGCAGACTTTGCTGGAACGCCTGGAGATCGATGGTGAAGATTACCTACGCTTGAAACCAGTTCGCGTCGATATAGCTTTTCTTAGAGCGAGCACGGCCGACAAAGCAGGCAATGTCGCACTGGACCTATCAGAGCTTCGGTTGGATCCAATGGCTATCGCCCTGATCGGAAAATGCGGTGGGGGCAAGACGTTTGCGCAGGTTGAACAGGTTGTAGATCGCATCCCGGCGGTGAAATCAGTAGCCGTGCCGAGCATATTGATCGATGGCTTCTGCCAGGTCCCGGATGCCCCGCATTCAATATACGGTGGCTATGATGCGGCCCTCGCGAACAATGAAGTGGCGCCGCCAGCAGCACCCGAGCCTCTGGAGCCAATGCGGGAAATTATGATACGGCGCGCAATACGCGAAATCTCGCAGGGAGCCGTCGTCAACCTTGGTGTGGGCATTGGCGCTTATTTGCCTGGCGTTATGCAGTCCATTCCTGATGCGCCAGCTTGCACTTTCGTGACCGAACATGGGTCCGTTGGCGGTGTCCCACTAGGGGATGTCAACCTGTTTGGTCTGCATCGCAACGCTGAGGCGTTGATGAACCCCTCAGAGATGTTCGCTGCCTATACTGGGGGACTGCTAGACATCTCCGTTCTCGGTTTTGCCCAGGTTGATGCGGCAGCAAACGTCAATGTCAGCCGCTTCAGCGGCCGCAGCAACGGTCCTGGTGGTTTCGTGGACATTTCCGCTAATGCTCGCAAGCTTGTGTTCTGCGGCACATTTACTGCCGGCGGTCTTGAGGTTGAGGTAAGAGACGGTGAACTGCGGATCCTGCGAGAGGGCAAAATTCGAAAGTTTGTCGAACAGGTCGAGGAGATCACCTATTCGAGCCAAGTTCTTCGCGGCACAAATAACCGCCTGCTCTTTGTTACGGAGCGCTGCGTTCTGGAGTATTGCGACGGAGAGTGGTTCCTGAAGGAGGTGACGCCTGGTGTACGGATTGTAGAGGATATCCTCTCACTGTTGCCGTTCTCCGTGACAGTCGAAAGCGCTCATCGCGAGGCAGCCACCGCTTAAGTAGCGGTGGCTGCACCAGGCCCAAATTAATAACTTCATACTTCTTTAGGAAATTCTCGATGTTTGCCGGAATTCATGCCGCAACGACTACACCAATGAAGTCAGACGGTTCCCTTGATGAAGCACAAGCGCGCTCGCAGATCGAGTTCCTCCGTGATCAGGGAACGGTGATTGGTTACCTGGTCAATGGTCACGCTGGCGAGAACCCCTACCTTTCGCTCGAAGAGCAGATCGCCAACGTACGGTTAACCCGGGAGCTTCATCCTGGTGCAGTTATCACAGGTGGCGTCTGTGCCGAAGACCCGGGCCTGTCAGTGAGAACAATTGCAGCGCTGGCAAAGGCGGGAGCAAACGCTGCGCTCATCTTTCCGCCATGGTCGCTGGTGGGCAAAGGATCTCGTGCGTCACTAAAGCACTATTACGCCAGCGTGTGTGCCGCCTCCGAGTTACCAATCGTACTCTATAAGCCTGCAGTCTTCTCGGTGCAGGCCATATCAGTCGAAGATATGATAGAATTGTCTGCACTGCCCAAGGTGGTAGCTATTAAGGAGGGTTCTTGGGAAGTTATAGAATATGAGCATATGCGTGAGGCAATCCAGAAAGCAGCTCCCCAAATATCAGTACTCGGCTCCAGCGATGAACATTTTTTCTACAATTACCTGTCCGGCAATGTCGGTTGCCAAGCGAGTCTAGTAACTGTCTTGCCCGATCCGATTTCGAAAATGGTGGAATTGATAAAGCGTGGCGCGATCGGTGAAGCTCACGAACTCCACAGCCGACTAGCCCCGATCGCACGCTATATCTACCGTACTGGATCAGCCTCTGACATGGTAGCTCGCCTGAAGTTGGGGTTGGTGATCCGAGGTGTCATTGACACACCTCATTTCCGTGCCCCACGAGAACCGATCCGGCCAGAAGAAGAGAATGAAATGCGCAGTATGATCTCAAACATTCTGAGGTAGACTGCGTATCAGAGAAGAGCGGATATAACAGAAGGTTACGTCAATTCAATCGCATCAAGCGCCCGTTTCTCTTGAGGAAAATATCAGAACTTGTGGGTTGCTGCGAAACTGGACGGACCTCTATTTCTTGATCTGTGTCGCTGGAGACTATAACCACGTCCAGCGCCACAACCGGGCCGTTGGGCGGCCAGGGGCATAGACGAACCTCCAATAAGGTTTTCGGCCAATGCTCGACGAGCTGCTGCAAGTTCTCACTCGAGCCAGCCCCAATTAACCCTATCACAGGTCACAGCCCGGCACACAGCACCAGTACCAGTACCAGAGTGCGGCGTACATCGCGTACGTTTGCATATGGATCAAGCGCTCAGAAGTCGTTCAACATACTTTGCATGCAACCACCTCGTTGAGACCCCGACCCCGATAATGCGGTTTAAGCTGATGCGCAGACGCGCATTCTTTTCTGCATCGCGTTTGATTAGCATGCCCACCGCTCCGCAGCAGCATCTTCGGACGGCGAAAGCATCTCCCTCGTCAAACGTGTCTCGATAGGGCCAGCGCCGCTCGCCAGCCCTTACTTCCTTCTGATCCTCAGCTGAGAGGTGAGCCGGCGGGAGGTCTCCCCCGCCGGTTCCTTTGCTCAGGCTATCCCGAAGACGAGGCCCAGGCCAAGAAGTGCGGAGAGACCACCGATCAGACGCGCCGCCATCGGTCCGGCTGCCTTGATCAGGAAACCGGTCGCCAGACCGCCAGTATGGAGAAGAGCCGTAGCGAGGAGGAAACCGGATGCGTACAAGGGGCCATCGGCAGCCGAGGGCATTTCTGCACCGTGGGCATAGCCATGGAAGATTGCTGATATTCCGACGAGCGCTGCAGCAAGCATAGCGGGCAGCCGTGAGCCGACGACAAGCATCGCCCCGAGCAACACGACTGAAAGGGCGATGCCGAGCTCGAACATCGGAACGCTGAAGCCGAAAATCCCGAGGGTACCGCCGAGCGCCATAGCCGTTACGAACTGCAGCGGCAGCTGCCAGCGGTAGTTGCCACCCATTTGCCAGGCGAGAAGCCCGACCAGTCCCATCGCCATCAAATGGTCCAAGCCGCCCACCGGATGCAAGAGACCGTGAGCGAGGCTGACGCCGTCTATTTCTTGTGGATGGGCGAGAGCGAGCTGCGGAAAGGCAGTGAAGCCGAGAAGCGTTGCCGCGGTAAAAAGAGTGCGCCTTGTCATGAAGTATCCTTCTTCAATATTGCGGGTATGTGCACAGAGCGTCATTTACGCCGCGGTGCCGGCGGCGTGCCGAAGCTGGCCATGACGGCGGAATGGAAAAGGGCGGAGGCCAGCCGTTGGGCCGCCCGCGCATTTGTCGAGAGGCAGCGCACGCACCGGTTGTGTTGCAACGTTTTGAATACCGTTTTTGTGGCAAGGAGAGCTTCTGATCTTTCGGAGGATTGAATGTTCAAGGGCCGCCAGTTTGACCAGTCAGTCATCCTGCTTTGCGTGCGCTGGTACCT